>Ga0302321_100000017_pt1 | contig 181692 bp, 206 predicted proteins | sample Fen_T0_1_FD_202505 | JGI IMG/M metagenome (GOLD analysis project Ga0302321, IMG submission 202505) | Peat permafrost microbial communities from Stordalen Mire near Abisko, Sweden - Fen_T0_1 | ecosystem: Environmental > Terrestrial > Soil > Wetlands > Permafrost | place: Sweden: Abisko...
TCCTTGCTGCGGACGTTCTCATCATTCTCAATATCGTCCAGCATCACCATGTCGGGCCGGTACGGGCCGTGGCGCAGGCCGCGCATGCGAGTGCCCGAGCCAAAGGCTTGCACCTTGACATTGCCCTGCGTGACGATCACGCCTGCGTTCCAGACGCGCCCGGCTCCGGTTTCGTCCGGGTAGTCCATCTGCAGGCGCGGGTTGCTCTCCAGCTCTACCTTGACAGCCTCCAGCATGGTGGCAGCTTGGCCGAGTGAGTCCATCACCAGTGGGATGAAGTGCTTGCGCTTGGTAACTATCAACCAAATGGTGCAGAGCTGGGTGCCCAGGGTGGACTTGGCCTCGCCGCGAGGGGCAGACACGTTGATGAGCTGGCCGGTGGGCTTATCGATCAGCTTGGGAACCGTGTCATACAACCAGCGGTGAAACAGCGAGGGTTCGCTTTTGACGTAGTGCGGGAAGTAGATGCGGCAGAAGTACTCAAAGTCGGTGTGTGCGCGCTTGCGGCGCTGGTCCCGTGCGGCCGGGTCAGTCGAGAAGCCGTCGCATTCGGCTTCCACCAGGCGGCGCTGCTCATCTGCATAGGCGCGCAGCTCCTGCAGGAAGTCCTTGTCCTTGAGCAGCCGTTGCTTCTTTGCCATCAGGTGCTCCGGCCAAACTCACGCACAAAGTCATCGGCAGCGGCTTCGGTGATCTCAATGAACTGCTCGCGCAGCTTGGGGTAACGGCCAGCAATGAACACGCTCAGGAACTTGACCACGTCCATGGCCACGGCCAGGCGGTTGGCGTTGGGCATGGCCCGGCTGGCGGCGCCGATGGCCTTGTTGTAGCCGTCCATCAGGCGCACCATGATGTCGGCGCGTTTGTCGGCGGGCATCTTGGGGTCTTTCTTGACGGCTTCTAGCGTGGCCAGGAACTGCTCGGCGAGTTCGCCCAGCACCTCGTTGGCCATGTCTTCCACACCGCTCTTGGTCATGCGCCTGGCGTTGCGCATCAAGTCCCAGTCGTTGCCGTCGTCAGCGTCCTGGCGCTTCCAGTTGCGGGCGGTGTTGTAGGGCACCTTGCACGCTTCGGCAGCGGTGGCCAGGGGCAGGCCCTGCACGTACTTGGCGCGCACCTTGTTGCGGGTGGAACGGTCGTAAGCCATTGATCAGTGCCCCAGGCCCCGCATTGCTGCGATACCTGCTGCCACGATGGCCCCCGCCAGAGCGCCGGTGCCAGCGGCGCGGATCGCGGTGCCGCGTTCATTCGCCTCCAGCGTAGTCAGGCGGCTTTTAACGTCGTCAAATTGCACACCGACTGACTTGCTCAAATCTTCAATACGCGTTTGCGTGGCAAGATGATTTTGCTGTAGCAGTGCCGTCATAGCGGTGAGTTGCCCCTTGACCTGGCCCATTTCAACCAGCAAGGCATTGGCTACAGCGGTGGGGTCACTCATGATTTCTTCCTTTTAGCTTTTCAAAAATGGTTTGGCAGGCGATGCACCTGATGGCGTTCGGTGCGGCCTTGCGGCGCTCACGCGGGATGGGTTCGCTGCAGTCTTCACAGCGGGCTTTGCCTTTTCCCTGCAGTGCACGGCGCGCGGCGGATAGACCATCGTCACGGCGGCTTTGCTCCAGGGCGGCGGCTTGTTCATGAAACTTTTCATCCACAGACAAGGCTCCTAGCGATCTGCTTCAAACTTGATGCAGATGTCATGGTTGATCTCCAGGAAGGACAGCAGGTTGCACATCTGCTGAGCCAGCAGGTGATAGGCCCGCGCTGTGGCCAGGTGGTTTGATTCCAAGTCCCGCATCTGGCCGGAGTCCGGGGGTGGCAACGGCTGGGGAGGTGCTGTCAGGTTGCCCGGGGGTGGCACCTTCGGTGGTGTGCCCGGCGTTGGCGTCGGCCCAGCGGCGCAAGCGCTCAGCAGGCAGCACGCAACTATCAACAGGGTCAGCAGGCGCATGATCTTGGTCCTTGGCAAGTTGATTGAAAAAAGTGTTGACGGCGACACGGCCGCGCTCCTGGCGGGTGCCCACAACGTCGGCGCGTTTGATCACGGCTTGGGTGTCGGCCTTTTGTGTGGCATCGGCCGTTGCATTGACCTTGAGCTGGGTAACTTCGCAGGTGGTTTGGCCACTGGAGGCCCCGAGGTCATAGACCTCCAGAAGCGCATACATCATTGCGGCGGCCGCAATGGCAAGATAGATGGCTGAGCGAATCATGCGCAGCTCCTGGTGCCCCAGCTGGCGTACAGCGGCTCAAACTTGCGCAGGATCACCACCGGGTAGTGTTGGTTTTCTGCCTGGCTGGCTTGCGCCACGCCGGGGTTGAGGTTGCAGGTGTGATCCAGGCAAACGCCCGGTGTCTGGCTGATCTTCTGGCGCTTGTAGACATAGCCCAGGCCGCCGTTGTAGGCGCTAAGGGTGAAGGCCATGCGCTCACAAGCGTTGGCTGCGGTGATGCGGTCAGACAGCCACTTGTCATAGGTCACCAGGCCACGCAATGCCCAGGTGGGGTTGGTTGGTGTGGCATCTCCCAGGCTGGCGTATAGGCCGCTGAGCCAGGTGCTGGTGGCGGGCATGAACTGCGCCAGGCCAACAGCGCCCACCGGGCTGCGCGCAGTCTCACGCCAGCGGCTTTCCTGATGCACCTGGGCGGCAAAGGTGGCAACCGGGGCACCCAGGCCCCAGACGTGCTGGGCTTCGCGCTTGAGGGTGAGCTGATGGCGGTGGGCGTCACGTGGGATGGTTTGGGCCATGGCCACAGACAGATAAGCGCCCGCCACGAAGAGCAACATGCCGACATGCAGCCAGAGGGCCATGCGAGTGATCGGCCGCATGTCAGGCCCCCAGGCCAACGCAGATCAAGCAGGCGGCAACGATGATGGCGCGGCGCAGCATGGCCTGGCCAAAGGCGCCATATGCGACGGCGGTGACCCCTTCGACAAACCCATCTGCGGGTGCTGAGTCTTCAATTTCATCCTCACCGTCTTCAAGGTAAAGATGTGGCCGGTCATACGGGAACAGGCTGCGGTCAAGCCAGTAGCCACCCCAGCCGCCCAAGGCCATGAGGTGTGATTTGTAGAGGGTGACGGCCAACAGGCTGCCGGGTTGAGACTGCTGCAGGATGAGGGACAAGACCATCAACAGCAGGGTGAGTACCAGAAAGACCAGCATGCGCGGGATCGCAACCATAGTGAACTCCAGACGTAAAAAAGGACTACTAAAAAAGTAGTCCCAGTGTCTGGATTCAAAGGTCTTTGGTCATGGTGAACTACTTCACCACGGGCCTATGAACACATAAATTAATGTGTCATGACCTGTCGATTACAAGGCAATCTCTTCATCAATTCGATAAGCTCTTACGGCGCAGTGGCAGCCGTCACGCTCACAGACCCATGGGCCATTGGTAGCCCAAAAAGGATCGTCCCAACGATACACAGGGTAACTCAGGCCGGAACATTGGGGCGGGTCTCTCCCGTCTCGCACAGCACGTAGTTGCCACAGTGGCCTGTTATCTGTGTTGAGCAGCATTTGCGCGCGCCGCTCTCGCATGAGAGCGCGGCGGTCATTGGCGGTGGGTTTGGGTTGCACCAAGATAAGGGTTTTTTACAACTGATTTCTCAGTATTTGCCCCAACCCAACACGCGACCATCCATCACGTGGAAGTAAGCGCCGCCGCCTTCATAAGTGGTGACAACACCATCAGTTCGGCTTAGCTGTGCGGTCATCTTGACTGGTGTTACACAGGCACGAACACGATCAATCGACATCCCAATTTTTGGAGATTTGTAGTCATCTCCACACTTGGCTTTGATGGCGTTGGCTGCTGTAACCGCTCGCTTTTCTCTATCTGCAGCTGCACGTTCTATTTCCTCCTGCTCTGCAATTTTTGTTTGTTCTTCTCTCTCGCGACGAACGCGAGCATCGGTTTCCCGTTGCGCACGGCACTCCGAAGATTGAAAGCACTCACTGTCACTTAAACCGTGTGCAGCTTTTCGGAAGTCAATGCACTCACGTGAATTGATCGCCAGCCCATTGCGATCACGGCAAGAATCGTCTGATAGCGCCCATACAGACGGGGCGACCAGATACAAAAAAATGATCAGCACGGCCCACGCGACAAAACGCCACCGTTGAACTTTGGGTGCTTGATACGGTTTGCTGTATCGCTGATTCAAAGGTGTCTGAAAAGACTTCATACATTCACCATTCATGTGTTGATGCGACGACCCGGCCCAGAATTGAAACGTCCTGTGACTTGGCCAGGTTGATGTCATAGGGCGGGAAATTGGGATTTTCACTGCTGAGTCGCAGGATGCCTTCAGGGAGCAGTTGGCAATATTTCACAAGCAATTCATCATCCTGGCGCAACACGTAGGCATAACCGCTTTTAGGGAGAGTCTGTCCAAGATCAATGAGCACCTTGTCGCCATCCGACAACTTGCCAGACATGGATTCGCCATGCACATCGATGACTCGCAAGTTGGATGGCGAAAGTCCGCGCTTGTTGAGCCATCTGCGGCTGAAACAAAGACCCTCTTCATGCGTGGCTACCGTAAAAAGCGGCCAAGTGCCGCAGGGCCTCCTGACCTTCGGCACTGGCGTTACGGTAATTGCTGATAAGCACGACCTCCATTGGTGAGAGTTCGCCCTCAACCTTTTGGCGCTCGTCGCCCATCACCCACATTGGGTCCAGGTCAGGATGGGCGTTAACCACGCGCATCATCAAATCTGAGCTTGGGCGCTTTTCGCCCGCTTCAATTTGTGCCCACTCCAGCACAGAACTGCCAACCAGTGTGGCGAACTCCTCAATGCTGCGGGTGCCGCGCACTTCGCGCTGACGCTGAGCCAGCTTCGCCAGCATGGCGGCTACTTTGTCGCCTGTGCGCTGGCCCTTGAGGATGTAGTTCACGTCCAGCTTGAGTTCAGGGCGGCGGGCGGTAAGCGCCAGCAATTCTTTCTCGGGAAATACAGATCTGTCTTTGCGACCGGCCCAGGCCCTTGGTGACAGTCCAAGCACCTCGGCAATCTCTTTGTCTTGACTGAAACCTAGCTCTTGCTTCAAGCGCAGAGACGCTTCTTCAAAAAAATTCATGGTAGCCCCTTGTAAAACACCAAAAGGTATTTAGAATACTCTTATGTAAGTTAATTACCATGTTTAACGGTCAAAAAAAGGAGCCTCTATGACCCCTCAACAAGTGAAAGACAACTTCAGCGCCCAAGGCATTCCGGTGAGCCGATGGGCTGACGAGAACGGATTCCGGCGTTGTGACGTGTACCGCGTACTCAACGGTTTCTCGGCTTGCAAGCGTGGCTTGCAGCATGAGATTGCCGTGAAGCTGGGCATCAAACCCGACCCCGCAAAGACCCGGTTTTGATGCCCACCCCAACTTACTTTCACAGAGAGATTTTCACACATGAAAACCCTGAAACCTGATCTGTTCCCCGAGTCCCTGCTGGCCCGCAAGGAGGCCGTATGACTGCCACCGCTCTCCAAGACACCATCAAAGCCCGCCGTGTGAGCGGTGGCGCCGTAGTGACCGTTGCCCGTGCTGACGGTCGTACCCACCGCCACCAGGTGAGCCTGCGCCGCTACAGAGCGCTGCGCGGTGCGCTGACTGTTCATGAAGGCGGCAATTTCACCCATAACGGCTTCGAGTGCCGACTGCGCGATGTGGCTGGCATGGCCGCGTCACTGCGCTGGGTGAAGCGCAATGCACCACGCCTCTTGCGTGGCAATAACAAGGATAAATGATGACAAAAAAGCAAACAAATGATGAGTTGCAAAAAGCGATCTCTTCGCTTCCTCCCGAAATGCAAACGCTGCTGCGACTGGCAACAGCTCCCAATTCAACAAGGGAAGTGCAACTCGAAGCCGCTAGGTCAATCGTCGAGGGGTCGCCCATCTCCTCTCTTCGAAAGTTCTTCTTCCACTTCATAGGGGCCCAATCACATGTCTAAAAATAATGAAGTTGTCACTGCAAATACGCGATCGATCGCGCTTTTGGAATACACGGACTCGGATGCAAGTGTTGCAGCGAGTCTTGGAATCGTCATTGGTGGCAGCCCGGAAGACCGCATTACGCGTGCAGTCATTGCCTATAACCAGGCTGCTCGGTTGACGGTCGAGGCGGGCTACTTGCTGCTGAGTGTGAAAGCGGAAAGTGGCCATGGCCAGTTTGAGGATGGCGTGAAGGCTCTTGGCCTGACCCCACGTCGTGCTCAGGAATTGATGCGTCAAGCGAAGTTCGTCACATCACTTCCCGATGCGTTTCGTGCAGAAATGCTGGCGCTGCCCAAGACAAAGCTTCTTGCTTTGGCATCCGCAGACCCCGAGGTGATCGAACAGATGCTGGAGGACGGTGACTTTTCTGATCTGAATGATCTGACCACACGCGGCCTGCGCCTGCGCATCCGCGAGCTGGAAGCCGGCGCAACTGATCTGGCTGTTGCGCGTGACAAAGCCGAAGCCGACCTCGCAGCGGCACAGAAGAGCCTCAAGCGCCGCTCGCGTGATGAGGATGATGTTGGCGTGCCGATGGTGGTGGCCGATGCGCGGGCGGAACTGGCAGCTCTGATCAAGAAGGCCGAGCTAGCGATCACCTCTCTCTACCCTGTGGGCCTTGAAATTTACAACCTGACCACCCATGAGGAAGCCCGTGAATGGGTGGAACCCAGTCTGCGGCTTGGTCTGGCTGGGTTGCTGATGGTGCGTGAGCTGGTGGACGGCAGCATCAAGAGCTTTGTCCAAGGCATGGACGGCAAGAACGTGCCCGAGCGCCTGACATCGCCACCTGATGTGCTGGCCTTCCTTGACCCAACCGAGATCAAGGCGCTTGCCGAAGAGTGGGCGCGTCTGACCGACACCCACAAGTACGAAGCCGATCTGCGTGTGCATGAACGTGCACAAAGCAAGCCACGCGGCAAGGGGCGGCCAGCCAGTGCGCCCGTCGCTCCGGGCAAAGCCTGACACCTACCCATACAGGTGACCCCATGGGCGCACTCCTCAAATTAACCAAAGACATCCGCCAGATGAGTGAAATTTCGGCGGCGTTGAATCCTGACCCGTGGGATAGCGCCAGTGAAGAGGCACGCCGGGTGGCGGGCTTACGTGAATCATTGATTGCACCGCTGGTGGACCTGGTGAACGGCGGTGCCAGCATCAACCATGCAGCGGCTCTGTTGAAGTCGCAACTGGACGCGGGCACGGCAGACCTGCGCACCAAGCACCTGGTGGCCATGCTGGCGGGTGATGCGACGGTGGATGTGCTGAGCGTGCCCACTATCAAGCGCTGGCTGAGCGGCTTCATCAAGGGTGGCAAGAGCGCCCTGCTGCCCAAGCACACCGGGCGGGTGCGCCAGGCCTATGGCTGGGAAGAGCGCGCCGTGGACCTGTACAACCTGCCTGGCAAGCCGGGCTATGCCGACGTGTCTTCAAGGCTGATTCAAGAGGGGTTTAAAGACGCGACGGAGAGCCGGGTGAAACGCTACCTGAAGGCGCTGCCCGCCACCCTGGGCAAGTTCAGCCCGGAGCGGATCGGCAAGCACCTGCACCGGCTCACGCGCCAGAAGTTCCAGCGCCGCAGCCTGGCCGAGGTGCTGGTGGGCGAAATTTATGCAGGCGACGGCCATACCGCCGATTGCTATGTGGCACACCCCAACACGGGGAAACCGTTCCGCCCAGAGCTGACTTGCTTCATCGACATCAAGAGCGGTTACCTGTCGGGCTGGTGGATGAGTGAAAGTGAAAGCACCGTGTCCACCATGTTCGCCCTGAGTCACGCCATGCGCATGCACAACCATGTGCCTGCCTGGGTGTATGTGGACCGGGGGCCTGGCTACCGCGCCCGCCTGCTGTCGGATGAAAGCACCGGTTTCTACAGCCGCTTTGACATCGGTCTGATCGGTGCGTTGCCGGGTAACCCGCACGGTAAGGGCTGGATTGAGCGCTTCTTTCGCACGGTGCGCGACAAGCATGACAAGTTCTTCTTTGGTGGCCAGGTGTATTGCGGTGATGACATGGCACCTGAGACCAACCGCCGTCTGAGTGCTGACCTGGCCATGGGTCGGCGGCAGCTGCCCAGCCTGAAGTCCTATGTGGACAGCTTCACCGCCTGGCTGGAGCACTACCACGACCAGCCCCAGGACAAGCTCAACGGGCGCACACCCGCCCAGGTGTGGGCCGAGCTGACACCGGTGCCGGTGGAGCTGAGCATGGATGCCATTGCCCGGCCGCGTGAAGAGTGCACGGTGGGCCGCCAGACGGTGCGCCTGCACAACCGCTTCTATTACGCCGAGGCGCTGGCCCTGTTTGACGCACAGAAGGTGGACGTGGAATACGACCTGCACCGTGACAGCCATGTGTGGGTGTTTGACAAGAAGGGCCGCTTCCTGGTGGAAGCCAAGCTCAACAACACGATTGGCGTGTTGCCCACCAGCCGCCTGGAAGAAGGCCGCGACCGCCGTCTGGCAGGCCAGCTCAAACGCCTGGAGCGCAAGGTGGCCGAGGCCAAGGGCCGTCGCGCCGATCCGGTGGATGCCGCCAGCCAAGCCGCTGCCATTGAGGCCCTGAACCCCGTAGCACCTGCCCTGCCTGTACCGACCACCCGTGATGACGATTTCAAAGTTGATCTCTTAAATTGGAGGAAAGACCAGTGAACACCCCCGCAACTGAAACACAGAACGCCTTGCCAGGCATGGCCAGCGCCCCGACTGCCTACACACCGCAAGATGTGTCCAAGGTGGACACCGTCAAGAAGTGGCTGGAAGACCGCAAGAAAAGCCGTGCCTGGCTGAGCAAGAAGGCCGACATCCCCAGCGGCACGCTGAGCCAGATTCTGAGCGGCAAATACGTCAGCAGCCCGACCCGCCAGCTTAACCAGATGCTGAGCGTGTTGGATGTGGAAGCTGATCGGCTGAAGGATGGCACACCCGGATACGTGCGGGGCAGCGTGCACAGCTTGATGGCTGTGGTGTTTGATCGCACCCGCAAGCACCAGAACTTTGGCGTGATCACCGGCTTCGTGGGCGTGGGCAAAAGCCGCTTCTGTGCCGAGTATCGCAAGTCAAATCCGATGACCCTGCTGGTGGAAGTCAGCCCCAACATGACGCCTGGCGTGCTGATGACCGAGCTGCTGGAACAGTTGAACAATGCGGTGCCTGCAGGGCTGGACCGCAAGTTCCGCGAGCTGGTGCGGGTGCTCAAGGGCACCAACTATCTGATCGTGGCAGATGAGGCCGAGAAGATGAGCAGCAGCGCACTGGAACACCTGCGCCGCTTGCGCGATATGGCCATGGTAGGCGTGGTGCTGGTGGGCACCGAGAAGCTGACCAGCCTGATCAAACCGCAACACGGCCAGTTTGACCAGGTGCGCAGCCGGGTGGGCATGTGGCCTGAGACGATCCAGAGCATCCACCGCGACGATGCTGACGACATGGTCCGCGCCGCCCTGGCGGATGCCGGTGAGCTGAGTGACAACGTGCTGGACACCTTGTGGGCCTACTGCGACGGCAGCGCCCGTGTGCTCAATGAGAACCTGATTCCGGCTGTGCGGGACTACGGCATGGGTGGCCTGCCGCTGACCAGCCGGATGATTGAGACGATTGCCGCCAGCGTGCTGTTCATGGTCAATCCACGTGCCGAGGTGGCGAAATGATGGCCGCACCGATGGCAGTAGCTGCCCCGCAGGCCGCAGCCAATGCACCTGCCCCCTTGCTGGCGTGCCGGGTGGTGATCAGGATGCCAGACGGCTCACGCGGTGAGCACCACGGCCTGTACTACCACCGCATGGATGCATTGGCGCGGGCGATGGACCTGTTCCCGGATGCCAAGCTGATCAGCGTGTCGGGTGGCAAAGCACGCAGGAGTGCATCATGAGCAAGCCCCGCACCTGTCATGAGCTGGGCGTGTGTAACAGCCGCCATTGCAGCGACGTGAGCGCCTGCCCAGACTATGACCTGCTGGCGTGTAACGACACGGCTTGCCAGGGTCATGCCGAGATTGCGGCCAAGGGCCTTTGCCCCAGCCTTCTCCCGAAGCGCCGGTTTACCGACCGGCCCGGCGTGGCCCGAGAGGCTTACCCGCAGCCCACTTTCCCGTTTGCGCCAGGCGTGATTCAAGGGCCGAAATGGCGGACTGATGTCTACCCCCTGGAGGATGAGCACGCCGCCCTGAAAGCGCTGCATCGGGCGCAGATTGTGGTGGTTTTGATCGTTTTGGCGCTGGTCGGCGTGAGGTGGTTCTATGTCACACACTGATCTGAGCTGCCCGGTGTGTGGCACCGGCCTAAACATCGCCCACCTGCTGGTCGATGCGGATGACCGCGCCGCTGTGGTGCGCCTGCTGGCACTGAGCACACCTGTGGGCGCTGCTGTGGGCCGCTACATCAGCCTGTTCACGCCACCCAAGACCAGCCTGACCCTGCGCAAGCAGGTGCGCATCGTGCTGCAGCTGCTGCCCGACCTGGAGCGCCGAGCCATCACCCACCGTGGGCGCGATTGGCAGGTGCCCCTGAAGGTGTGGGAGGCAGGCATTGACCAGATGCTGGCCGCACGCGATGCCGGTAAGTTGGATTTGCCGATGAAGGGGCACGCCTATCTGTATTCGATCTTGATGAGCCTGGCTGACAAGACCGAGGCCATCGCAGAGGCGCAAAGCGAGGCCCAGCGCCGCACATCCGCCGCCACCTACCAGGTGCGCGGACAGACCTTGCCGATGGGCCAGGCACTGGATCAGGTGTTTGGTGGCATTGACCCTGAGCTGGCCAAGAGGAATGCCGATGCGAGCAAAGCCGCACCTGTGCCTGCCGAGTCGCGTGCCCTGTTGCAAGCCCTGAAGCAAGGCAAGAAACCCTGATTTTTACAACTGAAAAGGAATTGACCATGAACGAACAAAAAGAAGCTGTGCCCCCTGGCTACTGGAAGGATGCCAATGGCTCCCTGGTGCCGGTGTCGAAGATCAAGGAAATCGACAAGCTGCGCCACCAGTGTGTGACCGGCCTTGCCGAGGCAGCTAAGAAGGCAAGCGCCGACTTGCTGGCTTTCAAGCTCTGTGCCATGCAGGAAGTCCAGACCTTCATTGAGACCAGCCTGGACAAATATGACGTGAAGCAGGGTGGCAAGAAGGGCAACGTCTCGCTGGTCTCGTTTGATGGCCGCTTCAAGATCACCCGCACCATGCAGGACTCCATCGTGTTTGATGAGCGCCTGCAGGCCGCCAAGGCACTGGTGGATGAATGTGTGAAAGCATGGAGCAAGGGCAGCAACGACAACATCAAGGTGTTGGTGAACAACGCCTTCCAGGTGGACAAGGCAGGTGCGGTGAATGTGGGCCGTATTCTGAACCTGCGCACGCTCAAGATCGACGACGAAAAGTGGCAGCGCGCCATGGCGGCCATCGGTGACAGCATGAAGGTGCACAGCACCAAGCCATACATCCGGTTCTACGAACTCGATGAGACCGCCGGTGACTACGTGCCGATCTCTCTGGACGTGGCGGCGCTATGACACGCGATCAGGCCCTGCAGAAGATCAAGAAGTGCCTGGCGCTGGCGAAGAGCCAGAACCCGCACGAAGCCGCTGCAGCCATGCGCCAGGCGCAAAAGCTGATGGCTGAGCACAGTGTGACCGAAACCGATGTGTCGCTAGCTGACATCACCGAATCGGAGGTGTCCGCAGTCAGCCAAGCCCACGTCAAGTGGGAGTCTGCCTTGTTTGCAATCGTTGCAGAGGCATTTGGATGTCAGCGATACATGATCGTGGGTCCCCGCCAGATTCCCAGCGGGCGCTGGGTGAAACACCGCAGCCTCGTGTTCATTGGTGTGGGTGCTGCCGCCGAAGTGGCCAGCTATGCGTATGAGGTGCTCTCGCGTCAATGTGCCAAAGCACGCGCTGATCACATCAGCAAACAGCCAGGCAGTTGCAAACGCATCACCAAGACAGCGCGTGGCGATCAGTTCGCGCTTGGCTGGGCCTATGGTGTGCGCGAGCTGCTGGACAAGTTTGCCAACGGTGATGTCAATGACAAACTGCTTGAGTCCTACTGGCAGGTAAAGCATGGCGACATGACCACGGTGAAGCCCGTGGACCGAAGCATCGGCCGCAATGTGCGCGATAACGATCTTGAGAACGGATTCGTGTCGGGCAAACAAGCTCAGCTGCAGCGCGGTGTTGGGGGCATGGCTCAGCAGGGGTTGCTGTCATGAGCACGCCTGTTCAAACACATCGCCCTGTCCGCCTGCAGATGAATACAAAGGGTGCATGGCGTGATGTGCTGGACTTTGACTGTTCTGATGAAGACCGGGTCAAGACAGCAGCCGAGCTGCTGTTTCGGGGCGACAAGCGGGTGACGTTGCGAGTGATTGCTCCAAAGCTGCCTGGCCCACCGCTGATGCATTGGTCTGCTGCCACCGGCTGGCGCGTCTGGGGCCGGAAATGAGCACTATCGCCAAGGTCATTGGCTACGTCTACCTGGTGGCCTGGCTGGCGAGCGCCTTGGGCTTGCTCGACATGTACGTCTGTGTCGGCAAGCCTGGCAGTTGTGCCGCCCAGCCCCATACAGCCAAGAAAGCGGTCACAGTATGAGCAAGGCCGCAACTGATGTACATCGCAAGCGCGAGCTGGCCTTGATCCACCTGGCCAAGGCCACGCTGGGCTTGAGCCGTGCTGACTATGAGCACGTGCTGCACACCGTCACTGGTGCGATCAGTGCTGCTGATCTGGACGCGGCCGGGCGTGACAAGTTGCTGAAACACTTCAAAGCCAAGGGCTTTCAGGTCAAACCGAGCATGAAGTCCAAGCAGACCCGCACGCTGGCCCAGGATGCGCAGAGCCGCAAGGTGCGCGCCCTGTGGCTGATGCTGCACGCGCTGGGCCAGGTGCGTGACCCTAGCGAGGCGGCGCTGGCCGCTTATGTGAAGCGCATGGTCAAGGTGGACGCGCTGCAATGGGCTGACCACTACGCGGTGATTGAGGCACTTAAAGCCTGGGCGATGCGGTATCTGCCGCAATACCTGCAGGCCGCCGTGAAGGCCCTGGATATTGAAACACTGACGATTGGCCAGCGTGACGACCTGGTCAACATGCTGGGTTCGTTGAACGGTGCCAAGTCCAAGGGCATCACCGCCTTGTTTGACTACTACTGGCCGATCTACAGCCTGCTCGATGAGGTGCAAACCAAATGAGTCGCCCAGCCCCCAAGCTGACCATCAAGCCGCAAGCCATGCCCGCTGCTTTGCGTGAGCTGGCGCGGGTGCTGGGTGACTCTGACGCGCTGCGCCTTGTGGGCATGCATGGTGGGGCGCGGGTGTCGGTGCCCAAGCAGGCACGGGCTGATCACCCACTGCGCATGGCGCTGGGTGAGGAGGCTTTTGGGCGACTGGTGGCGGAATACGCAGGCGAGACGATTGAGCTACCCAAGGGTGATGCGTACCTGCGGGAGCTGCGGCATGACCAGGTGCGACAGTGCCGTGAGCAGGGTCTGACGGTGGATGAAACAGCCGAGGCAGTGGGGTACAGCCGCCGCCATGTGATCAACATCATTGGAGGGCATGCGGATAGCACCGATACCCTCACCATGGATTTGTTTGAGGAGGAACCGGCCCCAAAAAGCTATGCGGGCCAGGCGAATGATCCGTTCGGGATGAGCGGGTCTAGATGAGATAATTTCAACGTCACCTCAAAAAAAGGGGTGATGGGATGTGAGAGTCCCTAGAGACGCGGCAGGAGCCGCAGCACCGCAAGTTTGCGGCTTCTTCATTCGTGCACCAATTTTTGGCGGCTCGAATGGGAGGAGCGCAAGCTCCTGCCGGATCGCTCTCGCGTCTCCCGGTCTCTCACACCCGTTCGAGTCGCCGCCCTTATGGGTGGATTTGAAACGATGGGAGCCTTCTTTGAATTCGCATCAAAACGTGACGCCGCCAATGGTTGCGGCCATCCTTGTGCAGACCAGCCAACAGCAGCGCGCCTTCCAGGTAGTCGATGCAGTGGATGCACTGGACAGTCAGTTGGGTGCATACCGAGCTGTTGAACAATTGGCCATGTGTGAGAAAGCCACGGGCGATGAGGGACTGCCGCAGTTGCGTCGAAGTGACCTGGCCCAATTGCTGTCGGTGCTCAATACCAATTTGTCGGACTACTGTGAAAAAGCACGGCAAGCTGCTTTATTCTCTGCATTGGGATCAGACAACGGACCGAACGCTGTTTAAAAGCCGCGCAAACCCGTTTAAAACCGCCTTTTGGAACAAGCCCGGTACATCCGGAGCCAAAAGCGCCTCAAGGCCCGCCACGGGCCATATTCCAAAAGCTTGTTGTGCCTGATGTGGTGAAGTGTTTCACCATGACCTGAAGCCCTATGCCCGGCAAAGTACAGGGCATGACGAAACCTGTACCAACCCCCAATAAGCAGCCCACCCCCACTGCACCAAAAAAAGGCCTGCGCGGCTGGGTGAAGGTGTTTGAAGCGGGCGACCACATTGATAGCAAGGGGCGACCCGCCTCGTTCAGCCTGGCTGATCTTGATGAGATGGTCGCCAATCACAAATTGGGTGCTGCACCTGCGGTGATTGGGCACCCCAAAGACACAGCCCCTGCCTATGCGCAGGTGCAGGACTACAAGCGCGACGGTAAAGACCTGTTTGCCAAGTTCACCAAGATCAATCCCGCGTTTGAGGCTGGTGTCGAGTCTGGGGCCTATTTCAATCGATCCTTGTCTGTTTACAAGGATCGCAAGTTTGGCTGGCGGGTGCGTCATATCGGCTGGTTGGGTGCGGTGCCACCTGCCATCGATGGGTTGCCACCCGTTGAATTTTCTGCTGATGAGGATGCCTGCTTTGAGTTTGCCGCGCCCGGCTACAGCCTGGTGTGGGGCCTGGAGTCGGTTGTACGGCTGTTGCGCGGCCTGCGCGACCAGATGATTGCCAAGGATGGACTGGAAGCCGCTGACGCCGCGCTGCCGCAATGGCAGATAGACAGCGCCCTGGAAGCTGCAACCCAAGCACGCCAGGAGTTTCAGAACGCAGCCGAGGGCGAAGCCCCTGAGTCAGTTGCCCCCCAATTTTCCACACCAACCCAAACCGGAGGAGTTATGTCATTTACCCAAGAGCAGCTTGACGCTGCAGCGGCCCAAGCCCGCAAAGAAGCCGAGGACAAGGCGGCCGCCGACTTTGCGGCCAGTCAGGCCGAGTTGACCAAGTTGCGCGGTGAGCGCCAGGCTGAGCGCATTGGTGCACAGATCACCGGTTGGAAGGCCCAAGGACTGGTAACCCCGGCTGAGGAGGCTGGCCTGGCTGAGTTCATGGGGTCGCTGGAAAGCGGTGCCGGTGGTGAGTTCAGTTTCAGCGCCAGTGACAAGAGCGAGGTCAAAAAGACGCCTGCGCAGTTCTTTGCTGATTTCATGGCCGCACGCAAGCCACTGGTGAAGCTGGGCCAGCAAGTGGCTGCTGACGACGCGCCTGGTGTGGATAGCAATAACGCTGGTGCCTTGGCCGATGCAGCGCGCTCTTACATGAAAGAGCAGGCCGACCAAGGTGTGACCGTGAGCGTGGCGGAAGCCGTGGCTCATGTTGGCCGTCGCGCCTGACATCCCCTTCAACCCCATTTTTCTGGAGTAACCCATGTCGAATATTTTGTTGGTCACCAATCACCTGGCAGAAGGTGCGATTGTGGTGAACCGTCTGGTGAAGTATGGCGCTACCGACCGAGGCATTTTGCAAGCATCTGCCTCGACCGATTTCATCATTGGTAGTTGCATGGAGTCTGGCGCGGCCATCGGGGAGCGCCAGGACGTGAGCCGGGCGGGCATTGGCTGGGTGGAAGCCGGTGCAGCGATTGTGCGCGGGTCGCCCATCACGTCTGATGCCTCTGGCCGGGCGATTACAGCGGCACCAGCAGCGGGTGTGAATGCGCGCATTGCAGGCTTTGCCGATGAGTCGGCCAGTGCCGCAGGCGACGTGATCCGGTACTCGATTGAGCCGGGTCTGATGCAGGGCTGATAAGCCAGCCGACTGAATTTTCCTTAAGCAACCCATTTTTCTGGAGTAACAACCTATGGCAACGACTTCGTTCCCCGTCAACCCGACGATGACGGCAATTGCGATGATGTACAGCAACCCGGCTGTGACATTGATCGCTGACCAGGTGATGCCGCGCATTCCGGTGGCCAAGAAGTTCTCTTACAGCTCATATGACCTTGCACAGGGCTTTACCGTTCCGCAAACGCTGGTGGGTCGTAAGAGCACGCCGACCGAGGTGGATTTCACCGGCACGCTGATCAACGATGAAACGCAGGACTTTGGCCTGGACGACGTGGTGCCCAATGACGAAATTGAAGCCTGGGCCAGCATGCAAAAACCAGAGCGCGGTGGGCCGATCAACCCGCTGGACATCAGCACCATGCTGTTGACAAAGCTGGTGTTGCTGGACCGCGAGGTGCGGGTGGCTGGCAAAGTATTCAATGCGGCCAACTATGGTGGCAACACCGCGACGCTGAGCGGCACGAGCCAGTGGAGCGATTTCACGAACAGCAACCCACTGGACGCGATCTTGGCGGCGCTGGACATCCCTCTATATCGGCCTAATGTGGCGACCTTTGGGCAGGCTGCATTTACCAAGCTGCGTCAGCACCCGGCCATTGTGCAGGCGGTGTATGGCACGGCTCAGACCCGTGGCACGGTAACGCGTGCCCAACTGGCCGAGGTGCTGGAGGTGCAGCAGGTGCTGGTGGGAGCAGGCTTTGTGAACACGGCACGCAAGGGCCAGGCGGTAAACAACCAGCGTGTGTGGGGCAAACACGCTGCGTTTTTGTACATCGACCCGGAGGCCGCACAAGCCAGCCAGCCGACCTGGGGCTTTACCGGCCAGTGGGGCACACGTGTAGCGGGCAGTTTGCCAGAGCCCAAGAGCGGCCTGCGTGGCAGTGAGCGCGCACGGGTGGGTGAGTCAGTCAAGGAAGTGATCTCGGCCCCGGCGCTGGGCTACTTCTTCCAGAACGTGGTGGCTTAAGCCGCCGACGTATCAGTGGCCCGGTGCGGTTTTCGCCCCGTGCCACCTGTTCCCTTTTTCAATCTATCGGAGATTCAGTATGGCAACGAAGAAAGTTAACGATGCGGCCTTGCCCACAAAAACCTACAAGGCGATCACCCTGATCGAGCATGACCAGGTGAAATATGGCCCCGGCCAAGACGCAGGCGACGAACTGGAGCTGACCGATACCCAGGCCGCGCCGCTGCTGGGTGTGAAAGCGGTCGAGCTGAAGACCGTTGCTGCCGAGGCCTAAACCAGCATGCCTTACGCAACCGCATCCCAGTACATCCAGAAGTTCGGCCTGGATGACGCCGCCCAGCTGCTGGCTGATGAGCAGAACACGCTCACCAGCCAGTTGTTGGCGGATGCTGTTGCATTCAGCTTGGGTGGCTCCTGGACAGGTACGCCAGCGCAGGCTGACAAGGATGTGGCCAATGCGGCGCTGGCCAGACTGAACCGCCAGCTGGTGGTCAGCAGCAACTTCATGGATGGCTACCTGCGCAGCGCGGTGACCCTGCCGCTGGCGGTGGGCGATGCCAATGCTGGCGTTCTGGAAGATTGCTGCCTGGCTCTGGCCCGGTTCGGGTTGGCCGATGACTCTGACAACGCGACTGAGCGAATGGAGAAGGCGTTTGAGCAATGGCGCGCCTGGTTGAAAGATGTGCAGGCCGGGCGGGCGCAATTGGTGGGGACCACTGGTGAAACGGTTCCCTCAACTGGGCGGGTACGCACTGGACAGGCTGTGAGCATGTTTGATTGGCGCAGCTTTGGAGGTGGGCAGTGAGCGGCACACGCATGGAGATGACGTTCGGTGACGGGCCGCTGCTCCGTCATCTGGCCCGTTTGTCTGCCCGGCAGGAGTGGACCAAGGCGCGCCGCGAGATCGGTGAGTTCATGGTGGGCGATATTCAGGACAACCTGGACGGGCAAAGGCTGTTTGACGGCTCTCCTATGCCGCAGAGCAAGGCCGCCATCAAGCGTCGAGGCAAGACGCTGATCAAGGATCACCATCTTTATGACAGCTACACGTTCAACCTCGTTCGGGCTGGACTGGAGGTTGGGTCCAACAGCGTGTATGCCCGCATTCACCACTCTGGTGGTGAGACTGGGCGCACGGGCCACCGGTTTCGCATGCAAGCGCGGCCAGTGATGGGCATTGCCATCAGGCATGAGCTGCAGATCGGGTACATCGTGACGCAGTCCATCAAAGATATTGAGAACGCCCGATGAGCGCGACGATTCTTCTTGACCAGGTGGTGGCACGGGTGCGGGCCAAGTTCACCAAGGCTGAGGTGGCCACGGTGCAGCCGTATGCGGGTGAGTTCTCGGCGGCTGAGATTCCGTTCAAAAGCTACAACTGCCCGGCCATCTTTGTGACGGTGCAGGGCTGGCAACCGGCAGACAGTGACTGCCGTTTGAGTGGCAGGCATGCCAAGAAGGTGCGCCTGGCAGCGTTTGTCGTGTTCAAGCATGCGGACCGCAACAAGCGCATGGCCGGGGCGATGCTGCTGGCTGAGCGCCTGGGCATTGTGATGCGCCAGTGGGAGCCGATGCGCGAGGCGGCAAATGCCAATCTGCCGGTGACGATAGCCGGACTGGAAGCCGATGCCACTTGCGAAAACCTGTACGGCCGTGCGCTGGACGCAGCAGGCCAGGCGCTGTTCCTGGTGGACTGGCAGCAGTGCGTGAAGCCTGAGGTGCCGATGGAGCAGATGTGGGACTTGTTGGCGGTGGACATTGTGGACAACACACGGGGCGGCACCGTGCCTGCCGATGCTGCGGACACGGGCGTGGTGCCGGTGGTGACAGAAGACGTGAAATTTATACAAACCTGAAAGGTGACCCATGGCCAAGACTGATTTGAAGATTGAAACCCCAGTAGCACCACCCGCACTGGGCACGCAGGTGCTGGTGAAGGTGGCCAGCGGTTGCATGCTGGTGAACAACGAAACCAATGCTTACTTTGAGCCTGATGTGGCTACGCCGGTGACGGTGACCATCACGCTGCTGCGCCGCCTGCAGGACGGTGATGTGACGCTGGTCTGAAACCGCTTCAAACCGCGCCAAAACCCCATTCAAACTGCCTTTAACGGAACAACAACATGTCTTTACCCAACCTGCTTTCTTTAAACTTTTTGGTGCCCTTTGTCGCGTCCAAGATTGATTTTTCACGCGCCATCCGTGGGTTACGTGGCATGCAACGACGGGTGACGCTGGTGGGTCACAAACTGTCGACCGGTAGTGTTCCGCTGAACACCTTGGTCACGGTGACCACCGAAGCTGATGCGATTGCACTGTTTGGCGAGGGCTCCATGCTGGTGGCGATGTGGCGTGATGCCAAAGCCAATGCCGATTTGGGCCTGCCGATTGATTGTTTTGCGATTGCGCCCAACGGCTCGGCCGTGGCCGCCACCAGCATCATTGCGATCACGCCACCTGGTAACCTGGCCATGAGTGGCGAGGTGCCGCTATATGTGGGTGGCGAGCGTGTGAGCGCAGGTGTATCTACAGCCGACACCGCCAACACGGTGGCGACCAAGTTGATCAATGCCATCAATGCCAACCCGGCCCTGCCGGTGACTGCCGCTGCCACGGCCAACCTGTATGAGTGCAAGCTCACCTGCCGCTGGGGTGGTCCCACAGGCAATGACATTGACCTGCGCACCACCTACTACACCGATGATCGTCTGCCCAACGGTCTGATCGTGACAGTGCCAGCCATGTCGGGCGGGGCAGCTGCGCCGGATGTGACGCCGCTGATCAACGCCATGAACCTGTATCGTGCGACTGAGATTGTGGTGCCATTCACCGATAGCACCAACATGGCCATTTTGGAGACCGAGCTGGCAGCGCGCTGGTTGGCCAACAACATGCAGGATGGCACGGTGATCAACGCCATTCGCGGCACCGAGGCGGCTAACACGACCTGGCTGAGCACCCGCAACAGCCCCCACGTGCACACCATCACCACCACCAAAGATTGCACCAACCCGTGGGAAGTGGCGGCAGCGGCTGGTGCGGCGATTGAAAGCCAGGCCGCGATTGATCCGGCCATACCCGCCACCGGCATCAAACTGGTGGGCTACAAGGGGCCGATCCAGGGGCAGCACTGGACCGTTGACCAGCTCAACAACATGCTGGTGGCCGGTGGCAGCCCGTTGCAGATCGCCTCGGACTACAGCGGCACCTTGCTGCGCATGGTGACGAACTACAAGAAAACGACTTCAGGCGCGGCGGACCGCAGCATGGCCGAGCTGGCCTGGATCAAGACGATGAGCTACTACCGGTGGTTCCGCGTGACTGAGTTCCAGACCAAATACCAGGGGTTCAAGATTGCCCAGTACATCACCGACCCAATTCCGGGCCAGAAGATCATGACCAAGCAGCTGGGTGAGGAAATCATGATCGGGCTGTACAAGCTGTTCATGGACGCCGGGCTGTGCCAGAACATGGACTACTACCAGAAAACCCTGGTGGTTGAGGTGGATGGCCCCAACGGCAAGCTCAAAGTGCAGGATGAGCCGGTGATCGTGACACAGCATTACCAGACCGAAATCAGCAGCTACCCGGTAGCCGGACAGGTTTGAGCCTGATCGGTAACCCAACATACTCCAGGAGAAAGACATGGCAGGAACAGACAATTTGCTCTTTCACATCGACCAGATCGTGGTGGACGGCAAGCCGATTGCGTTTGAGGATGGCACCGGCTTGCTGAGCGGTGCGGCTCGGTTTGAGAATGAGGTGGTGCCCAGTGCCAGCGGCGACGACTTTGACAAGCGCAAACGGGTGCCGACGCTCTTCAAATGCAAGATTCAGTTTGGCCCGGCCGTGAACCCGGCTGCCTATGCTGGTTTTATCGGCGTGCAGATTACAGCGCGTGACGCGCAAAGCGGTCGACGGGTGCTGATGACCAATTGCAGCTTTGGACAGATGGGCGAGATTGGCGGCGGGTCGGTGGACGTGACGTTCAACGTGCGGGCAGCGCCGCAATGGCTGTAAGTTTGCGATTTGGTGCAAGTTGAGGAATAACCACCTGAACCCCGTGCGCAAATAGTCCGGGGGCGGGCCCAGCGAGGGTACTAAGGGGCAGGCTAATCACCTGCCCCTTTTTCATTTGGTGAAGTGTTTCACCGTGACGCTTTGGGTCTGGCCCGGCACAGTCGGTGCCATGGACACACAAAGTAAACACATTGACGATCTCTACACCCTGACTCTGGTGGACGGTCTTCCGACCGAGAGCCAGGGCAAGACCCTGAAATACCGCGTGGTGAAGCTGCGCGAAACCAATGTGGCTGATGAGCGCATAGCCCAGCGCCAGGCTGAGCGTGTGGTGCTGGTGGGCGGTGTGCACAAGCTGCTGGTGAGCGACGCTGATTTTCAGTTTGGCATGACGGTGCGCCACATCGAGGCGTTTATCTGCGATGGCCAGAAGATTCCACAGCCGATGATTGACCTGGAGTTGGTGGGCAAGCTCAGCTCGCATGACTTGGGGCTGATCGAGCAGCGGGTGTTCTTGATATCTCTAGCGGCCGAAGTGCGGTACGGCAATATCACTCCGGAGGAATTTGACCGGATCGTGTCTGGCGGTGCACCAACCCAAGCGGTCCAAACATCCCCACAGCGTGAGGGCCAGGCTGCTGATGTGGGACAGGCTCCTGCTCAGTCTCAGTCTGGCCCTGCATTGCTCGCCGATTTCACTGGAACAGATGCCTCTGGCGCGGCTTCGGGCAATGCAGGCTGAGTTGGCCAAGCTGGGGTAAACCGCCATGACTCAGTTGACTCTGAAATACACCATCAACCTGGTGAGTGACATTGGTCGGCGTGCCACCGAAGAAGCCAAGCTGATGGAGAAGGCGCAGCAGACCATGCGTCAGGCGACCGAGAAGACCACTGGTGCGCTGAAGGGGATGGAAAAAGAGGTGGTCATTTCCCAGGGGAATATCGGGAAACTGCAGGGGGCCATAACGGGCACCACCAGCAAATTCAATGACCTGGATCGCTCCATGGTGCGGATCGGCGGCAGGCTGGGCAGCAGCCAGCAAATCACCTTCCTGAATTCCATCAAGACAAAAATTGACCAGACGGTGACCAGTGCGTCAAAGTTGCGGGAGATTTTGTCTAGGCCGCTGGCTGATGGAGGTTCCGCTGGTGGCGGAAAAACCGGCACGCTGATGCAGGACGTGCAAAGACTGGCTGCCTATGCTGGAGCTGCGAATCTGGCGCGCACTGCATTCGATGACAACATGGAGTTTGAGAAGCTGCAGTTGAAAATGAAGTTCAATGCGCAGCTCAGCGATGGTGATGTCAAGACGCTGCGGGATGATGCCCTTGGGCTGTCCAAGAGTAGTTTGAATAAGCCGCTGGACGTGGCCAGGGCGCAATTCAGGCTTGCCAATGCTGGTCTGAAGATGGACTCCATCCGCAAGCTGACGCCAACTGTGGCCAATGCGGCGCAGGTGTTTGATGCCACACCAGATCAGATCGCCGACCTGGTGTTTGACATGGTCACCAAGTCGGGCGTGAAAGAGGAACGTGTGCCAGCGATGTTGGACATGCTTTACAGCCATGCCACAAGTGGGCGCTTTGAGACTATGGACATGGCGCGCCAGGCACCCGCATTTTTGAATGCTGCCAAAACCGTGGGCATCAAGGGTGAGCGCGGGTTGAACTTCATGGGGGCGCTGACGCAACGCATGATGCGCAACGCCACGGTGACCAACCCCAGCGAAGTGACCACCATCATCTCGGAAGGTCTGGCACACATTACCACGCCACACATGACAGGGCTGGACGGCAAAAAGCACTCAAAGGGCGCGGGTGGACTGGCTGGCTTTGGCATCAAAGTGACCGACTACTTTGACGATCAGGGCAACTTCAAGGGGGAAGGCGGTGTGGACGGCATCGTCGAGTTGGCGCGGGCCATGAAAGCCAAACACCTGGATAACCCATTCAACATGGGCAAGGCGGGCATTCGAGAGCACTACACGCAGCTTTTCTGGCGCGAAATGATGAACTCGATAGATGCGCCCGACACGGACAAAGACCCGAACCTGCTGAAGATGATGGAGCGTGGTCAGACGGCGCAGAGCAGCGATCAGCTTGCCAAGAACCTGAAAGATGTCAAGGCGTCTGGCTACGGGAAGATGTTGGATGTTGGGGTGAATACGCAGGGGGCCATGGTGGGTGGATTCGGTGAGACGGTGACAGGGGGTGCAGCGAGTACGGCATCCTGGGCATCAAACCACCCGTGGTTGACTGCGGCTGGTGCCGTGGCTGGAGCCGGGGCAACGATATTTACCGGCGGGCTTGCCGCACCATGGGTTTTGGCAGCGCTGGGCGCGGCGGGCGGAACCGCTGCCCTGGGTGCAGGTGGCAGTGCGCTGTCGGATTGGTGGGGTAAGAAGTCACCTCAGGATCGCCAGGCAGATCGCACGCAGTATTTGCCGACCAGCGTGGTCATGCGTTCTGCGGGCCTGAATCCGGCGTTTGGCGGTGTGCCTGGCCTTGACATGCTGACCTTGACCGCACCAGGTGCGATGCCGACGCAGCTTGCGGCTGGTCGAATGACAGAGGTGAAGGTGGGTGAAGGCACGTTGGCCATCGACGTGCGTGTGACCGATGAGCGCGTCAGCGCGACGCCCAGCGTGATGCGGCCGCTGTCGCTGGTGCGCATCAACCCCGGCAACACCAACCCTGGAGGGTTCAAACCATGAGCTGGGTTGATCAATTGCAGATGGCCAGTTTTCGGGATGTGCCGTTCCAGGTAGACAGCATTGATGTGTCGGCCGGGGACAACGTAGTGCTGCGCGAGTATCCGTTTCAGGACTTGCCCACAGTGTTTCGCATGGGCGAGGCGGTGGAAGAAATCAAGTTCAGTGCCTATGTCATTGGTGATGACTACATTGATCAGCGCGAGAAACTGCGCTCGGTGCTGACTGGTGAAGGCGTGTTGGTGCACCCGACTGCGGGCTCCATCAGGGTGTTTGTGGCGGGCAAGTTCACGATCAAAGAAAACCCCACGGCCGAGGGCGGCATGGCGCGGTTTGATTTGGCCTTTGTGCGAGCCGAGACCAGGCGGTATCCGACTGGAGTGGTTAACACGCCACAGGAGTCTTTTCGCAAGGCGGAGCTGGCCAAGCAAGCAAGTGCAGATGCGTTTGCGTCATCGTTTGACCTTTCAGGCAAGCCTGGCTGGGCGGCAGACCGGGTGGTGGCGCGTATTACTGAATCAGTAGCGGGGGTGTGGGGTCAGATCAAGTCAGTGACCGCCGGGGTGAGTGATTTCAGCAACACGATCATTGGCAACTACCAGGCGCTGCGCGATGGCCTGAATGCGCTGGTGCGAGAGCCCCGCCTGCTGGCTGATTCTTTGCGCAACCTGTTTGACCTGCCAAGCGATCTGAGCGCAGCGTCTTCCAGAGACTTTATGGCAGCGTTTGAAGGGCTGTTTGATGTCTCTTCGAAGGTGACTAAAAGGGACTTTGAAGTGTCTGTGATGCCTGCGGTTGGTGCGGGGCTGGTGATGTTCGGCACGGGCAACGCCGACGTGTTGGGGTTAAGCACCCCGGCGCGGGCGCAGCTTGAAGCGCTGAGCACGGCCAGCGACCAGTTGATCGAGTCTTTTGCCGTGGCGAGCTGGGTGCAGGCGGCATCAGTGGCTGAGCTGACCAGTTATGACGATGCCCTGGCGTTGCGGGCCACGCTGAATGCGCAGTGCACGCGGCTGCTGTTGCGGGCATCGACAGCGGCTGCCAGTGATGGCCTACCTGACTCGGCCTGGCATGACGCCATGCTGGCCTTGCTGACGGCGGGGCTGCGGGACATTCAGGAGCGCAGCCGGGACATGGCTCGCTTGACCAGTTTCACGCCCGAAGCGTGGATGCCGGTTTGGTATGTGAGCTACCGGCTGTTTGGCACGGCGGCTTATGCGGATGAGATTTTGGCGATGAACCCGCACATCACCCACCCGCTGCTGGTGCCGCCAGGCAAGGCGCTGCGCATCATGAGGCATGACTGATGGTGGCGCAGTACACCCGCGACAACGCCAAGATCGCGGTGATCGTGAACGGCGTGGCGTATGAAGGCTGGCTGCAAAGCGAGGTGGACCGCAACCTGGAGGCGCTGTGCGGGACGTTCAGCATCCCGATCTCGCTGGTGCCGGGCAAGCCGCCTGCCATCAAGCGCCAGGACTCGGTGCAGATCAAGATTGGTGACACCGTGGTGCTGACCGGGTATGTGCTGGCGGCTGAGCCGTTCTATCGGCGTGGCGACTGTGGCATGCGCATCACGGGCCGATCCCGTGCGGGTGACCTGGTGCGGTGCTCTGCGATTTATAAGGGTGGGCAATGGCGCAGTGCCAAGATTGACCGCATCATCAAGGACATCGTGCAGCCGTTTGGCTTGGACGTGAAGGTGGATACCGACATTGGTGCGGTGGTGCAGGATTTCAAGCTTGGCCACGGTGAGTCGGCACTGGACGCGGTGGCCAGGGCGGCGCGGCTGCGTGGGGTGTTGGTGACCAGCGACGATGCAGGCCGGGTGCTGCTGACCAAGGCGGGCACGAAGCGCTTTAAAGGGTCGATTGTGCGTGGCCAGAATGTGATTGCCATGGAGGGCATTGGCAGTGATGAGGAGCGGCACAGCGAATACATCGCCTACGGCCAAAGCACCGACTTGACAATGGATTTTGACCAGGCACGTGGGTTGAAGGCGAGTGCCAAGGACGATGAGATCACCCGGTATTTGCCGCTGGTGATCAATGCCGATGGCAACACTACCCAGGCTGAGCTGACCACGTTGGTAAAACACACGGTGCGGGTGCGCCGGGGGCATTCTATGGGCTTTCGCTACCAGGTAGAGGGCTGGACGTTTGAAGGGGAGCCGTGGCCGCTGAATCAGCGCGTGGCCATCTATGACGACGTGGCCGGGCTGGACGGTGCCGAGTGGTTGATTTGCGGCGTCAAGCAGACCTGTGATCTAAAAGAAGGTGATGTGACAGACCTGACGGTGCGGCCCGTCGAGGCGTATGACACGGCACCGCTCAAAACCAAAGTGAAGCGGCACAACTGGGGTAACAGAGGTAATACCACCAACCACCCGCGTGGGCCGAACGACAAAGCAGGGGGCGGCTGATGTGGGCCAACTTGATGCGCTGGGTGCGGATTCGTGGCCTGACCGAGGGCAAGATGCAGAAAGGCCGGGTGGAAGGCCTGCCCAACGATGTGCGTGACGACGCTCAGCGGCCACAAGACTATGGCTTTGCAGGAAACCCGGTCGATGGCCAGGGGCTGAAGCTGGAGATTGGTGGCCACACGGTGATCATCCGCATGGATCGCGTTGCCGAGCGGCCGCACCTGGAGGCTTATGAAGTGGCGGTGTGGCACAAGGAAGGCCACATGGTGCGACTCAAGGCGGGGCGGGTCGTGCAGGTGGACTGTGACCAGTTTGTTGTCAATGCCTCTGCTGGGGTGGTTTTCAACACGCCTGCGGTCACTGCGTCGGCCGCTATGGCTGCGGCCACAAGTCTCAAGGTGGGTGGCAAGGAAGTGCTTGGCCATAACCATGCAAGTGTGCAGCGAGGTTCGGACAACACCGCCAACTTCTGACAAGCCGGTGAAGTGTTTCACCATGACCTGGTGAGGTGCTTTTAAGACACTGGCTGCATGTTTGATGTGGCTACCCGACCCCAACCCAATAGCAACGATGCAGCCAGCGTGTTTGGCGTGCCGTTTGACTGGCGTCTGGTCACGCCCGGACCGGTTGTAGCCTACCCCTGGAAAGATTTCGCGCAGCCCAACGGCGTGCCGGTGGTGTATGCCGACGTGCTGGCCACCTATTCGGTCGAGCTTGAGGAAACGTTTCAGACGGCCATCATTTTGTCGCTGTTCAGTGACCGGCGTGCCAGCAACGATGACACCCTGCCGCTGAATGAGACTGATCGGCGTGGCTGGGTGGGTGATGAATTTGCCAGTGATGACTTTGATTCACGCGCAGACCCCTGGGGGTCGCGACTCTGGCTGTGGCACTACGGTAAGACTGGGGCGGGTGTGCTGGAGAAAGCTCGCTTTGCCGCCCAGGAGGCGTTGGATTGGCTTGTGCGCGATGGCATTGCCGACCGGGTAGCTGTGACCGCGCAATGGGCGGGCGAACGGGGTGACCGCCTAGCGGTGCGCCCGATGATCTACAAGCCCGACCAGGTGCGCCCGGTGTATGACGTGCTTTGGGGAACCAGCATCAAGAGGCTGGCGCAATGAGCAGCTCGCCACTTGGGACCGCGATCCCCACAATCAATGACCTGCAGCAGAACGTAGCCAGGCTGCTGCAGCAGCAACTGCTGGCAAGTCAACAGACGGCCAGTCCGTCCACCAGTTTGGGCGTCAGTGACCTGGACCTAGCGCGCAGCAACATCAAGGCGCTGGCGTTTGTGAAGGCGGTGGGGCTGCATGGTGCCTATCGTTATCTGCGGGACTTCATTGCCAGGCAAGCGATCCCAATCAAGTCATCTGGTGAGTTTCTGGATGGGTGGTTGGCGACCTATGGCTTGACGCGCAAAGAAGCGGCGGCCGCCACTGGGCTGGTGAATGGCACCGGCGTATCGCCCACTCTGCTGGTGGCAGGCACGATCATGCAAACCTCAGATGGGCGGCAGTACCAGGTGAGTGCTGACGTGGCGGTGGTTGCGGGCGTGGTGACCGCCTCGGTGATCGCCCTGGTAGCGGGATCGGCCAGCAATTTGATCGGCGGCACGGCTTTGACACTGGTGTCTCCGGTGGCGGGCATTGACTCGGCCTTTGTGGCGGCCATGCCAAACGGTGTGAGCAATGGGGCCGATGCGGAAACGGACACACAGGCTATCTACCGGCTGCAGCAGCGTTTGAGCAATGAGCCGATGGGCGGCTGCCCGGCTGACTATGCGCGCTGGGCGCTGCAGGTGGCTGGCATCACGCGAGCCTGGGGCTTGCGCAACCCGGCTGGGGCAACGACGGCGGGGGTGATCATCATGGCTGATGGCAATGTTGCACCGGGTCTTCCGACCGCTGGGCAGCAGCAGGCGGTGCAGGATTACATCCGCGACCCGAAACGCGGGCCACCGGATGAGCTGTTTGTGATCATCCCGACGCCGGTGACCATCAATGTGACGGTGAATGTGTCGCCGGACACGGCGGCGATCCGGGCCGGGGTGGTGACCGCCTTGCAGGATTTGTTTTTCCGCGAAGCGGTTCCGGGCGGGTCGATTCCGCATGCGCACCTGGTAGAGGTGATCAGCAGTGTGACGGGTGAGTACAACCACACGATCAGTTCGCCGGTGATCACCAGCGGTGCACTGTTCACGGTGAGCAGCTATGACCGGCTTCTGGTGTTGGGCACGGTGACATTTGTCTGACCATGGATAAGTTCTGGCAAGCGCTCACCTATTTGCTGCCCAGCGGTTTTGCCTGGCCACGCGACCCTAACTCGACGTTGATGCGGGTGATGCGGGCGCTGGCGGGTGCCTTGAGTGACCTGCATGAGTTCACCAGGCTGACGGCGTACCAATGGCAACCCCACCAGACGGTCACACGCTTGGCCGAGTGGGAAGAAGCCACGGGCCTGCCGGATGCGTGCTTTGCTCCCACGCCAGAGTCTGTGGCGCCGGGTAGTTATGACGTGGGGGCGGTGCCAATCGCCACGTTTACAAGGGCCACCCCGGCGACTTATTACGACCGAACAGGAACGCTGAAGACGGCGCCGATTGATGCGCCGAGGTACAGCTACAACCCGTCGAACTTAAGTGCTGCGCCTCTGTTGTTGATTGAGGATGCGGCGACGAATTTGCTGAGGTATTCAGAGCGGTTTGACAACCCCGCGTGGACAGGATCGCTAACGCGCACCGCCAACGCCGATACGGCACCGGATGGATCATTAACTGCAAATTTGATTGCTGGTATATCCGGCGTGCCGGTATTGATCCAATCTGTTGTTGCGACAGCAACAAGCATGAATTATTCGATTTACACGAAGAAAGGAACGCGCTCTATTGCGCGATTTCTGCTTAGAAACTCGACGACAGCGACCAACTTCGCCGCACTTTCCTTTAACTACGAAGTTGGCGTAGGTGGTTCTGGATGGACGGTCGAGGCACTACCTGATGGGTGGTTCAGATTGTCATATACACAAACGACTGGCATCGCCGTTGGCAACGTAGTCACATGCTATGCGGGCTGCACAGGTGGAGCGGAGCTTACCCCAGCGGATACCTGGATGCTGTGGGGTGCCCAGCTCGGTCCAGTCGCCAGCAGTTACATCACCACCACTGGATCACCCGCAACCCGCGCCGCCGACATCTGCACCCGTTTCCCCGATCAAGCCAAGGTCGATGCGCTGCGCCGCAAGCTTCTGCTGTCCAGGCTGCGCGGGCCGGTGCTGGCTTACACCGATTCCAGTCCGTCCTGCACCGACGCCATCGTCGCCATTTGCGCCTGGCTTGGCTATGTGGCCACGGTGCAATACAACACGCCATTTCGCTGTGGCCAGCGCGTCGGGCAGCGCCTGGGCGCGCTGGACGGCAACCTGTATGTGACGGTGACGATTCAGTCAACCCAGTTCCGCGTGGCCTTGTCGCGGGTGGGTGATCGGCTGTTGCAAGGCCAGCTCAATGGTGGTGAGTTGGCCTGTTATTTAAAGCGGGTGGTGCCAGCGCGCTATCAGCTCAATGTGATTTTTGTGTGAGGTGATCATGGACTTTACGAGTAGTAATTCTTATGTGACAGACGCAGGGACTGGCCAGCGCATGCACCAACAGGCGCAGTCTGTGCCGACGGCAGTGTCGGATACTGACATGAACGGATTGATATGGGAGCTCTTGGCTGCGATCAAGGCGGGTGGGCTGGTGCCTGCGGCTTTTGACAAGACGGTGCCTGGCACTTACACCCAGCTGCGCGATGCCATTGCGATTGCGGTCCGCTTGCAGTCTGCCGCCTATGCCGTCGCCGGGGGTACGGCTGATGCCTTGACCGGGACCTATGCACCGGTGGTGCCCGCGTTGGTCAATGGTCTGACTCTTTACGTGCGGGCGGCCACAGCCAATGCCACGCCGACCCCCACATTCTCGCCAAACGGACTTGCTCCCAAGGCTATTGTTAAGGGAAATGGACTACCACTGGTGGCCGGAGACATTGCAGGTGCTGGGCACTGGATTGAACTGCAGTACGACTCAGTTTTGGATAAGTGGGTACTGCTCAATCCGGCGTTTGGTATCAGAGCCGTTTCTGTTCAGAGTTTGCTTAGCTCAAACGGCATCCGGAGCTTCCCAGCTTACCCGGGTGACACGACGCCACTAATTTTTCAGTGGGTTCAAGGGGTGACTGTTGCGTCTGGCCGAGCAACAGGCAGTTGGCCATTTACTTTCCCGAACGGCGTGCTGCGTGAATTTGTGACTGTTCAGGGCATTACAGGGGTGTCCACTCTCAACGCTTCCGCCGGAAATGGATTTAGCCAGACGACTTACGACGCTTGGAGCAACACCGCACTTGCGGGGACTGGATTGCATATTTTGGGTATTGGATTTTGAGGACTGATGATGTTTTATTCGCCAAAAACAAACGGTTTTTATTCGCTGGGCTGGCATTCCGCTAAACAGATTCCGACCGACGCGGTGGAAATTACGGTGGAGCACCACTCCGACCTGCTCGTAGGGCAGGCATGTGGCAAGCTGATCGTGGCCGACGAGTCTGGATATCCAACGCTGCAATCTCCCCCGCCCCCCACGCATGCGCAGCTGGTTGAGCACACCTTGACGACGGCCCGCGAAGAGCGTCAGCCGATCATCGGCGTGCTCGACGGCCTGCAGGCGTCGGCTCTGGCAAAAAGCGACAGCACCACGGCAGTGAAACTTGAGGCCGTTAAACAGGGCCTGCGCGATATCACCAAGGTTGATCTCAGCACCTGCACCAACCTGGACGAGATGCGTGGTGCAGTCATGGCCGCCTACAACGCGATGGTTGTAGCCAATCCATCGGTTGCACTGGCGTTTAAGGTGGTGCTGGCATGATGCCCAGCTTGCTCACCATGATTAGTTGGGTTGGGTGGTATCTGCTTTATGCCACCGCCTCGATCTTTCTACTCTGGGTTTTTTACCTGGCCGTGATGTCACTGGCCCGTGTCAAAGATGCGACGGGGCTCAACCGCCAATCCGAGCGGCTCGGCACCCTGGTGCTGATCATCGGGTATCTGCTTGATTTCAACGCCAATATCGGCGTGATGACGGCGCTGCTGCTGGAGTGGCCCCGCGAGACCACTGTTACTGCCCGGCTCAAACGCCACAACAAAGCAGGCATAGGCTGGGGGGCAAAAGTTGCCAGGGCGTTTGAGCCCATTCTCGACCCTTACGATCCAAGTGGCGATCACATTTAAAAAGACAGGGCGAGGGCCTGTGGTGCGCTAACACCTCAGACCCCCACCTCCGCCGTGATTTGGCACGGCATTGACCTCAGACCCTGCCACCTGTACAGGTCAGGGCATTATGGAAGATGCCGACATGCAAGAAGTGAGATGTGGCGCCTGTGGGAAGCTGCTGGCCATTGGCGATTACAAAAGACTGCAGATAAAGTGCCCGCGCTGTCGGGTGCTCAATGACTTGAGGGCCGAGAGCCTCCAACCTGAACGCCTCGGAGCGTCATCAAAAAATGGATTGACTGATGACGACAGAACAAGACACGCCGAGAACTTTCGGCAAAACAGCCGATCTGGACATGATTCAGGCGGCACCGATGGTGCAGTGGGTAGGCGGAAAGCGCCGCCTGGCACCGCACATCCTGCCTCTGTTTCCTGAACACACCTGCTATGTGGAACCCTTTTGCGGCGCGGCCGCGTTGTTTTTCCTCAAATCGCCCGTGAAGGTCGAGGTGCTCAACGATGTGAACGGTGACCTGGTCACCCTGTATCGCGTGGTGCAACATCACCTGGAGGAGTTTGTCAGGCACTTCAAGTGGGCTCTGGCCAGCCGGGAGATTTACAAGTGGCTACAGATAACGCCTTCTGAAACCCTGACTGATATCCAAAGGGCGGCCTGGTTCTTTTACCTGCAAAAGCTTGGCTTTGGCGGGAAGGTGACCGGGCAGACCTTTGGCACGGCCACCATGCGGCCAGCCGGGCTGAACCTGCTGCGCCTTGAAGAGCAGCTCAGCGCCGTGCACCTTCGGCTGCACCAGGTGTTCATTGAGCGGCTGGAGTGGTCTGCTTGTGTTGAGCGCTATGACCGCCCGCACAGCCTGTTCTATCTAGACCCGCCTTACTTTGGCACTGTGGGTTATGGCGTGCCATTCGGGCTTGAGCAATACGACCTTATGGCCCAGGCGATGGGGGCGATGAAAGGCAAGGCCGTGGTGAGCGTCAATGACATCCCAGAGATGCGCCAGGCCTTCAGTGGGCACCACTTCAAACGCGTGAGCATCAGCTACACGGTTGGGGCTTCTGGACGTGGACGTGAGCCCAAAGGCGAGTTGATCATCAGCAACTTCAAGCCAGGGGTTTAAAGCGGTTTTGAAGTTCTTTTAATGCTGGATCAAAGATGTGTCTGAAACGTTTGAAAATGCTGGATCAAATCAAACGTCTGCCTGGATCAAACTAAACGGCGCGCTACTTGCGCGGCGCATGCGGCGCAGGGCGCCGGCGCGGTCGGTGTCGTGCACGATCAGCTTGCCCAGCAACGAGTCGTAGTAGGCCGGCACGGTGTAGCCCGGATAGAGCATGGTGTCGAAGCGCACGCCGGGGCCGCCTGGCACTACCAGTTGCGACGCCAGGCCGGGGCTGGGCATAAAACCATTGGCGGCATTCTCTGCGTTGATGCGCACTTCGATGGCATGGCCGGTGAGGCGTATGTCTTGTTGCTGCAGGCGCAGTGGCTGGCCCAGGGCGATGCGGATCATTTCTTTCACCAGATCAACGCCGGTCACCATTTCTGTGATCGGGTGCTCAACCTGTATGCGGGTGTTCATTTCGATAAAGAAGAACTCGCCGGTATCGTCGTTGTACAAATACTCCAGCGTGCCCGCGCCTCGGTAGGCGACCGCATTGGCCAGCCGCAAGGCCGAGGCGCACAGCGCGGCCCGGGTGGCGTCGCTGATGGCCGCGCTGGGGGCTTCTTCCCAGACCTTCTGGCGCCGACGCTGCAGCGAGCATTCGCGTTCGAAGCAATGCACCACGCGCTGGCCGTCGCCCAGGATCTGCACCTCGATGTGGCGGGCCCGGCGGATGAAGCGCTCCAGATACACCTCGCCATTGCCAAAGGCCGCCTGCGCCTCGGCGGTAGCCGTGGCGAATTGCTTGCGCAGCTCGGCTTCGTCCTGCGCCACGCGGATGCCACGCCCGCCGCCGCCAGCCGAGGCTTTGATCATGATGGGGTAGCCGATGTCCTGGGCCAACGCCACTGCGGTGTCCGCATCCCGCACCACGCCCACGCTGCCGGGCACGGTGGGCACACCGGCCTGCATGGCGGCAGCGCGTGCCGCCGCCTTGTCGCCCATGGTGCGGATGGCATGCGGCGTGGGGCCGACGAACACCAGCCCGGCTGCTTCGACGCGCTCGGCAAACGCCGCGTTTTCGGACAGAAAACCATAGCCCGGGTGCACCGCGCCGGCGCCGCTGTCGGCCGCCGCCTGCAGGATGGCGTCCATGTTCAGATAGCTTTTGGCGGCATGCGGCGGGCCTATGCGCAGCGCCTTGTCGGCCATTTGCACCGCCAGACTCTGGGCGTCGGCGTCGCTATAGACCACCACGGTTTTCAGGCCCAGCTCTTGCGCGGCGCGGATCACGCGCACCGCGATCTCGCCACGGTTGGCAATCAGCAAGGTATCGAATGCAGGTTTCATGGCTCAGATTTCTTCGATGCTTGTCAGCACCTGGCCAGGGTCCACCGGGTCTCCGTTTTCCACCAGGAAGGCGCCCAGGCGGCCGGCTACTTCGGCGGTCACTTCGCTGAATTGCTTCATCACTTCCACCAGGCCCAGCACATCGCCGACCGCGACCACATCGCCCTCGGATTGGAATAACGGCGCATCCGGCGCCGGGCGGCGGTAAAAAGTGCCTGGCAGCGGACTTTGGACTTCATGGAAAACGGACATGGGAAGACTCCTAGAGTTCGGAAGAAAGGATTAAGCGAGGGCCAACTCAGGGATGCCAACAATGCGAATGCCTTTGTCAGCCAGCGCCCGCCGGGTGGCGAGCACCAGCTCCAAAGCACCCGGGGTATCGCTGTGGATGCACACCGAGTCAAAGTCAATAGCAAGATCCTTGCCTTCAACGGTGCGAACCATGCCTTCTTCACAGGCACGGACCACCTTGTTGGCAAGGGTCATTGGGTCCAGCGCACCCACACGGCGCGTGAAAACGATGGAGCCGCTGGAGTCGTAGTCGCGGTCAGCGTAGAACTCGCGCACGACCGGCTGGCCCAGCTCGCGTGCCACGTGGTAGGTGACCGAGGACTCCATGCAGAACAAATACAGCCGAGGCTCGATGATTTGCAGGGCTTGCACCAGAGCGCGGGACAGGGCTTCGTCGCGGGCCGCATGCATGTAGAGCGCGCCATGCGGTTTGATGTGCTGCAGCGGCACGCCAGCATGCCGGGCAAATTCGCGCAGCGCGCCTAGCTGGTACAGCATGTCGTTGACCAGTTCATCGGCCGGGGCGTTGATGTGGCGGCGTCCAAAGCCGACCAGATCGCGCAGCCCAGGGTGGGCGCCAATGCCCACGCCGTTTTGCTGGGCGAGCTGCACCATCTTGCGCATGATGTTGGGGTCGCCAGCGTGGAAGCCGGTGGCGATGTTGGCCGAACTGATGAGGGGCATCAGCTGTGCGTCCACGCCGTCGCCAATGGTCCAGGGGCCGAAACCTTCCCCCATGTCGGAATTTAGATTGATCAGCTTCTTCAAATGGTCCGCCTTTTGCTGGTGTTCGCCCTGCGGCGAAATGAAAGTTGGACGAAGATTAATGGCTAAATTTCGATCTGAAAAGAATTATTTTAAGTACGCCTGTTATCTGAAAAACAGATGGCTTAATCAGTAAATGTGTATTACGCTTTAGTGCATATGCGTGATGTCTATCTGATTTATGCGCAGCCACTTTGTTGTGGCGAAATTTCACAATGACACGGGAAGGTCCTTATGCCCCTGACACTGCGCCAGCTCAAATACTTTTCCGCCGCAGCTGAAGCTGGTCGCATATCCCATGCGGCCGTGCAACTGAATATTTCGCAGTCTGCTGTGACGACGGCAATTCGCGAACTGGAGGAGATGACCGGACAACAGTTGTTTGACCGACACCCCAATGGCGTGGAGCTGACCAATGCTGGGCGGCGCTTCCTGAGCCATGCCTATGCGGTGCTGGCGGCCGCCGACGACGCCATGCGCATGCCTCAGGAGAGTGCACAGGTAGATGGCGCCATCACCCTTGCGGCCAGCTACACCGTGCTGGGCTATTTTTTGCCCCACCATCTGCAACGCTTTCAGCAACTGCATCCGCAGATCAAGGTCAAGGTCCATGAGGTGACGCGAGAGGGCATCGAGGAGGGGCTGATCACGCAGCGGTATGACATGGGCCTGATGCTGACATCCAACGTGGTGTTGCGCGAGCTCTCACTGGAGACCTTTTTCGGATCGCAGCGTCGCCTGTGGGTGTCGGCCAAGCACCCGCTGCTGGAAAAGGCAGAAGTCACGCTGGCCGATGTGGCGGCTGAGCCCTACATCATGCTCACGGTGGACGAAGCCGCTGCCACGACCCTGAAATACTGGAGCAAGACACCCCACCAGCCCTCCATACGTCTGCGTACCAGTTCGGTGGAGGCAGTGCGCAGCACGGTGGCCAACAGTCTGGGTGTGACCATTCTGTCCGACATGGTGTATCGACCTTGGTCGCTGGAGGGCAAGCGCATCGAAACCATCAACCTGCGCGATCCGGTACCGACGATGAACATCGGTTTGGGTTGGAAGCTGGGTGTGGAATTCACCCCGGCCATGCAGACCTTCCGAGAGTATTTCAGACAGATTTTTCTAGAGCCGGATGTAGGCCGAAAATTGCGCAGTCGGTCGGTGGGGTGAGTATTTGTGCTGAGCACGCAGGTCGTTCATGATCTCATCCGATGTGGCATTTGACGGACTGCATCAGATTACCGGATACTGGCCAAATGACCTACTCCACCTCTGGCTATGAGATCGCGCAAGTGTGCGTCGGTTTGGCCAAAGCATGGAAATTTTTGTCGGGTGAGGAGCGTGGTTTTGCCCCTTGCAAGAGCTGTTCGACGTCGCCGACGCTGACGGAGTTCAGTTATTTCATGCCGCTCAGGGTGTCGGCAGACCAGCGCACCGGTGGTCTGGGGGTACTGATTCAGCGCCCAGACGCACTTGACGTGGCCACCCACATGTTTGGTGCAGAGGCCGCTTGCCTACAGGAGCCCGACTTGCACGACGCTTGTGCCGAGGTCTGTAATGTGCTTTCGGGCTGTTTGGCGCAGCACATCCGTGCTTACTCGGACATCCATTTGGGTTTGCCATTTCGGGCCAGCCAAGCTGCGTACCAGCAGATTTCTACCAACAGCACCATCGCAGCGGTGTATGTCAGCAGCGCACACAACACGCAGCTCTATGTTGTCGAGTACCATATTTTTAGCCAACCTCACTGAGTACCATGTCCACAGCTTCCATTCAATTACCTTCGCCGCTACGCTTTCTGGTGGTCGATGACAGCCGTGCCATTCAGGCCATTGTGCGTCGGGCTGTTCTGAATTGCGGGTACTCGCCCATTGAAGTTGAGACAGCCTTGGACGGAGAGCAGGCGCTGGACTTGATCGAGTCGTTTAAGCCAGACCTGGTGATCACCGATTGGCATATGCCCAAGGTGTCTGGGCTGGAGATGATGCAGGCGCTGCGTCAACTCGGCCACCAGGACGTTCGGGTTGGGTTCATCACGACCGAGCGCACACCGGCCCTGTTGGAAGAGGCCATCAGCAATGGGGCAGTATTTATCCTGCATAAGCCGTTTGATGATGCCGAATTGGTGGCGGTGGTGACCCATGCGGTAAAGGACCTGGCGGGCAGGTCGATTCCCGCTATGGGCGGTGTCACAGCGGCTCAGCAGAACTCCTCGGCCAATATTTTGCAAGTGCCTCTTGCCTCGGCCAACTCAAAGGGTTCTGACCCGATCAGCCATGCCGCCATGCAGATGTTGCTGGTGAACCTTTTGGGAAATATCCCGTTTCGCCTGATTCCGCAAGAAAAAATGGAGCAGGGGAGTTTGACCCCCCTCAATCTGCTCGGCCTCTTTGCCGCCAAAGACAGCAAAGGGGTCTACGCCATTGGGGTGATGGACGCCAATGCCGTATGTATGGTGGGCGGTGGCGTATCCCGTATGTTGCCCAATGATGTGCGAGCATTGATGGCCACTGGGCAACCCAGCCCAATGATGATGGAGAAGGCCAATGAGTTCTTGCGTCTGGTAGCAGGCGCTTTGAGTGAGTCGGCCAAGGCGCCTGCGACAGAGGTTACGCTGGCCAAGGCCAGCGTGGTCAAAAACACCTTTACCAAGCTGGCCTCGGTGTTGACTCAGCAGGATCAGCGATCCGATTTTCGGCTGGCCATTCCTGGTTATGGTGAGGGGCGTATGGCATTTTTTGTGATGACATCATGAACTGGCTGGACATCGCCTACGGTTTTTTGTTTTTTTCCAATCTGGTTTTTATGGCCGGGTCGGGCTACTTGCTGTTTCGTCTTCTCCGCACCACCGCGCAAAGCCGGGTTGATTTGCTCAAGGCAGCGAGCCTGACTGTTGATGTGGGTAAGCATCTCAAGCTTGCGGCCAATCGCACCGCCACCGAGCTTGAACGCGTCAGCCAAGCGCATCAAGTGCGCGAAAACGTGAGTGCACGCGCCATCAGTGCGCTGTCGTTCAAAGTGCAAAATCTGATAGATAACCTTGGGCAGGTCAGTGCGCCAAGCGTCGCAGCAGAACCAGCTCCAGAGGTCGAAGAGCGCAATCCCATAGAGGACGTGCGTGCCAAGCTGCAGGCCGAGCTCAACACGGCGCTGTCAAAAAACCACATGCTTCAGGAGCAGATCGAAGAGGTCCAGTTTTATCTGAAGGAGGCCTCCACCAGCAACGAGCGATTGCGCTCTGAGATCGGTGAATTGCAGGGTCTCAAACAGTCGGAGCTAGATAGCCTGATGCAGCAAACGGCCGAGTTGGAGGCCGAGCTACAAAAAGCCCACGAGCGTGCACGCGCAGCTGAGAAAGTGGCTGAAGAAAACGCTCTTCAACTCGACGAAATTCGTGCCCAAATCAACGCCCAAGACTACGCGACGCCTCGGGCGCTGGATGCGCAGGTCGAGGGGCCAGGCAGTGCGCAGGTAGACCAGACGGCGCTGATCAAGGATCAGCAGGAGCAGATCGACCTGCTGGCTGAACGTGAGAAGTCCTTGCAGGCCAAGCTCGAGCAGATGGAGATGGCATTTCAGCGTCAAAAGACCGAGAAGGCCTTCATTGAGGAGCGTTTTTTACAGATGGACTCTGCCCAGGCTGCGCCAACGCCCAAGGCTGACCCGGATACGTCCCACCCTGCCGTCTGAGCACATGGCTGAATGATGACTCGCCTTGGCGCTGTGCACGGTTCTTGCTCGTGCTTTTCAGGGTGGTCAGGTTTCTTCACCGTCGGCCCGCACCTGTTGGTGTGGGCGAGATGGGGCCCTGCACAATACCCGCCAGGAGGTTTTTGCTGTGACCCATGTTTCGTTTCCGGCCGATTACGCGCAACTGTTTGATTTGGCCCCCGTTTCTTTGTGGCTGGAAGATTTCAGCGCGCTCAAACAGCTGTTTGACGACTGGCGCAGCCAGGGCGTGACCGATCTGCAAGCGCATGTGCAGGCGCATCCAGCCAGTCTGTCGGCCTGCGCAGCCTGTCTGCAGGTGCTGCAGGTGAACCAGCGCAGCCTGGAGATTTTTGGCGCCAGCAGCCAGAGCGAGCTGCTGGCGAACCTGGACCGGGTGTTCCGAGACGACATGCTGAGCGAGTTGATGGCGCAACTTTTACCCATGTGGGAGGGCGCTCAGGGTTTTTCGGTGCAAACGGTGAATTACAGCCTGGATGGGCGGCGGCTGGACGTGAAAGTCCAGGCCCGCGTACTCCAAGGCCATGAGGACACCTGGGCGCGGGTCATGGTGTCCTTGCAAGACATCACCCAGGAATTGGCGAGCGCCCGTTTGCTCAAAGCCAGCGAGCAGCACGCGCGTGACCTGTTCGACTATTCCCCGGTATCGCTGTGGGTCGAGGACTTCAGCGCGGTCAAGCGGCTGCTCGACGAACTGCGGTTGCGTGGCATTGAGGACTTTCGTACCTTCATCAACGTACACCCTGAATTTGTGACCCGGTGCATGCAGGAGATTCGCGTCATTGATGTGAACAAGCAGACGCTTGCCATGTTTGGCGCGCAGAACAAGGCCGAGTTGCTGGCCCGTCTGAGCGACGTCTTCCAAGGTGAAATGCAGGATTCGTTTGCCGAGCAGTTGATCGAGCTGTGGCAGGGCAAAACCACCTTGATGCGCGAGGTGGTCAACTACCGGCTGAGCGGTGATCTGATCAACATCCACATGCAATTTGCCGTGCTGCCTGACCATTTGGCGGACTGGGACCTGGTGCTGGTGTCGCTGGTGGACATCACCGCCCGCAAGAAGGCCGAGGCTTATCTGGAGTATCTGGGCAAGCACGACTCCCTGACCCAGCTGCGTAATCGGGCCTTTTACATGGACGAGTTGAACCGTTTGTCGCGCAAAGGCCCGTGGCCGCTGAGTGTGCTGGTGATCGATCTCAATGGCCTCAAGCGGGTGAACGACGAGGTGGGTCACGTCGCGGGTGATGCCTTGCTGCGCCGCGCAGGCGAGGTGTTGGGCAAGGTCAACAGCCCGAACGCCTGCGTGGCCCGCACCGGGGGCGATGAATTTGCCATGTTGCTGCCCGGCGCTGATGAACGCGGCGCACAGGCTGTGATGGAGCGCATCCAGTCCATTTTGGAACTCAATAACCAGTTCTACTCGGGGCACAAGCTGAGCATGGCCATCGGTGCCGCAACCTGCCATGTCGGGGACCAGTTGGAGGCCACGCTGCACCGCGCTGACCGTGTCATGTACGAGGAGAAAAACCGTTATTACCACGAGAGCCAGATCGAGCGGCGCTTGCAGTCCTAGGGCTGGCTCGTGCCTTCGGCAGGCGGAGGTCGAAATAGACGTGAGATGCTATTTATTTGGTAGCTGAAAGCCCTTTTGTCAAAATGGCTTGCAGGCATTTTGTTGTCAATATGTTGACCTGCATGGTAATCGTTGACCAGATGGCATATGGCTGCTGCTTGACGGCACCATGGCAGAATCAACCGGTTGTGCATTGGCATCACCGAGCTACTTATTTTGTAGTGGAGAAAGTATGTTCCATAAGCGCTGTAAGGCTATTTGCATGAAAATTTATGGCGCATTGTGGCGGGGGTATGCTTGCTTATCCCAGGCACCGTGCTGTTGGACGGCTGCGTAGCTGGTCCGGTCATTGCATCTTTTTATGGCGCCCGTGCATCGGGTTTTTCTATCTATTCTTTAAACATGAGTGTCCTAGAGACTTTGCCTGAACCCCAGGTTGCAGTGCCTGCGTCCTATGCCACCGAGGTTCGCACAGAGACGCTGGTCTTGCTGTTCAGGCAGTCATTTCCTGCTGTCTTCTACAGCGCCATCGTGGCGCTGGTGTTGAGCTGGACATTGTGGACGCAGGTGGACACCACATCGCTGCAGTGGTGGCTGGCTGCATTGGGGGGAAGCACACTGATCCGTTTGGGTTTCTTTTTGCAGTATTTCCGGGTGAAGCCCCGCGGCAGCGCCATTCTGCGTTGGGAGCTGCCCTTTACCGTCACGCTCTTGTTGTCGTCGTTGGTGTGGGGCGTCGGCACGGCCTGGATCACACCCATGGCTTACGGTGTTGAGCGCGGTGTTGTGTTGTTCCATCTGGTGGGGATGGCAGCGGGGGCGATGGTGACTTATTCTGCCCACCGGACCATCAACATCCTTGTCATGTTGGCGGTATTGCTGCCAAGCACCATCTGGTTGTATGTTCAGGGCGACCACACCGCGCTTGGTATGGCCATGTCGGCCACACTCTTCATGGTCATTTCTGTCAAGGCAACCAAGATCATGGCCGATGCCATGCAGCGCAGTTTGCAGATGCGTTATGAGCTGCAGCATGCCCACCAAGAGGCCGAGCACATGGCGCGCACCGACCCGCTGACGGGCATCCACAACCGCCGCTCCTTTGTCGAGTTGAGTGAGCAAACCATCCGCCACGGCTTGCGCACCGGCGCACCGGTGAGTGCACTGCTGATTGATGTCGACCACTTTAAGCAGATCAATGACCAGCATGGCCACCCTGTCGGTGATCTGGTGCTCAAACACCTCAGTGCTTTGCTGGCGGGCCGCTTCCGTGGTTCTGACGTCTGTGGCCGCATCGGTGGCGAGGAGTTTGCTGTATTGCTGGCTGATACCAGCTTGGATGCTGCGGAATTTGTAGCGCAACAGCTCGGCCAGTCGCTGGCTGCCATGTCCATTCCCACCATGACACAGCCGCTGAAGATCACCGTCAGCATTGGCGTTGCGTCAGGCCACTACGATCTGGCGATCTTGCTGCGCGATGCCGACCGGGCCATGTACCAGGCCAAGGCAGCCGGGCGTAACCGCGTGTTGCGTTATCAGCCCGTGCCGTGATCGGCATTTTTTGACCAGTCACTGGCGCCTGCCACCTCTCATTTCCTTGTTGTCGCACGCTGTTTTGTCACGAGGGTGCAGCGCAGTTTTTAGCCTGTGAGCCAGGGCGATGGGGGTGTTGATTGGTGGCCCTTTCACTGGCTCTATCATTGCAGACCATGTTTTATTCCCCTTGCCGCCTCGCTGCGGTATCTCCCGTATGACCCTGCAAGAAGAGCAGTTCAAGCCCTTGCTGCTGCCTGAGGCAGAAGCCGCCTTTGACGATTATTTCCAGGATGCCGATGCCTTGGCCGACTCTCCGGTGGCCTGGCAACTGGAGGGCAATGCCGCGCTGCTGGAAGCGGTGCGCCTGCTGCTGCAGGGAAGCAGTGCACTGGCGCGATTGCGCGTATGGGCCTTGTTGACCCTGGTCGGGCAGGGCAAGGCGTTTTTGAGCCGTGACGAGCTGACCCGGCTGTTCTACGCCCTGCGGCCAGAAGCTGCTGATGCGGTGATCAAGCGGTTTCGCGATGCGGGGCTGCTGAGCTGGGACGAATCCCAGCGCCAGTACGGTGTCACGGCGCTGGCCCAACAGGTGGCCGATCTGCTGGGCCGTTTGGCCGAGCCGGTGGAGGACGAACTTGCAGGGCTGCTGAGTCAGGTGGTGGGCGCCGATCAGCTGGGTTTGCTGCAGGGCAACCAGGTCCACATGCTGCAGGCCCAGTTGGTGCGCTTGCACCATGAATTCTCAGACGCCATTGCCAGCGGCTCAGAGTTTCGCCTGCGTGCCGCGCGTGAGCGTTATGACCGGGCCGCACGCCTGATCGACCGCGCCTCCAGCACCATCACCACCATCATCAGCCATGCCCACGGCGAGCGTGCGCTGGAGCAGGCGGCGCGGGCGCTGGGCCTGGCGCAATCGCGGCTGCTGGCCATGGCGGCACAGTTCAACCGTGCCTTGCAGCAGGTGGATCGCCAGCGGGTCACGCTCGGCACCACCGGCATCACCAGCACCGATGTCAAGCGCTGGCTGCAAACCCAGACGCAGCTGGATCGCCTCAGTGCCGATGTGTTGCACAGCCCGATGGCGCTGGCCGTGCTTTCGCCACATGACATGCTGGATGTCGCCGAGGCCGAGTTCGAGCGCGATCGCCCCCAAGCCTTGCGCAACGAGCCGCTGCCTGTGGCGCAGGCTGCCCCCGTGGGCGACCTCACTGCGGTGGCCTTGCCACAAGAACTGGCAGCACTCTCCGGTCTGCTGGCGCAATGGGCCAGCGATGCCAGCACGGACAACCCCGGCGCAGCCCGCGCTGTGCAAGACGCTTTGCTGGCCGATGTAGGTGGTGTGACCGCGCGTTACGCCCAGGTGGCCTACAAGGCGCAACTCTTGCCGCTGCTCGGTGACGCCCAGGCGCAGGATTTGCCCGGCGCCACCGGTGAGCTGGCCCGCCAGCCCTGGCGCGTGCAATGGCACACCGATGTGGCCGCGCAGGAGCACCCGGCGGTCACCCATTTGAGCAGTGGCCAGTTGGCGCCTGCCAGCAGCCCCACCCAGACAACACCATCATGACCCAAGACAACGAAGCCACCCACCTGATTGCCGAATTGCTGGCCCGCAAATACCTGCCGCGAACCCACCCCCGTGTCAAACAGGCACTCGCCGATGCCGAGCTGTTTTTGACCGTGGAACAACGCCTGGCCCAAGTGGGCCTGCGCTGGGTGGACAACGTGTATGCCGACCACGTCACCCTGACCTTGCTGAGTGCCCCCGCCACCCGGGTGCTGGGTGAGGCCGGGCTCAATGCCAACAACAACCTGGACCTGCCGCGCGACGCCGTCTCGTTGCTGGTGGTGGTGTGGGCGCTCATCGTCTTGCCCAAGCGGGAACGCCAAGCCAGCCGGGTGGAGCCTGACGCACCCCAAAACGACATGTTTGCTGGTGCCAAACCGCTGCCCAGCGCACGCAGCGTCAGCCCGGTGCTGTCTTACAAAGCGCTGTTGGAAGACTATGGCAACCAGTTGGGCAAAAAAACTCGGCTCGATGCCAACCTCAAACTGCTGGAGCGCCACGGTTTCATTCTGCGCAAACAGGACGACATCCTGGAGGGCCCGCTGCTCGATGTGCTGCTGGACTACGACGTGCTGGCCCCGCGCATCCTCAATGGTGCCTTGTCCGACGTTCTGGCCCGTGAACAAGCCCAGCGCGAACAAGCCGCTCTGGCCGCTGCCAACGCCCAGGCTGACACCACCTCAGCCGATACCCCTTAAGTCAACTCTCGTATGTTTCACCTTCAAACTCTGGAACTCGTGCACTGGGACTACTGCCAGCGCGTGAACCTGCCGCTGGACGCGTCCATCATCACCATCGCCGGGCCCAATGGCTCGGGCAAGACCACCTTGCTGGATGCCATGCGCACCCTGCTGGGCCTCAAATGCTCGCAGCCGCGTGACTTCAAAACCTATGCCCGCCATGCTGGCGCCAATGTGGCCTGGCTGCGTGCCGTGGTCGACAACAGCCCGCACACGCGCCAGACCTCGAGTCGCCCCTTTGCCCGGCGCCTGCTCTACAGCGACCAGGTCACGCTGGCCTGCCGCATCGACCGCAACGGCGGCGACTGGCAACGCCGCTACATGGCGGTGGAAGGGGATGTCAGCATCGAACAACTGAGCGAGCGCCCCGACAAGGAACTGCAGGTCATGGGGGTCGAAGCCTGGGGCCGCATGCTCTCCGACGCCGGGCTGTCCCCCGCGATTGCCAAGGTGTTGTCGCTCGAACAAGGCCAGACCGACCGCCTGTGTGAATACAGCCCGCGTGAACTGCTGCGCCTGGTGTTTGATGTGTTTGGTGACCAAGAGGTGCTCAACCACTACGACAGCGCCCGCGAGCACCAGCAGCAACTCGGCCGCGAGATGCAGCAGGCCGAAAAAGAGCTGGACCACAGTAAGGCGCAACTGGCCGAATTACAAAACAAGGTCAGCAACTACCAGCGCTGGCAACATTTGGTGCAAGAGCGCGAACGCCTGGCCACCGAGGTGCTGCCGGTGTTGACCTGGCACGGGCAGCGCCAGAAACTCACCCAGCAGCTGCGCGAGCACCACCGCCAGCGCCACCAAAGCGCCCTGGCCAAAGCCGAGCGCGCCCAAAAAAATGCCGAACTGCTGGCTCTGCTGGAAGCCCGTAGCCTCGCCGAAACCGAAGAAGCCCGCCTGCTGCAAGAGCGCGACAGCGCCGCCACCCAACGCGACAGCACCCGCGACTTTGAGCGCCCGCTGGAAGACCTGGCCAAGCGCGAAACCGAGTTGCTGGCCCTGGTGGACAAGGGCACCGATGCCGATGGACTCAACCAACACCTGAACGAACTGCGCGCCCAGGATGAGGTTCAGCAGGAAAAGCACAGTGAGCTGCTTCAAAAAAAGAAGCGACTAACCCAAGAGATACAAGGGCTAGAGGGTCAAAAGTCTCCTCCTTTCCCAGAAGACGCCCGCCGCCTGCGCCAGCGCCTGCAAGCCGCCGGGGTGGGCCACCACTTCTTGGCCGAGGTGGTGGAAGTGACCAACGAGCACTGGCGTGCGGCCATCGAGGGTGTGCTGCGCCCGCTGCGCTGGATGGTGCTGCTGGACAAAGCCAGTGATTTGGGCAAAGCCGATGAGATCGCCTCAGCCGAGCGTTACCGCCACTACACCGTGGCACCCGGTGAGGTTGTGCCCGCCGCTGAGCCCCACAGCCTGCTGGCCCAGGTGCGCTTTGATGCCAAGTTGCCACGTTGGCTGATCCAGCAGTTGCAGAACCTGCGCTGTGTGGACGACCCAGCCGCCGGGCGGCAGACCAGCGGCAACTGGATCACCCCACAGGCCTACAGCTTTGACGGTCGCGGTGCGCGCTCAATGTGGGTCGAGCCGCGTGACCACCAGTTTGGCGCCGCCGCCTTGCAAGCCCAGCGCGATGCGCTGGAGCGGGATCTGCGCCGCCTGGACGATGAGCTTGGCCCGATCACCCAGACCCTGCTGACCCTCAAACGCCAGATCGACGATTGCAAACGCGCCCTGCAAGGCCACAGCGCGGCCGAAGAGTTGGCCCGACGCAGCGACGAATTCGCCACCGCACGCCAGGCCCTGCCCGGTGCCAAACAGGCGCGCATCTCTGCGGCCCTGCGCTGGCAAAACCTGGACAAGGCCTACGGTGAGGCCAAGTCTTTGCACCAGCGCACCGACAGCCAGTACCGCAGCCTGGAAGCCACGCTGCGCCAGCGTTTTGCCGAGGCTGACCGTCTGGCGACCGAGCTGCTGCAGCGGCGCAAACAACTCACCGCTGACGTGGACAACTCACAACAGCGTCGCCGCCAGATTCCAGCTGGCTGGCGCACGCCTGCGGTATTGCAAGAGCTGGTGGCCAAGTACAGCAACGACACCCAGGCCAAATTGCGTCTGGAATCGGTGGATGTGGACCTGGCCCAGGACACCTGGGAAAAAGACAGCACGGTACAAGAACGCTACCAACGCATGGAGGCCACCGTGCGTGAGCAGGGCGCCAGCCTGGACGACCACCAGATCAAAAACCTGCAGGCGGCCACCGCGGTGTTCAATGCGCGTGAGAGTTACATCGAGGTGTTACGCAGCACCGTGCGCCGCTACCGCAACAACATCCGCGAGTTGGGCGCGCTGGCTGGCGTGGATGTGGCCGCCGATCTGCCGGTGCTCGAAAACGATGACACCGTGCTGGCCCAAGCCGGTCTGCGGGTGAACTTCAACTTCGACGGCAAAGGCAGCATCGGTTTGAACGATGGCGAGGCTTCAGGTGGGCAACAGGTGATCAAGTCGCTGATCCTGCTGGTCGGTTTGTTGAAAGACGAGGACAGCGCCTCGGGTGGGTTTGTGTTCATCGACGAGCCTTTTGCCCACCTGGATGTGCGCAACATCCAGTTGGTGGGCCACTTCCTGCGCTCTACCCAGGCGCAGTATGTGCTGACCACCCCGATCACCCATAACCTGGAAGTGTTCGAGCCCGCCGAGATCACGCTGGTGACCAGCAAGAAGCCGCGTGACCAGCGCTGGGCGCCCCCGATTGCGGTGGCCAAACGCCGGGGCAAGCCCAATTTGACCGCAGGCCAGTAGGGCATGGTGCCGCCGCTGCTTCAGACCACACCGGGCAGCCGGGGCAAGCGCACACGCCAGTGGCTAGCCCCTTTGACAGCGCTGCCTGCGCTGAGCGGCGCACAACAAGCCGTGCTGTTGAAGTGGCTCAAGTCCGATGCCCAGGAACGCAGCTGGCAAAGCCTGCTGCAAGCGGCAGGCAGCAACCAGTTGGAGGTGGCCGACACCCTGGTGCAGGCCTTGTTGCTGTGCGGCGCTGTGGCACTGAAAGAAGAACTGCACCATGGCCAGTGGCGGCCTTGGCGTGTGGTCTGGACCGATCTGGAAGGCGTGCAGGCACTGGCCGGTGTGCCAACCCGCAGCCAGCGTGAAGCCGACAAGGCCAACCTGGACACGGATCTGCAGGCGCTGGCCCAGGCGCATTCATGGCTCTCGGTGGCGGCGCACAGTCTGTTGACAGACGCTTTGCCGGTCAGCAGCAAGACGGCACGGGCGGAGCTATTGCAGGCTTTGGTGTCGTGGCAGCAGACCCAGCGCCAGGGCCTGCGCCAAGACTTTGCCCTGGCCGCCAGAGGGCACACCAAAGCGATCAGCAGCACCGAGTGGGACTGGCTGGCTGCCACCGTGGCGCTGGAGACGCTGGGCATTGGCCGGTTTGAGCCGCTGATCTGGCTGGCGGGCAGCATCGCGCTGTGTTCGGTTGCCGAGTCGAACGGGCTGCAAGCCTCTTGGGCAGCTTGGGGTTTTGTGGGCTTGCCTTGTCGCAGTTTGGATGCCATGCAGGTGGTGCATGCGCCCAAGATGTATTGGCTCATTGAAAACCGGGCCAGCTTTGAGCGTCAATCCAGCCGCTTGCCGCCAGGCACCTGCCTGGTGTGGTTGCCAGGGCGCCCCAGCCTAGCTTGGCAGCAGGCCATGCGCTGCCTGCTCACACAAGCACCTGCACCGGCTGAAATCAGTTGTGATCCCGATCCGGCCGGTATTCAGATTGCTTTGACAGCAGGGGCGCTGTGGGATGCGGCTGGTTTGGCGTGGCAGGCTGGCCATATGGCCCCAAGTCTCTGGGGTGCGGGCACCACATTGCCTTTGAATGACTATGACCGCCGCGTCCTGGCCGAGCTGCAGGCGACCCCCGGGCTGCCGTCTGATCTGGCCACACTGCGTGACTACCTGATCTCGTCAGAAACCAAGGCGGAGCAAGAAGGCTGGCTGTAGTTGGTTTTCAGGGTGGCTTCCTGCATCTTGACCCATGGTCGTCACAGCCATGCCCGACAATAGGCGCCAGAGGCAGCTTACCTGCTGCTGATTGTCATCATCCATGCGGGTTGATCCCCGCAACGAAGGAACATCACCATGAGCATTTCCATGTACCAGGCGTTCATTCCGCCGACGATTCGCACACTGACCAATCTGGCCGCCATTCTCGACAAAATTGCCGCGCACGCCGAAGCCCACAAGGTGGACCCGGCGGTGTTCGTCGCCGCACGGTTGTTCCCTGACATGCTCCCATTTGTGAAGCAAGTCCAGATCGCGTCGGACACGGTCAAAGGTGGCGCGGCCCGTCTGGCGGGTCAGGAAGCGCCCAAGTTTGAAGACGATGAAGCAAGTTTCCCTGAGCTGCACGCTCGTATCCAGAAAACCATCGCTTACCTGAAAGGTTTTCAGCCCGAGCAGATTGATGGCAGCGAAGACAAAGACATCACGCTGGTCATGCGCAATGGCGAGCTGCATTTCAAAGGCTTGGCTTACCTCACAAGTTATGTGCTGCCCAACCTGTACTTCCATGTGACCACCGCCTATGCCATTGCCCGCAGCAATGGTGTGGACCTGGGTAAACGTGACTTTTTGGGTCAGGTGTAACCATGCGCATCGCTGTTTTTGACACCCACCCCTACGATGAACAGGCGCTGAACGCCGCCAATGTCAATGGCGCGCATACGCTGGAGTTTTTTGAAGAGCGTCTGCACGACAAAACCGTTGAGCTGGCTCACGGTTTTGATGCCGTTTGCCCCTTTGTCAATTGCCGCCTGACCGATGCAGTGCTGCACCGCTTGCAGCAACTCGGAGTGAAGATCGTGCTGCTGCGTGCAGCCGGTTTCAATGGCATCGACATTGTGGCCGCCGAGCGGCTGGGGATTTGTGTGGCGCGTGTGCCTGCCTATTCTCCTGACGCGGTGGCGGAGCATTGTTTTGCGTTGCTGCTGACACTGGTGCGCAAGACGCATCGCGCTTATAACCGGGTGCGCGAGCAGAATTTCTCGCTGGATGGTTTGGAAGGCTTTAACCTGCACGGCAAAACCTTTGGCGCGCTGGGTGCCGGGCGCATCGGCCAATGTGCCATGCGTATCGCCAAAGGGTTTGGTTGCAAGGTCATTGCCTACGACCCTTATGAGAACGCGCAGACCGCGCAGGATGTCGGCTTCGAATATGTCACCCTTGAGCGCTTGCTCGATGTTGCCGATGTGATTTCCCTGCACCTGCCGTTGACCGAGCAAAGCCACCACATCATCAATGCAACGGCGCTGGCGCGCACAAGGCGCGGCGTCACCATCATCAACACCAGCCGCGGCGGTTTGATTGACTCGCAAGCCCTGATTGATGCCCTCAAGACCGGTCAGGTGGGAGGGGTGGGGTTGGATGTGTACGAGATGGAGGAGGGCGTGTTTTTCCACGATCTGTCCGACCAGCCTTTGCAGGATGACACCCTGGCTCGCCTGATGATCTTCCCGAATGTGCTGATCACTTCGCACCAGGGCTTCCTCACGCGCGAAGCGCTGCATGCGATTGCCACCACCACCTTGGGCAATGCCAGTGCGTTTGAGCACGGCGAACCCATGCCCAACCAGGTCAAAACAGCCTGAAGTGTGTTGACCTGTTATGGCAAAACTGATTGAAACTGCTGGTCTGGAGACTGCTTTACAGGAGTTTGCCCGTCAGCGCGACTGGGACCAGTTTCATACCCCTCGCAGCCTGATCCTTGCCCTGACCGGCGAAGTCGGTGAACTGGCCGAGATTTTTCAGTGGCTCACCGACGCGCAGGCCCAAGCGATCATGCAGACCGACAAGGCCGAACATGTGCGTCAGGAAGTGTCAGACGTTTTGCTCTACCTGATGCGTCTGGTGATGGTGCTGGGCATTGATATTGACGCAGCGGTGCAATCCAAGATCGCGCTCAATGCGCTCAAGTACCCGCCCAATCATCCTTAGCGTGGCGCGGATCGTGCTTGCCGCATTGTGGGCGGCGCAATGCTAGCCCCGCGACACCACGCGCATCTGGTTCATTTGTTTACCTGCCTCATTCATGTTCAAAGACTTGGTCTATTTGCGCCGGCTCTGGTCACACGATAAGACGCTTGATAGCCTCAAAGTTGCACTGGCATTTGCGGGTGTGGTGGTTTTTTGCCTGTGTGTTGGCAGTGATGACTGGCTGATTAGCCTGATCCTCGGCATCATTGCGGCGGCCCTGGCGGAGTCTCCTGATCGTGTCGCGGGGCGGGTCAAGGCGTTGCTGGTGACGCTGGTTTGTTTTGGTGTGACCTCGTTCTCGGTGCGACTGCTGTTCCCGTACCCTTGGTTATTTGCGATGGGTCTGGCCCTGTCAACCTTCAGCTTTGTGATGCTGGGGGTGCTGGGAGAGCGTTATGCCACGATCGCCACAGCTTCTCTGATCCTGGCGGTCTACACCATGCTGGGTGTGGCGCAGCATGCAGATGACAGCGTGTGGTTTTGGCATGATCCCTTGTTGCTTCTCGCTGGTGCTGGCTGGTACGGAGTGATCTCTTTGGCGGCGGCGGCTTTATTTGCCAACCGTCCGGCTAGCCAGGTGGTGTCCCAGGTGTTTGTGACATTGGGGCGGTATTTGGCACTGAAGGCTGTCTTACTGGAGCCGGTGCGCGGACGTGATGTGAAGGCCTTGCGCCTGGCCCTGGCGGCTCAAAATGGGCGCCTGGTCGGACAGATGAATCGGGCGCGCCAGATTCTGCTGCTCTGGACCCAATCGCCGCGCCCAACGCACGGAGCCAGACCATTTTTACAGTGGTATTTTCTGGCGCAGGAGGTGCACGAGCGCGCCAGTTCGGCCCATCATCCGTACGAGGCCTTGAGCGAGGCTTTTTCGCGCAGCGATGTGTTGTTTCGCTGTCAACGTCTGATGTCCTTGCAGGCAGCAGCGTGTACCCGGCTGGGACAAGCCATCGCGCAGGGCGATGTTTTTGAGTATGGCAACGAGGGAGCCTTGGCGTTGCAGGAGCTCGGTGGTGCGCTCAGTTATGTGCAGACTGCCGGGCAGCAAGACAAAGCGCTGATCAACTCGCTGGCCGACCTGTGCCGCAACATCAGCACCATTGAGCTGCGCCTGTCTCACGCAGGGCATCCAAACGAGTTGGAAGTCATCTCTGACAGCACCTTGCGTGATGCTGATCCGCAAACGCTGGCGGAAATGTGGCGCCGCCTGCGTCAGCAATTCACACCCTCTGCCCGGCGTTTTCGACACGGGTTGCGCCTGTCTGCGGCGCTGACGGCCGGTTACGCGCTGCTCAATCTGCTGGATTTGCCACAAGGCTATTGGGTGATGCTGACCACGGTGTTTGTCTGTCAACCCAATTTCAGCAGCACCTGGCTGCGTCTCGGTCAGCGCGTGGGCGGCACGATAGCCGGGCTGCTGGCGTCAACGCTGTTTATTTCAGCCTTTCCTCATCCACTGGCGCAGCTGGCGTTGGTGGTGGCCACCGGGGTTGCATTTTTTAATTTTCGTGCCGAACGCTATAGCCTGGCTACGGCTTGCATCACGGTGCTGGTGCTGGTGTGTTTTAACCAGTTTGGCAGCAGTTATGCATTGGTTTGGCCACGCCTGCTGGACACACTGCTTGGCAGTCTGCTGGCGATTGCTGCGGTTGCTTTCATTTTGCCGGAGTGGCATGGCAAGCGCGTACACCACGCGATGGCACGCAGCCTGAACCTGAGCGCGATCTACCTGAGCGAGATTCTTAGCCAGTACCGCAGCGGTCCGCGTGATGATTTGCCTTACCGCGTCGCCCGGCGCGACGCCCACAATGCTGATGCGGAACTCTCCAGCACGCTGGCCAGTATGCTCACAGAGCCGGAGCGTTACAGCCTGCCGCCCGATGCCGCCTACCGCTTCCTGTGTGCCAGCCACACCTTGCTGGGGTATGTTTCGGCACTGGGCGCACACCGCGAACGAGATACAGCTGGACTGCAATCAGCTGCCATCAATGCGCGGGAGAATCTGATTCAGCAAGGGCTGGCGCAGATTGCGAACGCACTATCTGCTCGCAGCGCAGTGATCTTGCAACGGAATGTGGTTGACGCGCCGTCACAAGCGCAGGCACTCGGCACAAGTGAAACCGCACAACGCGTGTTGCGCCAGCTCACGTTGATTGACGAACTGCTGCCCGAGTTGGCTGACTTGGCCAGTGGCTTTGCAGCTCACCCTCATGCCGGGCTGACATAAACGCCAAAGACACCCTGGATATCTTCTTTAATGGCCTGAAATATGCACTCGTCGTTGGAGTACGATGGGTTCGAGAGCGAAGGCAAGGAGATTTGGCACACTTCCGGAGGTTTTTTTGTGATTTGGGATCAGATAGGCCGGTGGTGTTGGGCCTGCGTTGTGTGTGTTTTGCTTCTGGAGATGGGCGGTGCGCCGCAGGCGGCGATCGCTGGAACGACACCGGTTGCGGTGCAACTCAATTTTGAAGAGCAGGCATGGCTAGCAGCCAATCGTGACAAGACATTTTCTATAGGCTTTGATCCAGTCGCTGGGCTGGATTACTTTGAGTTTCGGGGGCAGCATACCGGGTTGCTGCCCGCCATGACTGCAGATATCGAGCACCAGCTTGGGCTGAAGTTGGTGCCTGTCAAGGTCAAGGACTGGGACGATGCTTACACACGGTTCCTCGCAGGCCAATTAGATGTTTTGTATGGGGCCAACCAGACTCCTGAGCGCTCACGCGTCATGTGGTTTACCCGACCGGTGTGGAAGTATCCCTACAACATGTTTGGGGTCAAGGATTCTTCGGTGCAAACACTGGGTGATCTGGACGGCAAAAAGGTCGGGTTTCTTCGCAACGATTTTGTTGTTCGACAGTTGCCCAAGGAGTTCCCGAACATCCATATTCAAAGCGTGCAATTCGACTCCCAAGAGCAGGGTTTGCAAGCATTGGAAGCTGGCCAAGTGGATGGCTTTGTGACTGCCGGTGGCGGCATGGAGCATGAGTTTTTTTACACCCACCCCAAGGTGGCGTTGGTGGCGCAGATTCGATCCATCACCTCTGATATGACGATGGTTGTCGCCAAAGACAGAGAGGTACTGGGAAAAATCTTGGACCGCTACATGGCGCAGCGCGAATTGGAGATTCGCGCCATGAAGCGCCAGGCCGAGTTGATCTACAACCGCAAAACGCTGCGCCTTACCGAGGCAGAGTTGCGTTGGCTGGAGCAAAACGGCACGGCAGTGGTGGGCGTGGCAGAAGATTACCTGCCCTTCGACTATTACAGCAACGGTCAATACCGAGGCATTGCGGGTGAAATGCTCAAACGCATTGGCAACAGCGTTGGCATTCGTTTCAAGGTGGCGAGTGGTACGTTTGCTGAGATCATGACCCAGGCCAGAGGTGGTGGCGTGGATGTGGTCGATATGGCCAAGACGGAAGATCGCCTCAAGGACTTCATCTTTCCGCATGCGATCAGCACCGAGCGAGACATCATTGTTGGCCTGAAAAGCAGTCCCCCGGTGCAAGATGTTTATGGTCTTGAGGGCAAGCGGGTGGCAGTGATTGATGGCTTCTGGCACGAAGAATACCTGCGCAAGAACCTCAAAAACGCCCGGATTGTGACAACGGCAGACATCATGGAGTCACTGCGTTTGCTGCGCCGAGGGGATGTGGCCTATGTCATTGAAAACCCAACGGTGGTGGAGTTTTATATCAATGGTCTGGGCTACACCGACATTGTCAAGCGTGGCACCACATCCAAGGATTCGTTTGTGTATTTTGGGGTGAGTCGGCGTCAGCCGGAATTGGCGTCCATCATGGACAAGGTGATTCCGCAGATCGATTTTGAGGACGTCAAATACGTCGGCATACAAAGTGTGCCAGCCTTGAACAACGAGGCGAACATGCAGTTACTCAAGCTCGTCGGTGTGTTGGTTGTGGCGCTGTTGGGCATCTTGTTTTTGGCGATCAAGGTGGTGCGCAATTTGGCTGAGCAAAAAAGCAAAACCCAGTTTCTGACCGAACGCGAGAATCTGCTCTATACCGACGCGCTCACCGGATTTTTTAACCGCAACTATCTGAGCCAAAAGGCCAGTCAGGGTGTGGCGGGTGCGTACCCCCAAGCCATTGTCGTGGCCGACCTGAACAACCTCAAGCACATCAACGACGGTTATGGGCATGCAGCGGGAGATGCCTTGCTGGTGTCGTTCACCGACCTGGTGTGGCAACAGTGGCCACATGGGGTTTTCTTTCGCATCGGTGGTGATGAATTCCTGATCATGCTGCCCGGTACCGATGAAGCCCGGGTGCAAGCTGACATCGCGTCAATAGAACGGCGCTGTCTGCAAACCAAATACGCCATTTCTCCCACCGTTTCAGCCCATCCCAGTGCCGCTCTGGGTTATGCCATACGCAACAGTGCTGACGTTCCGCTAGACCCGTGTATTGCCGAGGCCGATCAGCGCATGTACCAAGCCAAGGCACTCATGAAAAAGCGCCGCACCGACCATGAGCAGCCCGATGCGGCGTTGGGCTGAGCAGTCTTCGCCCAAAAGTGGCAGGTGGGATGCGCTACTCAGCAAGTATTCCCGACGTCTTGCCTTCGCACAGAAACAGATTGGGCGCAGCCCTGCCCATACCTTCTTCACCGACCAGCACGTCCAGCGCCAGGGTGGCCAGATCGTCAGCGACCGGGTCAACCTCGAGGTCTTTGTCTTGAAAACTGATCTTGGCGTAGCCGTGGCAATGCTCACAAGTTTCTGCAGCGATCGCCTGGTGCTTGTCCTGCAGGCTCAGATACTGAACCTTTGATCCATCCTCACACAGGGTGCAGTGGGCCCGAACCACGTTCCAGCGTGAGGAGCACAGGCAACAGTGTTGAAATCGCAGGCCGGATTTGCCTTCACCCGCTAACACGATGCTGCCAACAGCGGCAGATCCACAAACTGGGCACAACTCCGAATTGGTTGGATTCAGGTTGGTCGCCTTGACCTGCTGCGCTACGGCGGTCCACACCACTTGCATGGCTGCTGCCACCATCAAGTCATTCAGATTGCGATCAGAACCATCGGTTAGCCCTTGTGCCAGATCACGGTTGCGTGTCACTGAGCTTTTGAGTTCGGCTTCTGACAGAACAGGTGCAGGCGCCGCCTCGGTCAGCCCGGTATTGGCTGCTGCGACCACGGGCTTTTGTGATGCCAACACCTCATAGATGCTCGCCACTTTGGCAAGCACTGAAGGCGCATCTTGCAGTTCTGATGGTTGCAGCTGATGGAACCAGTCAAATGGTGCCGATGACAGCCTATCCAGTGCTGCTTGCTGAATGTCGCTGACAGTGGCCAGATAGTTCAGCCAGGAGCCCAGGCTATGGCCTTCAGAGAGTTGGCGAAAGCGTTTGCCACGACGGGCAAACAGGTCTGGTGTTGGCAACAGCAAGGGCGAGCCCGTGTTGGTGGGCGAAATGGTTTGTTCTGGCAAAAGGTAAGACATGGATGGCGCTCACAAGAGCGGTTAGTAAGTCGAAGAGGGTTGAAGCGCCAGCCGTTGCGGCTGGCTGTAGACGACGTGTTGTCCATCGCGCGCAAAACCAACCAACAGGAGACCTGCTGACTTGGCCATTTGGACCGCCAAGGTGGTAGGTGCAGACACCGCCACCAACGCCGAGATGCCCGCCCGCGCGGTTTTTTGGACCATTTCATAAGAGGCTCGGCTGGTGACCAGCACAAAGCCGTCGCTGACCTGTGTGTTCTGGCGTGCCAGTGCACCCACCAGCTTGTCCAGCGCGTTGTGGCGCCCGACGTCTTCTCTGAGTATTCCGATGTTGCCCTGAGTGTCACACCATGCCGCACCATGACTGGCACCGGTGATGCCGCGCAGCGGTTGCCAGTGTGGCAGTTGACGCAAACTTTTGTCGATCGCGTGGTTGCTGAGGTTGAAACCACCGGGTTGTGGCAGAGTGCTTCTGATGCTTTGCGCTGCAATGGCGTCAAGGCTTTCGATGCCGCACAAGCCGCAGCCTGTGCGGCCCACCAAGCTGCGGCGGCGGTCTTTGAGGGCAAAAAAGCGTTCGCTGGCAATGGTCATTTCCACGATCATGCCCGCGCATTCGCTTCGGACGTCAAGGTCGCGGATTTCGTGGGCATGTTCAACAATGCCTTCGCTCAGGCTAAAGCCAACAGCAAAATCCTCCAGGTCCGTTGGCGATGCCAACATCACGGCGTGTGATATGCCATTGAAGACCAGCGCCACCGGCACCTCTTCAATCACATGGTCCGCATCACTGGTCGCGGTGTCACCTTTGACCCGACGCACATCGCACAAGGCGGCGGCCACTGGCGACTCTGAGGCGTCAGTTAGGCATGGTTCGGGCAGATGTTTCATGGCGTCCCAGGTGAGCACAGCACAGCGTTAATCCTGCGCTGTGGGTAAACACCAGCGCTCTTGGATTGCCTATGTTGCCACCCTTGCGAGATAGATGGCTGTGTTATTTGCCTGTGACTTGTCGATACCAGCCACGGTGGTGCTGTTTGGCCCAGGCTCGGGTCACTGTGCCATACCACATGGCCCGCACTGTTCCCTTCACCCAGATGGCGGCATAGATGTGAACCATGATCAGCCCAATCATGACGGCAGCCGTTGCCGCATGAACCACAGCACCGAGGCGCACTACTGTGATGTCAAGGCCGAACCAAGCACGCCAGATGAACAAGCCGGAGACCGTCATCAACAGCATGCACACGCCCAATGCCCAGAACATCACCTTCTGGCCACCGTTGTACTTGCCTTGTTCTGGCATGTCGTGGTCGTTGCCATCCACCATGTTTTTGGCTTTGGCCAGCCATTCCCGGTCGGCCGGTGTCATCTTGTTGAGGTGTTTGAACCGCAGGAAGATGATCAAGAAGGCCAGTGCCATGATCACCCCGATGTAGGGGTGGATGATGCGCGCCCAGACCGGGCCGCCAAAGAGCTGTGTCAGCGGAAAAAACGCCGGGTGGAAAAAGGCCAGGCCGGAGAGGGCGAGCAGGATGAAACACATGCCCACCGTCCAGTGGTTGGCCCGCTCGGAAGCGTTGTAACGTTTCAGGTCTTTGGGGTCGCGGATCATTGTGCATCCTCCTTCTCGATGTCGTCTTCGATCTCTTTCGAGACCTCGTTGGGGCCTTTGGTCACATAGTGGAACAGACTACCCAGGGTGATACCCGCCAGCGCCAGAGTGGCCAGTGGTTTGGCCACGCCTTTCCACAGGCTCACCAAGGGGCTGATGGATGGCTCTTTGGGTAGCCCACTGTACAAGCCGGGTTTGTCAGCATGGTGCAGCACATACATCACATGTGTACCACCTACGCCCTCTGGGTCGTAGAGGCCGGCCTGGTCGAAACCACGGGTCTTGAGTTCAGCAACTCGGGTCGCCGCGACCTCTTTCATGTCCTCTTTGGACCCGAACTGGATCGCACCGGTTGGGCAAGTCTTGACACAGGCCGGTTCCTGACCAACCGCGACGCGGTCAGAACACAGCGAGCATTTGTAAGCCTTGCTGTCTTCCTTGGAGATCCGCGGCACATTGAATGGGCAGCCGGTCACGCAGTAACCACAGCCGATACAGTTTTCCTGGTGGAAATCAACAATGCCGTTTTTGTACTGAATGATCGCCCCGGGTGACGGGCAAGATTTCAGACAGCCGGGGTCAGCACAGTGCATGCAGCCGTCCTTGCGGATCAGCCACTCCAGCTTGCCGTTTTCTTCGGTTTCAGAGAACCGCATGACGGTCCAGGCTTTTGCCGACAAGTCAGTCGGGTTGTCATAAACCCCGATGTTGGTGCCCACTTCGGCGCGGATGTCGTTCCACTCAGAGCACGCCACCTGGCAGGCTTTGCAGCCGATGCAGGTGGTCACGTCAATGAGTTTGGCAACTTCGATGGTGTCCCGCACCTGGGTGGACGGTGTGGTGGTCGCCGAGCGGCGCAAGATGTCTAAAGATTGCAGAGCCATGGTTTATTTCCCCTCAGACTTTTTCAACATTGACGAGGAAAGCCTTGTACTCTGGCGTCTGCGAATTGCAGTCACCGACACCAATCGACAGCGAGTTGGTCAGGTACCCTTTCTTGGCCACAGTTTCCCAGCCCCAGTGCAGCGGGATACCGATCTGGTGCACGGTCTGTTTGTTGACCGACAGTTCCTTGATCCGTTTGGTCACCACCGCCTTGGCCTTGATAAAGCCGCGCTTGGAGCTGACCTTGACCCAGTCGCCTTGCACAATGCCCTTTTCCTTGGCCAAGACCTCGCCGATTTCGATGAACTGCTCAGGTTGGGCAATGGCGTTGAGTCGGACCGACTTGGTCCAGAACTGGAAGTGCTCCGTCAGGCGGTAGGTGGTTCCCACGTACGGGTAGTCCTTGTGGGAGCCAAGGCGATCGCGGTCACCCTTGAACATCCGCACCGCCGGGCTGTTGAAGACCTTGGGGTGCAACGGGTTCATGCCCAGTGGCGATTCCATGGGTTCGTAATGCTCGGGGAATGGACCATCCACCAGCTTGTCTACGCAGAACAGGCGGCCCACACCTTCCGGGTTCATGATGAAGGGGTTCATCCCCGTCTCTGGCCCCGCATCTGCCTTGAAGTCGGCAATATCAGCGCCAGACCATCGCTCGCCATTCCAGTTGATCAGCTGGCGGCTGGCATCCCACGGTTTGCCCGCTGGGTCGCAGGATGCGCGGTTGTACAGGATGCGCCGATTGGCTGGCCACGACCAGGCCCAGCCCGGTGTGTTGCCCAGCCCCGTATCGGTGTTGTCGCGGCGGGCCATCTGGTTGCCCGCTTGCGTCCAGCAGCCCGAGAAAATCCAGCAGGCGCAGCTGGTTGAACCGTCGTCTTGCAGCAGCGCAAAGCCCGGCAGCTGTTCGCCCTTTTTGGCCAGCGTTTTGGTTTTGTCCTTTGGGTCCACGATATCGACCAGTGCCTTGCCATTCATCTCCTTGGCCAGCTCTTCGGGGCTTGGCGCCTTCGGGTCGCGGTAGTTCCAGGCCACGTTGAGGATGGGCTCGGGCAGCGTGCCACCTTCCTTGCGATACAGGTCGCGCAAGGCCACAAACAACTCGCCGATGATTTCCTGGTCAGACTTGGCCTCGCCCGGAGGCTCGGCACCCTTCCAGTGCCACTGCAGCCAGCGCGCCGAGTTGACGATGGCACCATCCTCTTCGGCAAAGCAGGTGGAGGGCAGGCGGAACACCTCGGTCTGGATTTGGGTCGGATCGACGTTGTGCGACTCCCCTTGGTTTTGCCAGAAGGTGGATGTTTCGGTCGCGATCGGATCGATGATCACCATGTACTTGAGCTTGGAGAAAGCCTCAGACACACGGTTGGCATCCGGAAATGACGCCAGCGGATTGAACCCCTGGACCACAAAACCGTTGATCTTGCCCTGATGCATCATGTCGACCATCTGCAACACGTCGTACATCTTGTCCCACTTGGGCAGCCAGTCGTAGCCCCAGTTGTTGCTCTTGGTGGCGTTTTCGCCCCAGAACCATTTCATCTGGCTCACCACAAACTTCGGTGTGTTCGACCAGTAGTTGAACTGCCCTGCGCTCTGGGTCTTGGGGGTTGTTTTGGCAATGTAATCGTCAAAGGTGGTGTGGTCCTTCTCGTTGGGCAGCACCAGGTAGCCGGGCAGGGCGGTTGACAACAGGCCCACATCGGACAAACCCTGGATGTTGGAGTGGCCGCGCAGTGCGTTGACACCGCCGCCAGACATGCCAATGTTGCCCAGCAAGAGCTGGATCATCGCCATGGTGCGGATGTTTTGTGTGCCAACCGTGTGTTGCGTCCAGCCCAGCGCGTAGAGGACGGTGCCTACCTTGTCGGGGACAGCGGTTTCACCCAGCAACTCGCAGACCTTGATGAAGCCTTCTTTGGGCGTACCGGTCAGATTGGTGACCACATCTGGCGTGTAGCGCGAGAAATGGGTTTTCATCAGATTCCAGACGCAGCGTGGATGTTTTAGCGTCGGGTCGGTCTTGATCAAACCATCGGCATCAAGCTCATAAGCCCAGCTGCCCTTGTCATACTTGCCTTTGTCGCTATCAAAACCGGAGAAAAGCCCTTCGTCAAAACCATATCCCTCGCCGATGATGGCGCTGGCATTGGTGTAGGCCTTGACGTAATCCCAGTGGATCTTGTCGTTGCTGATCAGCCAGTTGATGACGCCACCCAGGAACGGGATGTCGGCGCCCGCGCGGATGGGCAGGTAAAGGTCGGCAACAGAGGCGGTGCGGTTGAAGCGCGGGTCCACCACGACCAATTTGGCGCCACGTTGCTTCTTGGCCTCAATCGCCCAGCGAAAGCCCACCGGGTGGGCCTCAGCGGCGTTGCCACCCATGACCAGGATGAAGTCGGCGTTTTTGATGTCCACCCAACTGTTGGTCATCGCGCCGCGCCCGAAGGTCGAGGCCAGTGCAGAAACAGTCGGGCCGTGACAGACACGGGCTTGTGCATCGGTGGCGACGATGCCCAGCGAGCGGATGAACTTTTGGGTCAGGATGCCGGTTTCGTTGGAGCTGGCCGAAGCGGTCAGCATCGCGGTGGACAACCATCGGTTGATCGGCACACCAGCGGCATTTTTGGCGACGATGTTGGCGTCGCGGTCGGCTTTCATGTGTTTGGAGACCCGGTCGATGGCTTCGTGCCAGCTGATGCGCTTCCATTCTTTGCTACCAGCTTCACGCACTTCCGGGTATTTCAGGCGGTTCGGGCTGTGGATGAAGTCCAGCAAACCCGCGCCTTTCGGGCACAAGGCGCCGCGGCTGACCGGGTGGTCCGGGTCGCCTTCGATGTGCATGATCTCAGCCTTGGCATTTTTAGAGCCGCTGCCCAAGGTGTACATCAGCACACCACAACCGACCGAGCAATAAGTGCAGGTGTTGCGGATTTCTTTGGCTCGGGCCAGTTTGTATTCACGGACCTCGGCACGGGCCGCGGTGGGGGCCAGACCCATCATCACCAGGCTGGTGGCCCCAACCTGGCTGGCCGAAATTTTGAAAAAAAGTCGTCTTGAAACTTGCATCTGCGTTGTCTCCTGTGCGTTCTCTTGAAAGCCTGGCTTGGCAAGCTTGATCTATATTAAGTATAGACAGGGTGCACTTCTGTAACAGAAGCTCCTTCCTTAGCCGAAGGAAAAGCTCAAGCTCTGACGGTAAGTCAATTTGAGATAAAAGAAAAGCGTCTGGCGGCGCATCGCTTGAGTCAGCCGTTTTGATGTGCCCGAAAAGCGCTGGCCTGTTTGACCGCTTTTTGCAAGCATGTGTCGCATCGGCCGTATGACCCCGCGCAACAAACCTGATTCAGGGATGCCAGTTGTTGTTGCCGATGGACTTTGGTGAAGAAGGTGACGGACCTTGACCCCAGCACTGGCTCCACAGTTAGGGCTGCTTGGTTCCCCACCTGACCCGGTTGGCCGCTTCACCATGTGGGAAGGCCCGTCGCTGACTATTGTAATGGTTTGAAGGTGTTCCAAACCGGCATTCAAATCGGCTGACATGAACAGGGGCGTATCACGCGGCTAACGAAGTGGGGCACCTTAGAATCGCCCAATGTCTTACCTCGTGCTCGCCCGCAAGTACCGTCCCCGCAACTTCACCGAAATGGTCGGGCAGGACCATGTGGTGCAAGCGCTTTCCAACGCCTTGACCACGCAGCGGCTGCACCATGCTTACATGTTCACCGGCACGCGCGGGGTCGGCAAGACCACCGTGTCGCGGATTCTGGCCAAGTCGCTGAATTGCCAGGGCGTAGATGGCACAGGTGGAATCACTGCTAGCCCTTGTGGTGTCTGTCAAGCGTGCACTGATATTGATAGCGGACGGTTTGTTGATTACACCGAGCTGGACGCCGCCTCCAACCGAGGCGTGGACGAGGTGCAATCGCTGTTGGAGCAGGCGGTCTACAAGCCGGTGCAGGGGCGCTTCAAGGTCTTCATGATCGACGAAGTGCACATGCTCACCGGGCACGCCTTCAACGCGATGCTCAAAACGCTGGAAGAGCCGCCCGAATACCTGAAATTTGTACTGGCCACCACCGACCCGCAAAAAGTGCCGGTCACCGTGTTATCGCGCTGTTTGCAATTCAATTTGCGCCCGATGGCCCCAGAGACCATTCGTGAGCATCTGCAAAAAGTGCTTCAGGTGGAGCAGGTAGCCGCTGATGTGCAGTCCCTGCGCTTGCTGGCGCGGGCTGCGCGTGGCTCGATGCGCGATGCTTTGAGTCTGACCGACCAGGCGATTGCCTTTGGCTCCGGTGCGTTGGCTGAGGCCACGGTGCGCCAGATGTTGGGCAGCGTGGACCGTTCGCACGTCTTTCGTCTGATCGACGCCTTGGCGCAAGGCGACGGCAAAACCGTGGTTGAAACGTCCGAGACTTTGCGTGTGAATGGCCTGAGTGCCGCCTCCACCCTGGAAGAGATGAGCGCGGTGTTGCAGCGCATGGCGGTGTTGCAAGCGGTGCCCGGCCAAGCGTCTGAAGATGAAACCGACCCCGAGCAGGCCGAGTTGCAGCGCCTGGCCGCGCTGATGCCGATGGACGAAACGCAGTTGCTCTACAGCATCTGCCTGCATGGGCGTTCTGAACTGGGCCTGGCGCCCGACGAATACGCCGCGCTGACCATGGTGCTGCTGCGGCTTCTCGCGTTCAAACCCGGTCACGGCGCAGGCGCTGCGGTGGAAAAAAAAACACTGAAAAGCCCGCCACCCGCGGCTGAGCGTGCGCCACAGCCGCCGCAAGCGGTACCGGCGGTGTCTGTTGAGCCCGTTGAACTGGCGCCAAGTGTTGCAGTCGTCGGTGATGTGGGGCAGTCGCAGCAACCCAATCAAGCTGTAGCCCTTGTTGATATTGGACAAGTTGCTCCTGAGAAAGAAGCAAGCCCTGTTTTGCCAGAAGGTCGGCGCCTGGCAGTGCGGGAACCCTCTGAGCAGCAGACGGCAGTTGAGAATTTTGATGAAAATCACGCTCTAGCCCAGGAAGATAAAGGGCTGATAGCTACAAATATTGGAGCAATTTCGGTGCGGGTTCAAGCTGACTCGCCGCGTGATATTGCCGCCGCCAATACGCCGCACGCCGTTGACGCCACGCCCGAGGGTGACTTTTGGCACGCCACCGTGCAGGCGCTGATCGCCGCCGAGGCCATCAACGCGATGGCGCGTGAATTGGCTCTGCAGTCGCAACTGGTGGCGCGTGACAGCGACCAATGGCTGCTGCGGGTGGAGCGGGAGTCGCTCAACCACCCCAGCAGCCGTGACCGTTTGACAGCTGCGCTGGCGGCGGCAGGGCACCCGGTACGTTTGGCCGTTGAAGTGGGGCGCGTCAATGACAGTCCCGCCAAGCGCAATGCCGCAGCGGCAGCGCAGGCGCAGCTGGCAGCCGAGAAAATCGTTTTTGACGACCCGTTTGTGCAGTCGATGATGCGCGAGTTTGACGCGAAAATCGTCCCTGGCAGCATCAAGCCGCTCTAGCGCGCTGGTGCCCAGAATTCTTTTTTTATCACCAACTGAAGGAACCCCATGTTCAACAAAGGACAACTCGCAGGCTTGATGAAACAGGCGCAGGCGATGCAGGAAAACATGAAAAAGGCCCAGGACGACCTGGGCAACATCGAAGTCAGCGGTGAATCTGGCGCTGGCCTGGTCAAAGTCACCATGACCTGCAAACACGAGGTGCGCCGCATCACCATCGACCCGAGTCTGCTGGCTGACGACAAAGACATGCTGGAAGACTTGGTGGCGGCTGCGTTTAACGCAGCGGTGCGCAAGGCGGAAGAAACTTCTGCTGAGAAGATGGGCAAGATCACCGCAGGGATGCCAGGCCTCCCCGGCGGCATGAAATTCCCCTTCTGATGGGTGGCTACCGAACCAGCGTGATCCGTCGTTGCGGGGCCCGTCGGGGAATCCTCACGTACAGGAAGTACGTTCCGGTTCCCGGCCACCCGCGCCTAGGCTGACGCTGGCTCGCTACGCCCGCCATGCCGTTGCAAATACATTTTCTTTGAGTATCCGCACCTATGTCTGACACCAATGCGCTTGAGGCGCTGATCCAGTCGCTGCGCTGCCTGCCGGGCGTGGGGGTGAAGTCGGCGCAGCGCATGGCGTTTCATCTGCTGCAGCACAACCGCGCTGGTGCCGAGACACTGGCGCGGGCCTTGAATGAGGCCACGCAAAGCATTCAGCATTGCGCGCTTTGCCACACTTTTACCCAGGCCGAGGTCTGTGCCACCTGTCTGGATGATCGGCGCGATGCCAGCAAATTGTGTGTGGTGGAAACCCCTGCTGACCAGTCGGCGGTGGAGCGCACCGGGGCTTACAAAGGACTGTATTTTGTGCTGATGGGCAAACTCAGCCCGCTTGACGGCATCGGTCCCAAAGATATCGGTTTGAAAAAACTGTTCGACCGGGCGCTGGATGGCACCGTGCATGAGGTGATCCTGGCTACTAACTTCACCGCTGAGGGGGAAGCCACGGCGCATGTCATCAGCGAAGGCCTCAAAGGCCGTGGCCTGCAACTTACCCGCCTGGCGCGTGGGGTGCCGGTCGGTAGCGAACTGGAATACGTTGACTTGGGCACGATTGCCCACGCGCTGGTCGATCGGCGTTAACCTACAGGAGTTTTGCTGTCATGGTGTCTGCCTCTTTTACCCTGGCTTACTGGTGTGTGTTGATGGCAGCGCTGCTGCCGATGGTGTGCGCTGGCATCGCCAAGTGGGGCACGTTCGCCAAGCCTTTGCAGCAAGGTGGTTTTGACAACAACAACCCGCGTGCCTGGCTGGCTCGCCAGACCGATTGGCGCGCACGCGCCAACGCCGCCCAAGCCAACAGTTTTGAGGCCTTGCCGTTTTTCATTGGTGCGGTGGTCATCGCCCACCAGTTGGGGGCTTACCAGGCTCGGTTGGATGTGTTGGCTGCGCTGTTTGTGCTGCTGCGGGTGGTTTACATCCTGCTGTATGTGGCCAATCAGGCTGGCCTGCGCAGCGTGGTGTGGCTGCTGGCGCTGGCCATCAACATTGCAATTTTGTTTGCCGGTTACCACTAACCGTCGGTCCTCCACCGAGCCAAGACTGACTGGGCTTGGTGTTGGGCTGCGCTGTCTGACGCTAGTCGCGTCGCTCTGACTATTTCTTTTTGACGGGCGTCGCTTTCTTAGCTGGCGCTGATTTCTTGGCTGGCGCCGCTGCTTTTTTAGTCGCTGGTGCCTTAGCCGTTTTCTTGGTGTTGGTGCTTTTGACTGATCGTTCGGCTTTGGCGGGTGCTGCTGTCTTTGAGGGCGGACTGGCCTTGGCGGCGCGTGCGGCCCGGGTTGGCAAATACACCACCACTTTTTGGCCGGCCTTGAAGTTTGCCGAGGCGCTGACATTGTTCCAGCGGGCGAGTTCAGCGGCGTTGAGTTGATAGCGCTTGGCCAGTGACGCGACGCTGTCCTTTTTGCCCGCTTTGACGGTGGTTTTGTGCAAGACGATCTCGGGCGCCAGCGACAACTGGCCGTTGTCGGCAACGTGGTTGCTCACATCCTGCAGCACGCTGCTGTCTCGGCGTATCAAAAGCGTTGAGCCAGCGCGAATCAGCATGCGTCCTTTGATGTTGTTGACCTCACGCAGTTCACTTTCTGACATGTTGACGCGGTTGGCCGCATCGGCGGGCTTCATCGTTGTCGGGGCAACCCAGGCAGTCCAGCTGGCCAGTCCGCTGCCACCATAGGCTTCCAGATTGGCCTGAAACACTTCGGCGTTGTCCCACGGCAGCAAAATGCTCGATGTACCCGCCGCCAGCAGCACGGGTTTGGATGCCGATGGGTTGAGTGCACGGAAGTCGCTCAGTGACACCTCGGCCAGTTTGGCAGCCAGTGCCACGTCGATGTCGCGGCGGATGTCCACCGTTTGAAAGTAGGGGTGGTTGCCGATGGCGGGCAAGCTGGCGTTGAACTTGGCCGGGTCGGCGATGATGTTTTTGACTGCCTGGAGTTTGGGCACATAAAACTGTGTCTCCATCGGCATTTTTAGGTCGAGGTAACTGGTGCCCAAGCCCAGCTTTTTGTTTTTGGCAATGGCCCGCGAGACGCTGCCTTCGCCCCAGTTGTAGGCCGCCAGTGCCAGATGCCAGTCGCCAAACATGCCGTACAGACGCTGCAGGTAGTCCAGCGCGGCGCGGGTGGAGGCCAGCACATCGCGCCGCTCGTCACGGAACATGTTCTGCTTGAGCTCAAAAGTTTTCCCAGTGGCAGGCATGAACTGCCACATGCCAGCAGCGCGGGCGCTGGAGACGGCTTGCGGGTTGAACGCGCTTTCAATGAAGGGCAGCAGCGCCAGCTCGGTGGGCATACCGCGTCGCTCAAGTTCTTCCACGATGTAAAACAGGTATTTGCCACCCCGGTCGGTCATGCGTTGCACATAGTCGGGGCGACTGGCGTACCACTGTTCGCGGTCATGGACCAAATCGTTGTCGAGGTCAGGCATGGCAAAGCCCAGGCGGATGCGCGCCCACATGTCTTCCGGGGGGGTGAGTGCGCGCACGGGCAAGGCGTTCAAGGTCATGCTGGGCAAAGCCCGCAAACCTCCGGTCGGGTAAACCGGGTTGCGCAACCCGGGTGGTCCCTTGTCGGCGCGCATGCCAGGCGCGTCTGGCGTGGTGGCCAGCGTGTAGGTGTCCTGTTTGCCGTTCGGGGTGGTGCTGGCGCAGCCCACCAGTGCCAGACTGAGCAGCAAGGCTGCCAGGTTGAAGAAATGTTTCAAAACTGATTTTTCCAGGTTCGCAGCGCGGCAAAAACGCCCACCGGGTCTTGTGCTGTGGCGTCACATTGCTGCACGGCGCGGATCACCACAGCAAGGTGGGTCCGCAAAAAAGGGTTGATGGCTTTTTCCAGCCCGATGCTTGAAGGCAGGCTGGGCAGGTGCTGCTCACGCAGCGCTTGGACCGTGGCTTGGTGGGTGATCACGGCTTGGTTGTTGGGTTCGACAGCATGGGCGAAGACCAGCCCGCTGGCTGTGTATTCATGCGCACAGCAGACCCGGGTGTTATCAGGCAGGGCCGCCAGTTTGTCCAGCGACGTCAGCATTTGTGCCGGGGTACCTTCAAACAGGCGCCCGCTACCCGCGCTGAACAGGGTGTCGCCACAAAACAGCAGGGGGGCTTGCTCTTCGGGCTCGGTGTAGAAGGCGATGTGTCCTGCTGTGTGGCCGGGCACGTCAAGCACCTGCAGTTGCAAGCCCAGCAGCTCAATCACATCACCCTCCGCCAGTCGGGTCAATGGCTCGGGCACCTGCTCCAACAGGGGGCCAAACACTTGGGCGCCGGTGGCTGCACGTAGCTCAGCCACACCGCCGGTGTGATCGTGATGGTGGTGCGTGACTAGAATCGCCACGAGTTGGACACCCAGACGCGCAAGCGCCTCAAACACCACCTGGCTGTCGCCAGGGTCCACCACCAGGGCACGCTGTCCGTCGTGCAGCATCCAGATGTAGTTGTCGTTGAAAGCAGGCAGTGGGATTAAGTTCATGAGCGGTCAAATTATAGGGATGCATGACTGGCTGGCTTCTGCCCCAGGGCAGTACCTGCTGGCTTGGGAGCGGGCGCAAATGGCGCAAGCTGTGGGCAACGCATTTGGTTTTCATGCGTTGCAACTGGGCTTGCCGGAGCTCGACGCGCTGGCGGCCAACCGCATGCCGCACCAGTGGTTGGCAACCCAAACCACCCTGCAGACCACGACCCAGGCAGAAAGTGCATCGGCCACCCGTCAGGTGGCACTGGTGAGCGATTTTTCAGCACTGCCGTTTCCTGCAAGCAGCATGGATCTGGTGGTGATGCCGCATGCGTTGGAGCTCTCAAACGATCCGCACGGTGTTTTGCGCGAAGTGGCGCGTGTGCTGGTGCCAGAAGGTCGTGTTGTGATTTGTGGACTCAACCCTTTGAGCTTGTGGGGCTTTTGCCAGCGGCGGCCCAACTGGTTCAGATGGCTGGGGCCGGAGCGGCTGTTGTTGCCATCGGCGCAGGAGTGCATTGGTTACCTGCGTCTGCGTGATTGGCTCAGCCTGTTGAATCTGGAGGTGGAAGACAGCCACTTCGGTTGCTATCGGCCAGCGTGTTCCAGTCAGGCCTGGTTGCAGCGTTTGAGTTGGATGGACAAGGCCGGAGCCCGTTGGTGGCCGATACTGGGCTCGGTGTATTGCCTGGTGGCGGTCAAGCGGGTACGCGGCATGACACTGATCAACCCAGCACGCAAACCCGCTGTGCGCCTGTCCGTTGCTCCTGTTACTGTAGCTAATAGTTCAGGTAATATGAGGGCTGCAGCCCAAAAAGATCATTAAATTTAACAACACGGATACCTCCATTGAACAGCATTGAAATTTTTACCGACGGTGCCTGCAAGGGCAATCCTGGTCCGGGTGGCTGGGGCGCGCTGCTGAAGTCGCAAGACGCACAAAAAGAACTCTGCGGCGGTGAACTTGACACCACCAACAACCGCATGGAGATGATGGCTGTGATTGAAGCCTTGTCGGCTTTGAAGCGGCCATGCAAGGTCACACTGCATGTTGACAGCCAGTATGTGCTCAAGGGTATGACCGAGTGGCTGCCGGGCTGGAAGGCGCGTGGCTGGAAAACGGCCACCAAGGCGCCGGTCAAAAATGTGGATCTCTGGCAACGGTTGGATGCATTGGTCAATGGGGGTTCTCACCAGATCGAATGGCGCTGGGTGCGTGGTCATAATGGCCACGCTGGCAACGAACGCGCTGACGAGTTGGCTAACAAAGGGGTCGAGCTGGCGTTGAAGAAGCACTGAGGGTTGCCTAGCGGTTCAGGCAAGTTATTCTGGTTGAGCGTTGGCCGGGCGTTGCGGCGGCATTGTTCCTGAAAGGTAACTTGAATGTTCAAACTGACAACGATGAGTGTCGTTCGGCGGCTGACTTTGCTGATTGCCAGTGCCATGCTGGGCTTGGTGGTGCTGGCTTGCATGTTTCTGTGGTCTGAGCGGGTCCTGATCATGCAGGAGCGCCAAGCGGCGGTGCGCCAGACGGTTGAGATCGCGCATGGCGTGTTGACGCATTTCCAGGCTTTGGAAACACAGGGCAAGCTGCCGCCAGACGAGGCCAAACGGCAGGCGGTTGCCGCACTGCGCAAGTTGCGCTACAGCAATACCGAGTATTTCTGGGTCAATGACATGCGTCCCAGTATCGTCCTGCATCCCATCAAGTCCGAGCTTGAAGGCAAGGATGTATCTGGCCTCAAAAGCCCGACAGGTCAATTCATCTTTGTCGACTTCGTCAGGCAGGTGCAAACCGCTGGGGATGGTTTCGTCAGCTATCTTTGGCCCAAGCCTGGCAGTGCTGACCCTGTGCCCAAAATCTCTTATGTCAAGGGTTTTGCACCTTGGGGCTGGGTCGTTGGCTCTGGGGTGTATGTTGACAACGTCGACGCGGCGGTCTTGCGTCGGGCCGCCATCTTTGCGGGCGGCACACTGTTGTTGCTGGCCTTGTTGGCGGCATTTGGCTGGCGGGTGTCGCGCAGCATTTTGCACCAGCTTGGTGGCGAGCCAAGTGCTGTCAGCCAGTTAACCCAGCGAATTTCCCAGGGAGATTTGACCACGCCCATTGTGCTGCGTCTCGGTGACCGCACCAGCATGCTGCATGACCTGCAGAGCATGCGTGACCGTTTTGCCGCGATTGTGCGGCATGTGCGAGAGGGTTCAGAGGGCGTCGCGACCGCCAGTTCAGAGATTGCCCAAGGAAACCAAGATTTGTCGGATCGCACGGAAAGCCAAGCCAGCTCACTGCAACAGACTGCGGCCTCCATGGAGCAGCTCAGTGCCACCGTCCAGCACAACGCCGACAGCGCTGCCCAGGCGAGCCAGATGGCGGTGCATGCCAGCAGCGTGGCGGTGCAGGGCGGTCAGGTGGTGGCCGAAGTGGTGACAACCATGGCTGGCATCAACGAAGCTTCACGCAGAATCAACGACATCATTGCGGTGATTGATGGCATCGCCTTTCAGACCAATATTCTGGCGCTGAATGCGGCAGTGGAGGCGGCACGAGCCGGTGAGCAAGGGCGTGGTTTTGCGGTGGTTGCCAGTGAAGTGCGCAGCCTTGCCGGGCGAAGCGCCGAGGCGGCCAAGGAGATCAAAACACTGATCAGCTCCAGCGTGGCGCGTGTTGCCAGCGGCACCGTGCTGGTGGATCAGGCCGGGCAGACCATGACTGACGTGGTCAGCAGCATTGCGCGGCTGGTCGATGTGGTGGGTGAGATCAGCGCCGCCAGTCGCGAGCAAAGCCTTGGTGTGTCGCAAGTGGGTGAGGCGGTCACGCAAATGGACCGCGTTACCCAGCAAAATGCTGCTTTGGTCGAGGAAATGGCCGCCGCCGCCAGCAGCTTGAAGTCCCAAGCCAATGATCTGGTGCAAACCGTCGCAGTTTTCAAGCTCTGAGCGTTTTGCGCCAAGAGCGCATCCACATGCTCTGCATTTTGTTGATTGCGCGCCATGACGGCCCACTGCATGGGCCGTCTTAATCGGTGATCGCAGCGCGATACAGCATGTAGATTGCCAGCAGGTACAACACGCTGGCGAACATACGTTTGAGACGTTTGACCGGCAGTTTGTGCGCTGCCGCCGCACCAAAAGGTGCAGTCAGGATGCTGCAACTGGCAATCACGGTTAGCCCAGGTAGCCAGAGATATCCCAAGGAGTAGGGTGGTGCGCCGGTCAAGCCAGTCCCCCCTAGCACATAACCAATGGCATTGGCCAGGGCGATAGGAAAGCCGAGCGCAGCCGATGTCGCCACCGCCATGTGAATGGGCACGTTGCACCATGTCATGAAAGGCACACTGATAAAGCCGCCGCCTGCACCCACCAGACCCGATAAAAAACCGATCACTGAACCTGAGCCCAACAAACCCACCGGCCCGGGCAGCGAGCGACTCGGTGCTGGCTTTTTATCCAGAAACATCTGGGTGGCGGAAAAGCCCACAAAAAGGGCAAATACCAAGGCAAGCGCCGAGCCTTTCAGGATCGCAAAAACACCCATGCTGGCGAACCCTGCGCCAATGACAATGCCAGGCGCCAGACTCTTGACAAGATCCCAGCGAATCGCTCCGCGTTGCTGGTGAGCCCGCACACTCGACAATGAGGTGAAAACGATGGTGGCCATCGCTGTGGCAATGGCCATCTTGATGGAAAGTGCTGGGTCAACGCCTTGACCTGTCAGGATGGCGGTGATGAATGGCACCATGATCATGCCGCCACCTATGCCGAGCAGACCGGCCAAAAAACCGGATGTCAGGCCAAGAAGGCACAAGGCAAGAATCAAGGAGGGTTCAAAGAGCATGTGCCAAAGAATAAGGTGTCTGCCGTGGCACCAGACCGGCATCCTGAACCGGGGTTCAGGTGGGCGAGGTCAGCGTCGTCTTGGGTTCATCTAACGCGAGATGATCACGCCAACAACACAATGTTCCAAGCCCTGGCTCAATGAGCATTGGTTCAAGGAATATACAGCCCAGCGAACACGACAGACAACTGCATTGTAGGGTGACTCGTTGGATTTACCTGCCGTTAAGGGGCTTTTTGTTGCGACCGATTGAAAACGTGCCCAAGCTGTCATCCGCGGAGCTCAGCGGGAGATTTGGACGTAAATCTCATTGGTTTTTACCATGCCCAATTCCATACGGGCCTTTTCTTCGACCATTTCCAGACCTTCTTTCAGATCATGTACTTCGGCCTCTAGCTGGCTGTTTGCTTGTATAGCCTGCTCATTTTTCTGAAGTTGATCGGCCAGGTCGCTGCGCAGTTGCGCGACACTGGGCAAACTACCCCGGCCCAACCACAACTGCGCGTGCAAAAGCACCAGCAGTGTGATCAGCAGGAGCGGGACGAGGCGTCTGCCCACCGAAACCGTTTAACGCAGGTTGTAGAACGCAGCGCGGCCTGGGTACACGGCGACTTCACCCAAGTCTTCTTCGATGCGCAGCAGTTGGTTGTACTTGGCCATACGGTCCGAACGGCTCAAGCTGCCGGTTTTGATCTGACCGGCGTTCAAGCCCACGGCGATGTCGGCAATGGTCGAGTCTTCGGTTTCGCCCGAGCGGTGGCTGACCACAGCGGTGTAACCAGCACGTTTGGCCATCTCGATGGCGGCAAACGTTTCGGTCAGTGTGCCGATCTGGTTGATCTTGATCAGGATCGAATTGGCAATGCCTTTTTCAATGCCTTCTTTGAGGATCTTGGTGTTGGTCACAAACAAGTCGTCACCCACGATCTGCACGTTTTTACCCAAACGGTCAGTCAGGATCTTCCAGCCGTCCCAGTCACCTTCGGCCATGCCATCTTCGATGCTGATGATTGGGTATTTGTCGACCCAGGTGGCCAACATGTCAGTCCATTCCTGTGCGCTCAAGACCAAGCCTTCACCTTCGAGGTGGTACTTGCCATCTTTGTAGAACTCGCTGGCTGCGCAGTCCAGACCCAGGGCGATGTGTTCACCAGCGACATAACCGGCTTTGTCAATGGCTTGCAAAATCAGTTGAATCGCGGCTTCATGGCCACCTTCCACCTTGGGAGCGAAGCCACCTTCGTCACCCACGGCGGTGCTGATGCCCTTGTCGTGCAGGATGGACTTGAGGGCGTGGAACACTTCTGCGCCGTAACGCAGGGCTTCACGGAAGCTGGGTGCACCCACGGGGATGATCATGAACTCTTGCAGGTCCAGGTTGTTGTTGGCGTGTTCGCCACCGTTGATCACGTTCATCATCGGCACTGGCAATTGCAAGCCACCCATGCCACCGAAGTAGCGGTACAGCGGCAGGCCGGATTCTTCGGCGGCAGCGCGGGCCACGGCCAAAGAGACCGCCAGCAGCGCATTGGCGCCCAGGCGGGATTTGTTTTCGGTGCCGTCCAAGTCAATCAAGGTCTTGTCCAGGAAAGCTTGTTCTGATGCATCCAGACCGAGCACGGCTTCCGAGATTTCGGTGTTGATGTGCTCGACGGCTTTCAGTACACCTTTGCCCAGGTAACGGGATTTGTCACCATCGCGAAGTTCGATGGCTTCGCGGCTTCCGGTAGATGCGCCACTGGGGACGGCAGCGCGACCCATGGTGCCGCTTTCCAGCAACACGTCGCACTCAACCGTGGGGTTGCCACGAGAGTCCAAAATTTCACGACCTACGATATCTACGATTGCACTCATTGGCTTCTTTCAGTAGTTAAACACACGGGAAAAAGGGGTTGTTGATGGCGCGCGATTCAATCACGCAGAAAAGTCATTTTCAAGAAAACCATGTTTTTTGGTGACCCGGTCCAGGTCAAGCAAGGTTTCCAGCAAGGCCTTCATGTGCTTCAGTGGCACGGCATTGGGGCCGTCGCTCAATGCCTGGGCGGGATTCGGGTGGGTTTCCATGAACAGGCCCGCCACACCGACGGCCACCGCCGCGCGGGCCAGCACTGGCACCATCTCGCGCTGACCGCCGCTGCTGGTACCTTGTCCGCCAGGCAGTTGAACCGAGTGGGTCGCATCAAACACCACGGGCGCTTTGGTGTCGCGCATGATGGCCAGCGAGCGCATGTCACTTACCAGGTTGTTGTAGCCAAAACTGGCGCCACGTTCACAGGCCATGAAGTTGTCTTCCGGCAGGCCTGCGTCGCGTGCTGCGGCGCGGGCTTTGTCGATGACATTTTTCATATCGCCAGGGGCCAGAAACTGACCTTTTTTGATGTTCACGGGTTTGCCGCTCTGGGCCACGGCGCGGATGAAATCGGTCTGGCGGCACAAAAAGGCTGGGGTCTGCAACACATCCACCACCGACGACACCTGGGCAATTTGGTCTTCGGAGTGGATGTCGGTGAGCACCGGTACACCCAGTTCACGCTTGACCTTGGCCAGAATCTCCAGGCCTTTGTCGATGCCAGGGCCGCGGAAGGTGCTGCCGCTGGAGCGGTTGGCCTTGTCGAAGCTGCTCTTGAAAATGAACGGAATGCCCAGGCTGCTGGTGATCTCTTTCAAGGTGCCAGCGGTGTCCATCTGCAGCTGTTCGGACTCGATCACACACGGACCGGCGATCAGGAAAAACGGCCGATCCAGGCCAATCTCAAAACCACAGAGTTTCATCAGGCCGACGCTTTCTTGGAAGTGGTTGCAAGGTGCTGGTCAAGCGCCGCACGAATGAAGGCATTGAACAGCGGGTGACCAGCCCAAGGGGTGGACTTGAACTCAGGGTGGAACTGCACACCCATGAACCAGGGGTGCACGTCTTGCGGCAGTTCCACAATTTCCGTCAGGTGTTCACGCTGGGTCAGCGCCGAGATCACCAGCCCGGCTTTGCGCAGGGTGTCCAGGTAGTTCACATTGGCTTCAAAACGGTGGCGGTGTCGCTCCGTGACTACCTTGCCGTAAATCTTGTGCGCCAGGGTGCCTTTGACCACATCTGAGCTTTGTGCCCCCAGGCGCATGGTGCCACCCAAGTCAGAGTCTTCGGTGCGCGTCTTGATGCTGCCGTCGGCGTCTTTCCATTCGGTGATCAGGGCGATCACCGGGTTTGGGCAATCCGGGACGAATTCGGTACTGTTGGCATCGGTCAAGCCAGCCACATGACGCGCGAATTCAATGGTCGCCACCTGCATGCCCAGGCAGATGCCCAAGTACGGCACCTTGTTTTCACGGGCATAACGGGCTGCGCAAATCTTGCCTTCCACGCCGCGGAAACCAAAACCGCCTGGCACCAAAATCGCGTCAAACTGACCCAACTGCGCCACGTTGTCCGGGCAGATGGTTTCCGAGTCGATGTAGCTGATCTTGACGCGCACATGGTTTTTCATGCCTGCATGGCGCAACGCCTCGTTGAGCGACTTGTAGCTGTCGCTGAGCTCAACATATTTACCGACCATGGCAATCGAGACATCACCTTGGGGATGCTCGGTTTCATTCACCAAGTCGTCCCAGCGCTTGAGGTTGGCAGGAGGCGTATTGAGGCGAAGTTTGTCGCAAATCAGGCCATCCAGGCCTTGTTCGTGGAGTACCCGCGGCACCTTGTAGATGGTGTCCACATCGGGCATGGAGATCACGCCCCATTGCGCGACGTTGGTGAACAGAGAGATCTTTTCGCGTTCGTCATCGGGGATGAAGCGGTCGGCACGGCACAACAGGGCGTCGGGCTGAATACCGATCTCGCGCAGCTTTTGCACCGTGTGTTGTGTCGGCTTGGTTTTGAGTTCACCGGCAGCGGCGATCCACGGCACATAAGTCAGATGCACAAAGGCGGCCTGGTTGGGGCCCAGGCGCAGGCTGAGCTGGCGCACCGCTTCCAAGAACGGCAGCGACTCGATGTCACCCACGGTGCCGCCAATTTCCACAATCGCCACGTCCACGGCATCGGGCGTGCCAAAGTCGGCGCCACGTTTGATGAAGTCCTGGATTTCGTTGGTCACATGCGGGATCACCTGCACGGTTTTGCCCAGGTAGTCGCCACGACGTTCTTTTTCGAGAACACTTTTGTAGATCTGGCCGGTGGTGAAGTTGTTGGCCTTTTTCATGCGCGTTTCAATAAAACGCTCATAGTGGCCCAGGTCAAGGTCGGTTTCGGCGCCGTCGTCGGTGACAAACACCTCACCATGCTGGAACGGCGACATGGTGCCGGGATCCACGTTCAGGTAAGGGTCAAGCTTGATCAGAGTGACTTTGAGGCCACGCGATTCAAGGATTGCGGCGAGTGAGGCAGAAGCGATTCCCTTGCCCAGGGAAGACACCACGCCGCCGGTGACGAAGACAAATTTGGTCATGTCGAGGGGGAGCTGCACGCTCATGGAGCTGGTAAAAAAGGATTATAGAAGGCCGCCTTGATGCAGCCATGTAACCGAGTACCGCTCTGTTACATTGCGGCGCATGAAAGATCTTGCTGGAAAACACATTGTCTTGGGCCTCACTGGAGGGATCGCTTGTTATAAGTCAGCCGAGTTATGTCGCTTGCTGATCAAAGCGGGGGCTTCGGTGCAGGTCGTGATGACCGCCGCTGCCGAGCAATTCATCACTCCGGTGACGATGCAGGCGCTCAGTCAGCGCACCGTGGTTACCTCACAATGGGATGCGCGCGAAGCCAACAACATGGCGCACATCAACCTCAGCCGCGAGGCCGACGCCTGCCTGATCGCTCCTTGTAGTGCGGATTTCATTGCCAAATTGGCGCACGGCCAAGCCGATGAGCTGCTGAGCCTGATGTGTCTGGCGCGGCCCGCTGACAAGGTGCCTCTCTTGTTAGCACCCGCCATGAACCGCGAAATGTGGGCACATCCGGCGACCCGCCGCAACTTAGCGCAAGTGGCGGCCGACGGGGCTGTGGTGCTGGGCGTGGGCAGCGGCGAGCAGGCCTGCGGCGAAACAGGTGATGGCCGCATGCTGGAACCCCAGGCTTTGCTGGACGAGCTGATCGCCTTTTTTCAGCCCAAGTTGTTGCTTGGTCAGCATGTGCTGGTGACCGCCGGGCCTACTTATGAGGCGATTGACCCGGTGCGTGGCATCACCAATCTGTCGAGTGGCAAGATGGGGTTTGCCATCGCCCGCGCGGCGCGTGAGGCCGGTGCAGAGGTCACGCTGGTGGCCGGGCCGGTCAGCCTGCCGACGCCGCGTGGTGTCACACGGGTGGATGTGCGTTCAGCATCAAATATGCTGGAAGCCGTTATAAATAAAGCGCCGTTAGCTAGTGTATTTGTAGCGACGGCTGCTGTGGCTGATTGGCGTGTGGCGCAAACATCCGAGCAGAAGATCAAAAAGAATCGTGCTGGAGGCACACCTGCGCTGACCTTTGTGGAGAATGCCGACATCCTGGCGACGCTGGCGCAGTCGCCACGGGCCCAAAGTGGTGACTTGTACTGCGTTGGTTTTGCCGCAGAAAGCCATGACCTGTTGGCCAATGCGCAGGCCAAGCGCTTGCGCAAAGGGGTGCCACTGCTGGTGGGCAACATCGGCCCGGCTACTTTTGGTCAGGATGACAATGCGTTGTTGCTGGTGGATGAGCTGGGTGTGCGCGAGTTGTCGCGTGACTCCAAACTGTCACTTGCTCGTATATTAATAGCTGAAATCGCAGAAAAATTAAGGGCTAGAGGCCAATAATGCTTGATATCGACATCAAAATCATCGACCCGCGTATGACCGACCAATTGCCGGCTTATGCCACAGCGGGCAGCGCCGGTCTGGATTTGCGCGCTTGCCTCAATGAGCCGCTGGCGCTGCAGCCCAATGCCTGGCAGCTGGTGCCCACCGGTATCGCCATTTACCTGAAAGATCCGGGATATGCCGCGTTGATCCTGCCGCGCTCAGGTCTGGGGCACAAGCATGGCATTGTGTTGGGTAACTTGGTCGGCTTGATTGACAGCGATTACCAAGGCCAGTTGATGGTCAGTGCCTGGAACCGCAGCAACACCGCGTTCACCATCGAACCCATGGAACGTATTGCCCAGTTGGTGGTGGTGCCTGTACTGCAAGCACGCTTTCATGTGGTGAATGAATTCCCCGCCAGCGAGCGCGGCGAGGGTGGCTACGGCTCCACCGGCAAGGCCTGAGCTCGCCCGATAACGTTGGTGATGCTCAGTGCAAGGTATCGCTGCCGGGCACTTGCACCAGCGGGGTGATCTTGAAAAAGCCGGTGCCTGCGGTGCCGCTGCCGATTTCTTCTTCGGTGGCTTCACGCACGGCACGCACCGTCAGGCTCAGGCGTAGCGCGATGCCAGCCAGTGGGTGGTTGCCGTCCAGCACCACATGCTCCGGGTAGATCTCGGTCACGGTGTAGAGCGCATCCTGTGGCGCGTCGGGGTTGCAGCCAGCGGGCAGGGCGCTGCCGTCAAAGGTCATGCCTTCTTCGAGTTCGTCGGGAAACAGTGCGCGGCTTTCCAGGAACACCAACTGTTCGTTGTACTCGCCAAAACCTTGTTCGGGCTCGATTTGCAGGTTGACGGTGTCGCCCGCACTGCTGCCTTGCAGCGCGTCTTCAATGATCTGGAACAGGTCATCGCCGCCGATCAGAAATTCGACGGGCTCCTGGAGCACGTCCAGTTCTTCGCCCAGGGTGTCACTCAGTGTCCAGCTTAAAGCAGCTACGCATTGTTCAGTAATTTTCATACCTAGAATTGTCGCATTAGAGGAGCATTCCATGGACATCACCCAAGCCCTGCCTTTGCTGGGCGGCATCAGCCCGCAGCAGTTCATGAAGCGCTACTGGCAAAAAAAGCCCTTGCTGGTGCGTCAAGCAATCCCCCAATTCCAAGCCTTGTTGAACCGCTCTGACCTGTTGGCACTGGCAGCTGACGACGACGTGGCCACCCGCCTGGTGGTGCAGTGCCCCGGGCAAACCCCGGCTTGGCAGCTCAAGCACGGGCCATTTCAGCGCAAGGCGTTGCCGCCGTTCAAACAGTCGGGTTGGACGATTCTGTTGCAAGGCGTTGACCTGCACGATGAATCGGTACACCAGTTGATGAACCAATTCCGTTTTGTGCCAGATGCGCGGCTGGACGATGTGATGATCAGCTATGCCACCGACGGCGGTGGGGTGGGGCCGCATATTGACAGTTATGACGTGTTCTTGCTTCAAGCCCATGGCCGCAGGCGCTGGCGTATCGGGCGGCAAAAAGCCCCTGTGTTGCAGGAGGGGGTGCCGCTCAGGATTTTGACCAACTTTGTGCCAGAAGAAGAGTTTGTGGTGGAGCCGGGTGATCTGTTGTACCTGCCCCCTGGCTACGCGCACGACGGCATCGCCCAGGGCGAGTGCATGACTTATTCAATCGGGTTTCGTATCCCCAAAAAGGCTGAGCTGGCGCGTGAATTACTGCAGCGTGTGGCGGAGCAGGCAGAAGACGAACTCGGCGAGGTGTTGTACCGCGATGCGGACCAGCCTGCTGTGGCACAACCCGCCGAGATCCCCGTGGCCATGCAAGTGTTTGCCCAAAAAGCTGTGCAAGCGGCGCTTGAAGATCCGCTCGCTCTGGGGCGCAGCCTGGGTGAATACATGACCGAACCCAAACCCAATGTGTGGTTTGAAGCGCTCGATATTGATGATGTGGTTGTGGCTGGTTACTCGGTTCGCCTAGATCGCCGCACCAAAATGATGTTCGATAATCAGCATGTATTCATCAATGGTGAGAGTTTCTTGGCTGCAGGCCGAGATGCTGATTTGATGCGTGTGCTGGCCAACCAGCGGAGTTTGTCTGCCCAAGAGGCGCAAAAGTTGGGAAAACAGGCTCAAAAACTGCTCGCTATCTGGGCTGCTGCTGGGTGGTTGCAGCTGATTTAGGCAGTAAGCATAAAATTAGTATTATGTCAATGGTGGAAACCATTGGTAAAGTGACTATAATTAGTTTCTAAGCAACTTTCGCATCAGCGTAGTATGCTTGGAGTGTGCAGGAAACTGCATCAACAATTTTCGGAAATTGTCTTTTTTTTTAGGTAACTACAAATGAACAAAACTCTCGTACTCGCTGCTGTGATCGCTGCTGCTGCTTTGGCTGCTTGTGGCAAGAAGGAAGAAGCTCCTGCACCTGCTCCGGCTCCCGCTGCTGAAGCTCCCGCTCCTGCTGCTGCTCCCGCTGTTGATGCATCTGCTGCTGCTCCCGCTGACGCAGCTGCTGCTGCAGCCGCTACTGCTGCTGCTACCGCCGCTTCCAAGTAATTGGACGTCGAGCCAAAAAGCCACCTTCGGGTGGCTTTTTTTTGTCTGCAGCTTGGCGATCCGTTGTGTGAACCTGGGCTTGTTGGTGCCTGAATGTGCGGTTTTGATCGGACTGAAAGTCATAATCAATTGGTCGTTTCATAACAACAAAGGAGACTTCCGTGTTGACAGCCCTGGTCATTGTTTTTGTGCTGGCTTACGCCGCCATCGCACTTGAGCACCCCCTCAAAATCAATAAATCTGCATCTGCATTGATTGGCGCAGGTTTGCTTTGGACCATTTACGCCGTGGTCAGCAGCGATGCACATCTGGTGGGTGAGCATTTGTCTGAATCGCTCACAGGGACCGCCCAAATTGTGTTTTTCCTGATGGGGGCGATGACCATCGTTGAAGTGATCGATGCCCACAATGGGTTTGAAGTGATCACCTCGCGCATCAAAACCACCAAACTGTCCACCCTGATGTGGATGGTGGGTTTTGTGTCTTTTTTCCTGAGTTCGATTCTCGACAACCTGACGACGACCATCGTGATGGTGTCGCTGATGAAAAAGCTGCTTGATAAGCGCGATGACCGGCTGTTTTTTGCAGGCATCATTGTGATTGCTGCCAATGCAGGCGGTGCCTGGACACCAATTGGTGACGTGACGACCACCATGCTGTGGATCGGTGGCCAGATCACCGCACTGAACATCATGACAGAGTTGTTTGTGCCGTCGCTGATCAATTTGCTGGTGCCATTGGCGGTAACCGCTTTCCTATTGAAAGGCAGACCGGTGGTGTCACCTGGTCAACAGGCCGAGGCGCGCGGTATGGCCTCAACAGATGCCGAGCGCAACATCATGTTTTTCCTGGGACTGGGCATTTTGGTGGCGGTACCTGTGTTCAAGACGCTGACCCATTTGCCCCCTTTTATGGGTGTTTTGTTTGGCCTGGGCATTTTGTGGCTGGTGGGAGACCTGTTGCACCGCAACAAGGCTGACGAGGACAAGGCGCACTTCACGCTGGTGCATGCGCTCTCCAAAATCGACATGGGCTCGATCGTGTTTTTCATCGGCATCCTGCTGGCGGTGGCCTCGCTGGAGCACACCCACATTCTGACCTCGCTGGCCCAGTGGCTTGATCAGGCCGTGGGTCGCCAGGATGTGATTGTGATGATCATCGGTCTGGTCAGTGCGGTGGTGGACAACGTGCCGCTGGTGGCTGCGTCGATGGGCATGTATGACCTGGCCCAGTTCCCGCCGGACAGTTTCTTGTGGGAGTTCATGGCTTATTGCGCCGGTACCGGCGGCTCGATCCTGATCATTGGTTCCGCTGCCGGGGTCGCCGCCATGGGGCTGGAGAAGATCGATTTCATCTGGTACATGAAAAAAATCAGTTGGCTGGCGCTGCTGGGGTATCTGGGTGGAGCCCTGTGGTACATCGTTGAAATGCGCCTGTTCGGACACTGAGCCTGTGATGAAACCTGCTGTTTTGGTCGCCCGTGCCGTTTTTCCCGAGGTTTTGGAGAAACTGGCGCAGTATTTTGAAATCACCTCCAACCAGGAGGACGTGTTGTGGACACCCGAAGAACTGGTGCAGCAACTGCAGGGCAAACAAGGTGTCTTCACCACCGGCAGCCAGCGCATCGACGCGGCGGTGTTGGCCGCTTGCCCAGACCTCAAAATCTGCGCCAACATGGCGGTGGGTTACAACAATTTTGATGTGGACGCGATGACCGCAGCTGGTGTGTTGGCCACCAACACCCCCGATGTGTTGACCGAAACCACCGCCGATTTTGGTTTTGCACTGCTGCTGGCCACGGCGCGGCGCATCACCGAGTCAGAACACTATTTGCGCGCGGGCTTGTGGAACCGCTGGCGTTTCGACCTGTTTGCCGGAGCCGAGGTGCATGGCCGCACGCTTGGCATTCTGGGCATGGGCCGTATCGGGCAGGGCATCGCCAAACGCGGTGCTTTGGGTTTCGGCATGAAGGTGATCTACCACAACCGCTCTAGGCTGGATGCGACCACCGAATCCACTTGCCAGGCACGCTGGGTCAGCAAGGAGGAGTTGCTGCGCACCAGCGACCATCTGGTGCTGGTGCTGCCGTACAGCGCTGCGTCACACCACAGCATCGGTGCGGCAGAGTTGGCGCAAATGCAACCCACCGCCACCTTGGTGAACATTGCGCGCGGCGGCATTGTGGATGACGCTGCTTTAGCGGCAGCCCTGCGCGCAGGCCAGATCGCTGCGGCCGGTCTGGACGTGTTTGAAGGTGAGCCCACGGTGCACCCGGATTTGCTGGATTGTCACAACGTGGTGTTAACGCCGCACATCGCCAGCGCCACGCAGCCAACCCGGCTGGCGATGGCGCAGCTGGCGGCAGACAACCTGATTGGTTTTTTGGCGCATGGCAAGCCGCTGACACCGTTGAATCCGCAAGTGCTGACCGCCTGAGGTGGTGTGCGCCTGACACGGGTTTCAGGGCACGGTTTGGACCACACAGAAACGCTTCGCCGGTGGAATGGCTGGCATAGATTGTTATGAAGTTGATAGCTGATAGCCCTTTTGGAATAAGGGCTAGAGGCAAATTTCACCTGTAAAAATATTTATACCTGCCCGGCAGGGCTACCTGGTTTTGAACCACAATCGCTACCTAGGAGATCTTTGAACGTGACTGATTTGGCAATATGGGGCGCGCTGGCGCTGGGGGTGATCAATGGGGCATTGATGCTGGTGCTGTTGCAGCGTTCGGCTCAGACCAAACAGCCCAATGCGATGGAGCTGGCTGAGAAGCAGCAGGAGCAACAAGCGCAACTGGCTCGCCATCAGGCGCTGCAAACGTTGATCAACCAGAGCACCGACAAACTCGCGCGTGATCTGCAGCGCGACATCGCTGACTCGTCGCGCAACGCACGCCAGGAGCTGGCACAAAACCTGGCCACCTTCCAGCAGACGCTGGTGCAACAGGGGGCAGAAGCCACCCGCACCCAAAACACCCAGATTGACGCCTTTGGCCAGCAACTGGCCTTGCTGCAAAAAACCTTGTCTGACACGCTCTCCACCCAGCTTTCGGGCCTGAGCGAATCCAATGTACGGCGCATGAGCGAAATTCGCGAGACGCTCGAAAAACAGCTCGCACAGCTCCAAACCAACAACGCCGCCAAGCTCGATGAGATGCGCGCTACCGTCGATGAAAAATTGCAGACCACCTTGCAAGCCCGCCTGGGCGAGAGCTTCAAGCAGGTGGCGGATCGGCTGGAACAGGTGCACAAAGGACTGGGTGAAATGCAGACTCTGGCACAAGGCGTGGGTGACCTCAAGCACTTGCTCACCAACGTCAAAACCCGCGGTATTTTTGGCGAGGCGCAACTCGCCAGCCTGCTGGAGCAAGTGTTTGTGCCAGACCAGTACGCGGTCCAGGTGGCGACCCGCCCGGGCAGCAAAAACGTGGTGGACTTTGCCATCAAGTTGCCTGGCAAATCGGATTCGGGTGAGCCGCTGTGGCTGCCGATTGACGCCAAATTCCCCAACGAAGATTACGAACGCCTGCTCGATGCCCAAGGCCGCGCCGATGTGGTGGCGGCGGAGTTGGCTGGCCGGGCGCTGGAGCAACGCATCCGCCTGGAGGCCAAATCCATCGCCGACAAATACCTGGAGCCGCCGTACACCACCGACTTCGCGATTCTGTTCTTGCCGACCGAAGGCCTGTACGCTGAGGTACTGCGCCGCCCCGGCCTGATGGAGGCGCTGCAGCGCGACTGCCGCGTCACCCTGGCCGGGCCAACCACCTTGCTGGCGATGCTGAGTTCCTTGCAAATGGGTTTCCGAACGCTAGCGTTGGAAAAACGCTCGAGCGAGGTCTGGCAGGTGCTGGGCGCGGTGAAAACCGAGTTTGGCAAGTTCGGTGATGTGCTGGCCAAGGTCAAGGCCCAGACCGAGACTGTGCTCAAAACGCTAGACAGCGCACAAACCCGCAGCCGAGCTATGGGGCGTGCTCTTAAAACAGTAGAGGCCTTGCCCGAGACCCAGGCCCAGTCGTTGATTGCGCTGGACCGCGACTTTGACAGCAATGACGGGGCTCCCGGCGCGTGAGTTCTGCCAGTGCGAGTGATGCCGCAGCGTCTCAACCGGTGTTGACCCAGACCAGCCTGGCACGGCTGATTGCAGGCCATGTCAGCCTGCACGCCTGCATGGCGGGCATGCGGCTGGCGTCGCCGCTGATGGCGTTGAATGAGGGCTACAGCGCTTTGGCCGTGGGCATCTTGCTGTCTTTGTTTGCGCTGACGCAGGTGTTTTTGTCTCTACCCGCCGGCCGTTACACCGACCGTCACGGGTTCAAACGGCCGATTCGGTTGGCCATCATCATGGCCTGTTTGGGCGCGGCGCTGGCCTTTGTGTGGCCGGAGTTTCCGGTGTTGTGCCTGAGCGCGTTGATGACGGGCGGCGCCACCGGGGTGGCATCGATCTGCCTGCAGCGCCACATAGGGCGTTCGGCGCAAACCACAGCACAGCTCAAGTCGATGTTCAGCTGGTTGTCGATTGGACCGGCGTTGGCCAACTTTGTCGGGCCGCTGGTGGCGGGCATCCTGATTGACGAGCTTGGTTTTCGGCTGACGTTTTTTTGTCTGGCGTGTTTCCCACTGATGACCTGGTTGTGGGTGCGTCGCACGCATGAGCTGCCTGCGGTGGTGGTGCCGCCCGGCGGGCGCAAAGGTCGCACCTGGGATCTGCTGCGCGATCCGATGATGCGTCGTCTGTTGCTGGTGAACTGGCTGCTGTCATCTTGCTGGGACGTGCACACCTTTGTGGTGCCGATACTGGGTCACGAACGTGGCATCAGTGCCTCGGCCATCGGGGCGATTCTGGCTGGTTTTGCGCTGTCGGCCACAGCGGTGAGGGTGCTGTTGCCGTTTTTGGTGGCCCACCTGCGCGAATGGGTGGTGGTGAGCGGCGCCATGGTGTGCACGGCGGCGCTGTTTGTGGTTTACCCGATGGTGCACACGGCCTGGGCGATGGCGGTCTGTTCGGCCTTGTTGGGGCTGGCCTTGGGCTCGGTGCAGCCGATGATCATGAGCACACTGCACCAGATCACCCCGGAGGACCGCCACGGCGAGGCGCTGGGTTTTCGCCTGATGACCATCAACGCATCCAGTGTGTTGATGCCGATGCTGTTTGGCACCGCCGGGGCCACGCTGGGGGTGTCGCTGGTGTTTTGGACCGTGGGTACTGCGGTGGGGCTGGGCGCACGTTCGGCGTGGTTCTTGCGCCCGCCACCCCAGACGGTCTCCGTGGCACCCTGACCGATTACAGCGCGTAAAAGTGTTTGATCACGTCCCAGGCGGCCTCGGGCGTGTCGACATAGTGAAACAGGTTCACGTCGTCAGGCGAGATCACACCTTCTTCGATCATCACCTCGATGTTGAGCAGGCGTTTCCAGTAGTCGCTGCCAAATAACACGATCGGCACCGGGCGCGACTTGCGCGTTTGCACCAGGGTGATCACTTCAAACAGCTCGTCGAGAGTGCCAAAACCACCGGGCAAAGCCACCAGCGCCTTGGCGCGCATCATGAAATGCATTTTGCGGATCGCAAAATAATGGAACTTGAAGCTCAAGGCGGGCGTGACATACGGGTTGGCCGACTGTTCGTGCGGCAGCGCGATGTTCAGCCCAACCGTGGGTGCACCAAGTTCATGTGCGCCACGGTTGGCGGCTTCCATGATGCCGGGGCCGCCGCCGGTGCAGATGTAGAGCTTGGCGTTGGTGGCTTGGTCGTTGCTGTAGCTGGCGACCAGCCGGGCAAAGCGGCGGGCCTGATCGTAATGTTCGGCGTTGCGCAGGTGGCGTTGTGCCAGTTGGATGGCCGCCGGGTCAGCGCTGGCCAGGGCGGCCTGCATGGCCGCATTGGCGGTTTCGGGTGAGGGAAAGCGCGCGCTGCCAAAGACCACGATGGTGTGGTCAATGCCTTGTTCGGTTTGGTCGAGGTCAGGCTTGAGCATCTCTAACTGGATGCGGATGCCGCGTGATTCCCGACGCAGCAAAAATTCTGGATCGGCAAAGGCCAGCCGGTAGGCGTTGGGGTGCAGAACAGTGTCGTCTGCGGGGTGGTTGAGCAAGTCGGCCAGGGCATCGGCCAGTTTGTGTTCGGTGACGTGTTGGGTCAGGGGTTGGGTGTGTTCCATGGCGTGAATTGTCAGGCAAAAAAAAGGGCCTCACACTGTGAAGCCCTGCTGGTGTTGGCTTGGAGGCCAGCCACTGAAACTTAGACGCGCTTGCGGTATTCGCCGGTGCGGGTGTCGATTTCGACCTTGTCGCCTTGTGCCACAAAAATTGGCACGCCCACATCGAAGCCGGTGGCGATCTTGGCGGGTTTCAAGACCTTGCCAGAGGTGTCGCCCTTGACAGCGGGCTCGGTCCAGGTGATTTCACGCACCACGGTGGTGGGCAATTCGACCGAGATGGCCTTGCCGTCGTAGAACACCACTTCGACTTCCATGCCGTCTTCGAGGTAGTTCAGCGAGTCGCCCATGTTTTCGGCTTCAACTTCGTACTGGTTGTACTCGGCGTCCATACACACGTACATGGGGTCAGCAAAGTAGGAGTAGGTGCAGTCTTTTTTGTCCAGAATGACTTGGTCGAGCTTGTCGTCGGCCCGGAACACCACTTCGGTGCCGAAGTTGGCGATCAGGCTTTTGAGCTTCATGCGCACGGTGGCTGCACCACGACCGCCACGGGCGTATTCGGTTTTCAGGACGACCATCGGGTCTTTGCCTTGCATGATGACGTTGCCGGCGCGAATTTCTTGAGCGATTTTCATAGTCAGAGAGTGAAGTTAGGCCGCGCATCTGGCGGCGAGGGCGGCTGGAGAACTCGATGAAAAATCGATCACATGCCGCAAAGCCCGCTATTTTAGTGGGTTTTTGCAATGAAATCGAGCAGTTGGCTTGCCAGATCGTTTTGCTGCAACAGCGTTTGCCTGGCACGCTGGCAGCTGTCTTGCCAAGTTTGTAGGTCGTCGGCGGCGAACAGTGGCGCTGTGGCGTCGTCGATTTCAGCACCCGGCAAGCCGTTCCAGCGCTGATGGGCGTGGCGCCATGACGGCGGGGCCTGAAGCCAGTCCAGGAAGGCGTGGAGCTTGGTGTGGTGGGCGTCATCGTCTTGCGGGTAGATCTGCCAGATCAGCGGTTTGCCAGCCCACAAAGCGCGCACCAGCGAGTCTTCACCACGCACAAAATTGATGTCACAGGCCCACAGCAGGTGATCGTAGTCTGCCTGCGTCATCAAAGGCAGGTATGAAATTGAGAGCTGTCCACCCTTGTTTTTAAAGGGCTGCAGGCCAATATCATGATCAACCAAGCGGCGCACGGCAGCGCTGGCCCGCCCCGCTGTCACCAGCAGCTGGGTGGGGGTGTCATCCGCAGCCAATGTGCGCAGCAAGGCGGGCAAGCCAGCAGGCTCGTAACAAAACAGCGACACCAAGCGTTGCCCTTGCCAGTCGACGCCTTGGCCAGTCAGCCAAGTACCGCGGTCAAAACTGGCTTGACGCGCCAGCAGATCGGCCTCACGCAACAGGCCGCCGGTGTCGGCTGTAAAGCCTGGGTAGAAAAATTGCTTGGCCAGCCCCTGGCCCGGCCCATAGGTCACGGGTGAGGGCAGGGTGTGGCAGCGCGCGACGTAGGCCTCGGCGCTCAGGTATTCCAGGTTGAGCCATATGCTTCTCTGGCCTGCAGCCCTTATTTTGTAAGCGTAAGCTGCTATAAATTCAGGATCAATCTCGCAGCCAAAGGCTTCCACCAGCACATCGCCGGGTACCTGACCGTGGTTGGAAAAAGGGGTGGTCCAGGCCAGTACCGTCACACCCGGCGCGCCACTCGGCGCCATCCAAGCTAGGGCAGAGGCATCGTCGACCCAGAGCCGCACGGTTTGCCCGCGTTGCGCCAGATTGACACACAGGCGCCAGCAGACGCCGATGTCGCCAAAGTTGTCGATCACGCGGCAAAAAATGTCCCAATGCAATTTGGGCTGAGCAGGTGGCAAATTCATGACCGGGATTGTCCACAATAGCGCCCTATGTCTGATTTGCCTGAAAACCCCGTGCCCCCAGTTGACCCTGCCAAGACGCTTGCCGTGTTGCCCGAAACGGCGCTTCAGCCGCCAGCAAGTGCTGATCTCTCCGAGTCTGAAGTTTCGGCGGGTGGCCACCCGGCACAGTTGCTCAGCGACGTGGCCAGTCTGCCGGCGTTGCCCGGTGTCTACCGCTACTTTGATGCCCAAGGGCAGGTGTTGTATGTCGGTAAGGCGATCAATTTAAAGAAGCGGGTGTCGAGTTATTTCCAGAAAAACCATGGCGGCACCCGCATTGGCCACATGGTGGGCAAGATTGTGCGGCTGGAGACCACGGTGGTGCGCTCCGAGGCCGAGGCGCTGCTGCTTGAAAACAACCTGATCAAGACGCTCAACCCCAAGTACAACATCCTGTTTCGGGACGACAAAAGTTACCCGTACCTGAAGATCAGCGCGCCAGCACCGTTACCCAAGGATGGCAGCATTCTTCTCAAAAAAGGAGCAGTGTCGCCTTTGAATACAAGGGCTGCAGGCCAAATTGATACACCTTCTTCGGTGACCCGGATCAATGGTGACTGGTTCCCCCGGGTCTCGTATTACCGCGGTGCGGTCGAGAAAAAGCACCACTACTTTGGCCCGTACCCCAGCGCCTGGGCGGTCAAGGAGGCGATTTTGCTGATGCAAAAGGTGTTCAAGCTGCGCACCTGCGAGGAGTCGGTGTTCAACAACCGCACCCGGCCCTGCTTGCTGTACCAGATCAAACGCTGCTCAGGCCCATGCGTCGGCCACATCACGCCTGCCGACTATGCACAGGACGTGCTGGATGCCGAACGCTTTTTGAATGGTGACGCGCAGGAGGTGATGACCGCCTTGCAGGCGCGCATGATGGCGCACGCTGAGCGGCTTGAATTTGAGCAAGCCGCTGAGTTGCGCAACCAGACTTCGGCGCTCTCAAGCGTGCTGCACCAGCAGTCGGTAGACAACGTCAGTGACCGCGATGTGGATATTTTGGCGGTCAAGGTGCAGGGCGGGCGCGCCTGCGTCAACCTGGCCATGGTGCGTGGCGGGCGGCATCTGGGCGACCGGCCCTACTTTCCGGTGCAGGTGCAGGACGGCGCTGGGTTGGAGGTGGACGATGAGGCGCCAGAGCGCTCGGTGGAGTCCCAAATCCTGGACGCCTTCATTGCCCAGCATTACCTGAACGTGCCGGTGCCACCCTCGCTGGTGGTGAGTAGCCCGGTGGACAAGGCGCTGCTGCAGGCACTCACCGTGCAAACCGGCATCAAGGTGACGGCGGTGCACGCACCGCGCGAGCAACGCCGGGTCTGGCTGGAGATGGCGCAGACCAATGCCAACCTGCAACTGGCCCGGCTGCTGTCCGAAGAAGGCTCGCAGCAGGCGCGCACCCGCGCGTTGTACGAGGCGCTGGATCTGGGGCTGGACGATTTGGACGAGTTGCGCGTCGAGTGTTTTGACATCTCACACACCGCCGGTGAATCAACCCAGGCCTCGTGTGTGGTGTTTCACCACCACAAAATGCAAAACGCCGAGTACCGGCGCTACAAGATCACCGACATCACCCCGGGTGACGACTACGCCGCCATGCGCCAAGTCTTGCTGCGACGTTACGGCAAACTGGCCGAGGTGCTGCAGGAAGCCAAACGCACGGGCGAAACCCCGCCCGGGACCGGCCGTTTGCCCGACCTGGTGCTGGTCGATGGTGGCAAGGGCCAGGTCAGCATGGCGCGTGAGGTGTTCACGCAACTGGGGCTCGATCTCTCGCTGATTGTGGGGGTGGAAAAAGGCGAGGGCCGACGCATTGGCCTGGAAGAACTGGTGTTTGCCGATGGGCGCGAGAAGGTCTATCTGGGCAAGGATTCGGCAGCGCTGATGCTGGTGGCGCAGATCCGCGACGAGGCGCACCGTTTTGCCATCACCGGCATGCGCGCCGCACGCGCCAAGGTGCGTATGGACGGCGGCAAGCTCGAAGAAATCCCCGGCATCGGCCCCAAGCGGCGTGCCCGGCTGCTGCAGCGTTTTGGTGGTGTGCGCGGTGTGGCGATGGCCTCGATCGATGACATGGCCAGCGTGGAAGGCATCTCGCACGAACTGGCGGAAGAAATCTATCGTGCGTTGCACTGATCGGTGCGGGTGAGACGGTGGCTGCATGCCACAATGGAGGCATGTTCTGGACCATTCCCACCCTCATGACCTGGGCGCGCATTGCGGCCATTCCGTTGATCGTTGGTGTGTTTTATCTGCCGATTGAACCCGCGAACCGCAACCTGGTTGCCACCGTGATGTTTGTGGTGTTTGCCGCGACCGACTGGCTTGACGGTTTCCTGGCACGACGGCTCAACCAGGTGTCGGCCTTTGGCGCCTTTCTGGACCCGGTGGCCGACAAGTTTCTGGTCTGTGCCAGTGTGCTGGTGCTGGTGCATTTGGGGCGCGCGGACGTGTTTGTTGGCTTGATCATCATCGGGCGTGAGATTGCGATCTCGGCGCTGCGTGAATGGATGGCGCAGATCGGTGCCTCGCGCAGCGTGGCGGTGCACATGATTGGCAAACTCAAAACCACCGCACAAATGGTGGCGATTCCGTTCCTGCTGTACGACGGCCGCTTGTTTGGTGTGATCGATACCCACGTCTGGGGCGTCTGGCTGATCTGGCTGGCGGCGATCATGACCGTCTGGTCGATGGCTTATTACCTGCAAAAAGCGCTGCCCGAAATCCGGGCCAAGGTCAAATAAAAAGACAGCGGCGCCAACTCCCGCGCCCAAAGTCAACGCCACCGCCAATGGCGGTATCTGCATAACGCTGAGGTCTGAAGGTGTGCCTTGGCGGCACCCTGCACCAGTCGCCGGGTTGGCACCGCCTGTTTGCTGATTTGCTGCAGTTTTTGTAGCTACTGGCCCTTTTTTATTGCGGGCTAGCGGTGATTTGGATACAAAAAAGCCACCTGCCGAAGACGGACAGGTGGCTCACGCAAACCAGGTTTATTTCAGGTCTTCTGAGAGCACTTTGATGATGCGTTGTGCATCAGCGATCGCGGCCGCAGAGCCGTCGGCATTTTGCACCGACACCGTGCTGGCGTTGCCCTGGCTGACCACGGCGACACGGAATTTTTGGGGCTGTGCATCTGGTTTGGATTTGCCAAACAGTTTGCCAAAGAAGCCCGGCTCGTCGGTTTCCTTGTCGGCGTTGGGCGCCACATAACGCACAAAGTACAGGCCCTTGCTGCGGTCACGGTCTTCCACGGTGAAGTTGGTGCGGTCCAGCGACAGGCCCACACGGCGCCAAGCGCGATCGAACCCGTCAGCCAGTTGCACCACAGGTTGTCCGCCCACTGTGGCGACTTGTGTTGTTTCCTTGACCACACCTGCGGCCATCAGAACTTTGGATTGCTCTTCGCCGACACCAAGCTTGACCATCAAGCGGCGCAGGAATTCTGCTTCCAGTTCGGGGTCGGCAGCGCGGGGTTGCCACACGGTGCGGTCTTTGTCTTTGCTGTCAAAGACTTCGACCATGCCGCGGTGGCTGATGAAAATCTCAGTGTTGCCGTCGGCACCGCGCTCCAGACGGGTACGGAACTTGTCGCGCTCACCCGTGGAGTAGAGCGAATCAAACACCTTGCCCAAGGTGGCGCGGACAAAGTCCTGGGGAATCTTGGCGCGGTTTTCTGCCCAATCGGTTTCCATGATGCCCAGGTTGGCTTGGTCCATTGCCAGCAAAAAGCCATTGTCTTGCCAGAACTCCTTGACCGGCTCCCACAGTTTGTCAGCCGGGCGGTTGACCACCAGCCAACGGGTGTTGCCCGAGCGCTCAATGTGCACATCACCCAAAGAGGTTGTTGCTGTAGGCGTGGCCACCACCGTGGCTTTTCCTACCTGATAGCTCGATGCCGTCACCGCCGCACCCGGCAGGCTGTAACGGCTGTCTTTGGACAGTTGCGTCAGGTCTGGCGGCACATCCAGCGAAGGCCCTTTGTTGGTGGTTGCGCTTTTATAGTCAATTTTGTCGCTTTGCAGCACCGAGCAGGCGCTAAGCGCCAGGGTCAGACCGAGCAACGCAAATTTTGGGGAATGGTTCACAAAATGTCCTTCAGGAAAAGAAGTTGGCAGGCTCAGCTTACAACAAGCCCACAGCGTGCAGGGCGGCTTCAACAGTCGGCTGGTAGCCAACGCTCAGCTCGGTCATTGGCAGGCGCAGGGTCGGGCCGCACAGATTCAGGCGGGCCGCAGCCCATTTGACTGGGATCGGGTTGGCTTCCAAAAACAGGTTTTTATGCAGTGGCATCAGTTTGAATTGGATGGCCATGGCACGTTTCACGTCACCGGCAATGGCTGCGACACACAGCTCATGCATCAGGCGCGGCGCCAGGTTGGCTGTGACGCTGATGTTGCCTTGGCCACCACACAGCATCAGGGCGACCGCTGTGGCGTCGTCACCCGAGTAGATGGCAAAACCTTCGGGCGCTTCACGAATCAGCCACTGTGCGCGGTCGATGTTGCCGGTGGCTTCCTTGATGCCGATGATGCCGGGTACTTGCGCCAGGCGCAGCACGGTTTCCAACGCCATGTCGGCGACCGAACGGCCTGGAACGTTGTACAGCACCATGGGCAGGTCTACCGCCTCAGCGATTGCCTTGAAGTGCTGGTACTGACCTTCTTGTGTTGGCTTGTTGTAGTAGGGCACCACTTGCAGTTGGCAGTCTGCGCCCACGCTTTTGGCAAACCCGGCCAGTTCAATCGCCTCGGCAGTGCAGTTGGAGCCGCAGCCCGCCATGATCGGCACCCGGCCTGCGGCTTGCTCGACCGAGACGCGGATTACTTCACAGTTTTCCTGGATGCTGACCGTCGGTGATTCACCGGTGGTGCCCACCACGCCGATACAGTCGGTGCCTTCGGCAATGTGCCAATCGATCAGTTTGCGCAAGGTTGGGTAATCTACCGCACCGTCTGGCAACATGGGGGTGATCAAGGCAACGATGCTGCCGGAGATAGGGCGAAATAGAGAGGTCATCTTGCGAGCTGGCTCCATGGATTAACCCATTATTCTAGCGAGAGTGGGTGACGCTCCAGGGGCGCGGTTTTGTCTTTACACCCGGCTGGGTTGAGCGCCGCAATGCGTTGCACATAGCGGTCTGGGCGCGGCAGAAAGCCGTTTTCATAGGCGACCACCACAAGTCCTTGGCACATCCGCAGCAACTCTTCGGGTTGCAGCAGGAAATCAGCTCGACGGGGCTTGCCCAAGGTTTCGTTACCCGCTGCAAAGGTTTCATACAACAGCAGGCCGCCGGGCGCCAGGCTCTGCAAAATGGTTGGGAAAAGCGGGCGCCACAGGTAGTTGGTCACCACGACCACCTCATATTGGCAAGCTTGTCCCTGGGCTTGTAGCGGCCAATTGTTCTTCTCGATGTCGGCTTGCAGGCACTTGCCGTAGGTGCTGGCGGTGTGCACCGCTTCGTCCGATCGGTCTACGCCAGTCACCTCAAAACCCCGCGCGGCAAACCAGGCCATATGCCGACCGTGGCCGCAGGCAATGTCGAGCATGCGCCCGCCCGGCTTGGCCAGATGCGCCCAGCGCTGCACCCATGCCGAGACTTGAAGGTCGCTGTGTTGACCAGGTGTCACCCCAATGTTTGGCATGGTGGCGCTCAGAAACAGCCCCAAAGCTGGTTGGACAGCGTCAGCAAAAAGTCTGGTTGGCCATACAAAGCAAACACCAGCGCCAGCAGCCCGAGCATGAAGGCGTATCCAAGGAGTTTGACTGCGGGCTTCATGGTTTCAGGCTGCATGGGGGACGTTGGGCCGTGCAATGGCTGCTTCTTTGACCGGCAGGTTCACCAGCGCGGCCAGCACACCCAGTGCGATCGAGATGTACCAGACGATGTCGTAACTGCCGGTGCGGTCATACAACCAGCCACCCAGCCAGACGCCCAGGAATGAACCGATCTGGTGGCTGAAAAAGACAAAACCGCCCAGCATCGACAAATGCGCCACGCCAAAAATCTGCGCCACCGCCGCATTGGTGGGCGGCACCGTGGACAACCACAGCAGCCCCATCACCGCTGAGAAGAGGTAAACGCTCAGCGGTGTCAGCGGTGTCAGCGGCACCAGCAAAAACACACTGATCACCACCGCCCGTGCCAGGTAGATGAAAGCCAGGATGTGCCGCTTTTGAAGGCGTTGTCCCAGCACACCGGCGGCGTAGGTGCCAAACACATTGAACAGGCCAATCAAGGCCAGTGAATAACTCGCCACCTGGGGCGACAGGCCGTGGTCTTTGAGGTAACTGGGCATGTGCACACCAATAAACACCACCTGAAAGCCACACACAAAATACCCGGCCATGAGCAACTGGAAGCTGCGGTAGTGCAAGGCCTCGCGCAGCGCCTGCAGGATGGACTGTTCGCGGAAATGCCCGGCGCCACCCCGAGCGTCCGGTTCACGCAGACCCCAGGCCAGCGGCAGCAGCAGCAACGCGGCCAGTGCCAGGGTCACCAGGGCGTTCTGCCAGCCCAGTTGGTTGATCAGGAAACCTTCGGTGGGCACCATCAGAAATTGGCCAAACGAGCCAGCGGCGGCGGCAATGCCCATGGCCCAGGAGCGTTGGCTGGCAGGCACATTGCGACCAATCACACCATAGACCACCGCATAGGTGGTGCCCGCCTGCGCCAGTCCGATCAAGACCCCGGCGGTTAATGAAAAGGTCAGCGCCGAGGTGGCATGCGCCATGCCCAACAAACCCAGCGCATACAACAAGGCACCCGCCACGATCACCCGAAAGGCGCCAAACCGGTCAGCCAGCATGCCGGCAAAAATGCCGGCCACGCCCCACACTAGGTTCTGAATCGCCAGCGCCACGGCAAAGGTCTCTCGGCTCCAGCTCTGGGCCTGGGTGATCGGTTGCAACCACAGGCCAAAACCGTGTCGGATGCCCATCGAGACGGTGACGATGGCGGCACCGCAGATCAGGATCTGCGCCATGGAGAGTTTGGGGCGGTGTTCGGGCATCGCCGGAATATAGCCAATCGGCTTGACCTGCGCCGCATCCGGGTCAACGGCACAGGCCGTTTGCCTCAAACAACTGTTGTTGTATCCAGTGGATTGCCGACCCATGACTACAATCACAGGCTATGGCTACCAAACCCAACTCTGAATACTCTGAAGGCTCGATCCGCGTTTTGAAAGGGCTCGAGCCCGTCAAACAGCGCCCGGGCATGTACACCCGCACCGATAACCCTTTGCACATCATTCAGGAAGTGCTGGACAACGCGGCCGACGAAGCACTGGCCGGGCATGGCAAAAAGATCAAGGTCACGGTGTTTGTCGATGGCTCGGTCAGCATCGAAGACGATGGCCGTGGTATCCCGTTTGGCCTGCACCCGACCGAAAACGCGCCTGTGATAGAACTGGTGTTCACCCAGCTCCATGCGGGTGGTAAGTTCGACAAAGGCACGGGCGGTGCCTACAGCTTCTCGGGTGGGCTGCATGGCGTGGGTGTCAGCGTGACCAACGCCTTGAGCAGCCGCCTGGAAGCCACCACCTACCGTGAGAGCCAGGTGGCGCGGCTGGTGTTCTCGGGCGGGGATGTGGTGGAGCCTTTGAGTGTGCGCCCCGCCGGGGATGGCGAGCGGCGCAGTGGCACCCTGGTGCGGGTCTGGCCCGATGCCAAATATTTTGAGTCGATGGCCCTGCCGATGGCGCACCTGGAGCACCTGTTACGCAGCAAAGCGGTGTTGATGCCCGGTGTGACGGTGAGTTTGACGCAAGAAAAAACCAAAGACACCCAGACCTGGCTGTTCAAAGGCGGCCTGCGCGACTACCTGACGCAAACCCTGAGCGCCGAGCCGGTGATCCCCTTGTTTGAAGGCGCAGGCTTTGCCGACGCCCACAACGACAGTTTTGCCGACGGTGAAGGTGCCGCCTGGTGTGTGGCCTTCACCGAAGACGGCCAGCCGGTGCGTGAAAGTTATGTCAACCTGATCCCGACCACCGCCGGTGGCACCCATGAGTCCGGCCTGCGCGACGGCCTGTTCACTGCCGTCAAAAGTTTTGTTGAGCTGCATTCGCTGCTGCCCAAGGGCATCAAGCTGCTGCCCGACGATGTGTTTGCGCGCGCCAGTTATGTGCTCTCGACCAAGGTGCTGGACCCGCAGTTCCAGGGCCAGATCAAGGAGCGCCTCAACTCGCGTGACGCGGTGCGGTTGGTGTCGGGTTTTGTGCGCCCGGCGTTGGAACTGTGGCTGAACCAGAACGTGGAATTTGGCAAAAAGCTGGCCGAGCTGGCGATCAAGGCCGCGCAAAGCCGCCAGAAGGCCAGCCAAAAAGTCGAGAAACGCAAAGGCTCGGGCGTGGCGGTGTTACCCGGCAAACTGACCGACTGCGAAAGCCGCGATATTCTTGAGAACGAAATGTTCTTGGTCGAAGGTGACTCGGCCGGTGGCAGCGCCAAGATGGGTCGCAACAAGGAAAGCCAGGCGGTGTTGCCTTTGCGCGGCAAAGTGCTCAACACCTGGGAGGTTGAGCGCGACCGCCTGTTTGCCAACAACGAAATCCACGACATTGCGGTGGCGATTGGGGTGGACCCGCACGGCCCCAACGACTCGCCTGATTTGAGCGGCCTGCGTTACGGCAAGATTTGTATCCTGAGTGATGCGGACGTGGACGGTTCACACATCCAGGTGCTGCTGCTGACCCTGTTTTTCAAACACTTTCCCAAGCTGGTGGATGCCGGTCATATTTATGTGGCGCGCCCGCCCTTGTTCCGGGTCGATGCACCAGCGCGTGGCAAAAAGCCCGCGTCCAAGTCTTATGCGCTGGACGACGGTGAACTGACGGTGATCCTGGACAAGTTGCGCAAAGAAGGCGTGCGCGAAGGTGCCTGGACCATCAGCCGCTTCAAAGGCTTGGGCGAAATGAATGCCGAACAGCTGTGGGACACCACCCTGAACCCTGACACCCGGCGCCTGTTGCAGGTGGGTCTGGGCGGGCTGGACACCACACAGACCGCCGAGCTGATGACCAAGCTGATGGGCAAGGGTGAAGCCGGTGCCCGGCGCGATCTGATGGAGTTGCACGGTGATTCGGTGGAGTTGGATATTTAGCATTTTTTGCCTCTAGCCCTTATAAATAAAGGGCTAGAAGCTACAACAGTTAGAGCAGATCACAAGAGTTTCCCATGACCGACATCCTTCAGATAGACCCACCCCAACCGAGCCAACCCGACGCGGACGAGACGCCCAGCTTGGCCAGTTACGCCCAGCGTGCTTACCTGGAGTACGCGCTGAGTGTGGTCAAGGGCCGCGCTTTGCCCGATGTGTGCGACGGCCAAAAGCCGGTGCAGCGACGCATCCTCTATGCCATGAGCCGCATGGGCCTGGGTTTTGGTGGTGCCAATGGCAACACCGGCGCCAAGCCGGTCAAGTGCGCCCGCGTGGTGGGTGATGTGCTGGGCCGCTACCACCCGCACGGGGACAGCGCGGCGTATGACGCGCTGGTGCGCATGGCGCAGGACTTTTCCCAGCGTTACCCGCTGATCGATGGCCAGGGCAACTTTGGCAGCCGGGATGGTGACGGTGCCGCCGCCATGCGTTACACCGAAGCGCGTCTGGCCAAAATCACCAGCCTGCTGCTCGACGAAATTGACGAAGGCACGGTCGACTTCACGCCCAATTACGACGGAAGCACCGAGGAGCCTCGCCAGTTGCCGGCACGCCTGCCGTTTGCGCTGCTCAACGGCGCCAGCGGTATTGCCGTGGGTTTGGCCACCGAAATCCCGAGCCACAACCTGGGTGAAGTTGCACAAGCCTGCGTGGCCTTGATCAAGAACCCAGAGTTGACGGAGGACGAACTGTTCACCCTGTTGCCCGGACCGGATTACCCCGGCGGTGGCCAGATCATCAGCAGCGCGGGCGAAATTGCCGAGGCGTATCGCACAGGTCGCGGCTCCCTCAAATGCCGCGCGCGCTGGAAGATCGAAGACCTCGCGCGTGGCCAATGGCAGCTGGTGGTGACCGAGTTGCCGCCCGGTGTTAGCACCCAGCGTGTGTTGGAGGAGATTGAGGACCTGAGTAACCCCAAGGTCAAGGCCGGTAAAAAGGCGCTGACGCTGGAGCAAAACCAGCTCAAGGCGACGCTGCTCTCGGTGCTGGACGGTGTGCGTGACGAGTCCAGCAAAGATGCCGCGGTGCGTCTGGTGTGTGAACCCAAGACCAGCCGTATCGGCCAGCAGGAGCTGATCAACACCTTGCTGGCGCACACCAGCCTGGAGACCACCAGCCCGATCAACCTGACCATGATTGGCCTGGATGGCCGACCGACCCAAAAGTCGCTGCGCCAGATGTTCAGCGAGTGGATCGCGTTTCGCCAGGCCACCATCGAGCGGCGCTCGCAACACCGCTTGAACAAGGTGCTTGAGCGCATCCACATCCTGGAGGGCAGGGCGCTGGTGTTGCTCAACATCGACGAGGTGATTGCGATCATCCGCCAGGCGGACGAGCCCAAGGCCGCGCTGATCGAGCGCTTCAAATTGTCTGAACGTCAAGCCGAAGACATTCTCGAAATCCGCTTGCGCCAACTGGCCCGGCTGGAGGCGATCAAGATCGAGCAGGAATTGGCGGGTCTGCGCGGTGAGCAGCAGAAGCTTGAAGAGTTGCTGGGCAGCCCGGCCGTGTTGCGCCGCTTGATGGTCAAGGAAATCGAGGCGGATGCCAAAACCTTTGCCGACCCCCGCCGCACCCTGATCCAGGCTGAGAAAAAAGTGGTGCTGGAAGTTAAAGTGGTGGACGAGCCGGTGACCGTGGTGGTCAGCCAAAAAGGCTGGGTGCGTGCGCAAAAAGGCTGGGCCAAGGAACGCGTTGCGGGCGCGGCAACCGCCGGTGCAGCGCAGCCGGAATACACCTTCAAAGCCGGTGACGCCTTGTACGGCACCTTTGAATGCCGAACCATCGATACCTTGCTGGCGTTTGGCAGCAATGGCCGGGTCTATTCCGTGCCGGTGTCGCTGCTGCCGGGCGGTCGTGGTGACGGCCAGCCGATCACCAGCCTGATCGAATTGGAGGCGGGCACCCAGCTGCTCTATTACTTTGCCGGGCCAATGAGTGCCACGCTGCTGCTCTCCAGTTCTGCGGCTTATGGTTTCCTGGCCTCAGTAGAAAACATGGTCAGCAAATTCAAAGCGGGCAAAGCCTTTGTCACGGTCAACGAGGGCGAGGTGTTGTGCGCGCCCTCGGTAGTGGCCTGTGATGCGGGCTCGGCGCCGTGCTTGCCCGCCACCCATGTGGCCTGTGCCTCCACCGGCGGACGGATTCTGACTTTTGAGATCAGCGAACTCAAAACCATGGCCAACGGTGGCCGGGGCCTGATGCTGATCGATCTGGAAGACAAGGACACGCTGGCCGGTGCCTGCGCCTACAACCGCAGTGTGCGCATCGACGGCATTGGCCGCGGTGGCAAGGTGCGTGATGAAACCCTGGAAATCCGTAGCCTCAACAACGCCCGGGCCGCGCGGGCACGCAAAGGCAAGCTGGCGGATCTCGGTTTTAAACCGGCTTCGGTGACGCGCGTGGAGTGATTTGAAAGATTCTTGTCATATTGGGCTGAGATGATCAGTCCGCCATGCGCTGTGCTGCCCGTTCGCCCCACCTGTACTTCGTCGGGGTAACTGTGCCAGGGGCCGACGCTGGCCGCGCTGCCGCGAAGCATGGCCTGGTCACCCGAATCCCGCGCGCACCCCGATTCACTTCTGCGGTAAAGCACGCCTTGCGCGCAGTTTGTTTGCCCGATGCTTTCGGGCTGCACCCTAAATCACCTCTTTCTGCCATATCTGCTGGCAAGATTCTTGCTGCCCCAAAGCTGTTGCGCATGCCCTGTCTCGCGCCAGTTTTTGATTGAAGTAACCCACCATGAAACCTGTTTTGATCTTGTGTCCCGGGCTGATGTGTGACGCGGCGGTTTGGGCGCCGCAGCTGGCGCAGCTGTCGGTGACACACGATTGTGTGGTGATGGACTATGGCCTGCGTGGCAGTTTGGCCGAGATGGCGCATCAGGTGCTAGAGACGGTGGGCGCCAAGACGTTTGCCCTGGCTGGCCACTCCATGGGTGGGCGCGTGGCGCTGGAAGTGGTGCGACTGGCGCCACAGCGGGTGTCTCACCTGGCCTTGTTTGATACCGGCATCTACCCGTTGGCCGAAGGCGAGCCTGGCTGCAAGGAAAAGTCTGGCCGACTGGCCCTGGTGGCACAGGCCAAAGAGCAAGGCATGCGCGCCATGGGGCGGCAATGGCTGGTCAACATGGTGCACCCGCATGTCAAAGGCACGCCGCTGTTTGAATCGATTCTGGACATGCTGGAACGCAGCAGTCCGGCACAGTTTGCTGCGCAGACCCAGGCGCTGCTGGCCCGCCCGGACGCCACTGTGGTGCTGCCCACCATCAGCGGCCCGACGCTGGTGCTCACGGGTGAGCAAGACCTGTGGAGCCCGCCTGCGCAGCACGCGGCCATCGCCCGGGCCATTCGCGGCGCTGTGTTGGAGGTGCTCAACCTCTGTGGCCACATGAGCACGCTGGAGCAGCCCGAGGCCGTGACGGCGGCCATGTTGCGTTGGCTGCAACGCTAACTTGCTTCACTTAGTAGAGCGCTTTACCCTTGATCCATAAGGGGCAGCGTTTGCTTTCATGCCTCAACGTCGATGGACTGGCGCGGGCCAGTGTCTTGGGTAACATGCTCCGTATGGCTGACCTCAAGGTCGGCACAATGGACAACCAACCAATTTACCAACGCGCTATGCAAACACGACAACTCGGTCCTTTTTCTGTCTCTGCCATCGGCATGGGCTGTATGAACCTCAGCCAGGGTTATGGCGGCCCGATCACGGATCAGCAAGGCGAGTCCGTCTTGCTGGCAGCGCTGGACGCCGGCGTCACGCTGCTGGATACCGCCTCGCTCTACGGCTTTGGCGCCAACGAGACCCTGATTGGCCGGGTACTCAAGAAGCACCGCCAGCGCTTCACCCTGGCCAGCAAATGTGGCATGACCGGTGTGGACGTTAACGGCGATGGCAAGCTGGTACGGGTGATCGACAGCCGCCCCGACACTTTGCGCCGCACTTGCGAGGCCAGCTTGCGCCGCCTGCAAACGGACGTGATCGACCTGTATTACATCCACCGACTCGACAAAAATGTGCCGATTGAAGACAGCGTGGGTGCCCTGAGCGACCTGGTGCGCAAGGGGTATATCCGCGCCATCGGCCTGTCTGAAATGTCGGCAACCACCCTGCGCCGCGCCCATGCGGTGCACCCGATCACTGCGATGCAGAGTGAGTATTCGCTGTGGACACGCAACCCTGAGATTGCGGTGTTGCAGGCCTGTCAGGAGCTGGGCGTGGCGTTTGTTGCTTTCAGCCCGGTGGCGCGTGGTTTTCTGGCCGGTGCGCCGTTGTTGCCCGACAGCTTTGAGGCCACCGACTTTCGCCGCACCATGCCGCGTTTTGACGGTGCCAATTGGGCGGCCAATACCCGCTTGTTACCCGGCTACCAGGCCATCGCCCAAGAGGTGGGCTGCAGCCCGGCGCAACTGGCGCTGGCTTGGCTGTTGCACCAGGCCGAGTACATCATCCCGATTCCCGGCACCACCTCGGTGGCGCACCTGCATGACAACCTGGGCGCGCTGGATGTGCGCCTGAGTGCCCCGGTGCTTGCCAAACTCACTACCCTGATCAACCAGAACACCGTGGCAGGCAGCCGCTATAACCCGCAAGGCATGCTGGATGCGGAAACCGAGCAGTTTTAAGGTGGTTGATTTGCTATTGTAAATGTAGCTTTTTGCCCTTGTTTTATATGGGCTTGGATGGTTTTTTGTGGATATCCATCCAATTGGTCCAGCACCCATCAAGATCTGGTCACCAAGTGAAGCATCATTGGATGCTTAAGGTGTCACCGAGGTAGGTGAGCAGCCCGTCCACCTTGGGCAGCAGCTGACGGCTGCGTGGCCAGACCAGATGCAGCGGCAGACCCTCGGTGGCGAGGTCTGGCAAGAGTTCGACCAGTCGGCCGCTGGCCAGATGGTCATCCACCAGCCACGTCGCCAGTTGCGCAACGCCGCCGCCCGCAAGCACGGCCTCAACTTGCGCATCCCCTTGGCCGACGATGATGCGGCCCTCCACATGGCGGCGTTCGATCGACCCCGCGCTGTGCGCGATCAACCACGGTTTGGCACTCCCGTCGGCTTGGCCAAATGTGACGGCGTCATGTGACACCAGCGCCTCAATAGATGGCGGCGTGCCGCGCCGCGCGAGGTAGATGGGTGAGGCACAGAACACCAGCCGTTCGGTACCAAGGTAGCGGTGCCCGAGGGCTGGCGGCCAACTGTCCACCCCACCGATGCGCACACCCACGTCGATGCCTTCCTCCACCAGGTCCACGAACCGGTCCGTGAACGACATATGCGGTCGCACACCCGGATGTCGATCGATGAAGTTCAACAACAAGGGCATCACGCGCATTCGACCAAACGTGGCCGGCACATCCACCCGCAGCCGCCCGGAGGGTTCAAGCTTGTCAGCAGCGAGCACCTGCTCAGCGGTCTGAAGTTCATCGAGCACGCGAACGCAGGTGCGATAAAACGCCGCACCAGCGTCGGTGAGCGCCAAGCGCCGCGTCGTTCTTTCGAAAAGCCGGGTGTTGAGCCGCGTCTCTAAGCGCGACACCGCTTTGCCAACCGCCGAGTTGGTCAGGTTCAGGCGCTCGGCGGCGGCGGTAAAACTGCCCGCGTCGGCCGTGCAGACGAAGGCTTCGATGCCTTTGAGACGTTCAGTAGGGGTCATGCATGCCACTATGGTGGAATTAAATTCCATAGTCTATGGAAAAAACTCCGCAGATGCAATTTGAATTCGTAAGTAAGCTTGTGGGCCCCAATGAGGAGCTTCCCAAGTCATGCCCACGCGCCATTCCACAACCACTGCACCCTCACTGGATTCATCGTCTGCAAGTGGGCACACCGCATCGATCGTCATCCTGGCCACGGCGGCTTTTATTCTTGTGACGACGGAGTTCCTGATCGTTGGCCTGCTGCCCGCGATGGCCAGAGAGTTGTCCATCTCCATCTCGGCGGCCGGGCTTCTGGTGACGCTATTCGCTTTCACCGTGATGCTGTTCGGGCCGCTGCTGACGGCATGGCTTGCGCACATCGAGCGCAAACGGCTGTTTGTGCTCATCTTGCTGGTGTTTGCGGGCGCCAACGCCTTGGCTGCGATGGCACCCAACATCTGGGTGCTCGGACTCGCTCGCTTCATTCCGGCCTTGGCGCTGCCAGTGTTCTGGGGGTCGTCTCAGAAAACGGAAAAAATCGTACGCTAAGCCTTCGTGGCCTTCCCTAGCGGCGACTGCACAACATCAGGAGGCCGCGCCGCACTTGCAGCTTGCAGGGCGGCGTAGAGGGCGGTCTTGCTAATCTTGAGCCGTGCCGCAGCCTCACGAACATTCAGCCCGTTGGCAATATGCTCTCTCGCCCGCTGCAACTTGTCGGCGGTGATGACCGGTTTGCGGCCACCTTTGCGCCCACGGGCGGCAGCTGCCGCCAGTCCTGCCTTGGTGCGATCGCGGATCAAGTCACGCTCAAACTGGCCCAGCGCACCGAACACGTGGAAGATGAGCCGTCCGCCCGAAGTGGTGGTATCGATGGCCTCAGTCAGTGACCTAAAGCCGACGCCTCGCGCTTCGAGCGCGCCAATCGTTTCGATCAGGTGCGCAAGGGAGCGCCCAAGCCGATCCAGCCTCCAAACGACCAGCACATCTCCGTCGCGAAGGAACTCCAAGGCCGAAGCGAGGCCGGGTCGCTCGGCCTTTGCGCCGGAAACCGTGTCCTCAAAAATTCGCTTGCAGTCTGCCTTGCGCAGCGCATCTGTCTGCAACGCGGTGTCCTGCTCCGCCGTCGATACCCGCGCATAGCCGATCAGTGCCATTGCCTGCCCTTTTGTCCGTTATTCCGTCCGCTTATCTTAAAGTCCGTCAACCCATTGTGCAAGCACATTGCCGGACACTTTCCAGCCTGGCCGACTAATGATCGTTTTACGGACATGGCGATATCGAACACCAGACGAACTGAACGCCTTCATGCTGCGTCAATCTGACGTGGACTTTGCTTCTGCCGAGATTGGAGCCACCGTCCCAACAAATGACCAACCATTGCCAGGCAAGCCGACACGATGAGGACATAGACCATCCCTGCATGCTGATACATACTGGCACCAACAAAAGCACCCGCGGTGATCCCGACATACAGAGCACTACTCATCAGCCCAAGAACGACTGGTCGAATGGCATGGAACTGCTCAGCGGCGCGTGTTTGAAGCGCTGGGAAGGTACTGTAGGTAAGAGTCGCGGTGATCATCAAAGCTGGACCCATGACCCAGGGAGACCTGATGGTGTAAGCCCAAGCTGAGAACAGAAACGCGACGGCGGAAAGTGCGAAGCTCCATCTGATAACAGATGTTGCGCTCATTCGATCCGCAAGCCTGCCGCCGGACAAGCTGCCGACAGTTGCTCCAATTCCGAAGCACATCAGCATGGCCGCGATCATCGGCAAGGGCCATCCGAGCGCACCTTGGAACGCCGTACCGAACATCGTATACGAGCCATAGACGCTCATTGACCACAAGATCATGCCGAGAAACAGAGGGCATGCATCTCGAATTCGCTCCTTGACCATTGTCCCGGTCAAATGATCAGGCTGGTTGTGTTGCCGTGGTGCATGCGACAACGGTACACCCCAGGCCCTGTAATGAGCGGGCAGCGTGGCAATCAATACCGCGCCTAGGCTTCCGAAAACAAGACGCCAATCTGACACCCCGCCTAAGAGTAATCCAAGTGGAGCCCCGCCAGCCAACGCAAGAACGAGTCCCGAGCTGATGACAGCAAGGCCGTGTCCTCGCTTTTCCGGCGTGGTACGTTCCGCAGCCAGGGCATACAAAATCGGGGTGATCGATGCGGCACCTAGGCCTGCGATAAGGCGGCTGCACACCAATTGAAAGACTGTGGGTGCAAGAGCGGTATAGACATTGGCAGCGGCGAGCACGAAGACGCCGAAATGAAGTTGGCGAGAGAGCCCGAAGCGTCGAGCGAGCTTTCCAAAGAATGGGCTGGCGATCGCATACGCGAGGCTAAAGATGCTGACCAGAGCCGTCAACGACGTTGACTCGACCCGCATGTCCCTTGCGATGGAAGGCAACAGCGGGGCAACGATGAATAGATCTGTGCCAACCAAGAACGCGGTAATCCAAGCTAGTCCTAGCCAGGGTTTCGAGTGCGAGACTTCTAACGCTTTTTTGTTCATTGACGCTCCTTACGATTTAATCGACAATGTAAGAGTACAAACATCATATTCGAATTCAAACACAATGCCAAGACACAGCGCAACACTCAATGAAGTTCCCGCAGTCGGGGATGGGAAGCGTGGGGAACAGGGGCACATCGGCTACCTATTACGCCAAGCGCATACAGCGCATCGTCACGCTATGGAGCGAGCTTTGTCCGCATTTGGTCTAACGCCACCCCAGTTTTCTGTACTTACGATGCTGGTGGCTTATCCGGGTGCGTCGGGCGCGGATATCGCTCGGTTATCGATGCTGACACCGCCGACGGTTAGCGTGATCGTGGCGAATCTAGAACGAATGGGAGCCATCGCTCGTATCCCCCACGCTGTTCATGGACGCGTCCTCCAAATTGAAGTCACGCCATCGGGAAATGATTTGCTAACGCAATGCAGATCATCAGTAGATGCAATTGATCACGCCTTGTTGGCTAGTCTGTCACCGGACCAAAAGCAAGTAGTTCGACGATGGCTGGTATGGATTGCGGGCGAGCTTCATGCTTGATGGAGCCCGTGGCAGAGATCGCGCCTTAGCACAAGGTCGTAGCCATGCATCCAGCTTCCTGTTGTTCTACAACAGTGACAACCCTGGATTTATCGAAGGCAGATGAGAATAAAGAAAGTACATGCCACGCCGTTCGATCCTGTCCGCCGCCGAGCGGGCAAGCCTACTGTCGCCACCCGACACCGAAGATGAACTGATCCGGCGCTATGCCTTCGGTGAAACCGACCTGTCACTGATTCGCCAGCGGCGAGGCGATGCCAATCGCCTGGGCGTTGCAGTGCAGTTGTGCTTACTGCGCTTTCCTGGTCAGGGCTTGCTGCCCGATGCCTCCATGCCAATGTCCCTGCTGCAATGGATCGGACGACAACTGCGCATTGACCCATCGTGCTGGCCGCAGTATGCAGAGCGGGAGGAAACCCGGCGCGAGCATCTGCTTGAGCTGCGTGCATATTTGGGCTTGGAACCATTTGGCCTGGCGCACTACCGGCAGGCCGTCCATGCCACCACCGAATTGGCATTGCAGACTGACAAGGGCATCGTGCTGGCTGTCAACGTCCTCGACACGCTGCGCCACCGGCACATCATCATCCCGGCGCTGGATGTCGTTGAGCGTGTCTGCGCCGAGGCCATTACCCGCGCCAACCGGCGCATCTATGAAGCCCTGTCCGAATCACTGGCGGACACGCATCGCCGCCGCCTCGACGATCTGCTGAATCGCCGAGACAACGGCAAGACGACCTGGCTGGCCTGGCTGCGCCAGTCACCTGTCAAGCCGAACTCGCGCCACATGCTGGAACACATCGAACGCCTCAAAGCCTGGCAGGCGCTCGATCTGCCTACTGGCATCGAGCGGCTGGTTCATCAAAATCGGCTGCTCAAGATCGCCCGCGAGGGCGGCCAGATGACACCCGCCGACTTGGCCAAGTTCGAGCCTCAGCGGCGCTACGCTACTTTGGTGGCGCTGGTCATTGAGGGCATGGCCACCGTCACCGACGAAATTATCGACCTGCACGACCGCATCCTGGGCAAGCTGTTCAACGCCGCCAAGAACAAGCATCAGCAGCAGTTTCAGGCATCCGGCAAGGCGATCAACGCCAAGGTGCGGCTGTATGGCCGCATCGGCCAGGCGCTGATCGACGCCAAGCAGTTTGGCCGCGACCCATTCGCCGCTATCGAGGCCGTCATGTCTTGGGATGCTTTCGCCGAAAGCGTCACCGAGGCGCAAAAGCTCGCGCAACCCGATGACTTCGATTTTCTGCACCGCATCGGCGAGAGTTACGCCACCTTGCGCCGCTACGCGCCGGAATTCCTTGCCGTGCTCAAGCTGCGGGCCGCGCCCGCCGCCAAAAACGTGCTTGATGCCATTGAGGTACTGCGTGGTATGAACACTGACAACGCCCGCAAGGTGCCCGCCGATGCGCCGACCGGCTTTATCAAACCGCGCTGGCAGAAGCTGGTGATAACCGACACAGGAATAGACCGGCGCTACTACGAACTGTGCGCCCTGTCGGAACTCAAGAACTCCCTGCGATCGGGCGACATTTGGGTGCAGGGTTCGCGCCAGTTTAAGGACTTCGAGGACTACCTGGTGCCGCCCGCGAAGTTCACCAGCCTCAAGCAGTCCAGCGCATTGCCGCTGGCTGTGGCCACCGACTGCGACCAGTACTTGAGCGAGCGCTTGGAGCTGCTGGAAGCGCAGCTCGCCACGGTCAACCGCATGGCGGCGGCGAACGATCTGCCGGACGCCATCATCACCGAGTCGGGCCTGAAAATCACGCCGCTCGATGCGGCGGTGCCGGACACTGCGCAAGCGTTGATCGACCAGACGGCCATGATCCTGCCGCACGTCAAGATCACAGAATTGCTGCTTGAAGTCGATGAATGGACGGGCTTCACTCGACACTTCACGCACCTGAAATCGGGCGACCTGGCCAAGGACAAGAACCTGTTGCTGACCACGATCTTGGCCGACGCGATCAACCTCGGTTTGACCAAGATGGCCGAGTCCTGCCCCGGCACGACCTATGCGAAGCTCGCCTGGCTGCAAGCTTGGCATACCCGCGACGAAACCTACGGGGCGGCGCTGGCCGAACTGGTGAACGCCCAGTTCCAGCATCCTTTCGCCGGGCATTGGGGTGATGGCACCACGTCATCGTCGGACGGTCAGAACTTCCGCACCGGCAGCAAGGCCGAGAGCACCGGGCACATCAACCCGAAGTACGGCAGCAGCCCAGGAAGGACGTTCTACACCCACATCTCCGACCAATACGCGCCATTTCACACCAAGGTGGTCAATGTCGGTGTGCGCGACTCGACCTATGTGCTTGACGGCCTGCTGTACCACGAATCCGACTTGCGGATTGAGGAACACTACACGGACACGGCGGGCTTCACCGATCACGTCTTTGCGCTGATGCACCTGCTGGGCTTCCGCTTCGCGCCGCGCATCCGCGACCTGGGCGACACCAAGCTCTATATTCCCAAGGGCGAAACCGCCTATGACGCCCTCAAGCCGATGATTGGTGGCACGCTCAACATCAAGCATGTCCGTGTCCATTGGGACGAAATCCTGCGGATGGCCACCTCGATCAAGCAGGGCACCGTGACTGCCTCGCTGATGCTGCGCAAGCTCGGCAGCTACCCACGCCAGAACGGCTTGGCCGTGGCCCTGCGCGAGCTGGGGCGCATCGAGCGCACGCTGTTCATTTTGGACTGGCTGCAAAGCGTGGAACTACGCCGCCGCGTGCATGCCGGGCTGAACAAGGGCGAAGCCCGCAACGCGCTGGCCAGGGCGGTGTTCTTCAACCGGCTGGGCGAAATCCGTGACCGCAGCTTTGAACAGCAACGCTACCGTGCCAGTGGCCTCAACCTGGTGACGGCGGCTGTCGTGTTGTGGAACACGTCCTACCTGGAGCGCGCAGCGCATGCCTTGCGCGGCAACGGCCATGCCGTCGATGAGGCGCTGTTGCAGTACCTGTCGCCTCTGGGTTGGGAACACATCAACCTGACCGGCGATTACCTCTGGCGCAGCAGCGCCAAGGTAGGCGCGGGCAAGTTCAGGCCGCTACGCCCGTTCTCCGGGTCTTAGCGTACGATTTTTTCCGTTTTCTGAGACGACCCCTTCTGGGGCACGGCGAGCGAAACGGCGGGCCAGTTGGTCGGCCCTGAGCGGGCTGGCCGGGCCGTGTCGTCGGTTTACCTGGGCATCTCGGCGGCGATGTTGTTCGGGATTCCGATTGGCACCTTGGCGGCTGAGGTGATGGGTTGGCGTGGTGCGTTCTGGCTGCTCGCGGTGCTGTCTTTGTTGATTGCGCTGTTGTTGCAGCTTGGTATGCCGACCCTGAGCTCGCCGCAGCGGCTGCGTTTCACCGAGCAATTGCGCATCTTGCATGACCCAACATTCGTTGCCAACGTGGCGCTGTCGGTTGTGGTGTTCACGGCCATGTTCACCGCCTACACCTACCTTGCTGACACGCTGGAAAGCGCCGCTGGTGTGCCCACCGCCCAGGTGGGCTGGTGGCTGATGGGTTTTGGCGCCGTTGGCTTGCTTGGCAACTGGCTGGGCGGGCGATGGGTGGACCGCCACCCCTTGGCGGTGACGGCGCTGTTCAGCGTCCTTCTGGCTGTTGGCATGGCGTCGAGCATGGCTGGCGTCGGCAATCGCTTCTGGTTGTGTCTGTCGCTCGCGGTCTGGGGCGTTGCCAACACGGCCCTGTACCCCATCTGCCAGGTTCGCGTGATGCAGGCCGCATCCCATGCGAAGGCCTTGGCGGGCACGCTGAATGTCTCGGCCGCGAACGCCGGCATTGGTCTCGGTGCCATGGTGGGTGGCGCGGCCATTCCGGTCTGGGGTTCTGCCAGTGTGGGCTACGTTGCGGCGGTGATTGCCTTGCTGGCTGCGGCAGCGACGCCGATGATTGCTCGGTTGGGACGGACTCTATTGGTGCGTGGCACCTGACTGCGAGCGTTGAGCTAGCCTCCCTGTCTTCAGGCCCAAACAGGTAGGCTAGGTTGGTATCAAAAAAATAGCGCCTCACGCCCGCTATATAAGGGCTTGAGGCGCTTTTCTTGTGTAAACGCTGGGTGTGTGTTTACAGGTTGTCGGTGAAGCTACGCAGCTTGTCCGAGCGGCTCGGGTGCTTGAGTTTGCGCAGTGCCTTGGCTTCGATCTGGCGGATGCGTTCACGCGTCACGTCAAACTGCTTACCGACTTCTTCGAGGGTGTGGTCGTTGGTCATCTCAATCCCAAAACGCATACGCAGCACCTTGGCTTCGCGCGGTGTCAGGCTGTCGAGGATGTCCTTGACCACGTCGCGCAGGCCGGCCTGCATGGCGGCTTCCATCGGGGCGGTGTTGGCACCGTCTTCGATGAAGTCACCCAGGTGGCTGTCGTCATCGTCACCAATCGGCGTTTCCATGGAGATCGGCTCTTTGGCGATCTTCATGATCTTGCGGATCTTGTCTTCCGGGATTTCCATGCGCTCGGCCAGCACGGATGCGTCGGGCTCGTAACCAAACTCCTGCAGATGCTGGCGGCTGATGCGGTTCATCTTGTTGATGGTTTCGATCATGTGCACCGGAATCCGGATGGTGCGCGCCTGGTCCGCAATGGAGCGGGTGATGGCCTGGCGAATCCACCAGGTGGCGTAGGTCGAGAACTTGTAGCCGCGACGGTATTCGAACTTGTCGACCGCCTTCATCAGGCCGATGTTGCCTTCCTGGATCAAATCCAGGAACTGCAGGCCGCGGTTGGTGTACTTCTTGGCAATCGAGATCACCAGGCGCAAGTTGGCCTCGATCATCTCTTTCTTGGCCGCACGGGAGGCGTATTCACCTTCGTTCATGCGTTTGTTGATGTCTTTCAACTGGTCCAGCGGTACCACCACTTTGGATTGCAGGTCGATCAGGCGTTGTTGCAGCTCCTGCACCGGCGGGATGTTGCGGCCCATGCTGGCGCTCCAGGGCTTGCCTGCAGCGGCCTGTTTTTCGATCCATTTCAGGTCGAGCAAATGGCTGGCGACTTTGTTGTGGTGTTTGTCACGACCGCTGAATTCGGCAATGAACTGGGCCTGCGGGTAACCACATTTGTCAACGATGATGCGGCGAAGTTCGCGCTCTTTCTTGCGCACGTCGTCCACCTGGGCACGCACCATGTCGCAGAGTTTTTCAATCGTCTTGGCGGTGAAGCGGATCGACATCAGCTCGTCAGACAGGGCGCGCTGGGTCTTTTGGTAGTTGGCGCTGCTGTAGCCTTCTTTGTCGTAGATCACATGGATCTGTTCGAAATGCTCGCGCATCCGGTCAAAGCGGCTCATGGCTTCTTTTTTCAGCTCTTCGAGCTTTTTGGTCAACGCCTTGGAGCCACCTTTGCCGTCGTCGTCATCGTCGGCGTCGAATTCGTCAAAGTCTTCTTCGGCCACATAGTCGTCGGCCTCGTTGGGGTTGGTGAAACCGTCAACGATGGTGGTGATGACCACCTTGTCGTTGCGGATATCTTCGCCCAGTTGCAAGATTTCGTTGATGGTGGCTGGGGAGGCGGAAATCGCTTCCATCATGGCCATCAAGCCACCTTCGATGCGCTTGGCGATTTCGATTTCGCCTTCACGGGTCAGCAGTTCAACCGTGCCCATTTCGCGCATGTACATGCGCACCGGGTCGGTGGTGCGGCCAAATTCACTGTCCACCGTGCTCAAGGCGGCTTCGGCTTCTTCCTCGGCTTCTTCTTCGGTGGCGGCGGTTGGGCCGTTCTGGTTCAAAAGCAGGGTTTCGGCATCAGGCGTGTGTTCGTACACCGCGACACCCATGTCGTTGAGCATCGAGATCACGACTTCGAGCGTTTCAGCATCGACCAGCTTGTCGGGCAAGTGATCGGAAATTTCGCCGTGGGTCAAATAACCACGGGTTTTGCCGAGTTTGATCAGGGCTTTGAGGCGCAAGCGGCGTTTGGCCAGATCTTCCTCAGACAGCACGGTCTCATCCAGACCAAACTCTTTCATCAAGGCGCGTTCTTTGGCCTTGCTGATCTTCATGCGCAGAGGTTTGACCTTCTCTGTGGTCTCCGCAGCCTCGGTGGTTTCCGCCACGGGTTCGCCGGCCAGATCGTCCTCAATGTCGGACATGTCCAAATCATCCACATCCGAAGCGGCCTTGCCAGCCTTGGGTTTGCGACCGCGCTTGGCGCCGGTACTGGCCGCACCATCGGCTTTCTTGACGGTTTTGGCAGCCTTCTTCTTCACAACGGGTTCGGCACCGTCCTCAACAATGACTTCTTCGACAGCGGTTTTGGTTTTGGATTTGGATGCGGGCACGAGTGGTACTTTCGGTTCAGTGGGTTTGCTAGCTGTTTTCTTGACAGCGCTGGTCTTGGCTGCGGGAGTGGCAGGTGTCTTTGACTTGGAAGCAGGCATGTATCAACCTCAAAACGACGAAAAACGAAGCATGTGGAGCGCTGCGGGCAGACCAGCGTTTTGGAAAAACATCGCAAAAACGAGCAGGGTCCGGCAAGACGGGTGGGCGAACATTTGGTGTGCAGTCCTTGCGGTTCGTTGGCCGGATGCGCTTAAATGCATCGTCTTGGCCGGGTCCGGAGGTGCTGCTGTCGCGCTTGCCTGGGCGAAAAACGTCGGATTATACCTTTTAAAGCAACTGGTGCCTCTGAGTTGGTGGCTATATGGCCGGTTTCAAGGCCATGCGTCTGGCCAGCAGCTCACGGTAGCGCTGCAGCGCAGTGGGATCAGATTTGGCATCTTCGAGTGCCTGGGTTTCTGCCGCCATGAGCTGCTCAATCAGCATGCGGTTAAGCAACTGCCGCAACTCGGCGGCGGCTTCTTCGGCATCGTCCGAGACGCCCAACTCGTGGCCCGCCATCAGTTTGAGCGCGAAGGCTTCACTTTCGTGACCCTGCAGACCTTCGCGCAAGGCTATCCAGGGTTGTGCGCCGTGTTCATGGAACTGCGCTTCCAGCCAGACAAACAGCGGCCCATAAGGTGGCTCCAGGCTACCCAGCAGGCCGTGGTCTTCGGCAGACAAGGCTTCCAGCGCGGCCATGTTGTCGAGCAGGGTGCGTGCGGCGTGATCGGCTTTCTTGGCCGGCAGACGGCTGTTGGGGATGGGGCGCGGTGCGCTTTTGGGTTTGTAAGATTTTCGGCTGTAGCCCTCGTCTTTTTTACGGTAGTCACTATCACTTTGATAGTCATCTTTGCGCGCGCGCTTGGGCTTGGCTTGCGCCGGGTACCAGACGTCGTTCAGTTCGCGGCTGGAGAGTTGCACCAGGTCGGCGATCTCTGACAGCAGTTGCTGCTTCAGGGCGCCAGCGGGCAACAGTTCCCACAGTGGTTTGGCGTTGCTCGACAGGTGTGAGCGGCCTTCTGCGGTGTGCAGGTCGCAGCCGTCACGGGCAGCATCGAGCAAAAAGCGGCTCAGCGGAACCGCTTCGCTGACATACCGGGCAAAAGCTTCTTTGCCATGCGCGCGGATAAAGCTATCGGGGTCGTGCTCGGGTGGCAAAAACAGGAACTTGACGCTGCGCACATCGGTGGCCAATGGCAGGGCGGCATCCAGCGCCTTGCGTGCAGCGCGGCGGCCAGCGCTGTCGCCGTCAAAACTAAATACCACTGAATCCGTGAAACGAAACAGTTTGTGTACATGCTCGGGCGTGCAGGCGGTGCCCAGCGTGGCCACGGCATTGGGGAAGCCGAGTTGGGCCAACGCCACCACATCCATATAGCCTTCAGTGACCAGCGCGTAGCCGTGTTCCCGCAGGGCGGCACGGGCTTCAAACAGGCCATAGAGTTCGCGGCCCTTGCTGAATACAGGTGTTTCCGGGGAATTGAGGTACTTGGGTTTGTCGTCGCCCAGCACCCGCCCGCCAAAACCGATGCACTCGCCTTTGATATTGCGGATTGGGAACATGACCCGATCACGAAACCGGTCGTAGCGCTTGGCTTCTGAGCCTTCTTCCTCGTTCAGGATCACCAGACCACTTTCCACCAGCAGCGGGTCATCGTAGGTGGGAAACACGCTGGCCAAACTGCGCCAGCCTTCGGGCGCGTAGCCCAGGCCAAATTGTTTGGCTACTGTGCCCGACAAACCACGGCCTTTGAAATAACTCACCGCACGGGGCGAGGCCTTGAGGTGCTTTTGATAAGCCTTGCAGGCTTTTTCCAACACGTCATTCAAGGTGTGTTGCTTTTGCCGCTGCTCGGCGGCACGGGCGCGGTCTTGTGGGGTGGCATCGTCCTCTGGTACCTGCATACCGAACTGCTGGGCCAGGTCTTGCACGGCTTCCACAAAACTCATGCCGGCGTGCTCCATCAGGAAGCCGATGGCGTTGCCGGTTTTGCCGCAGCCAAAGCAATGGTAGAACTGCTTGGTCGGGCTGACGGAAAAAGACGGCGACTTTTCGCTGTGAAACGGGCACAGCCCCATGAAGTTGGCGCCCCCTTTTTTGAGCTGCACATAACGGCCGACGATCTCCACCACGTCGGCGCGGGCCAGAAGTTCCTGAACAAAGCTTTGGGGGATGGACATAGGGCGATTGTAGAAACCGCTCTGCAGATCAATGTGGCGTCAAGCGCAAACCGACTGCGTAGGGGTATGCGCAATCGGCGGGCGCAAGCTCGCAAGAATTTTTATTCAAAAAAATGAACAATCTTGTGCTTGGTTAAATATTCGCGCTATACTAGCGGTCTTCCTGAATACCCAGGCGCGTAGCTCAGCTGGTTAGAGCACCACCTTGACATGGTGGGGGTCGTTGGTTCGAGTCCAATCGCGCCTACCAAGGTTTTTCTGAATATTGCCAGATTCAGATCGCAAAAACCTTGATAGAAAAGTTCTGTTTTATTCCCCGTTTGATTTCACTCTCTGGTCACGGCCTGTCATGGCAAGATCGGCGTTTGCGTGGGCGCAAGGGAACTCTTTGTGGTTCGGCTAGCGTTCAGTTCCTACAATCTGTATTAACTCACAGTGATTAAAACGCGCTCATGATGGACACCAGGATGACATATGAATAACGCCTCATCAACATCGGCGGCAGGCCAGCGCATCATTAAGAAATACCCCAATCGACGTCTCTATGACACCATGACGTCGAGTTACATCACGTTGCTGGAAGTCAAGGCACTGGTGATGAAGCGCGAGCCTTTTGAGGTGACGGATGTCAAGACCGGTGACAACATCACCCGTAGCATTTTGCTGCAGATCATTCTGGAAGAAGAAGCTGGCGGGTCGCCTATGTTCACCGCGCCTGTACTCGAGAGCTTGATCCGTTTTTATGGTCATGCAATGCAGGGCATGCTTGGTGGCTATCTTGAGAAAAACATCCAGATGCTTATTGATGTACAAACCCGTTTTGCGGAGCAATCCAAAGGATTTACTCCAGAGATGTGGTCGCAGTTTGTGAATTTGCAGCCACCCGTGCTGCAAGCCATGATGGGGGGGAGTTTGGAGCAGTCCAAAAGTATCCTGGCCCAAATGCAGGAACAGATGCAAAAGCAAACGGAGCAGATGCTGGGTGCATTTGGTCTTAAAAGTTAGTCTCGATCTTCAAATAAGTAGTGCATGAATAGTGTTATTTCTCCGGGCGCTCAAGCGCCGAAAGTTGGCTTCGTCAGTCTGGGTTGCGCTAAAGATAGTTAATATAAACCATCATTGCAGACGTAAAAAAGCCCGCTTCAAGCGGGCTTTTCATTTGGTGGTGTGCCTGGCTATTTCAGCGCGCTCTCGGTCCACCAGCTTTCTTGTGCGCGGCCATCTGCCGCCTTGTAGCGGAGCAAGTAGCTGTTTTCGCTGTGAACATACTCGGCTCGGCCAATGATGATGCCTTGCTCACCGCTTGCCGCAATGGTCACTGGTTCATTCAGTTTGAACTTAAATTTCTCTGGCATGGGTTCTCCTAGATGTATTGGCCACCATAGACAGGCGGTGACCGTGCCTGATTTACTTGGTCGCAATCAGCTCGCTGTTGACGCGCAGATAGCCTTGACCTTTGAGGAAGTTGCGGTAGCAGTTAAGCGCCACGGCCTCGGCTTCTTTGGCCACCTGGATTCCTTCGGCAATGATCTGGCCATCGTCCGCAAGAATGGCCAGCCTGGCCGGTTTGCCATTCACGGTGACGCTCAGCCCCTCGTGTGAGACGGCGCTGATGACGACATTGCTGATGGTGCCTTCGGGTTGTGTGCCTATCATGATCAACCCCTGAGCTTGTGCTGAGTGATCGACGTAATGCCGTTGCGGTCACCTGGCTGCACTGTGGTGGATTCTTGGCCATCGGCTGCCGGTGGAGGCTGCTGCAGAAACTGGCTGCTGTCTTGGCAAGTGATCTTGAGGTAGTCGTTTTCGACCCGGGCAGTATCCACCAGCACGCTGGCCACGGTTGCCACTGTCTTGGCGCGGTCCAGATCCATGGGGTTGGTGCGGTCGCGCAGATCCGCGAGTGTGGCCAGCAAAGCGTTGCGCACCTGGTCGATGTGAGGTGTGTTTTCTGTGGTCATGGTGCAAGGCTCTCCTTTTGGATACGGTTGACTTGACGGGTGATGGCGCCTTTGAGCTGGATCAGGCGGGCAAAAGCTGGGTTTGAACTATTGGGGTGGTTGCGCCTGGCTAACTCGCGCCGGGTGATGCACTCCAGTCGATCAATGGTGATTTGCTCAAGCACCAGGGTGCTTTGACCGGGTTTGAATACGACAACATGCCCTCGCGGAACAGGGCCGTTTGCCTTCTCCCAAACCAGGCGGCTCACAGGGGTCCAGCGCATGTGATTGCCGCCCTTGGCTTCGCTGGTTTTCTGCTCCAGGTGTTTGGAGCCTTTGCAGTGCGTAACAATGCGGTAGGCACCCACCGGCAGCGTGGTGTGCGGTGAGTTGCCCGGCTTGAATCTGGTTTCGACGCTGCGGCCCCCGGCTTGGAAGCCTTTGAGCCCGTCATTCCAAGGCTTCTGGCCAGGAACAAACTGGTTGGCCTGCCCCAGCTTGCCACCCTTGAGGATGCGACCTGATTTGCTGGTAGCAAGAAAGTCGGCGCCTTTGGTCAACCCCATTCTGTTGGCCTTGCTGTACACCAGGTGCACTGGCAGCCCCAGTTGTGCGGCTATCTCTGACGTTATTTTGCTGGCGTACTGCGCCCGAATCACGGCCAGTTCGTCGGCGGTCCAAGTGTGCCTGGCCGCTTTGACGTTGCGGGATTTGGTCACAGTGCCACTCCCCCGGTGTCGCCGCCATACGACCGCAACGCCATCGGCTGGCGGGCTTGCTGCTCGCGCAGCACGCGCTCCAGCTCGATGGCGGCGGACCTCAGGGCCTGCTCGGCCTGTTCGGCCCAGGTGGCTTTGCGCCTGGTGGTCAGGCGTGCGTCTGCGATTTGGCGCAGTTGTGTCGGGCTCATGATGATTGACCCCCTGGACCGGTCTCGCTCGAGTGGGATTGCAGGTGGTCGCCTGCTGGCTGTTCCTGCAGCTTGGCCAGCAGGTCGGGCGAGCCTTTGAGCACCACAGCGGTGACGGGATTGCCGCCCAGCAGCACGCGCACGCGGCCCGCCAGTCCGTCAAATTCTGATGAGGCAATGATCAGCATTTGGTCAGGCTTGCCATCAATCGTGCGCAGCTCTTGCAGGCCGTTCCACTCAGATGACACCACCATCATCGGCAGTTCTTTACCAGTGGCCAGGGCCTTGACCTTGTAGCATTTGACTTCAGTCAGCTCGACCAGGTTGTTTTTATTGGTCATGATTCAATGCCCTGCAAAGTTTTTAGTGACCTGATCATTCGAATCACGTCACCCGACATGACGGCTTGGTCTGCCTCGCGCAGGTCTTGCTCAATGAAGGCTGCGCCTATCATTCCGGCGGGGCCGATTTCTTTATAGTGGCCCAGCACTTCACGCACTCGGGCCATCTCTTTGGGTAGGGCATCTGCCAGGGTTTCGGTGGTCATGCTTGCCCCCGTGTGGTCATCAGCTCATGAAACCGCGCCAGAAACATCTGGCGGGCAATATAGGGCTGCATGGGCACGATGTTTTGGGCAAGGGCTGGGATGCCGTCGATGCAGTCCCACGGTGTGTCATCGTGCGGGGGCATCAGGTCGCGCTGCTCAGTGGCCAACATCACAAGATCCGCAACTTTGACGCATGGCGGCAGCTTTGCAGGCAGACCAAAATGCCCGAGCACCGCAGCTTCTACGCGGGCCTCGATGGCTTGGTAATCGGGCAGCAGGGCCTTGAGCGGCGCGGCCACGTCGCCGATGTAGGCTTCTGGTGCATCGTGCAGCAAGCCCGCCAACGCGTGCTCTGGCGGCACCAATTGGCTGACCAGCACGCAATGCTGCGCCACGCTGTAAAAGCTGCTGGTGTGGCCGGTGAACCTGCAGATATGCGCCAGTGCGTGGGCAATGGTGTCGATGTCGATGTGGCTGCGCTCGGGGGTCATGAAGTCGAAATAGGTGCCTGCGCGGGTGAGAATGTCTGAGCTCATGCTGCTTGCCTTTCAAAATGCCGCGCACGGCAGGTGCGGGCGGGGTGGGGTTGGGTGGTCTGCAGTTCGTGCAGATCCATGAACGTCTGCAGGGCGTCGAGCTCCTGGAACTGAGGGACGACGCACGCCCAGCGCCCGCCACCGGCGTGCAGGGCGCTGGCATGGATAACCTGCAGGGCTTGGTCTGCTGCCCGAATGTGCCCCTGCAGGCCTCGCACGCTGTTCTGGCGGTTGCTGGCCAGCGCCACAGCGGTGGCAGCACACTGCCATTGCTGCTCTGTGGCCACGCCCTCGCGCAGCGCCTTGATGGCCTGGCCAAGTGGGTTTGTTTGGGGAACGGTGATGGTCAGCATCCGACACCTCGGCTGGGCACGTCCCGGTTTCCGTTGTTGCGGACGAACGGATCAGCAGATTGGGTGGGCCATTTGGCGATGCTGCTGCTGAAGAAACGGCGGGGTGGCACCAGCTGCGGTGCCACATGGTTCTTTGCCGCTTCAAAGTCAGCCATTGCCCGGCGGCCTGTCATGGTGATGCCCAGCTGCAGCACGCCGCGCTGGTCTGGACCGGTGCGCTCGCGGGTGATCAGCCGGTGGTAAGCCAGCCGCTCCAGGTCGCGGTCAAGCATCTGGCGGCTGAGGCCGGTGGCAGTGAGTAGTGCCTCGCGGGTCTTTTCGGTCAGCTTGTCCAGGGCGGCCATGACCTGCGCCTGGCGTGGGGTTGGGGGTTTTGTGCTCATGCCGTCACCACCGTCAACTCAGAATGATCAAGGCTGGCTAGTCCACCCTTGCGTCCACGAAAGCTCACCATCCACGCCCCGGCACCCAGCTTTTGCTGAATGACGCCTTCCTTCCCGGCCCATTTGTGGTGGTGCACCGGCAGCTTGTCCAGGTCACTGGTCACCACTACACGCGCATCCACAGCCAGAGCCACACCCGCCACGACCGGAGCGCTAGCGACGGGCGGGGTGGACGTGGCTACTGGCTGGCTACTGTCAGCTTTGTTGCCCTGCGCTTCAGCGCCTGGAGTGGACCCCTGGGCTTCCTGCAGCGCAGCGGCAATCAGGGCCTGCGCTTGCGCAGCTGTGGTTTTTGGTTTTTTCGCCTTACCCACACCCTGCGCTTGCGCAGCGGGGGTAAGGGGTAGAGGCACTTGCAGCAGCTCTTCAAGGGTTCCACCTTTTTCAAGGTGGATTTGCACCCACTTGGGTTTTTGGCCACGGCCTGTCCACGTGCTGTGGGTCATGGGGCAGCGGTACATCACGTCTTTGGTGGTGGCCGGTGCTGCCTGGCGGCGCATCTTGGCCTTGACCTCGGCTTTGATGGCATCGGCATCCACACCATAGTCAGCCGCCACCAGCATCAGGCCCACGTTTTGCGGCCGGTCTGGGTAGTGCTCGGCCATGTAAGACAGGTACTCGACGTCCGCTTGCATGATCAGCAGCTGCAGCACGTCTTGTGGCCGCTCGGCGTCTGTGATGTAGTCAATCAGCGCGGCCTTGGGCGCCACCTTGCCCAGGTCAAGGATCTGGCACAGGCGTTTGGCGCGGTCGGTGTTGGCTACGTTGGCAAAGTGCATGGCCAAGTGGCGCAGCACCTTGTCGGTCAGCCCAAGATCTTCACCGTCATTTTTGATGGCAGCCCATGTGCGCTCCAGCAGCAGGGTACGCCAGCCTTGCTCGTACTCGGTTTTGGTTTTGGCTTTCTCAAGCTCGGCGTCGGCCTTTTTGCTGCGCTCAAGGTTGCCAGCCACGCGCTCGGCGGCGTCGGCGTGCTGGGTGGCTTTGAGCAGATCGGCCACCTGGGTGTTGGGCAGCACGGCAATCAGCTCGCCTGCCTTGTGCGGGTTGGCGATCAAGGTGGGCTTGATGCCCTCGGCCTCTAGCTGCTTGTCAAGCAGCTTGCGCAGGGGCGTGTCGGTGGGGCTGTCTTGGACTTCGTCCAAGCGCAAATAACCATCCACACCCCCCCAGCTGTTGGGCATCAGTGCCTTGGCCTCGCGGCCCTCGATGATGGTCTGGCCGTTGGCCTGGGCATTGGCCAGCATCAGGGCGCTGTGGGCCTCTTCTTTGCGGTGGTAGCAGGGCGGATCGGTGCACACGTCTGCACCTTGCACGTCAGAAAACAGGTCTGGGTTGTGGCCAGTGCGTTTGCTGCACGTCCTGCAGCTGCCCGCCTCGGCCACCAAGTTGGCATCGGTGATCTTGAATGGGGCACGGTCCAGGTGCAGCATGTACTGCTGCTGGATCAAGGCCTGGGCGGCACGGTAGCCCAGATTGACATCGCCAGAGTAATCCTTGGCGCTCAAGCTATCCAGCGCCTTGATCTGCAGGGTGGTGTCTGGAATGCGGGCCAGCAGCAAGGCGCGGCTGGCATCAATGGCGCCGGTGCGCAGGGCGGTGCGAGCCTCGGTGCACAAATCCAGCAATTTGAGGCGTGCGTAGACGTAGGCGCGGCTGCGTTTGATCTTGGCGCCCACTTGGTCAGCAGTGAGGCCAGCGTGCTGCATCAGCTGCTCAAGCCCCTCGGCCTCTTCCAGCTCGGTCAAATCGTCACGCTGCAGGTTTTCAGTGAGCTGAATCTCGCGCACCTGGTCATCGGTCAGGATGCGCACCAGCACCGGCACGCTCTCTAGCCCAGCCAGTTTTGCAGCGCGGAACCGCCGCTCGCCAGCGACAACTTCAAGGTGCACGTGGCGGTCTGTGTCGGCCATCCGGCTACCGGGCAAGGCACGCACGAGAATGGGCTGCAGCATGCCTTTTTCGGCGATGTCGTCGGCCAGGGCTTTGAGCTTGACCGGGTCAAAAGTCTTGCGTGGGTTGGTCAGGCTGGCGACGATGGCCCGCAGCTCTGCAATCACAAAAGCGTCTTGGGTCACCAGCTCCCACACGGCGGGCGTGACGGGGTCGGTTAAGGCAATGGCACTGGCGGGGGAGGATGGCGCGGTCATGGTTGGCCTTTCTTTCGGTAAATCTTGGTCATATCGCCTGCAACCACATGCCCGCGCTTAAGCATCAGCTTGGCAATGCGGGTGCGGTCGTGGTGGCTGTGGGTGGCTTGGCGTAGCAGGCCGAAGTAGCTGTTGGCGGCTGGGTGCAGGTCGGCAGCGGGCATGTCTTGCAGGCGGTCCAGCGCCACATGTATGGTCTTGCGCCGGGTGATGCGCCGCCAGGGTTTGACCAGGTGGCCCACAAAGTCAATTCCGCGCGCTACTGGCTGCAGGATGGTCTTGCGTGGGTTGAGCTGTAGGTCAAGGGTGGTCAGCTTGGCCTCAATCTGGCTGCGTGCTTGGTTGAGCCATTGGGGGCTGTGGTGCAGCAGCACAAAGTCATCCACATAGCGCACGTAAGTCGGCGCACCGATGCGGTGTTTGACAAACTGGTCCAGATCGTCCAGCAGCACATTGGCAAAAAACTGGCTGCTGAGGTTACCAATGGGCAGGCCGTAGCCCTGGGGTGCGTTGGCCAGCCGCTTGTGGGGTGGCACCAGTGCCAGCTCGGCAGGGGTGCCGCGCACCTCTACGTCCTGGCGCGGGTCGTGCATCAGGATGACTTGGGCCAGCGACATCCACCACGGCTCTGTCACCCGGCGCTGCAGTTGCTCCAGCAGCACGGCCTTGTTGATCGACACAAAGAAGTTGGCCAGGTCACACTTGAGGTAGTGCGCTGTCTGGCTCCAGTTGTGGGTGTAGCTGCGCACCTGGTGCTCCAGCCGCTTGGCAGCGTAGAGGGTGCCGCGCCCGGGGATGCATGCACAGCTGTCGGCCACAAAACTGGCGTGAAAACGCGGCGCAATGTGGTTGTACAGCAGGTGGTGCACGATGCGGTCGCGGAAGCGTGCCGCCCACACCTCGCGTGGCTTGGGGTGGGTGATCACAAAGCAGACAGACCGCCCGGGCTGGTAGGTGCCGGATGACAGCTCGTCATACAGCTGGTAGAGGTTGTGCTCGGCCTGGGCCTCAAAAGCCAGGGCACTGGTGCTGTTGCGCTTGGTGCGACGGCAATCAAGGTAGGCCTGCACCAGGTGGTAGAACAGGTGTGGATCTGCGGACGGCAACAGCACCACCTTCGTAGCTCTTGTGGTTGTTGTTCTGGTTGCCGTTGTTGAAGTTGCAATTCCAGGCGTAAGAGGCACCATCGCGCTATTGAGGCTGCCCACCCGAAGGCCTGAGCCGATCAGGTGGGTGGCTGCACCAGACCGGGCCTGCACTTGTGCAGCGGTGTCTGTGATGTGCATGTCGGTGGCCTTGTGGGCCAGCGGCGCGACCAGATTCACTGTGCGCACGGGTGTGAGGGCCTTGACCGTCATACAGCAGGCGCCCTGTTCGTTTTCTTGAGCCAGCCACCGGCTTGCTTCCCGATGCTGCCCAGCAGCTCGATGGACTCAGCCCAGAGCTTGGGCGAGATGTATCGGGCATCGTGACTGACGCGCAGCAGGACAGTGATGGCGCGCTCGGTAGCGAGCAGCTTGTGAATGTACTTAGCGCGGGTTTCGTGCTGGGTAGCATTGGCAAGGGCCATCAGGTCCAGCATTTCAACGCAGTGCTGGGTGATCTTCTCGCCCAACGCCCGCTTGACTGTTCGCGGCATTTGAACCTGTGCTTTTATAGCCAGATCCAACAGCCGGATACCGGTGCGGTGAATTGGGATTTCGGTGTGCAAAGCCATGACTTGGTGCGGCTCAGTTAAAGGATTGAAGGACTAAATCTCAAAATCTACGGACGGCAACAGCACCACCTTCGTAGCTCTTGCGGCCGGTGCTCTGGTAGCCGCCGTAGAAGAGGCAACCCCAGGCGGAAGAGGCGTCTTCCTCATGTGTCTCGCTAGACCAATGCCACTCGGGCTTGAGGTGTGGCTTGCAGTTGGCGTACAGCAAGGCCTGCTCTTGGCGGGTTGGGATCGAGCCGCCAATGCTGGCGGCCCAATCCATAGCGGCCTGCCAGGTGAGCTTGCCTTGCGGCCGCTGAGTCATCAGCACCAAGTGGTGGTCAACATGGCCTGATTCGTTGAGCACCGGCCCGGCATAGCGCTCACCTGGGAAAAGCTCAATTTCAGCTTCTGCATAGCGCCAGAGCACTGGCTTATTGGCATCCGCTTTGAACTGGGCAATCAGCTTGCTCAATTCGGTTTGTTTGGCCTCGATGGCTTCAAGGGTGATGGTGGTCATGGTGGCTCCTAAAAAAAAGGATTGAAGAATTAAGCGATGAGGGGAATCAAGCGGACGGCAACAGCACCACCTCCGAAGCTCTTGCGGGTGTCGCTCTGGTAGCCGTAGCCGAAGTTGCAATACCAGGCGCAAGAGGCGTCGTCTTCCTCGCTGGTCCAGTGCCAGCCGCTCGGCAGCGTGGCCTTGATGTTGGCAAACAACAGCGCAGCCACGGGCCGAGTGGGCAGCACTCCGCCTTGTTTCTTGGCCCAGGTAATGGCCTTGTTCCACGTGAGGCTGGTGCCGTTTCCTGGCAGGCGGATCACAGCGCTGTGCACACCGTCTTTGGTGGTGATGACGCCCGCAAAGATGCCGCCTTCAAGCGGTTCACCCAAGGCGGGTAGATTGGAAATAGACAGGGTTTTGGTTTGAGTGGACATGGTTGGCTTTCTGGGTGGTGGGTGAAGCGGTTAGAGGGTGGGGTTGGCGGCGTGGTCACCGTGGCATTGCCTGCGGTTGTTTTCGGCGGTGGTGCCGTAGTTGGCGATCTGAACGGCGGCGGCGTCGAGCCGCTTGGCCAGTCGATCGGCAGTGAGGCCCCACTGATGGCATGCGCGGATGTAGGCATCCATGCCTGCAGCCTGGGCGGGAGTTAGGGGCTTGCCGACTGCGGGCACAGCGTCGGTTTTGACGGACACAGTTTTGTCTGGCGTATCGGTGAAGGTGATGGTGACTGATGCCATGGCGATCTCTCAATCAGGTTGGAACGACGTGGATGTGGGCTGCATTGCTCGCGAAAAGGCGGATGTCTGACACTGCTGCCTGGATGGTGATTTGGGCGCCTTTTTTGAGGCGCCTGGCAGCGGCCTGGGCTTGGTCATGTGCACCCGCTGGGAAGCGTTGCTCGGCCACCAGGTGGGTGCGCTGGGCGTTGTTTAGCTGGATCACGCAATAAAGCACGGGCACCATGTGCCCCTCTAGGTCGGAGGAGCGGCTACGTGCCTCGGCTGCTTTGACCAGCGTGCCGGTGTACTCAAGCAAGGCAGTAGCCTGTGCAGACGTATGCACGGCGCCGTTCATGATGTGCCCCAGATTGGCTGCGTGAGCACATACAGGAAGCCCAGGCCAAAGAAAAAGCCCGCCAGACCCGCGATGGCTACGCGCTCGTTGCGGAACTCCCGCCAGATGTCGTCAGGCTCGGGTAGTTGCACGTTGCCCGCCTCGGGTGGGGTGGTGGTGGGGCTGGGGGTAGCCCCGGCGCGAGGTGTTTTGCGCCGGTCTGGCAAGGGATAGGGTTTCATCATGGTTGCTCCAGGACGAGTTGGGTGGTGCGGGCGGCAGCGGCGGCTATCTGGGCGTCGATAACGCTGTCTGCCGTGGCCTGGATGGCGTCAAGCTCGGTGGGGCCATCCAGCAGGTAAGTGCAGCTCAAGCCCAGGGCAATGAGCGCGGCCAGGGTCCAGTTGATGAGGCGGTGGCGGGTCATGCGGCACCGCCTTCGCCGCGTTCACTAAAAGCAGAGTGAAATAAACCCTTGGGACTGGGCTCGCCGAGGGCTTTGGCAAAGGCGGTGCGCAAGTCCGCCGTTGCTTGGGGCGTGAGCACCCTCAGGCGCAAACCGTCGGGAAACACCTGGCAGAGCATGCTCCCGCCTTCTTCAAGGTGCTTTGCCGCAAGCTGCTCAATCAGTCGGCGCTGCTGTGGTGTGGTAATGACCGTGCTGGCGGCCTCGTGCACGGGCTTCATGCTGCATGAACCTTCAGATCCGGGATGGCATCCTTGTTGCACTTGCCCTTGAGCCGCAGGGAGTGCGCCCACAGCTCCATGGTGTGGCCGGTGCTCTTGCCGTAGGGAACAGCGAGGATGGCATCCAGCAGCACATGGATCTCACACCAGCAGCGGCGGCTGTCCATGTGGATCACCATCATGGCCGCGTCGTGCAGACGGTCATCCAGGCGGCGCAGGTCCGTCAGGTCAAACTGGAAGCGGTCGCCGTTGTACAGGCCCAGCAACAAGCGTGCGCAAGTGCCGCCGCCACCGGTGTCGAGCATGGTGCGGGCAGCGGTGTAGAGCTGCAGCGCGGCGTCTTGCTGCTGCTGCGAGTAGTGGCTAAGGGTGATTTCGCGCTGAGCCTGGATGGCGATTTGGCGCGGGGTGAGCGCTGGTGCGGGCGCTTCGGTGGCGGTGGGTGTTGACATCATGATTCCTCCCCCACAATGCAGGTTTCAACTACGCGGGGAATGTCATGAGCCAACAGGTTCAAGCCATCGGCATGGTCTGGTACAAGCGCGAGAATTTCGACAGGTTGATGGCCATGTTTGAGGACCGTCACAAACTGCATCGCACTTTCGACGAGTGGCTGCGGGATGCCGAGATAGGCAGAAAGGCTCAGGAGGCTAAAGGCGTCCGGGTTGTCTGTGTAGACATAGACCCGGCCACTTTCCCCGCCTGGTGCGCCGGGCGTGGCTTGCGTGTCGATGCCAAGGCTCGCACCGAATACGCAAATCTGATCGCCTACAAGGTGCTCACCGGGGTTGAGCCGCCGAAAGGCGTCCAGTAGCGCTTGGTTGGCTTGCTCGGCGTGGCCGGGCTGTTGATCTGAGATTTGCGCTAACTCAAGAACTCGAAGGTTGAGTTGCGCCACCAGAACCGCGTGCTTAGCCGCAGCGATTGACTCACGGGTCGTTGCCATTTTTCACTCCAGAAAACCGCCGTGGGGTGGCGGGCTGGAGTGAATTACACCAGTTGGTATAGATTGAGTCAATACCTTTTGGTGTAACTAGCGTAAAATATTTTTCCGCACCGTCGTGGTGTTGCGTGCACGGGCTACAGTGGCCCTAAGGAGTTTTTATGGAATTGATCGAATTTGCGGAGAAACGCGGCGAAGACGCTGCCAAGTTCAGTCTGTCTACGCTGGATGTTGCCCGTGTGCGAGCACACAACTTATTGGTGTTGCTGCTGGGTGGGGCGGGTGCTATGGTTGGGCTGGTCATTGCCAACAGCGCCATGCGGCCCTGGGTGCTGCTGTTGGGCGGCGTGGCCGCTGTTTGGTGGTTCGGGTTGGCGGCCTGGCTGGCTGTGCGTGGGCTGCGTACCAGTCCAGCGCGCACTTGGGCGGGTATTGGTGCACGCATTCTGCGAAAGGGCGAAGAATGGCAAAAATTTGAGGCTGAATCTATTGCAGAAGGTGGTCAGCCCAAGGCTGCTCTGCTGGCTTTACGTGAGCAAGAACTCTCGCTAATGGCTGATGCCGCCGATGAGTACCGCGCGGCCAGCACGCAATGCGCTGCCGCACTCGATAGCGCCTATCTGCTGGCGGCGCTCACCCCGGTGCCTATGCTGTTGGCATGGGTAGTCGGTTATTTTTTTTGCGGCGGGTAGTCCCTGCGCTCAATCGGGTCGGGCTCTTTTTGCGGGGCGGTTGCTTGTGTCATTTCAGTCGATGATTGGTTTGGAGGTGTGATCAAGTTATTTGGTGTCAGTAGCAAATGCCATCTTGGTCACCAATACAGTCACTCACCACTATTCCATTGCGCATAACAACTTTGTATGGCCGAAATCCCACGTAGCCACCATAGCTATTTTTTGCATTAACCGTGCCTGTTTGCAAATAGCCAAAGTGCGTTGTGCCGCCTCTGATTAAGCCGTCGCGAAGTGCCCCTTTGACGCATGCCCCACCGCTTGTGAACTGTGCAGACATTGGGTCTTTTAAAGTGGATCTAACAAATTGTTCGGCGACATCTGTGCACTGTTTAGCGGTCATGGGTTGACCGTAGTCAGCGTTATCAAGTTCAGCCTGTGTGATTGGCGCTGTGTTGCAGCCTGCGAGAGCGCACACAGCTATGACGGTGAAAAGTCTTCTCATTTCCTCTCCTTTGTTTTTGAACCAAAAAATCGTCAATTTGTCAGTCTCGGCTGTAGGCAAGATATAGTTTGAAGGGCGGTTTTAACTGTCTGTGCCGTTTGCCCTGAGAGTTAATTCTTGGTCTTGCTTCAGCTCTTCTTCAATAGCCGCACGAAATGCAGACTGAGCTGCAGCCTTTCCCTCAACGCTTAGAAGGTTGTATCGATCGATATCAACCCTCGGTAGATTCCATATTTTCAGCTTGGATCTAAGGTCGGCGCCCGGGCGGTCCATTACCCCACGTTCCAGCTCTAACTTTGCCTCGAGCTGCCGAACTTTTTTTTCTGCAAATGCTTTTGTGCTTCCTTCTGGGAGGATCGCGGCCCAGTAGCTATACCCCCCAATCCCAAGCGCGGCCAACTCAGTGGCAGTCATTCCAAGCCGCCGCAAATTGGCCTTTCTGATAAGAGTGTCTTCGCTCATCTTGCTAGTTAATCACGCGACATACACCAAAAAGTGTTGACGCAATCTATACCTAATGGTGTAATGTCGGAATGGAACTTAAAACCTTCATCCGGCGTTTGCCTATTGAGCGGCGCGAAGAATTCGCGGTCAAGTGCAAAACGACCATTGGCCACCTCCGAAACGTCATGTATGGATACAAGCCGTGCGCAACAGAGCTGGCCGTCCGGATTGAGCGTGAGTCTGGATTGCTGGTTCGTCGGCAAGAACTGCGGTCTGATTGGGCTGACCACTGGCCCGAACTGGCCCAAGCTCTCGCCAATCAAGGGCAGGGCGTTACACAAACCGCAGCACAGGGGGCATAAATGTTGATTCACATTGACCGCAATGAGCCGCGCAAACTCGACGGCGCTGCACACATCTTGATCACGCTGGACGCAAATGGTTGTGCGCGTCTTCATTCCTTCTTCCAAGGTCGGCAAGACGCGAGCTATGCACAACTGACCGATAGCCAGTTGCTGAGCAAAGAAATTCCCAAACTTTTGGCAGAGCTGCGCGGTCAGATTCAGTCTGATGTCGGATCGGCCACAACGGAGTAAACCTCGTTGAACTCGATTTGCACCAATATTGGCCCAGTCTTCGGGCCTCTGTCTTTCAGGCGATACAGGCTGAGGTCGCCTGATCCAAAGAAGACTTCGTCTGCGTCGTCCATGGCGTTGAGTTCGTTCAGCAGTGTCAGGCGTAGCTCGCCAATCGTCACGGTTTTTGTTTTCATGGCGGTCCCTTTCGCTCGTGTGTTGTGGAAAGCGCATGGTAAGTCGATTGGGATCGCCACCCAAGCAATGCAGGGAGCTTGAGATGGATGCTAAAGCTTTTGTAGCCGGTCTATTGCCCCTGCAGCGCATCCCCATGCTGGATGCCAGTTTGAACCCTAGCAAAGAGGATGTTTTGGCTGCAGAGGTCAGCTTGCCATTGGGCTGCGGCGTGGACGTTTCGACTTTGCGGCTGGTCCAGATGCGGCCGCCACACTCTTTTGAAACTCGGTCAGTTGTTCTAGACGTTTCGCGTCTGCCCGCGCCATGAACATTGGCAACAACGCCAGCGCGTGTTCCGGCACCGCTTTTGTATCGAACACTGCTCGGGCTGCTGCCCAGCACAAATCTAGCGTGTCTGTCAGTTCTATGGCGCCATCGCGCATTGCGCTGGGCATGTTTTTCTGCACGGTGATCATTGTGTCGAACGGGTTTGCTGCTTTCATGAGTTGCCCCTTGATGAAGTTGATTTGTGTGAGAACCATCAGTGTATTCAAGCGGGCTGCTCGCCTTTTCCATTGTGGGGTGCGATATGTCTGAGCCTGTCATCCAGTACACATCTCGCACGGCCCGCTTTTTGGCGTGGCTGGTGTTTTGCCCGCCCTTCAACTGGATTGGCAACATGCAGTCGCGGGTTTCAACCGCACAGCTGAAGCAGATATTTGAGGAATACGACGCGCAGCCTATTTCTGTCTCTTTGATCTTTCGCGGTCCGCAGATATCACCGTTGTGGATTGCCACTCCGTCAGACCTGGATGGTTCGAAATGATGTTCAGGTCCAGCTCCAGCACGCTGATGTTGTCGCCCACTTTGGGGCTTATGGCCTTGCACAGTGCTTTGTGCAGGTCGCTGACCTCTTGGTTGGTTTTTCCGACGATACCGAAGCAGATGTTGGAGTTTAAGAACACTGCCATTTCCCGGAGATTGGCGCGAGCTGCAGCAAGTGCTGCAGTGCCAGCGTCGATCAATGCTTGGCCTTCCTGCTTGGCGGTGAAGTGGATCAGTACCAGTACACGTTTCATGGTTTTGAGCGCTCCTTTCAGCGGCTTTGGTTGTGTGAGAACGCCATTGTCCAACGGTCGGGGCGCTCGCCTTTTTTGCACCCACCGCATCCCAACCCGGCACGTCTGTCGTGGTGATTTTTCCCTTGTCATCAGTAGCGCGCGCGGGCAGGTGCGCGCTGCCTGGCTTGCCGGGGCGGTGGGTGGTTTTTATTCCGTTCATGGCTGCACTGTCGCAGCCAACGTGCCCACCGTCTATCACAACCCATTGGAGCCGCTGCTATGACCACACTCCGAGACCACGCATACGCACTTGCACGCGCTTACCCTGGCGGGGCTGCAGCTCTGGCGTTGCGTATGGACAAAAACGCCACCAGCCTCAGCCATGAGCTGCTGGGCCAGGGTAGCGCCAAGCTGGGTTTGGAGGATGCCGCTGCACTGACCGCGCTCAGTGGTGACCTGCGCATCCTGGAGGCGTGGAACGCAGAACATGGCCTGCTGGTGATCCGCATGCCCATGGTTATGGGTGATGGCACGGGCGGTTGTCTGGACAAGCTGAGCACAGCCGCCAAAGAGTTCAGCGACTTTGTTTCTGAGGTGGCGTCTGACATGTCTGACAGCCGCTTGAGCGACAACGAGCTGGGCCGCATCGAGCGCGAGGGCGCCGAGCTGCTGGCCGCTGTGCACAGCTTGCTCAAGACTGCCCGCCAGATCAACGCCCTGGAGCGCGGCGAATGAGGCCCGCTGGTGACGTCAACCAGGCGCTGATTCGTGCCGCCCGGCTTTTGGCCGCTGAGTCTGAGGCCGGTGGTGCCTCCCTGGCCGAGATTGCCGCCAAGGCCTGCGTGGGCCGTGATGCTGCCCGCCAGCACGTCGCCAATCTCAAACGTCGGGATCGCTTGACGATTGTGGGCGAGCGCCGGGTGGACTACCGCAACCGCCCCGTGGCGCTGTATGCCCCTGCAGATCCGTCCGCGCCATTGATCCAGCCGGGTCCAGTGCTGCTGGGCCAGTGCCTGCAGGCCTGGGTGGCGTAGTAATTTGCTGAGTTCCTATGACTGATTACAAGGGTTTGCCAGCGCCGAAATATGAGGCGCTGAACCGGGCTTTGCTCGACCGTATCGAGCACCTGGTGCCTGAATGGTTGCCGGGCGGCAAAAAGCTAGGTAAAGAGTATCAGTGTGGCTCCCTGTCAGGGGGCGCAGGTGATTCGTGCAGCGTCAATATTTCGGGCACCGAAAACCTGGGCTGTTGGTCAGACTTTGCTACGGGCGAGAAGGGCGGCGATTTAATCAGCCTGTACGCCGCCATCAATGGCCTGAGCCAGACCATGGCCGCTGTGACTGTGGCGCGAGAAGAGGGCCTGGAGGATGTTGCAGGCGTTACCCATGCGCGGGGTGATGCCCCTGCTGTGGTCAAGCCACCCAGGCCAGCGCCTGCGCCAAAGGCTGAAAAAACGAAGCCTGATGAAAAGTGGGAAGTAGTGACCCCGGTGCCAGACTTTGCGCCGCCGTTCAAGTTTCACCACCATCACTATCGCGCTGAGAATGTTGATCATACGGCTGAGTACCGTATTGACTCGGCGCTGTATGGCTACATCGTGCGCGTGATGCGCACGCAGGGTGGCAAGCTGCCGCTACCGTTCACCTGGTGCAGGTCTGAGCGTGATGGGTCGATGAAGTGGGTTAGCAAGACATTTGTCGAGCCGCGTCCGCTGTATTTCCCCGGGCAGACATCGCCAGCCGCATTTGCAGATTCACGTGGTCAGGATTTGCCCACGGTGGTGGTGGTCGAGGGTGAGAAAAAGGCGGGCATCCTGCAGAGCTTGCTTGATGCATGTGCCCCAGGCATCTACCTGGTGGCTAGCTGGCCGGGTGGCTGCAACGGTTGGAAAAAAGCCGACTGGGCTTGGTTGGCTGGCTGCACGGTGATCATGTGGCCTGACTGTGATGGCCACCGCGAAAAACTCACTCGAAAAGAGCGCGAGTCGTGCCTGGATGAGGGTGCTGTCGAGATCATGGAAGCCACCAAGCCGCTGCTGGATGAAGACAAACAGCCTGGCATGGCGGCCATGTTGGGCATTGGTGCCTTGCTGCGCGACACCCATGGCTGCACCGTGCAGTTGCTGCCGATCCCAAAACCGCTTGAAGTGCCCAGCGGGTGGGACTGTGCCGACGCCATCACAACCGATGGCTGGGACGGTGCGCGTGTATTGGCGTTTTTTGGTCAGGCGCAGCCGTTGCCGCAATCCAAGGCTGATGACGCAGCCAAGGGCCGTTTGGCCGTCGCGCCGGGCCATTCTGGTGCAGGTGGTGGGGGCGATTTTGCCGCGCCGCCTGCTGCCGCAATGGGGGAGGGCGGCGACGACTTCACTGCCCACTTGAACTTCATCGTGGATACGCTAGACCTCAAAGGTGTGCATGAGATCCATGTGAATCGCAAGCTGGTGATCGCGGCGCTGCGAAAAGCGCCAGGCTTGTGTGAGTGCCTTGGTTTTAATGAGCTGACGGATGTGCCCAGCACCCGCGTGCCGTGGCCTTGGCGGCGCAAAGCCGGGGCGCTGGAGGATATGGATGACCTGGCCTTGGGTGACTGGCTGAGCGACACCTACAAACTCAAAGCGGCCTCACGCGCTGCGCTAAGTGAGGCCATTGATACCGTGGCCGACTCGCGGCGTTATCACCCGGTGCGGGACTGGCTCAAGGATTTGAAGTGGGACAACAAACCGCGCCTTGAGAAGTGGTTGATCCACGTGCTGGGGTTCGATCCTGCTGCGATGCAAAAAAAGCACCGGCGCTACATGGAACTGGTGGGTAAATACATGCTGCTGGGCCTGGTGGCCCGGGTGATGAAGCCGGGTTGCAAGTTCGACTATTCGCCTGTGCTTGAAGGCCCGGGTGGCATTGGTAAGAGCACGTTTGTTAAAGAACTGGTGGGTGAAGAGTTTTTCAGTGACACCCATTTCGACATCGGTCAGGGCAAAGACGGCATGGAGCAATTCTGTGGCGTTTGGGCCTATGAGCTGAGTGAGTTGACGGCTTTGCGCCGGGCTGACTCTGAGCAGGTTAAGCAGTTTTTTAGCTCGCAGAAGGATCGGTTTCGCGGGGCCTATGGCCGCTATGTGCAAGACCACCCGCGTCAGCTGGTGATTTTCTGCTCGACCAATAAAAAGCAATATCTCTATGACACGACAGGGAACCGGCGGTTTTGGCCATTTTGGATTGCGCAGGCGATCAACCTAACCTGGTTGCGCAAGTGGCGTGAGCAGCTGTTTGCTGAGGCTATGGCGCTGTACGTGGCCGGGGAGAGGATCTACCCAAGCCTGGAGGAAGAAGAACTGTACTTTGTGCCTGAACAGGATAATCGTCTGGTAGAGACATCGGTGCAGAGCATGCTTTATGAGTTGCTCACCCGCGATGGCGCTGGCTCCAAAGAAGGCAAGGCCACGCTCGAGCTCAACAAACTGACCGAATTTGTCACGATTGACAAGTTGGTGGTAGCGCTCGGCACTGATCCGGGCAAAGCCAGCACCATGCTGGAAAGCCAAATTCGCGGCTGGCTTGAGGCTCAGGGCTGGGAGTATGGCCGCGAGAAAACAGGTGCGCGCAGGCGGGGCTTCAAGCGGCCCAAGGTGTGGCCGCCAGAGATCAAAGACGACACGGATGCAGACGCATCCACACCGGCCAACGCTGCCGGTGCAACAGAGGGCGATGACGATGAGCCATTTTGACCAGCGAGGGCCGTGCGTGGCCGAAAAGGTCGTGGCTCAACAAACGCGCCGCGACGCAACTCGTACCAGACGCAAGATTGGCAGTACGTGTTGTGGCGCGGTAGCGGGGATGTCATTGCATGCCCCTATGACGTAGCCCTATCTGTCGCGCCTGGGTGGCGCTGCTTGGGTGTGTGTCACGCCACATCCGTCCAGCCGTCCACCTTTGGCATGGAGCGCACAGCGCTGGTCATTTCCCTCAAAGGCCAGGTTGAAGCCGCTGCATTGCCCAACGATTGGCGCGGTCTCTTAAATGTGGGCGCGTGATGTGGGCGCGTCGCGCGCGCACACGCACTCGAGCGATTTGTGTGTGTATGTCATCCATGTATTTAAGTGGACGGCTGGACGGATCGGCAAAAAAGGAGCGGCAAATGAGTGATTCAGTCGAGAAACAGATAGCCAACATCAAAACCAACATGCCTGAGACCTACAAGGACATCCAGGCCAAGGCAGCTGTGATCGGAAAACCGGCCTATGCCCTCGTCCGCCGTGGGCTGCGCGGTGAGGCCAATTGTTTCTATGCCTTTGAGCGCGGGCATGTGGCAGGAACACCGTTCAGCCTTTTGGAGGTATCCCGCACCGTGGCGGTGCACATGGTTAACTTTGGCTGCACCTATTGTGTTGTGTGGGCCGAGTCCAGTGCTCAGGCTGACCCCGCATCGTCCGCTTCGAAAGGATGAACCGTGGCACGCGTTGAATGGATAAAACGGCGGCTTGAGAACTGGGCACGCTGGTGTGCATCGGGTGAATCGGGCAGTCTGGGATACCCCCGCCAAACGACATTTGCTAGGCTATCTCCGTCGGGTGGGAGCAATGATGGGGCTGTGCCAGTATCTGACCTGGACGCTAGCGAGATGAATGACGCGGTGACCGCCCTGCGCTGGTCTCAGCCACATCTGCACATGGTGCTGACCCTGACCTACGTTAAAGGGCTGCCCCGCCACCAGGTCGCCACCCGCATGGCCCGCGCCGAATCCACCATCAAAGCCAACATAGAAGCCGCAGACCGTGCCATTGCACGCTGGCTTGATGACAAGCGCATCGCGCAGGAAAAAGCAAAAAAGAGTTTGACAACATAGACCTTTTAGGTACATTTCAGGCAGCTGTCAAAAATCTGCGAAATAAATGGCTTACCAGACGTTTTCATATCAATTAAGGGCTGCGATGGAAGTGTCGGCAGCAAAGTCAAAGAAGCCTGTGATCGTTGACGCGGTCGAAAAACAGCGACGTAAAGATGTAGCCAAAGCGCGGGCCGAGAAGCTGCGCGCTGAGAACCTGGCACAACGCGCATTGATCGAAAGCCGACGAACCACAAACGACGAATTCGACTGATACAACCCCGCCGAAAAGGGCAACGGTTGTGTGTCAACGCTAGGAGCTTCGGCTCCTAGCCGCGATTTACACCAAGCCCATGATGTTCTGAAAGACACAGAAACATCCCCAGCGGGGAACAATCGCAGGGCAGTTCAACACTTACCCTATGCCTTAAACCCTTTGGAGTTAGCCCGTGATTCAGATCAGCGTCAAGAGTGATCTGGAGGCTACGGTGTCTCAATGGGCGAGGGTGGCTGGTGACCAGATGCCCTATGCCACAGCGGTGGCACTGACCCGTACAGCCAAAGCAGCCAAAGAAGAGATTGAGCGGCAGCTGCCCAGCTTGATCGACCGGCCCACGCCGTACACCATGAAGGGTTTTCGCCTTTACCCAGCCACCAAACGCAAGCTGCTGGCAGAGGTGGACTTCAGGGTGGCCATGGGTCGGGGTACATCAGCCCGTGACTATCTGGCGCCGCTGGTGTACGGTGGTGAGAGAAAACTCAAGGCGTTTGAGCGTTCGCTGCAAAGCACGGGCCTGTTGCCGACTGGTTATGCGGCATTGCCGGGCAGTGCTGCAAAACTGGATGCTTACGGCAACATGTCGAGAGGGCAGATCGTGCAGATACTGTCCTATTTCAAGGCGTTTGGGGAGCAAGGTTACTCGGCCAATATGAGCGACAAGAAGCGCTCGGCTCTGGCAAGGGGTAATAAGCGTACTGGGGCGCGTGGTTTTGAGTACTTTGTTGGTCGGCCTGGCAATGGCCGCTTGCCGCTGGGTGTGTGGCAACGCATCAGCTTTGGCGCCGCTGGCTCAGCCATCAAGCCGGTGATTATCTTTGTGTCAAAGCCCACGTATCCCAGGCAGTTGGACGTGCAGGGCATTGCCAAGCAGGTGATTGAAAAGCGCTTCGTGATCGAGTTGCAGAGATCGGTGGCCGAAGCCATGCGCACCGCCATCCCCAAGCAGCAGATGACGTTGCTTTGATGCCTGCCTAAAAAATCAGCGGGTCCTTCCCACCCCCCACCCCCTCGCGGGTAATTCGGGCCCCGAGGTTTACGGGTTTGCAGGTTTTTTTAATTGGTTTGCTTTGGTTTGGTTTGTATTGTTTGAATAAGGTTGCATAGATAAAAAATGGGTAGGTTGGCGCGTAACCTGACGGGTGTTTCTGTCAGGGAGTGCGCTCGCCAGCTCGGCGTCAGCGACACAGCTATTCACAAGGCCATCAAAGCCGAACGCTGTCAGCGCTTTGCTGATGGCTCAGTCGATGTCGAGGCGGTGCGTCTGGGCATGAGCCTGACGGCTGATCCGTTTCGCGGTGGCCAGCGCGAGGCTGGTGTGTTTGGTGATTTGCAAATGGGCGCTACGGTCGTAGCCCAGCCAGTGGCTGTTGCCCCAGTCGGTATCGAAGCACCAGCCGTGGTTGCACAGCCAGTGCAAAAAGCCGCCATTCCGAGCCCGTTGCTGGATGCCAGGACCCTGACCGAGCAAAGCAAGGCCGAAAAGTCGCAGATTGACCTGGCCATCCTCAAAGGCACAGTTGCTGCCATTGAGCCGATGACCCGAGCGGTCACCGACGCCATGGTGTCTACACGATCCGAGCTGATGTCCCTGCCAGACCGCCTCACGCCCCTGGTGACGCCCGAGACCGATGCCGCCAAGATCCACACCATGATCGAAGCCGAGGTCATGCGTGTCTGCGACACCCTGCGCGACAAGCTGCAGCTGCTGATTCTCAAAAACGCGCAGCAGACCACTGTATGAACTTGCGCGACGGTTACCAAGCGGTCATGGAAGCCGCAGCACGCGCCTGGATGCTGCCAGAGCGCCTGTCGATCTCAGACTGGGCGGACAAGTACCGCATGGTGCCCAGCAAGTCGTCGCCCGAAGGTGGCCAGTGGCGCACCAGCCGCACGCCTTATGCCGCCGAGGTCATGAACGAGCTCAGCTCCATGTCGCGCACGCAAGAAGTCGTGATCATGGCTGCCAGCCAGGTGCTGAAAACTGAGGTGCTATTGAACTGGGTGTTTGAGTCCATCGACCAGGACCCCGGCCCGATGCTGATCGTGCAGCCCACCGAGAAAGCGGTCAAGGACTTTGTCAGCCAGCGCCTGGAGCCCGCCATCGACATGATGCCGCGCATTCGGGTCAAGATTCCCAACGCTCGCAAGCGTGACAGCGGCAACAAGATCACCGAGAAGAATTTCCCCGGTGGCGTGCTGTATCTGGGGTGGTCCAACAGCCCTAGCGAGCTGGCCAGCAAGCCCATCAAGAAACTGGCGCTTGATGAGGTTGACCGCTACCCGGTCAGTCTGAAAGACGAAGGCAGCCCGGTCAAACTGGCCGAGCAGCGCACCGCCAACTTCCCTCGCCGCAAGATCCTCAAGACCAGCACCCCCAAGGTGCGCGGCGCCTCGGTCATCACCGATGAATACGAATCCAGCAGCATGGCCCAGTACTGGGTGCCATGCCCGCACTGCCAGGAAATGCAGGTGCTGCAGTTCGAGAAACTGCGCTGGAAAAAAACCAAGGACGCCGAGGGCAAAACCCACCACTGGCCCGACACCGCCGTCTATGTCTGCGAGCACTGTGGCGCTGAAATCGAAGAGCACTACAAACCCGCCATGCTGGCCGGCGGCGAATGGCGACACCGCCACCCCGGGCGAGCCAAGCGCGGCTACCACATCAACGGCCTGTATAGCCCCGTTGGCCTGGGCTTCACCTGGGCCGAGCGGGCACAGAAATTTATTGAAGCCAAAGACGACCCTGTCAAGCTGCAGACCTTTGTCAACCTGCACCTGGGCGAGCCGTATGAAGATCACAGCGATGCCGTCCAGGCCAGCGCCCTGCAGCAGCGTGGCGAGGCCTACCCGCTGCGCTTCGTGCTGCCGGGTTACCTGGTGCTCACTCTGGGCGTTGACGTTCAGCGGGCCGGTTACTTTGCCCTGCACCTGGTAGCCTGGGGCAGGGGAGAGCGCTGCCACACCGTCGACTACACAGAGATCCCCGGCGACCCATCGCGCAGCGAAGACTGGGAGGTCATCACCACCTACCGTCGCCGCGCCATCCGCAACGCCTTTGGCATCGACCTGCGCATCAGCATGACCGCCATTGACTCAGGCGACGGCGTCACCGTGCATGAGGCCTACAAATACGCCCGCAAATACCGGCATGACGACGTGATCGTCATCAAGGGCTACAGCCAACCCAACAAGCCGATCCTGGGCCGCCCCAGCAAGCAGGACGTGAAAAACGACCGAGGCGCCATGGACAAAAACGGCGTCGATCTCTGGATGGTTGGCACCGACACCGCCAAGAGCGCACTGTTTGCCCGCCTGGACAGTGATGCCATGCACGACCAGCAGACCGACCGCATGGTGCGCTACAGCAATGAGCTGCCCGCCACCTTCTTTGAAGGAATCGTCAGCGAGTACTACGACCGCGATACCGGCAAGTGGATCAAGCGCCCTGGCAAACGTAATGAGCCGCTGGACACCTGGGGCTATGCCTATGCCGCAGCACACCACCCCAGGGTGGCCATCCACACCGCCCGCGCTGCTGACTGGGAGGAATTGGAGCGCCTGCTGGAGCCACGTGTCAATGACATGTTCACACAGCAGGCCATGTTGACAACACCAGACGCTGCCGCCGTGCAGACGTCTGCACAGGCTGGCTTTGATGCAGCCACCCCGCCCGCTGCTGCAGCCCGGCCCGAACCGGCCAGGCAGGCAGCGCATGAACACAACAACTGGGTGCCCGACGTGCCCGACAACTGGATTTAAAGGAAACGCAAATGGCCGGATTCACCCTCGCCCACCTCGAAGCCATCGAGCGTGCCATTGCCAGCGGCACCCTCAAGGTCCGCTACGACGGCAAAGAAGTCCAGTACCAGGATCTGCCCTCGCTCATGAACGCCCGCAAGGTCATCCGTGATGAGCTGATTGCCAACGGCCAGCTGCCCGGTGGTCCGTCGCGTGGCATGGCCACCGTTACCGAATTCGCCCGCTATTGATCCGCCCATGAAAACCACACCCATCGCAGGCGCCAACTTGTTGGATCGCGCCATCGAGGTCACTTTCCCCGGCTGGGCCTTGCGGCGCAGCTACGCCCGCATGGGCATGGAACACGCCCGCAGCTACGACGCCGCCAAAGCAGGCCGCCGCACCAGCGGCTGGAACGCCACCGGCGGCACTGCCAACGCCGAACTTGGCTATGGCCTGGAGCGCATCCGCAACCGCTGCCGCGACACCATCCAAAACAACGAATACGCCAAACGCGCCGTATCTGTGTTTGCCAGCAACGTGGTCGGTTACGGCATCACCATCACCCCCGATGACCAGCGCGAGCGTGCCGCCTGGAACGCCTGGGCGGGCAGCCTGGCCTGTGATGCCGATGGCAATGACTGCCTGGCCGGTCTGCTGCGCCTGGGTGTACGCGAGCGATTCAGCGCTGGCGAGGTGTTGCTGCGCCGCCGGTGGCGCAGGCCGCAAGATGGCTATGCCATACCCCTGCAAATCCAGGTGCTTGAGCCTGATTTTCTTGACCAGAACAAGACCGGCCCGGTCGGTGCCAACGGCAACCTCTGCATCCTTGGCAAAGAATTCAACCAGTTGGGCGACACGGTGGCCTACTGGCTCTACCCACAGCACCCGGGCGAGCTGGCTACCCGCACCGCCCGCGACCTGCAAAGCCGCCGCGTCCCAGCCAGCGAGATCATCCACTACTTTGGCCGCGACCGCCCCAGCGCTGTGCGCGGCGTCTCCGAGCTGGCAGTCAGCCTCATGCGCTACCGCGACACCGCCGATTGGGACGATGCCGAGCTGATCCGTAAAAAGATGGAGGCCTGTATCGTCGCGCTCATCAGCAGCGCGGCACCTGACAAGGCGCTCGGCTTGCCCGGTAGCACCGCCGGTGTCGAAAAAATGCGCCCCGGCATGATTGGCCGCATCGGCAACAGCGATAGCGTCACCTTCAACAACCCGATCCCCAGCAGCGGCGGTGGTGAATACATGCGCCACCAACTGCACGCCCTGGCCGTTGGCTCTGGCATCACCTACGCCCAACTCACTGGCGACATGAGCCAAGCCAACTTTGCCAGCAACCGCATGGGCCTGATCGAGTTCCGGCAAATGATTGAGCAAGAGCAGTGGCTCAACATCGTGCCCAAGGTGCTGCAGCCCATTCGTGCCTGGTTTCGTGAGGCCGCCCAACTCGCCGGTGTGCGCTTGGGCGACGTGTCCAAGGACAAGATCAGCATGCCTCGCAAGTACCAGGTCGATCCCCTCAAAGACACCCTCACCGCCAAGGAAGCCATCCGGGGCGGCTCCCGCACGCTCAGCGACGTGTTGCGGGAGGACGGCACAGACCTGGACGCCTACATCGAAGAGCGCAGCAGCGAGCTGTCCAAGCTCAAGGCCGCTGGCATCGTGGTTGACACCGACGCCGCCGTCACCGAATTGGGCCTCACCGGCGCCGATGTCCTGCAACACCCCGCCACCCCGTAACCCTGCACTGAAAGACTCCCATGCCAACCATTGCTCAAGAACACCCTCAGGCTCGATCCTCCATCATGCCGATGGCGAGCCTTCAAATGGCTGTGCGCAACTTCACCCGCGCCGATCCAGCTGATGGCGAAACATCCACTGCCCCAGCAGCCCGTTTTGAGATTGTCTTTACAACTGGTGCAGCAGTGCGCCGGTATGACTGGCAAAACGGCCGCTACTACATGGAGCAGCTCGAAGTCACACCAGAGGCTGTCAACCTTGACCGAATGCAGCGCGGTGTCTCGTTTCTCAATGCCCATTCGGCCTGGAGTCTGGAAGACATCATCGGTGTGGTCGATCAGCCCGAAATTTCAAACGGTATCGGCACCGCTCAAGCGCAACTGAGCCGCCGTGAAAGTGTGCGCGGCATCGTCCAAGACTTGGAAGACCGCGTCATTCGTCACGTTTCCGTCGGTTATGCCCGCGACGCCATTGAAATGGTCGAGCCAAGCGAAGCCACTGGAATGTGGATCTATCGAGTCAAACGCTGGACACCTATGGAAGTGTCTCCCGTCCCAATCCAAGCAGACATGGATTGTGAGATCCGCAGCGAAGGCGGCCGTTTGCTTGACAGAGAAGGCCGCGAGATTCGCGCCTACCCCTGCCTCATCACCGTTGCAGAAACACCCCAACAGCGCGCCGCTGCCCCCGCAGCAGCGCCACACACTCCCGCGGCGGGAGACCCAGCCGAACCCCTCACTACTTTAGGAGCTACCATGCCAGGACAATCCCAGCAAGACGGCAGCGGCACCCCAGCCGCTACCAACGACAACGCCAACCGCGCAGCGCCCCAAGCCCCCGCGCCAACTGCAGATGCAGCCCGCGCCGCAGGCATCCAGGCCGAGCGCACCCGTGCTGCCGACATCCGCAGCGCTGCCCAGGCCGCCCGTGCCACCCTGGGCGAGGCTGACGCCAACGCCCTAGCCACCCGCCTGATCGACGCGGGCGTCGGCATTGATGAAGCCCGCGCCCAGATCCTCACCGCTTTGTCCGAGCGCAGCAACGGCAACGCATCGCGCGGCGCGGCGAACCTGCGCACTGAGCGCGATGAGGTCGACACCCTGCGCCAACGCATGAGCGACGCCCTTGTCCTTCGCGCCGCCCCCGACGAAACCAAACGCCGGGGCATCACAATCGACGCAGAAGGCGCCCGCAACTTCCGTGGCATGGATCTGCTTGACATGGCCCGGCGTTGCATCGCCGCTGCCGGTGGCAATGCCGACGGCATGAGCCGCCGCGAGATCGCCCTGGCTGCCATGAACCTCGACCAAGACGCTATGCGTTCTGCAGGCATGCACGGCACCAGCGACTTCACCAACCTCATGGCCAGCACCGTCAACCGCAGCCTGCGGGCCGCGTATGAAGCCGCCCCGCGCACCTTCACCGCCTGGGCCAGCCAGTCCACCAACAAGGACTTCCGTGAAAAAGCCGTGTTGCAACTCAGCGGCATGAGTCAGTTCAAAAAGGTCAATGAAGGTGCCGAGTACAAGTACCTCAGCTTCAGTGACTCGTCTGAAAAGTACAGCCTCTCCAAATACGGCGGCATCATCGCCATCACCTGGGAGTCGATCATCAATGACGACCTCAGTGGTTTCGCCCGCATCCCCACCATGATCAGTGAAGAGGCTACGGCGCTCGAGGGCGATCTGGTTTACGCCGCGCTGATCGGCAACCCCACCATGTCCGACACCGTCGGCCTGTTTGATGCCCAGCACGGAAACCTGCTCGCTGGTGCAGCAATCACAGACGTGACGCTTGGCCTGGCCCGCGCTGCCATGCGCAAGCAAACCGGCGCCAATGGTCGTGTGCTCAACCTGGCACCTGACATCTTGATCGTCGGCCCAGACAACGAAGCCGCCGCGCTCAAGTACACCAGCTCCAACTTTGTGGCTGCCAAGGGTGTGGACATCAATCCCGCGTTCAACACCTCGCTGAGCGTGGTGGTGGACAACCGGGTCACCGGCAACCAGTGGTATCTAGCGGCCACCCCGGCCCGGGTTGACACCGTGGAGTATTCGTACCTTGAAGGCGAGTCCGGTCTCTTCACCACCCGGCGCGAAGGCTTCGAGGTGGACGGTGTCGAGATCAAAGCCCGCCACGTCTTTGCCGCCAAAGCCATCGACTGGCGCGGTGTTCAGAAAAACCCGGGCAACTGATCCATCTGAGCTACCCCATCCGCTTGAAGCGCACCTCGGTGCGCTTTTTTTCGTACCAATTTTTAGGAAACCATCATGAAAAACTACCAACAAGAAGGTGACAACGTCACCGTCATCGCTCCCTACGCCCTGGCTTCTGGCGCTGGATGCCTGGTCGGCGCCATTTTCGGCATTGCGGTCAATGCCGCTGCCAGCGGTGCAGAAGCGCAGCTCAAACGCGAAGGCGTTTTCACCCACGCCAAGGCCTCTGCCGAGGCCTGGACCGTTGGCGCCAAGGTGTACTGGGACAACACCAACAAGGTATTGACAACCACAGCCACCAACAACACCTTGGTGGGCGCAGCCTGCGCCGTTGCAGCCAACCCCAGCCCCATCGGCACCGTGCTGCTCGACGGCGTCATCCGCTAAACCTGCACCGCCTGGTTGACATGTTCGACGCCTCGTTTTTCATGGCCGCGTTTGAAGATCATGGCATGGCCACCCGCGCCGTGCGGCGCACCGCGCCGCCAGGCAGCACCGGCTTTGTTGTGGGCTTCACACGGCCAGAACAGCTCATCTTGGGTGATGCCGTGCAGACCGCGCAGTTTGAGATCGAGTACGCCACCGCTGACGCGCCTGACCTCGCCCTGGGTGAGGGGCTCACCATCAGCGGCACGCTGTACCGCGTAAACAACGTGCCCCGCAAGCAGGGCGACGGTACGTTCACCCGCGCCGAACTCGAAGAGGCCCGCGCATGACCACCATGATCGACCAGGTGCTTGACGCCTTCATTGCCATCGTCGCCACCACCCCGGAAGCCACTGGCGGCGTGTTTGAAGATCGTGCCCAAGCCTTCACCGCAGACCAGGCCAACGCCATCAACATTACCCTGCAGGAAGCCGATGGCCGCACCCTGGGCGACAGCTCTCCCGTGCGCAGCGTGCTGGCCACCGTGGTGCAGGTTGAGCTGGCCATCTACACCCGCGCCGCCATCAGCAGTGCAGGCGTAGAGACCTCTGCCCGCAAGCTGTCTAACCCCATCTGGGCCAGCGCCCATGCCCGCCTTATGGCCGACCCGACCCTGGGTGGCCTGGCTGCGCGTGTGCGCTGGCGGCGTGCCAGCTGGCGGCGTGAAAACGCTGACGGCACCGCCGGTTGGGCCAGCCACACCTACGAGATCACCCTCGCCATGCGTGAGCAAAACCTGCTCGCCCCTTTGTAAATCACCCTGCGCTTCAAGCGCTTACCGGAGCCATCACCATGATCATTTTCGGAGCAGGCAAGCTCATTGCCGTACCCACCACCGACGCGCTTGGCAATGCCATTGCTGTCCCCACGCCCGTGGTCGTCGCTGTCATGCAAGACGTCTCGGTTGACTTTGATTACGAGACCAAAACCCTGCATGGCGAGAAGCAATTCGCCGTGGCCATCGCCCGGGGCAAAGCCAAAATCGGCTGGAAGGCCAAAAGTGGCGACTTCAGTGGCGCCGCCCTGGGTTCCCTGTTCCTGGGCGCCCAGCCTACCGCTGCCCGCAAAGGTGCCGTAGTTGATGAGGCTAAAACCATCCCGTCCGCCACCACCTACACCATCACCATTGCACCGCCCTCCAGTGGTGTTTTTGCCACCGATCTCGGGGTTATCAATGCCGTCACTGGCCAGCAAATGACGCGCGTAAGCAGCGCCCCAACAGCGGGGCAATACAGCCTTAATGTGGCCACTGGCATCTACACCTTTGCTGCTGCTGACGCCAGCGTGCCCGTGCTCATCAGTTACGAGTACAGCATCGCCAGCAGCGCCACCAGCAGCCTTTTCTCCATCAGCAATCAGTTGATGGGCTACACGCCCACTTTCAGCGCCATCTTTTACAACCAGTACGCAGGCAAAACGCTGGCCATGAAGCTCAACAGCAACGTGCTTGGCAAGCTCTCCCTGCCGTTCAAAAACGACGACTTCACCACCAACGACCTGGACGCTGAAGCCTTTGCCGACGCATCGGGCAACGTCGGCTACATCTGCCAGTACTGATCATGACCCAATCCACCCCCACCTTTGCCTCAGTGCAAAACTTGCTTGACGGTGTGGCTATCACGCTTGCTGGCACCGCCTACATCCTGCCGCCGTGCAGCCTGGCCACGCTCAAGCGCAACGCCAAAGGCATCGACGCCTTTGCCAAGCAGGGCGGCAGTTTCAATCTGTCAGAGTCAGCCATCGACACCATCAATGCCGTGGTGCATGAGGCGCTCAAGCGCAACTACCCCGACATCACCGCCGAGTTTGTAGCCGAGAACCTGGGCCTGGACGTCATCATGGAAACCTTCCAGGCCGCCATGGATGTCTCTGGCCTCATGCGCAAAGCCAAGCAGGCCACCACCAGCACCAGCCCCGCCGCCCAGGAGGGCGGCACGCTGGGGGAATCAACTGGGACCGCATCACCGCCCACATCGTGAGCGGCACGGGCTGGACGTGGCAGCACGCCCAGCACCATTGCGACCTGCCCATGTACTTCGCCTTGTGCGATTGGTGGCGTGAGGTCCCACCCGCAGCCATCCAACTGCGGCGCATTGCCTCATTTATCGGCCTCAAGCCCGATGCCCAGCCCGGCACCCCGCGCCTGGCTGCTGCAACAGGCCCGGCTAGCAGCGAGCAAGACGTCGCCATGGCCGCAGCCATGGCAGGCATCCCCGCCTTTGATGGCCGCCCCGCTGACCCGATGCTGGACCTGATCCCCCCGGCACCCATCGCCTCGCCCCTCTGATCCTCAAATTGCTAACCCACCATGGCCACACAAAACACCACCGGCTTTCAGGTCGACGCCAATATCAACCCGTTTGAGCAGGCCATGCGCCGCATGGTCAGCGCATCGCGTGAGTCATCCGCAAGCATCAACAAAGCGCTTGGTGTGATTGGTGTCAGTTTGTCTGTGACCGCATTCACAATGTGGATTCGAGGCGCTGTTGATGCCGCTGACGAGACTTCAAAGCTGGCACAAAAAACAGGTCTGGCTGTCAACCAGGTCGCTGGGTTAAAACTGGCATATGAACAGGCAGGCGCGGGTGACTCATTTGCAAGCAGCATAGCCAAGCTTTCAAAAAGTGTGGTTGATGGCAGCAAATCCTTCGAGGCCATGGGCATCAATGTGCGAAACAGCGATGGCACGCTCAAGACAAGTCGGCAAGTCATTGGGGAGGTGGCAGATAAATTTTCCTCATACCGTGACGGCATCGAAAAAACAGCACTTGCGCAAGAAATATTTGGTAAGTCAGGTGCGGAACTTATTCCTTTGTTAAACGGCGGTGCTGCAGCCCTTGATGAATACGATGCCATGGCCGCGAAGTTGGGCTTAACTATCGAAGAATCCACTGCCGAACAAGCCGAAAAATTTAACGACACGCTTGATTTGGTAAGTCAAGGCACAAAAGGCTTATCGACTCAGATTGCTGCCCAACTTCTGCCAACGCTTTCCAGCTTGGCTGATCAGTTTTTCACAAGCATGTCAAGTGGCGACAAGCTCAAAAACACGGCGACCATTCTGTCAACAGCTATGAAGGGGCTGTACATATCGGGGCTGGCAGTGGTAGAGACTTTCAGCACGGTTGGCACAGTTCTGGGTGGCGTTTCTGCCGCAATCTTTGCAGCTGTCACAGGCAACTTCTCTGGGGCGATGGACATCATCAGCGGTCTCAAAAACGATATCGCCAGCGATTGGAAGACAACGCTTAGCGAAATTGATGCAGCCTGGAACGCCACCGGCAGCAATGCCGTTGAAAACATGGCTAAGCTGAGGAACGCAGGTAAAAACTCAGCACCAGAAACACCGTCTGAAAAAAAAGAGAAGAAAGAAAAAAAAGAAGAAAGCGCCATCCCCTCCTATGAAGCTGCCTTGGCCGCCCGCAAGATCGTCTTTGAAAAAGAAAACACTCTGCGCGAGTTCAGCAAGCAGCAAGAACTTGACTACTGGAAAGGCGTTTTAGCAGACGACGAGATCAGCAGCAAAGACCGCATCAAAATCCTCATCAAAACCGGCAAGCTTGAACTGGACATCCTGCGCCAAAACGCCAAGGACAAGGCCCAGATCCAGCAGCTCCATGCCGAAGACCACAAGGCCGAAACGCTCGACTATGTCAACGAGCTTGAAGCCCGCGCCGCCTACGAGCGCGATATGGGTGTCACCACCCAGGCCGACTACCTGGCTCGCCAGCAAGGCTTCAATCAGTTGCGCTTGCAGGCCGAGTTGGACTTCATCCAGCAAAAAATCACTGCTGCTCAAGCTGACCCCGATGCCAACGTGGTGGCGCTTGAGCAGTTGGAGATGCAGAAGCTTGAGATCAAGCGCAAGTACAAAGCGCTCGAACTCAATCTGGATCGTCAGGCCGCGCTTGAAAAAACTGCGCAACAGCGTGACATGTTTGCCAACATCCGCAGCGCCTCAGAAAACAGCCTGGCAAGCATGCTACAAGGCACGCTGACGTTGCAAAAAGGCCTTCAAGCCGTTTGGAACGCGGTGCTGCAAGGCTTTACCCAAATGATCGCCAAGCAAGTGATCGCCTGGGCGCTAGGTGAAAACTCGAAGACCGGCGCCACCGTCGCGGGCAATGCTACGCGAACAGCGTCTGACTGGATGGCGGCCACCAAGTCGGTGGCTGCCAACGCTTGGGCCGCTGTCAAAAACATCGCCATCAAAGCCTGGGAGGTGGCCGCCGCTGTTTATGCCGCCATCGCTGCCATCCCGATGGTTGGACCCTTTCTCGCCCCGGCGCTAGCGGTCGCAGCAACTGGCGTGGTGCTGGGATATGCCGCAAATATCGCCAGTGCCTCGCAAGGCTTTGACATCCCCGCCGGGCTCAATCCGCTCACCCAACTGCACGAGCAAGAAATGGTGCTGCCCGCCGAACACGCCAACGTCATCCGCAGTCTGGCAGACGGCGGGCAGGGCGGTGGCGAGACTGAACCCCGTGAGCTGAACGTGACCATCGCCGCGCACCCTATGCCGGGCAATTACTTCATGGCGCACCAGAGTCAGCTTGTGGCGGCCCTTAAAAAAGCCCACAGAAACATGGCATTTTCATGAGTAACGCTGTTTTCCCCACGCTCCCCGGTTTAGCTTGGGGCACGGTCCGCCAGCCCATCTGGTCGACCACAAAAAAGACTTCGGTCAGCCAGCGCGAATACCGTGTGGCCAACATGGTGTTTCCTCGATACCGGTACAAGCTGTCATTCACTGTTTTGCGCCAGACCACTGGTTTTACAGAGTTCTCAACGCTGGTCGGGTTTTTCAACGCCCGCAACGGCTCATTCGACTCATTTCTGTACACCGACCCTGACGACAACACTGTTACAGCTCAAGTTTTGGGTATAGGTGATGGATCTAACAAGCTGTTTCAGTTGGTACGCACATTTGGTGGTTTTGTCGAGCCTGTTTATGACGCCAACAGTGCCCCGCTCATTTATTGGGATGGTGTACTCAAGACGTTGGGCACGCACTACACACTTGGGGCCACAGGCCAGGTAACTTTTGTGGCCGCGCCTGGCGCAGGCGTGGTTGTCACCTGGTCGGGCACCTACTACAGGCGCATGTGTTTTGCCCAAGACACGGCAGACTTCTCAAAGTTCCTGGCCAATCTGTGGGAGCTGAAAACGCTTGAGATGGTGACGGTGCTGCCATGAGATCAGCTTCATGGGAAACCAGCCCAGGCGCTTTGGCTGCGTTCTTGAATTCGACGACGCAGGCCTACATGGCCGATCTGTTCACCATCACGCTGTCGGGTGGCACAGTGCTGCGCTACACCTCTGCGCAAGTGGCAGTGACAGTGAACGCGCTCACTTACGCCGTTGGCCCGGTCATTACGCGTGGCAAAACCAAGCTGGCCGTTGGCGTGGCAGTCGATACGCTAGACCTGTCTATTTCGGCGGACGCCAGTGTCAATGTCAACGGCACGCCTCTGCTGCAGTTCATCGCGGCGGGCGGTTTTGATGGGGCCAAGCTGGTGCTGGAGCGCGCTTTTTCAAGCGGCCCTGGTGCGGCTTGGGTGGGTGCTTTGCCCTTGTTCCAAGGCAGCATCAGCGGCCCGCAGACATCGCGCTACACCGCCAGCATGACTGTCAACAGTGACAGCGAGTTGTTGAATGTGATGGTGCCACGCAATGTGTACCAGCCAGGGTGCAGCAACACGCTGTTTGACCCAACCTGTGGTCTAGCCAAGGCTGCTTATGCGTTGGCTGTCACCGCCACATCAGCAACAGACGCCACCCGCACCGTCTTTAGCAGTGCGCGTGGTGAGGCAGCGGGCTACTTTGCGTTGGGCTGGTTGGTGGGTGTAACGGGCGCCAATGCAGGCGTCGGGCGCACTGTCAAGGCGTTCGCGGTGGGCACCTTCCAGGCCATCCAGCCTTGGCCCGCACCGGTAGCCGCCGGCGACACGTTCACCGGTTACCCAGGCTGCGACAAGACACAAGCGACATGCACCGCAAAGTTTGCCAACGTGGCCCGGTTTCGTGGCCACCCCTACGTGCCCGCACCCGAAAGCATTACATGACAAGCGACCAACACCAGGCATTGCAACGCCAAGCGGTTGCAAAAGAAGCCGAGTCCTGGCTAGAAACCCCATACCACCACCATGCTCGCATCAAAGGCGTGGGCGTGGACTGTGCGCAGTTTCTGTGCGCGGTGTACGAAAACACCGGCCTTATCCCGCCCGTCGATCCCGGCACCTATGCCGTTGATTGGCACCTTCACCACTCTGAAGAAAAGTTCAGCGGCTGGATGGAAAAGTACGCCCACCTGCAAGCGCCTGGAACGCCGCTTGGGCTTGGTGATGTGGTGTTGTGGAAATATGGCCGCTGCTTCTCGCACGGCTCAATCTACGTTGGCGACGGCATTTTTGTGCACAGCTACCTGCGCCTGGGCGTGATCAAGTCCCGCGCCGCGGAAGAACCACTGTGTGGGCGTGAGCTGCAGCACTGGAGTTTTTGGTCATGAGCGGCGGCAGCACGATCAGCACCAGTGAAACGCGCATCGAGGCGCTGAACATCCAGAGTTCGGCCTATGGGGTCACTGTGCCGCTGGTGTATGGCTCCAATAGGCTCAGTGGCAACATGATCTGGTACGGTGATTTCAAGGCCACAGCCCACACCAGCACCACTTCCAGCGGGGGCAAAGGCGGTGGCGGCGGTGTGACTCAGCAAAGCACCACCTACACCTATTCGGCTTCGGTGATCATGGGCATCTGCGAGGGGACTATCAAGGCCATCCCTCGCATCTGGAAAGATAAGCAGCTTATTGCGGACGGCGCCACAACGGCCTTGTCGCAGTTGAGCATGTCGCTGGCCACTGGGGCGCTTGGGCAAGGCACCTGGCCTTACCTGACCAGCTTCACGCCAGCCGGTGGCGCGCCTGGCAGCCAAGCCTTGGGGTACAGTGGCCTAGCCTATGTATATGCCCGCGACTATGCGCTAGGCAGCGGCGCATCGGTGGTCAACCACTCTTTTGAGGTGTGCGGGCAGTTGTACGGCAGTGTCCCTGGCCGCCCAGACGCCAACACCGCGCTGGTGGCGGCTGATGTATTGACCAACGTGCGCTATGGTGCGTCGTTCCCGGTGGGCCAGCTTGTCACTGCCGATTGGTCAAACTACGTTCTGGCGGCAGGCCTGCTGACATCACCCGTGCTGGCTGAGCAGATCCAGGCCGGTGAGTTTCTGACAAAGATCTGTGCACTGACCAATACTGCGCCGGTGTGGTCAGGCGGCAAGCTCAAGATGGTTCCGTACGGCGACACAGCTATCAGTGGCAATGGCGCGACCTACACACCCAATGTCACGCCGCTGTTTGATCTGACAGATGACGACTTTTGCCCCGCCACCGATGGCGACCCGATCCGCGTCACGCGCAAGTCGCAGGCGGATGCCTATAACCACATCCGCATCGAATTCGTTAACCGGGCAAATTACTACAACGTTGAAATTGCCGAGGCCAAGGACAGTGCCAGCATTGACGCCTATGGCCTGCGCTCGGCTGACGTGCTCGCGGCGCACTGGATTTGTGATGTGGCCGTTGCCCGCACCATGGCGCAAATACTGTTGCAGCGCGCCATGTATGTGCGCAACACCTATGAATTTGAGTTGCCCTGGACGCGGGCCATGCTGGAGCCGATGGACCTGGTGACGCTGACGGACAGTGCGCTAGGCTTCGACAAGTTGGCGGTACGTGTCACCGAGGTGGGCGAGTCCGAGGCCGGTGACCTGTCTATCGTGGCCGAAGACTTTGCAGTGGGGGTGGCTCACGCGGCCACCTACTCCAGCCAAGGCGGCGCTGGCTTCCAACACAACTACAACGCTGCCCCGGGCCCGGTCTTGCCGCCCATGTTTTTTGAAGCACCGGTCGGGCGCACGACGACGGGGCTTGAGGTTTACGCGGCGGTGTGTGGCATTGATCCCAATTGGGGCGGCTGCAGGGTGTGGACGTCACTTGACGGTGTTCAGTACAAAGACAGCGGCATGATCTACGGTGGTGCTCGCTACGGTAAGTTGACTGGCCCTATTGCTGCAGGTGCTGTGCCTGTTTTGCTAAATGGCGGGCAAATGCTCAGTGGCAGTGAGACCGACAGCGTGAACCTGGCTACCTTGTGCTACATCGGTGGCGACAACCCTGAATACTTGGCACACGGCACTGCAACGCTGACCGGGGTGCTGGCCTATACGCTCACCGGCCTGACCCGATCGGCTTTTGGCACCAGCGGGGCCACGCACAGTTCAGGCGATGCTTTTGCCCGTGTGGATGATGCACTGGCGAAGTCGGGATCGCTGGATCTGAGCATGATCGGGCAGACGATCTATTTCAAGTTCACCAGCTTCAACATATATAAGGTTGCCGAAGAAGACCTGTCCACAGTAGTCGCTTATCCCTATGTGATCGCTGGCAGTATGGCTGGCTTGCCCCCACCGCCGTTTGATGAGTTTTTGGTGTTGAGTCAACCAGATGGCACGCGGCAATACAACTTCTCGTATGCCACGGCGGCGCCACCAGACTGGCTTGGTGCCGAAATCAGGTATGTTGGCGGTACGGTCGCAAATCCTGACTGGTCAAGCATGACGCCGTTGCAGGACACAGCCACCTACTACACCGCGAGCCCAGTGGAGCTAAATGCACCGTTAGCTGGGGACTACACGTTTGCGTGCAAATCACTGGACCGCTTGGGCAACGAATCGACGTACAAGGTGGTCAACATCACCCTGCCATCGCGCCGCCTGGGTAATGTTTTTGATGAGTTCTTTGAACATACTGATGGATGGCTGGGCGTCAAGTCAGGCTGCCATATTGAGAAAACGGCGTTGGTGGCCAACGACAGCACCACCTGGTCTACGCTGCCCAGCACGTGGGACGCGTGGACCCGCTGGATCATGGCGCCCGCCAGCCCCATCGTTTACACGGCGCCGGTGCGTGACTTCGGTACGGTGATCGCGGGGCAAGTGGACGGCGTCATCGATGCAGATGGCTCGGTGACTCAAGAGCTGGCCACCAGTGCAGACGGCACCACCTGGAGTGCGTGGGGTAGTGCATCAGCAGCATTCAGCAGCCGGTACCTCAAAGTCCGGCTGACGGTTGCTGCTACCACTGCCGCGCCGGTGCCCGCTGTGCGCCAGTGGTCGTACCAAATCATCGCGCCGATGAAAAACGAGTACCTCAACGACATTGTTCTAAGCAGCTTGACCGGCGCCTACCGAATCGGTGTGGGCGACATCCGCGTCCCGCTTGCTGGCAGCTACACGGTGCTCAAGCGCACCACAGTGGTGATTCAAGACGGCAGCGTGGGCACATGGACCTATGCCCGCATAGACCAATCTTTGTCACCTGCACCCCGCTGGCAGTTCCGGCTCAACGGCGTGCTGGCCGACCCCGCTTTTGTTGATTTTTTTATTGAAGGGTATTGATCATGACCTGGCCATCAAGCAATGTAAACACCACCAACGCCGACGCAGGCACCGACAGCCCGGCGCTATTTAGGGCTGATGTTTTAGACCTTTTGACGAAGTTCAATTTGCTGCGCGCCCACGTATCAACGCTTGGTCAAACATTTCTTGCGCGGGCCACAGCCGCTTTGATGCGGGCGGATATTGGCGCGGCTGTGTCTGGGTCGAATGGCGACATCACCAGCCTGTCAGCAGTAACCACTATTGGTGGCAATCCTGCGTTTACCGGGCTGCCCACGACTACTACCCCGTCAGCCACAGACAACTCGTCTCGAATTGCAAGCACACAAATGGTTCAGTCAGTTGGGCTGCACAGTGCGGGGTACACGGCGTTTACCGCGTCAGCAACTTTAACCACTGCTGACTTTGGCCGCGCTTGTTATTACGCAAGTGCTTCCGCAGGAACTTTAACGCTGCCGAACAATCCGCCCGCTGGCATCGTTATTACTGTTGTGAATTTATCTACCGTCGTTTGTACGTTAGCCCGCAGTGGCGGGGCCACAATTTGCGGGCCTTTTACAAGCTATGCGACAACTATCGACTTGTGGCAGGGGGACTCCCTGGAACTTTGTTTTGACGGGACAAACTGGCAGACCATTGCCAGCTCGGGTTTTATACAAGGGTGGAATCCCCCCGTGTTTTATGCTGCACCAGACAGGAAGGTGGACGGCACCGTCTATACAAACTCCGCTCGCCGTGAAAGGTTTGTGAAAGTTGTTGTCACCCTGGCTGCTGGACAGGCCGCAAGCATGACGGTTGATGGTGGAGTGATTGATCGTGTCGGAAACAACAGTCCTAGTGCGACCCCTCTCTGCCTCAGCTACCCGGTACCCGCTGGTCGGACCTATTCGATCACAGCGGGCGGCACTCCTGGTGTGATATGGACGGAGAAATCTTAATGAAATATTACTTAGACCCAGCCACGCAGACTCGCTACGCATTTGAAGGTGATGGATCACAAGATGACTTCATCGATAAAAAACTTGTTCCTATAACCGAAGCGCAGGCCGATGCCATGTACGCAGCAGAGGTGGCTGCTGAGCCAGTGGTCAAACCGTTTGAATTTTTTTTAAGCATGTGTAGCGAATCTGAGCAGATCGGATTGGTGACGGCCGCGATGTCAGTGCCAGTGGTCAAACTTTGGTACGACCGCATGCTAGCCAGTGGCTGCGTCACGATCACGGATAGGCGCGCTGTAGCTGGCCTGGATGCGCTGGTGTCTGCCGGGCTGCTGACGGCAGAGCGCAAGCAGACGATTTTTACGGCAATGAGCTAAGACTAGCTTGCACGTCACCCAAGCTGCTTTGGGGTGGTTTTACATCTAACAATTTTGGAAACGATATGCCCGAACCTACATCCACCTGCGCCGCTGGCGTAACCTACGCAGCCGCCGGGGTCTGCGTGCCCATGCTGTCAGCATTTGGCGTGCCCCTTGGCCTGCGGGCAGACGTGCTGATCGCTGGCTTTTGTGGCAGCCTGGTGGCCATCATCCTGCTCAACACTGTGCCCGCCTCGGGCGACACCTGGCAGCACCTGATTCGCACCACGGCCAAACGCATTTTTGTGGCGCTGGCCAGCAGCATCACCGCTGGTTACCTAACCCCGCTGGCCCTGCTGATGTGGAGCCTGCCAGACAGCATGTTTTTGGGTGCGGCCTTTGGGGTGGGTGGCGGTGCGCAGCGCGTGCTGCTGCAGCTCATTGCCCGCTTTGGCACACCAGCCGCCAAGGCTGGGGAGGGCGCACCATGAGCACCGGTTTGCTGATCTTGCACTGGCTGGCCGGGCTGGTCATCCTGGCCGAGGCGCTTAATAAGGTGGAGCGCACCGCGCCCTGCGCTCCAGGCCTCACACCCCATGCCCGGCTGGTAGCCAGTCTCAAAGCGCTGGCCTGGGCGTTGCTGGCCATCGGTGGTGCGTTGGCGGTGTTTGCGCCACTGTTTTTCGCCCTGCAAGCCACCAGCGCCAAGCCGCCCAGCCTGTCAGAGACCGCCATAGCGGCGGGCTTTGCGGTGCTGATCGTCCGAACCCGCGTCAAAGAAGGTTGATCATGATCAGAGACACCAGCCAATGGCTCAATAGCCTGCTGCACTGTCAAGTGCGCATCTCCGTGGCCAGCGCTTGGGCACCCGTATTTGCCCGCCAAGTGGGTGAGCACACGTTCAGCCAGGGAGACGCTGAGATTGACGACTTCTTGGGCCAAATCCTGCATGAAAGCAACGGCCTGACCGAGTTCACTGAAAACCTGAACTACAGCGCCGCCCGGCTGTGCCAAGTGTGGCCCAAGCGCTTCCCCACGCTGGCCGATGCCCGGCCTTATGCCAACAACCCAGAGGCGCTGGCCAACCGGGTGTACGGCGGGCGCATGGGCAACACCCAGCCGGGCGATGGGTGGCGCTACCGTGGACGCACGCCGATACAGATTACCGGCAAGGTCAACTACCGTTTGATGAGTGATCTGATGGGCATCGACCTGGTGCGCCAGCCTGAGCTGCTGGAGCAACCAGACTACGCCCTCAAAGCCGCCATTTTGTGGTGGGAGGCAACAATTCCAGACAGCCTCATTGGCGACCCTGAAAAGATCACCGAGCGCGTCAACGGCGGCCTGATCGGCCTGACCGACCGCGAGCACCGCGCCGACCTGGCGCAGGCGGCACTGGCATGAGCACTGGAGTCATCATGCACAACCCGGACGGCACCTACATCCTGTTTCGCTGCCCGGCCTGCCAGCAAGCGCACAAAGTACAAATTGAGGGGCAGGGCGCTTGGGGCTGGAATGGCGACGTCACCAAGCCCACCTTCACGCCTTCGGTGCTGGTCAGCTACGACGGCGCAGACGCTGGCCAAGATGGTGCCCCACCCAAAACCTGCCACAGCTTTGTCACCGATGGCCGCATCCAGTTCCTGGGCGACTGCACCCACGCGCTGGCTGGCCAGACGGTAGACCTACCACCTTGGGGCGCATCATGAACCTGGCCACCCTTAACCCCCGCGTGTGGCTGGAGCTTGCCGCCGTTGCTATCTTGGCTACTGCGGGTTGGTATGGCTACAACTGGATCTACGACCGTGGCGCCGCCAGCGTGCAAGCCCGCTGGGATGCTGAGACAAAAGACGAGGCGATACAAAGCGCCAAAGTGGCCGTCGCCGCGCTGACCACCACCCAGACTTTGATCACCGATTTTGCAAGCCAAAGGAGCACCACCAATGCGCAAATTTCTAGCCTTAACAACACTGTGGCTGCTGCTGTTGCAGGGCTGCGCAACCGCCCCGCGCGTGATAGTGCAGGCGGTGTGCCCAGCAATCCCGCCACTGGATCAGCCCTCGGCGCAACAGGAGCCGACCTTCTCAGGCAGGATTCAGAGTTTCTTGTTGGGGAGGGTGCCAGAGCCGACAAATTACGACTACAGCTTATCGAGTGCCAAGGCAAATACAACACCGTCTATGACGCCTTGAACCCTAAACATTAGGGTAAACCCCTAGAAAATATTTTCAAAAAAATCAAAAAAGGCTTGCATATACTCACAATGAGTATATCATTTGACCCATGGACAGGCAATAAAGCAAGTCCACCGACACCAACCGGCAGTTGGCTCCTTAAGAGGAATCCAAAATGTTTATTAGCAACGTCCACGGTCAAGAAGTCATCAACAGCAAGGCCGCCTCCATCGCTTGCACAGCTGGCCTGTGCGGCTCTGGCTGGGGTGCAAAACCCGGTTTGACTGGCAACACCTTCGGCATCAAAGAACAACTCAAAGCAGCTGGTGCCCGCTGGGACGGCCTGAACAAAGCTTGGGCATTTGCTGACTGGGCAGCGCTTGAAGCTGCCCTCGATGCCATCATTGCAGCCTAAACCAACCCGCCCGCCACGGCGGGCATTTGGAGCAAATCATGCGCAAACCCCAAGTACAAAAAGCCTTTGAGTCATTTTGTGGTGGCTACCTGATCCCCAACAAAACGCCCGCTATCTACGGCGGCGCCAAGTGCCCGCAAGTGCACTTCGAGATTGCAGGCATACAGCTCACCTACCTGGCGCTGAAAAACCAAGTCGTCAAACCCCAGACCCTTGCCCCGCTGGTGTTTGACGATGCCCGGGCGGTGCTGGATTACGCCAAAAAAATGGAAGCCATGAAGATGAACGACCCACTTTACCGAGGCACCCGCCATGACTAACAAAAATTTCGGCTGGCACAAAGCCTGGCGCCGCGACGAGCAAGGCCACCTAGTGCACACATCAGGCCTGCGCTTCTTGGTGACGCACGGCGCAGGTTTCGTAGACTTGGAAACCGACGACGCCAGCATGGCCATCTTCCAAGCGCGAGAAACCTCGCGGGGCGTTCCGGTGCACCAACTTGTCGAGCGCGTGCAGCGCCTGACCAAAGAGGCTCAGATGTTTATCGCAAAAAATAAATCATCATGACAAAATACAAAAATGTGTCTTGGACGCCAGAAATTCTGGCTCAACTCGGCAAGGTTCCTGATAAAAAAATTGGCGAAATGCTAGGGGTAGACGAAACCTATGTCTACCGCTACCGGAAAAAAAACGGGATCAAGACTGCCGTTTATAAAATTGGTGGCACGCCAGAAATTAAAGAGCAAATCTGCGCTCAACTTGGAAAAGTGTCTGATGCCGATTTAGCCAGGTCGTTGGGTGTGTCTGTGCGATCTGTCCGCACGTTGCGGCAAAAGCAAAAGATTCCCGCTCATAAAAAGTATCTGGCATCGGTTTTGGCAGACCCTCAAGCTTTAATAGTGCCTGTTGCATCGCCAGCAGAAATTAAGCAGGCTAGGCTGGATGCAAATCTTACGTTGCGGGAAGCTGCTACGTTGGCAGGATCTCCGAACGGCGCGCGGGCTTGGCTGCACTATGAGTCATCTACTAGGCAGATGGGTGTTGAGCGCTGGTCTTTGTTTCTGCTGGCAACAAACCAGCATCCACACTATCAACTGTACAAAAAATAAATGTATCAGGAGCGCAACCCATGACCCCCGCCGATCTGCACGCCTGGCAGGCCCAAATGGGCCTGACCGCCCCCAAAGCCGCCGCCGCGCTGGGCGTGAGTTACTCTGGCACCTACCGTGATTGGCTGGCGGGCGTCAGCCGCAACACCGGCAAGCCGGTGCAAATCAGCCAGATCACCGCGCTGGCTTGTGCGGCGCTGGCCGCTGGTTTGGGGCCATGGTCATCGGCGCCCACAAACAGCAACCAAGCGCCGGGCGGGCGATGACAGGTACATATTTGGGGTGCTTGCACCGGCCATGGGTTGTGTAGCTGATCTGATCACCCACTTGGATAGGTAACCACCCGCCCCAAGCCTGGCAGTCCTGACAGTGGCGGTTGTCTATATCTTTCAGATAGTCGCTGGTGTGGGTCATGATGTTGGCTGCTCCAGACTTTCGGCCAAGATCAATTGTCCATCCCGCCCGATGCGCAGCAGCCTGGCTGTGCCGCCCTTGGCCAGCAGCATCATGTCCATCGGGCCTTTGTCCTCGGTCGGGCGCACACCGCGCTGGTAAATGACGATGCGCTCAAACGTGTCGGCCACCAGTTGGCGGGTCTGCAGGCGTGCGTCGTAGTCCTGGGCTTCTACACCGGCGGCCAGGCGCTTCCACGCTGCATCGGTGCCCTGGATATCCGTACGGGCTGTGGCGGCCAGATCGCGCTCAGCCTCCTGGACGAGTGCCTGCAGCCGCTGCTGTTCGGCCTCCAGCTCGCGGGCACGCTTGGCAAACGTGAGCGGCACGCCATCCTCGGCGCTGGCCAGCATGGCGTCAGTGAGCTTTTCCAACTTGTTGTCCACGTCCACCAGATCCTGCCTAGCTTTTGTTAACTTGGCCAATGGGCCTGCAGACCGGTCGGCACCGTAGAGCGCCTGCAGGTTGACGATGTCTGAGCAGTATTCCATCAGCGCCCGCTCAAACGGGTAGACCGACACCGACCCGCCGACCGAGCAGCCGCCGTGTGAGTAACTGGTGCAGTGCAGACGTCTGTGACCGTTTTGGATTCGTCCCAGTTCGTCCCGGTTGCGCGTGCCGATGTTTTGCCCGACCAGGGCGCGTCCGCAATAGCCGCACACGGTGATGCCGATGCCGGTGAGTATGTGGGGCACCGGCCCCTTTGCCTTGCGCCTGCCACGCCCGCTGTTGGCCAGCTGCAGGCCGTCCCATTCAGCCTTGGTGAGCAGGGCCGGGTAATAGCCTGGCAGTTGGTAGCTCTCAGATCCCAGCGTAAGTTCTTTGTCCCCAATGAGCGCCCGTTGCTTGATCAGGCGGTAGATCTGCAGCGCCTGGGGGCCGCGCCCGGTCAGCGATAGGTTTTGCTCGGTCAGGCGCTCGATGATCTTTGTGGCGCCATAGCCCATCAGGTACAGGCGCAGGCCCTCACGTGCTGCGGCTACCCGCTCTGGTATTTCCTCCCACTTGCCGTCGACCAGCCGCAGCCATACCGGGTCTTTGCCGTTGCGGATCAGGCCTCTGTAAGTGCCAGCCAGCCATCCCTCGCACTGGCGCCTGATGCTGGCCAGCACCCGTTTGCTTTTGGTGTCGCTCTCTTCGTGGGCGCGGATCATGACCAAAAGCGAGTAGACCAAGTCCATCGGATTGGCCTTTAGCCTTTCGCGTGAATACTCTTTGCCATCGCTTGCAGTCACGACGGTGATGCCTGCATTTACAATATGGGCCAGTTGGGCTTGCGCCTGAATCGGTTCTGCCCTTGATAAACGGTCAAGGCCCTCGACAACGAGCACCGATCCTTGTGGTATCCGACCTTCTTCGACCGCTGCCAAAAAGACGCCTAGTGCACCCGATTTCACGTGCCTCTGGTGATACGCTGATAAGCCCTCATCTCTCATTGAAAGTGATTCGTCGAGAATAAGGGCATGCTCGGCAGCCCATTTGGCAGCGTAAGCTGCCTGGCGGTCGCTGCTATGGCCTGAAGCCTGGCGAGGATCGCTGAACCTCATATAGCTGTACACAAGACCTGTCAAACTACACCTCATGACTGAAACAATAGAAAAACGACCGCGTATAGGTATGGTATCGCTAGGATGCGCCAAGGCACTCACCGATTCCGAGCTGATCCTGACGCAGCTCAACGCTGAGGGATATCAGACCGTCAAGACCTTTCAAGGTGCCGATCTGGTGATTGTCAACACCTGTGGCTTCATTGATGATGCTGTCAAGGAAAGTCTGGACACCATTGGTGAGGCCCTTGCAGAAAACGGCAAAGTGATCGTCACTGGCTGCCTGGGTGCCAAGGCAGGTGAGGGTGGCGATAACCTGGTACGCCAGATGCATCCGAGTGTGTTGGCGGTGACTGGCCCGCAAGCGACCCAGCAGGTGATGGACGCCGTCCATGAGCATTTGCCCAGGCCGCATGATCCGTTTGTGGATTTGGTTCCCAATGGTTTTGGCGTGGCGGGCATCAAGCTGACACCTCGTCACTATGCCTACATCAAGATCAGCGAAGGCTGCAACCACCGGTGCACCTTCTGCATCATTCCTTCGATGCGGGGTGACCTTGTCTCGCGTCCAATTGGTGATGTACTCAAGGAGGCGCAAGCCTTGTTTGAGGGGGGGGTGAAAGAGTTGCTGGTGATCAGTCAGGATACCTCTGCTTATGGTGTCGATGTCAGCTATCGCACTGGTTTCTGGAATGGCACGCCGATCAAGACGCGCTTGCTGGAACTGGTGCAGGCGCTCGGTGAGATGGCGCAGCGTTATGGTGCCTGGTTGCGTTTGCATTATGTGTACCCGTACCCGAGTGTGGATACCATCCTGCCGCTGATGGCCTCTGGGTTGGTGTTGCCGTATCTGGATGTGCCGTTTCAGCACAGTCACCCTGATGTGCTCAAGCGCATGAAACGACCGGCCAGTGGCGAGAAGAATCTGGAGCGGATTCAGCGTTGGCGCGAGGTATGTCCTGAGATTGTGATTCGCAGCACCTTCATTGCCGGGTTTCCAGGAGAAACGGAAGAAGAGTTTTCGCATCTTTTGGACTTCGTTCGTGAAGCTAACATCGACCGGGCGGGCTGTTTTGCCTACAGCCCGGTTGCGGGAGCAACGGCCAATGAGTTGCCGGGTATGTTGCCCGAGGCTGTGCGCGAGGAACGTCGAGCCGCTTTTATGGCGGTGGCTGAAGAGGTCTCGGCGGCCAAGCTGCAGCGACGTGTGGGAGCCACCATGCAAGTTCTGGTGGATCATGCGCCGGGTTTGGGAAAAAAAGGCGGCTTGGGGCGTTCTTATGCGGATGCGCCAGAGATCGATGGTCTGGTGAAATTGTTGCCGCCAGAGAAAATCAGCAAAACGCTCAAGGTCGGTGAATTTACCCGCGCACGCATTGTGGGTGCACAAGGCCACGACCTGTTGGCGCAACCCATTTGATGCCAGTTATTGGCATTTATTCCAACAACAAAAAAGCCGCTGGGTTAACAGCGGCTTTTAGTTTTAAGCATCTGGTTAATGTCATCGAAATCAACCAGATTTCATTTATATTTGGTGCCCAGGAAGGGACTCGAACCCCCACGAAGTTACTCGCTAGTACCTGAAACTAGTGCGTCTACCAATTCCGCCACCTGGGCATTTCAGGAAAGAGAGAAGTATATCAAAAATATTAAGCAAACCAGCGCATTGCTGGAAGAAGTTGAAGGAATTGTTCAAGGTCATCGCGATGGCCATGGTTTTGTAACCCGTGACGATGGTGAGGCAGACATCTACCTGCCACCCAACGAGATGCGCGCCGTGCTGCACAAGGACCGCGTCAAGGTACGCATCGTGCGCAGTGACCGCAAGGGGCGCCCCGAGGGTCGGGTGGTTGAGATTGTTGAACGCAGCAGTCAGGTCATCATTGGCCGCTTGTTGCATGAAAGCGGCATCTGGATCGTGGCCCCTGAAGACAAACGCTACGGCCAGGACATCATGATCCCCAAAGCGGCTACTGGTGCCGCCCGCGCAGGGCAGGTGGTGGTGGTGGAGCTCACCGAGCCGCCGGCGCTGTTTGGTCAACCCGTTGGTCGGGTCAAAGAGGTACTGGGTGAAATTGACGACCCCGGCATGGAGATTGAAATTGCCGTGCGCAAATACAGCGTGCCGCATGAGTTTTCTGAAGCCTGCATGGCACTGGCTCGCGCTTTGCCTGATAAGGTGCGACCACAAGACAAGCTCAAGCGTGTCGATTTGACCGATGTGCCGCTGGTCACCATCGACGGTGAAGACGCCCGTGACTTTGACGATGCGGTGTATTGCGAGCCCACCAAAATCGGCAAGGGCCGAGCGGCCACGCCGGGCTGGCGTCTGTTGGTGGCGATTGCTGACGTGAGCCATTACGTTGAAAACGGTTCCGCCATTGACGTTGATGCGTATGAGCGTGCCACCAGTGTGTATTTTCCGCGCCGTGTGATCCCGATGCTGCCCGAGAAGCTCTCCAATGGCCTGTGTTCGCTCAACCCCGAGGTCGAGCGCCTTTGCATGGTCTGCGACATGGTGGTGTCGGAAGACGGCGAGGTCTCGGCCTACCAGTTTTACCCGGCAGTGATGTGGAGCCATGCGCGCTTCACTTATAACGAGGTGGCAGCAATTTTGGCCAACACCCGCGGCCCGGAGGCGCTCAAACGCAAGGATCGGGTGGACGACCTGATCCACCTGCACGATGTCTACCGCGCCTTGCTCAAGTCGCGCGTGCGCCGTGGTGCGGTGGACTTTGAGACGGTCGAAACCCAAATCGTTTGTGACGACGCCGGGCACATCGAAAAAATCATTCCGCGCACCCGCAACGACGCCCACAAGCTGATCGAAGAGGCGATGTTGGCCGCCAACGTCTGCAGCGCTGACTTCATTGCCCAGGGCAAACAAGCGGGTCTGTTCCGTGTCCACGAAGGCCCCACACCCGAGAAAAAAGAGGTGCTGCGTAATTACCTGAAGGTGACCGGTGTGGGCCTGACCATCAGCGACGATCCGTCGCCCGGTGAATTCCAGGCGATTGCCAACGCCACCAAAGACCGACCGGACGCCGCGCAGATCCACTCGATGCTGCTGCGCTCGATGCAGCAGGCGATTTACACACCGATCAACAGCGGCCACTTTGGTCTGGCATTTGAGGCCTACACCCACTTCACCAGTCCGATTCGGCGCTACCCCGATCTGTTGGTGCACCGGGTCATCAAGGCTATTTTGGCCAAAACCAAATACGTTTTGCCGACCTTGCCGATTCCGGGCGAGGCCCAGGCCAAGCTGTCCAAACGCCTCGAGAAAAACCTGGCGGCTCGGGTGGCCGAGCCGGGCCAGAAACCGCGCAAACTCAGTGCCGACATGCTCGCCTGGCAATCTGCCGGGCTGCATTGCAGCGCCAACGAGCGCCGCGCCGACGAGGCCAGCCGCGATGTGGAGGCTTGGCTCAAATGCAAGTACATGCGAGAACACCTGGGGGAAGAGTTCTCCGGGGTGGTCAGTTCGGTCACGAGTTTTGGCCTGTTCATCACACTCGATGCGATGTATGTCGAAGGCTTGGTGCACATCACCGAGCTCGGTGGCGAGTACTACCGTTTTGACGAAGCGCGTCAGGAATTGCGCGGCGAGCGTACCGGCTTGCGTTATGCGCTGGGAACCCGGGTTCGGGTGCAGGTCAGCCGGGTGGATCTGGATGGCAGGCGCATCGATTTCCGCTTGGTGCAAGAGGGTGAGGCACTGGTGTCACGCGCCCTGAAAGACAAGGGCGAGAGCAACGAGCGCGTTGTGTTTGACCAGGATGTGGACGGTGCATCTTCGGGTCGACGCAGCCGCAAAATCTCCGAGCCCCTGTCGCGGGTGGCCAAGTCACCGGTGGCTGGTGTCAAGTCGGCACGACGCGCACCGGCGGCCACCAAATCGCGGGAAAAAAGAAGTAAAAATAGGCGCTAGCCCTTTCTTTTAAAGCATAGCTTGCTATTTATTTTGATATGACTGAACTCTCGAAAGTGGCCGTGGTGACCGGCGCTGGCTCCGGCATTGGCCGGGCCGCCGCGCTGGCCTTGTTGCAAGATGGTTATCGGGTGGTGCTGGCCGGTCGGCGTGAGCAGCCGCTGGCAGAGGTGGCCCACCTTGGCGGCGCACCCGAGCGCAGCTTGGTGGTGCCAACCGATGTGTCGGATGAAACCTCGGTGCTGGCTCTGTTTGACAGTGTCGTGCGGCACTTTGGCCGGGTCGATGTGTTGTTCAACAATGCAGGGATCAGTGCGCCGCCGGTGTTGCTCGAAGACCTGACGCTGGCCCAGTGGCAAGGTGTGGTGGATGTGAACCTGACTGGCATGTTTTTGTGCCTGCGCCAGGCGTTTCGGGTGATGAAGGCGCAAACCCCGCAGGGCGGGCGCATCATCAACAACGGCTCAATTGCCGCCACCACGCCCCGACCCAATTCGATCGCCTACAGCGCCACCAAACATGCGGTGAGCGGCCTGACCAAGTCCGCCTCACTGGATGGGCGCAAGTACGGCATCGCGGTCGGGCAGATCGACATTGGCAACGCCGCCACCGACATGGCCAAAAGCATGCAGGCGGGCATTTTGCAAGCCAACGGCCAGACCGCGGTGGAGCCGGTGATGGATGTGAGCATCGCGGGCCAGTCGGTGCTTTACATGGCCAATTTGCCGCTGAGTGCCAATGTGCTGTTTCACACCGTGATGGCCACCCACATGCCATTTGTCGGGCGGGGTTAACAGGGCAGACTTGTGGTCAGTGTCGTGCGGCTAGGCGCACCCGGAAGTCCTACGGATGCCAGATGGCACTGATTTTTTGTGCTGATTGGCCGAACTTGCTGTCGCTGCCAAGCACGACAACCATGGCAACCACCTGAAGCAAGGGCTCAAAATCAGGTGGCATCTGACTCCTCCGTCGGCTGCGCGTTCATATATTTTCATAAGAGGAGACAGTTGGATGAAATTTGCAATCAAAGCAACGAGTTTGGCCGCAACCATCGCCCTGGCGGGATTGCCGCTGTTGGCGATCAGCGCCGCCCAAGCCAAGGGCGCCAGTGAACCTGCTTTCGCGGCGCTGCGAGCGGTCGACTTTCAAAAAGAGATCGACGGCAAGCAGGTCAACCTCTACACCATCCAAAACAAAAAAGGCATGGTCGTCAAGATCACCAATTTTGGTGCTCGCGTTGAGCAGGTGTTGGTCCCAGATCGGCATGGCAAGCTCGGTGACGTGGCGCAGGGCTACGAGACCATTGACCAAGTCATGGCAGGCCAAGCCTCGATGGGGGCGTTCATCGGGCGTTACGCCAACCGCATTGGCAACGGCAGCTTCAAGTTAGATGACACCGAGTACAAGCTGGCCATTAATGACTTGTCGACGCCACCTGCAGCGCCGCGCCAAAACACCTTGCATGGTGGCAAAAAAGGCTCGCGTTTTGTGGTGTTTGACGCCAAGCAACTGTCGCCCAGCGCCGTGCAGATGACGATTTTGTTCAAGGATGGGGAAGAGGGTTTTCCGGGTGATTTGCCCGTGCGTGTGATTTATGAAGTCAACGACCACAATGAGCTGTCGGTCAGCTACGACGCTGCGGCTGCCAACAAGAAGACCGTTGCCAATTTCACCGGGCACACCTTCTGGAATCTGTCAGGCGACTTGGGCTCCGTGATTGAAGACCATGTTCTGACCATCAATTCGGACAAGGCGCTGGAAGTGTCGCCCGCATTGGTGCCTAACGGCAAGGTCCGTGAAGTGGCTGGCACGCCGCTGGATTTCCGTCAACCCAAGGCGATTGGCAAAGACATCAAGGCCGACTACGACTTGCTCAAAGCCGGGGGTGGCTACGACAACCACTTCATCGTGAACCAGAAAACTCCGGGTGAGTTGACCCTGAATGCGCGTGTCATGGACCCGAAATCAGGCCGGGTGATGGAAGTCTGGTCAACCGAGCCAGGCGTTCAGTTCTACTCTGGCAACTTCCTGGAAGGCAAAATCCCGCGCGATCTGGGCAAGTCTTCCACGGTGTACCCGTTCCGCAGTGCTTTCGCCCTGGAACCCTCGCACTTCCCGGACTCGGTCAATCAGCCGGAATTCCCCTCCACGGTGCTCAATCCGGGCGAGTGGTACAGCGGCAAGATCGTCTACAAGTTCTCGGTTAAAAAATAATAGCGCCTAGTGCGCTTGGCATCAGGGGAAACGGCAACGTTTCCCCTTTTTTTATGCCGAAGCGGGGTGCCAGTTGCCGGGCCGGGTGATCAGCCGCCGATGTGGCTCAGCGGCAATTCGGTGCTGCTTTTGATGCTTTGCAGCACGATGTTGGAGCGGATGCTGTTGACCGCGGTGATGCGCGTCAGACGGCGCAGCACCGACTCTGACAACTCGCTCAAACTGGCCGCCACGATTTGCAGGATGTAGTCGGACTCGCCGGTCACTGCAAAACACTCCAGCACTTCGGGGAAAGCGGCAATCTCTTGCTCAAAAGCGGTGCCTTCGTCACCGCCGTGGCGCGCCAGCGTGACATAACTGATAGCGCGTACCCCCAGCCCAATGCGGGCTGGGTCCAGCAGCGCCACGGTGCGCCGGATGATGCCGCTGCTTTGCAGGCGGCTGATGCGCCGACTCACCTGTGAGGCCGACAGGTGCACTTGTTCGCCCAGTTGCTGATGGGTTGCGCTGGCGTTTTTTTGTAACGCAGTCAGAAGTGCAATATCGTATTTGTCGAGCAGGGAATCATCGCTGATTTGATTTTTCATGCATGAATTATGCGTCTTAAGAAGAAATTAGCTAAAAAGTTGCATCCCCATTGCGGTCCATTTTGACTACGATGGTGATCATCTCGTTTTCAGTTTTTACCCACCATGTCCTCTTCTACCGCTGCGGCACCTGTTGCCGCACAGCCCACTGCCGCCCAGCCGCAGGATGCCGAAGCCTTGCGCCACACCACCCGTGAGGATGCGCAGGCGATGTTGACCGCCACCTTGATCATGTCGTTTGGGGTGTTGATGTTCAGCCACGCTGGTTTGCTCACCGGGGGCACGGCGGGCGTGGCGTTTTTGATCCACTACCTCACCGGTTGGGGCTTTGGTGCGGTGATGTTTGTGGTGAACGTGCCGTTTTACTGGCTGGCCTGGCAGCGCATGGGCCGCGATTTCACCATCAAGACCGTGTTGTCGGTGGGTATGCTGTCGGTGATCGTCACCTTCATGCCCCGGTTGGTCAGTTTTGACACCCTGTCACCGATATTCGCAGCGGTGATTGGTGGTCTGCTGATGGGGGTCAGCATCTTGATCCTGTTTCGTCACCGGGCCAGCCTGGGCGGCTTTAACGTGTTGGCGCTGTACCTGCAAGACCATTTTGGCTGGCGCGCTGGGCGGGTGCTGATGGTTTTGGACGGGACGATTCTGATTTGTTCCTTTGGCGTGGTGGACTGGCAGCATGTTGCCATCTCGGTGCTGGCTGCGGTCCTCATGAACCAGACCCTGGTCACCAACCACCGCAAAGAGCGCTACATCGTGCTGTAAGGCGTTTTAGATAAAAAACGGCTCTAGCCCTTTGGATTAAAGGGCTGTTTGCTATTTTTTTTGTTATTCCAATGCGTAACGACAGCCCTGCCAGCTGCCACGCTGTGCCAGTTCGGCTGAGATCCTGGGTGCCAGTTCAGACAGGCGCACATTCCATTCGGGTGCGAGTTTTTGCGAGGGCGGCACCTCGCTGCCCACGCGCTGCAGCAGGATGTGCGGTGACAGGCACTCAATGAAGTCGGCCAGCAGACCAATACATTCTTCTTCACCCAGCAGTGGCACCGACGCCGGGTCGCGCTGCCAGTCGCGTGCCAGCATCGTGCCGCGCACCACCTGCAGTTGGTGCAGTTTGAGCGCGTGGATCGGCAGCGCGGACATCAGCCGGGCGCCGTCCAGCATGCTGGCTACCGATTCACCAGGCAGGCCCAGCAGCAGGTGCGCCGTCACTTCCAGGCCCCGCGCAGCGGCGCGCTGGATCGCATCCACACTGCAGGCAAAGTCATGGCCACGGTTGACCCGCGCCAGCACCGCGTCGTTGCAGGACTCCACACCAATCTCCAGCTCAATGATGTGCTTGTGGGATAGATCGGCCAGGTAGTCCAGCACCTGATCTGCCAAGCAATCGGGCCGGGTGCCAATGGCCAGGCCGCTGATGTCGGGGTGGGCCAACGCTTCTTCGTAACAGGCACGCAGCCGTTCGAACTCACCGTAGGTGTTGCTGTAGCTCTGGAAATACGCCATGTAGCGCTGGGTGTTCGGGTAACGCCTGCGCAAGAAATTCAGCCCGGCCTCGATCTGCGCGGTGATGGATTGCTGGGGGTCCAGATAACCGGGCGTGAAGCCCGCGTTGTTGCAAAACGTGCAGCCGCCTTTGCCCAGCAGACCGTCGCGGTTCGGGCAGGTGAAGCCCGCCAGCACCGACACTTTTTGCACCCGCCCGCCATAACGTGTTTTGACGTGTTCGTTCCAGGCGTGGTAGCGGCGTTCGCCAAAGGGGGAGGGGAGGTTGGTTGTCATGGGGTCAGGCTCTGGCGCCAGGGCGTAGCGCGGGCGCGCAGTATGCCCGATGCCGCAGCTCATTTGTCCAAAGCGGCTTGGCTGGCGCCCAGTGCGGTTTGCAGCATGTCAACGAATACCCGGGTTTTGGCGGGCATGAGTTTGCGCCCCGGAAACACCGCCCACGCCACCGGGCTGGGCAACACCCAGTCGGGCAAGACGCGCCGCAACCGGCCGCTGCGCACATCGGGCAGTGCAAAATAATCCGGCACCGCGGCAATGCCGACACCCGCGCGCGCCAGGCTGATCAGCAACTCAGGCGCGTTGGCGGCGGCGCGTCCGGGCGGCACCGCTTGCCAGTGTTCATCGCCACGGGTCAGCGTCCAGGGCACGGGTTCACCATTGCCACCCAGCAGACGCACCGCATCGTGCTGGGGCAGATCCTGCGGTACCTTGGGCTCGCCGTGTTCGGCCAGGTAAGCGGGTGCGGCGTACAGGCCGCTGGAAAATACCGCCAACCGCCGGGCGGCCAGCAGGTTGTCGTCGGGCAGATTGCCGATACGCACCGCCACATCAAAACCTTCGCCCAGCAGGTCCACCCGGCGCGGTGACAAATCCAGCTCCAGCGAGATGCCCGGGTGCATGGCCACAAAGGCCGCCAGGGTGTCCACCAGCAGCAGGTTGGCAAAGTCACTGGGCATCGACACCCTTAAGCGGCCGCTTGGCAGTGCCTGGCGGTGCGCGCGCAGCGCCACCACGGCGTCCACCTCCTGCACCACCTGGCGCGCGTGGTCGAGCAACTGTTGGCCAAATTCGGTCACGGTCTGGCGCCGCGTGGTGCGCAGCAACAGGCGCTCACCCAATTGGGTTTCGAGCGTCGAGATGCGCCGCGAGACGGTAGATTTGGGCAGCCCTAAGCGTTCGGCGGCCTTGCTAAAGCTGCCCAAATCGGCCACGCGGGCAAACACCAGCAGGTCGTTGGGATCAATGTTTTGGTTAGATTGTTCCATATTGACAACAATGTTATCCGATTCAAGGGATTCTCAGGGTGATTGGCAGCAAATACAGTACATCCATTGACTTTTCAAACCCTCTGCCAAGGAGCTTTTCATGAACATTCTGCAAATCAACGCCAGTGCCCGCCTCGAAGGCGCCAACTCCACCCGTGTTGCCAACAGCATCGTGGCGCGCCTGCAAGCCGCCAACCCGGCTGCAACGCTGACCTTGCGTGATCTGGCTGTGACACCGCAGCCGGTGCTGGATGCAGCCGCGCTGGGCGCACTGTTCACCCCGGCCGACAAACGCAGCGCCGAACAAGCGGCTCGGGTGGCCCTGGACGATGCCTTGATTGCCGAAATCCAGGCGCATGACACCATTGTGCTGGGCGTGCCGATGTACAACTTTGGTGTGCCGGTGCAGCTCAAGAGCTGGATCGACGCGATCGCCCGCAATGGCGTGACCTTCCGCTACACCGCCAACGGCCCCGAAGGCCTGCTCTCCGGCAAAACGGTGTATGTCGGGCTGGCACGGGGTGGCCTGTACCGTGACACGCCCAACGACTCGCAAGTGCCTTACTTGAAGTCGGTGCTGGGTTTTCTGGGCCTGACCGATGTGCGCTTTGTTTACGCCGAAGGCCTGAACATGGGGCCAGACGCCGCTGCCGCCGGATTCGCCCAGGCTGAACGCGACATCAACGCCGCTTTGGCCTGATTGCTGAATAAAACTGTCCATAGCCCTCTTGAAATAAGGGGGTGTTGCTATCAATAGAGGAATATGCCATGAACACGACTTTTGCCAACACAAGCGTTCAACAGTCGCGCAGCGTCGAGCGCCTGGTGGTCGGGCAGGCCACCTCGGACGGTGCGGGTGTCAAACTCACTCGGGTGCTGACGCAGCACCTGCAGCGCAGGCTGGATCCGTTTTTGATGCTCGACGCCTTTGGCAGCGACAAGGCGGACGACTACATTGCCGGTTTCCCGGATCACCCGCACCGTGGGTTTGAAACCATCACCTACATGATTGCCGGGCGCATGCGCCACCGCGACAGCGCGGGCCACGAAGGCTTGCTGGAGAACGGCGGCGTGCAATGGATGACCGCCGGGCGTGGTGTCATCCACTCCGAAATTCCGCAGCAGGAAGACGGCGTGATGGAGGGCTTTCAGCTCTGGCTGAACCTGCCCGCGCGCGACAAGATGATGGCGCCCTGGTACCGCGACTTCAAGGCCGCTGATTTGCCCAGCTTCACCACCGAACAGGGTGTGCAGGTGACGGTGATTGCAGGAACCAGCCACGATGTGCGCGGTGCAGTCACGCGCGACGCCACCGCACCGCTGTACCTGGACGTGCACCTGCCCGCAGGCACCCAGTTTGAGCAGACGGTGCCCGCCGGTCACAACGCCTTTGTGTATGTCTACCGGGGTGAGGTGACGATCGCTGGCCAAACGGTGCCGGTGCAGCGCATGGCCTTGCTGGCCAACAGCGCCGATGCCGACGGTGTGGTGATTGAGGCCAGTGACGATGCCAAAGTGCTGCTGATCGCCGGGCGCCCGCTGGGTGAGCCGATTGCCCAGTACGGCCCGTTTGTGATGAACACCCAGCAAGAGATTTACCAGGCGCTCAGCGACATGCGTGACGGGCGGTTTGGGGAGTAGCGGGTTTGACCAGCTGCCGGTGTTTCTGGCGGCGGTAGGTCATTTTGGCCTGTAGCCCAATGTAATCAAAGGCTAGCAGCTATGTTTCATATAGCGATGAAGCGATCTTTGGCCTGACTGGCTTGGTATGGCCAGCTACGGCCGCGCAAGCGTGCTGGGAACAGCTGGCGCAGGTAGCGCAATCCGGGCCACGGCCGCACCACATGCGCCAGTTGGAACTGCGCGCTGGGTTCGGCGCTGAGCCACACCAAACCGGTGGCGGGTTGAGTCCAACTCTCGCCCGCGCGTAACCACACGTCTTGCATCTGGCCAGGCTGTGTCAGCCACAGCCGCCCGTGGCCAACACGAACCATGCTGCCTGCGTGCAATGTCAGGCCAACCGCGTGTTGGGTGCCCAATTCATAGTGTTCGATCTGGTACATGGGGTGCTCCTTGCAGGCGAGAGGTCAGGGGAAAAATCGGTCATCACAATGTACGTTGTTTACCGATACAGTACCAGTACAGTTGCCGGGTTAATTAAGATAACTGGCCTGGTGTCTCTACCAATACAATCCCGCCATGAACACCCTTTTGCCAGAGCCGACGTCCTTGCCACTCACTGCATCACCTGGGTCGGGCGCTGCCGTGGGCGGCCAAGGCACGCTGGTGGACCAGTTGGTGCAGTGGGCCGAGTTGCGCATCAGCCAGCAGGTGTTTCGCCCCGGCATGCGCATGCCCTCGGTGCGTCAACTCGCCACCGAGCGTGGTGTGTCGCGTTTCACCGTGGTCGAGGCTTACGAGCGGCTGGTGGCGCGTGGGCGGCTGCAGGCGCGTCGGGGTGCCGGTTTTTTTGTGCGCGAGCCCGAGGTGGCTACCAGCCCCAAACGTGTCAAAGCCTCCCCGGCGCGTGCGCAGCCCATCGACATGGGCTGGCTGGTGCGCAACATGCAAAGTGGCATTGCGGCCGACAAGGCGCCTGGTTTTGGCTACCTGCCGCCCGATTTGTGTGGCGGCGAGCTGATCAAAGGCGGCCTGCGCTCGGTGGCGGGCACGGCGGGGCTGCAACTGTCGCACGCGGCGCTGGCGCAGGGTTACGCGCCATTGCGTGAGCAGATCGTGCGGCGCCTGGCCGAGCTGGAGGTGTCGGCCACACCAGCGCAGATCCTGACCACCTCGGGCGCGACGCAGGCGGTGGACCTGATAGCGCGCAAGTTCCTGCGCCCTGGCGACAGTGTGATTGTGGGCGACCCGGCCTGGTCGGCACAGCTGGGCACGCTGGTCATGATGGGGGTGAATCTGGTCAGCTTGCCTTACACCCCGCAGGGGCCGGACGTGACCGCGCTGGCCGAGTTGGCGGCCAGTTGCCAGCCCAAGATGCTGTTGCTCAACACTGTGCTGCACAACCCGACCGGTCTGTTGCTGACGGCGGCGGCGGCGTATCAGATCCTGCGTGTGGCCGAGGCCCATGACCTGATCGTCGTGGAAGACGATATCTATGCCGACTTTCTGCCAAACACGGTGCCCACCGCGCGGCTGGCCAGCCTGGACCAGCTCAAGCGGGTGATTTATCTCGGCAGTTTTTCCAAGATGCTGGTGCCCAATGTGCGCGTGGGGTATCTGGCGGCCTCGGCCGACATTGCCGAAACCCTGGGCAACCAGAAGCTGCTGACGTCGTTGGCCACACCCGAGATCAACGAGCGCATCGTGCACCGGGCGCTCACCGAAGGCAGCTACCGCAAACATTGCCAGCGGGTACACGCTGCGCTGGATGAGTTGCGCGAGCCCACCTTTGCCCGGCTGGAGTCCATGGGCCTCAAACCCTATCACCGACCGCAGGCCGGGTTTCAGGGCTGGTTTGACACCGGTGTGGACACCATCGCGCTGGCCGCGCTGGCGTTGGATGCGGGTTATCTGCTGGCGCCGGGCGCGCTGTTTTCACCGCAACAAACGCCCAGCACCTTCATGCGCATGAACATTGCCACCAGCCAAAATCCGGCGCTGCTGCAGTGGCTGGAGGCTGCCATCCAACACTTGCGCAGGTAAATGGCGGGCTGGCGGTGGTGGCCTGAGCATTGATGGTCTTTTTCTGCTCTAGCCCTTATTTTGAAAGGGCTTGCAGCTATTTAAACAATAGTATTTACGGCGCTTGGCCTGAGCCGATGTTGCTGGCACAGCGCGGACGGCTCGTCTGGCATTGATATTGCTAACTTGGTGGGGTTCCATTTCAGTTTCAACGAGGCCTTCATGTCCAAACGTCTTTTCCTTCAAACCGCTCTTGCCCTGGCTGCCACGTCTGTCCTGGGTCTGGCCCAGGCGCAACAAAGCACCCCCATCAAATTCCAGCTGGACTGGCGTTTTGAAGGCCCCAGCGCGCTGTTTGTGACACCGGCTGCCAAAGGTTATTTCAAGGCTGCCGGGCTGGATGTGAGCATTGACGCTGGCAATGGCTCGGGCGGCACGGTGACCCGTGTTGCTTCTGGCGCGTATGACATGGGGTTTGCCGATCTGGCGGCGTTGATGGAGTTCCACGCCAACAACCCTGATGCACCCAACAAGCCGGTGGCGGTGATGATGGTCTACAACGACACACCGGCCTCGGTGATGGCGCTCAAGAAGTCCGGTATCAAAAAACCGGCTGATCTGAGTGGCAAAAAACTCGGCGCCCCGGTGTTTGACGCGGGCCGCCGCGCTTTCCCGATTTTTGCCAAGGCCAACGCGGTGACCAACGTGGCCTGGACCGCGATGGACCCACCGCTGCGCGAAACCATGCTGGTGCGCGGTGATGTGGACGCCATCACCGGCTTCACCTTCACCTCGCTGTTGAACCTGGAAGCCCGCGGTGTCAAGGCCGCCGATGTGACGGTGCTGCCGTACCCCGACTTCGGCGTCAAGCTGTATGGCAACGTCATCATTGCCTCGCCCAAATTGATCAAAGAGAACCCGGGCGCCATCAAAGCCTTTCTGGCCGCTTTTGCCAAGGGCGCCAAGGACGTGATCAGCAACCCCGCAGCGGCGATTGCGGACGTGAAGGCGCGTGACGGCATTGTGAATGTGGAGCTTGAAACCCGTCGCCTCAAACTCGCGATTGACACCGTGATCAACAGCCCGAACGCTCGCGCTGAAGGCTTTGGCCAGGTCAACGGCCCGCGCTTGTCGTTGATGGCCAGCCAGGTGTCGGATGCCTTTACCACCAAGACCCGCGTCAATGCCGAACAGGTTTGGAACGGCAGCTTCTTGCCCTCCAAGGCCGCGCTGGACGTGTTGCCCAAGAAATGAGTGTTTGAGCAGCTGGCCAGCGGCGATGTGGCAAGACGCAGCGCCCCTGGTTGAGCTTGTTCGCTGGCGCAGGCGGGTGACTGCTTGGTCGGTCAAAATTTCAAATTCAATAGCAGCTAGCCCTTTATTTAAAAGGGCTGGAGGCCTATTTTTATAACAATCATGCACAAAGCGCCATCTCCCTGGTTTGTCGATTTTTCAGACGTTTGGCTGGCCTACAACCATGAGTTGCTGGTGCAAAACCAGTTCGCCGTGGAGGCGATTGACCTCAAGGTGCGCCAGGGCGAGTTCATCGCCATCGTCGGGCCGTCGGGCTGTGGCAAATCCACCTTCATGAAACTGGCCACCGGGCTGAAGATGCCCTCGATGGGCAAGATCCTGATCGACCAGCAGCCGGTAACCGGGCCGCTCAAGATCAGCGGCATGGCGTTTCAGGCGCCCAGCCTGTTGCCCTGGCGCACCACGGTGGACAACGTGCTGTTGCCGCTCGAAATTGTGGAACCCTACCGCAGCAACTTCAAAGCCAAACGCAAGGAATACGAGGAACGCGCGCGCAGATTGCTGCAAAAGGTGGGGCTGGGTGGCTACGAGGACAAATTCCCCTGGCAACTCTCAGGCGGCATGCAGCAGCGCGCCAGCATTTGCCGCGCGCTGATCCACGAACCCAAGATGCTGCTGCTCGATGAACCTTTTGGTGCACTCGACGCCTTCACGCGGGAAGAGTTGTGGTGCATCCTGCGCGACCTGTGGACCGAGCAGAAGTTCAACGTGATCCTGGTCACCCACGACCTGCGCGAGAGTGTTTTCCTGGCGGACACGGTGTATGTGATGAGCAAGAGCCCAGGCCGTTTTGTCGTTAAACGCGAGATCGACCTGCCACGCCCGCGCGAGCTGGAGATCACCTACACCCAGGAGTTTGGCGACATGGTGCACGAGTTGCGCGGCCACATTGGTGCTGTGCGCCAAACTGGTGCACCTGTTCCTCAATGACGAAAACGCTAGCGTCAATCGAATGTCCGCTGGGTATCAGCACGGGCTTTGGCCTTCAACTTTTCTTGTGAAGTTATGAACAAAAGACAAATGGAAATCTGGTCGCCCTGGCTGCTGCTGACTGCCGTGCTGGTGCTGTGGCAGGTGTTGTGCTCGGCCTTTGCGGTGTCCGAGTTCATCTTTCCCAGCCCGTGGCGCATCTGGACACAGTTTTGGGAGTTCCGCGACACCATCGCTGGCCACGCCTGGCGCACCTTCTGGGTGACGATGGTGGGTTTTGGCCTGGCCATTGTGGTGGGGGTGTTGCTGGGTTTTGTGATTGGCAGCTCGCGCCTGGCCTATGCGGCGGTTTACCCGCTGATGACCGCGTTCAACGCCTTGCCCAAAGCCGCGTTTGTGCCGATTCTGGTGGTGTGGTTTGGCATTGGGGTGGGCCCGGCGATCCTGACCGCATTTTTGATCAGCTTTTTCCCGATCATGGTCAACATCGCCACCGGTCTGGCCACGCTGGAGCCTGAGTTGGAAGATGTGTTGCGGGTGCTGGGTGCCAAACGTTGGGATGTGTTGATCAAGGTCGGCCTGCCGCGCTCGATGCCGTATTTTTATGGCTCGCTCAAGGTCGCGATCACGTTGGCTTTTGTCGGTACCACGGTGAGTGAAATGACCGCCGCCAACGAAGGCATTGGTTATCTGCTGATCTCGGCCGGGTCCAGCATGCAGATGGGTCTGGCCTTTGCCGGGCTGGTGGTGGTGGGTGCGATGGCGATGGTGATGTATGAGCTGTTCAGCATCATCGAAAAACACACCACCGGCTGGGCGCACCGCGGGTCCCAAAATGGCTAGTCCACAACAGTCATAGCGTGACGGAGAGACGCTTGGGGTAAAGTCGTGGTTCAAGGTGGGCAAAGCCCTGCACACCACGGCTCGTTCGACGTTCCTGACAAGCATGACATCACCTTTCTCCGCCATCAAACCAGGCATCAAACTGGCTGACCAAGTTGCCAGTGCTTTGGAGGCGGAAATTCGGACTGGTCGGCTTCAAACCGCGCAAAAGTTACCGACCGAAACGGTATTGGCCCAGCAGTTTTGTGTGAGCCGAACAGTGGTTCGTGAGGCGATTTCACGTCTGAAATCTCTTGGGCTGGTCGATTCAAGGCAGGGCAGTGGTGTGTTTGTCCAGGCACTGGGCGTGGAACCCCTCGATTTTGCGATCCCACATGCCGCACCCAAAGATGCGGTCATGCAAATAGTGGAAGTACGCCGCGCACTCGAGTCCGAGGTCGCTGAACTTGCCGCCCAACGCCGCACGGGCACAGATCTGCTGGCCATTCGTCTGGCCATGCAACACATTGATGATGCGGTGCGCGACGGGCACGATGGGGTGGAAGAGGACGTTGAATTTCACCGAGCCATTGCGCATGCAGCGGGCAACCCATTTTTGATTCGCACGCTGGATTATTTGTCCCAGTTCCTCCAAGATGCAACACGTGTGACACGCGCCAATGAAGCCCGCAGAGTTGACTTCGCCCAAGCGGTGACGCAGGAACACGAGCATATTGTGCGAGCCATCGAAGCCAGTGACAGCGCGGCCGCTCGGCAAGCCGCCCATGAACACATGTGCAATGCGTTGCGACGCATCGAACAGGCGGACCCTGCTTTTTGGGCGCAAGATGGTGTCAGGTTGGCGGCGTCACTGGTCGCTCCACGCGCCCTACCATCAGGTCCGCACACACCTACCTAGACGGTCACTTCGCACCTGGCGAACAAGCCAACCAAGCCATGCAAAACCACGGGTTATCCCTAGTTAAATGCGGTTTTTAAATTTGTATGATGACCATATAAACAGGGAAACACACAAATTTGATGTAACCCATACGAGGAGATTATTCGCATGTCCACCCTTTCATTACTCGGCATAGGAGCGGGCAGTATTGCGTTGCTTTTGCTACTAATCATCCGCTGGCAAGTCCACGCTTTTGTGGCGATGATGGTGGTCAGTGTCTTGGTGGCCTTTGCCACCGGCATGCCCATTGGAGACATCATCAGCACGATGATTGCTGGCATGGGCGGAACTTTAGGCTCGGTTGCTATTTTGGTGGCCATGGGTGCCATGCTGGGCCGCATGATTGAAGTCTCTGGTGGCGCTGCCAGCTTGGCCAACCGGTTTACCGCTATTCTGGGACCCAAGCGTGTTCCTATGGCCCTGACAGCGGCTGCACTTGTGTTGGCGATTCCGGTGTTTTTTGACGTGGGTTTCATCATCTTGGTGCCTATCGTCTATGGCTTTTGCAAAGCCGCCGGAGTCAACCCGATCAAGTTCGGGCTGCCGGTAGCGGGAATCATGCTGGCAGTGCATGTGGTGGTCCCTCCACACCCCGGTGTCGTGGGCGGCGCAGCCATTGTGAATGCTGATATTGGCTGGATTGCCATCATTGGTTTGGCCATCTGCATCCCGCTGGGCGTGTTATCGCAATACGTCGCAGCGTGGCTTAACCGTAAGGGTTATCCGATGCTGCCGACCACCGCAGAGCAGTTCGATGCTTTCGGGAAAAAGGAACAAAAGTCACAGAGCCCAAGCCAAGGCACACCCAGCGTCGCATCGGTGATGGCACTGATCCTGATTCCCTTGGGAATGATCATGGCTGGCACAACCGGTGCCACCTTGCTTCCCAAGGGTGATGCGCTGCGCAATGTGCTGGGTTTCATCGGTTCGCCTGTGTTTGCCTTGTTGGTGGCTGTAGGTCTTGCCATGTTCCTCTTGGGTCGCAACCAAGGATGGAACCGTGAAAGAACCAACGCCATCATGGAGTCCTCGCTTCCTCCTGCGGCAACGGTGATTTTGGTAACGGGTGCCGGTGGCGTGTTCGCCAAGGTGCTTACAGCCAGTGGCATTGGTACAGCGCTGTCCCAGAGTCTCAGTGCCACCCATCTGCCTTTGATCTTGCTGGCCTTTGTCATTGCGCTGGCCTTGCGGGCTGCACAAGGCTCCGCCACCGTGGCCATCATTACGACCTGTGGCCTGTTAGCCGATGCCATCACAGGGGGTGGGTTCACATCCGTGCAAGTGGCTCTGCTGTCTGTGGCCATCGGCTTTGGTTCCCTGGGCTTGTCACATGTGAACGATTCGGGCTTCTGGATCGTGACCCGTTACTTGGGTCTGAGTGTCGGTGATGGTCTGCGCACCTGGACCGTACTGACTACCGTGCTCGGCGTTGCAGGATTCTTAATTACAACCTTGCTGTGGCTGTTGGTGGCCTAGAGCGCCACTTTTCTGATTAATTTAGTTTTTACAAAGGACTGCTATGAATCAACCAACTGTTGGCATCATTGGCCTGGGCGCGATGGGCGCAGGCATTGCCAAAACTCTGCGCAACAACGGCTTTACCATTCATGTGTGCGATGTACGCCCAGGCGTGGCGCAAACTTTCGTCGCTGAAGGTGGTGCCGCCCATGCCACTGCCGCGGCATTGGCTGCGGTGAGCGATGTGGTGGTGTCCGTGGTGGTCAATGCCGCGCAGACCGAATCTGTCTTGTTTGGCGACAACGGTGCCGCTGCCGCCATGCGTGCAGGCAGCACCTTTGTGATGTGCTCCACAGTAGATCCGGGCTGGTCCATGGCATTGGAGGCTCGTTTGAATGTGTTGGGTCTGCACTATGTGGACGCGCCCATCTCGGGTGGTGCGGCCAAGGCCGCATCGGGCCAAATGACCATGATGACTGCTGCCAAGCCCGAAGCCTATGCTGCCGCCAACACCGTGCTCGACGGCATGGCGGGCAAGGTCTACCGTCTGGGTGATCAAGCCGGTGCAGGCAGCAAAGTCAAGATCATCAACCAGCTGCTCGCCGGTGTGCACATTGCTGTGGCAGCCGAAGCCATGGCGTTGGGTTTGCGCGAGGGTGTGGATGCGGCAGCACTGTATGAAGTGATCACCCACAGCGCAGGCAACAGCTGGATGTTCGAGAACCGCATGGCCCACGTGCTGGCAGGTGACTACACGCCGCTGTCGGCCGTGGACATTTTTGTAAAGGACCTCGGCTTGGTGCTGGATACTGCGCGTTCGAGCAAGTTTCCTTTGCCACTGGCCGCCACAGCGCATCAGATGTTCATGCAGGCATCCACTGCGGGTTTTGCCAAAGAAGATGACAGCGCTGTGATCAAGATCTTTCCAGGTATCACGCTGCCCGCGAGCAAGGAGTCAGCATGACCCGCGCACTGTTAGGCTGCATAGCCGACGATTTCACTGGCGCCACCGATCTGGCCAACAATTTGGTTCGTGCTGGCATGCGTGTGGTGCAGGCCATAGGTGTACCCACGGCACCGCTGGACACCGAGGTGGATGCCATTGTGGTGGCTCTTAAGTCACGGACCATCCCGGCGCAAGAGGCCGTTGCTCAATCGTTGGCGGCATTGCAATGGTTGCAGGCGCAGGGTGCCAAGCAAATCTATTTCAAATATTGCTCCACCTTTGACAGCACGGCTGCAGGCAACATCGGCCAGGTGACCGATGCGTTGATGCAGGCGCTGAACGCCGATTTCACCATCGCCACGCCAGCCTTTCCGGACAACAAGCGCACGGTGTTCAAGGGCTACTTGTTTGTGGGCGATGTGCTGCTCAACGAGAGCGGCATGCAAAACCATCCCCTCACGCCCATGACCGACTCCAACCTCGTGCGCGTGTTGCAGGCCCAAACCACACATCGAGTGGGCCTGATTGACCACAGCGTGGTGTCGTTGGGTGAAGCCGCCATCCGAGCGCGCATCCTAGCGCTCAAAGCCGAAGGCGTGCGCATCGCAGTGGTGGATGCCGTCTCCAACGCTGATTTGCTTCGACTGGGCCCCGCGCTCAAGGAGTTGCCGTTGGTCACTGCTGGCTCAGGTGTGGCCATTGGGTTGCCGGGTAACTTCGGTGTCGCACCGACCCATGATGCGGCCAATCTGCCCACCGCACACGGCCTACAAGCCATTGTGTCGGGAAGCTGTTCAGTAGCGACCAACCAACAGGTGAAGGATTTCATCCAAAGTGGCAAGCCGGCCTTGGCCATCGACCCGTTGCGTATCGCCTCAGGCGTTGATGTGGCGGCCGAGGTGCTGGCCTGGGCAGAGGGACATATCACGCAAGGCCCTGTGTTGGTGTATTCCACGGCAGAGCCCTCAGCCGTACGCGCCATCCAAAGCGAGTTGGGCGGCGAAAAAGCAGGTGCCATGGTCGAAGAAACTATTGCCTCCATTGCGCGGGGTTTGGTGCAACGTGGCGTTCGCCAGCTCATTGTGGCGGGGGGGGAAACATCCGGTGCTTGCGTGCAAGCCTTGGGTATTGACCAAATGCGCATCGGTGAGCAGATCGACCCTGGTGTACCTTGGTGCCATGCAGTGTCCCCGTTGGCGCCTGATGGACTGCACCTCACGCTCAAGTCGGGTAACTTTGGCAGCACCGACTTTTTCACCAAAGCCTTTGTGCAGATCAAAGTATGAGCCAGATCGCCCCTCCCTTCATGGAAGAAGCCCTGGCGCGCACTGAAATTTGTCGCGTTGGCCGCAGCCTGTTCGAGCGCGGTTATGTCCATGCCACAGCTGGCAATATCAGCGTGAGGCTAGCCGATGGGTACCTCATCACGCCGACCGATGCCTGTTTGGGCATGCTCCAGGCGGAGCGCCTTGCGCGGCTGGACATCCAAGGACAGCAACTGTCAGGTGACCGCGCCAGCAAGACCATTGCACTGCACCGCCACATCTACGACGCTTCGGTCAACACCGCGACCCCGGCACGCTGCATCATCCACACCCACAGCACCCATTTGGTAGGCTGTTCGTTGGCGGACGACACTGCAGCAGCTGGACAATGGGTGCCTGATGCGCCTTTGTTGCCCCCCATCACACCCTACTTTGTGATGAAGGTAGGCCGGGTGCCCCACATACCCTACCACCGCCCTGGAGCCTCCGAAGCCGCTGCGTTGGTGGCGCAAACCATTGCACGTTTCGCTTCTCAAGGCAGTCCCATTCGTGCGGTGATGCTTGCCCGTCTGGGTCCCAATGTATGGCACGACACGCCAGCTGCTGCGATGGCTGTTCTGGAAGAACTGGAAGAAACCGCCCGTCTCTGGCTGTTAAGCCAGCCGCGCCCCACACCGCTGACTGAATCTCAGATCGAAGAACTGCGCCTGACTTTTGGCGCGCACTGGTAACCAGCAAGCAACGCATCCAACACTTTTTTGGGAGAACACACCATGCCCCGATTTGCCGCCAACCTGTCCATGCTCTATAACGACGTGGACTTTCTCGATCGATTTGCCGCCGCCGCCCATGATGGTTTCAAAGCGGTGGAATACCTTTTCCCCTATGCCTACCCGGCTCAGGAGTTGGCCACACGTTTACAAGCCAACGGCTTGCAGCAAGTGCTGTTCAACGCACCTCCCGGCGACTGGGACGCAGGGGAGCGCGGGCTAACCTGCTTGCCTGGACGCGAAGCCGAATTCCGCGAAGGCATCGGCCAAGCCATCGCATACGCCACGGCCTTGCAATGCCCCCGCATCCACATCATGGCGGGTTTGGTCCCGCAAGATGCGGATGCCAAGGCTGTGCGTGCCACCTACATTGCCAATGCCCGCTATGCTGCCGAGCAGGCTGCGCCTCACCACATTGACATCCTGCTCGAACCCATCAATGGCCGTGACATGCCTGGCTTCTTTCTCAATCGCCAGGATCAGGCCCACGCGCTGATCGCCGAGATCGGCGCTGCCAACGTCAAAGTGCAGATGGATCTGTACCACGCGCAAGTGGTGGAGGGCGACTTGGCCATGAAAATCCGCCAATACCTGCCCACTGGCAATGTGGGCCATTTCCAGATTGCCGGTGTGCCCGAGCGCCATGAACCTGATGTCGGGGAGATCAACTACACCTACTTGTTCAAGCTGCTTGATAGTCTGGGCTACCAAGGATGGATTGGCTGCGAATACCGCCCCAGTCGTGGTGTAGTGGCGCATGCGACATCCGATGGCCTGGGTTGGCTCAAGCCCTGGTTGTAATTGCTCACCTATCAAATAGACAGTTAGCCCAGGACTGGTAGGTATAATTAGCTATTTATTTAATAGCTAAATTCCCCCTCCATTCCTTGGCACGCACGGCTGCAACTGGACTACACGCAAGAGCAGCAGCGCACGGTGGCGCGGCACAGCCACAACGGCCCGCTGCGCGTGCTGCAAAGCCTGTACCCGGAAGGCGATGCCATCTGTCACAACGTGCTGGTGCACCCGCCAGGTGGCTTGGT
>Ga0302321_100000018_pt1 | contig 180783 bp, 162 predicted proteins | sample Fen_T0_1_FD_202505 | JGI IMG/M metagenome (GOLD analysis project Ga0302321, IMG submission 202505) | Peat permafrost microbial communities from Stordalen Mire near Abisko, Sweden - Fen_T0_1 | ecosystem: Environmental > Terrestrial > Soil > Wetlands > Permafrost | place: Sweden: Abisko...
CGTGAGTTGGGCGCCGCCGGGCGCGGTCACGGTCACCGGCGTGCCCACGACCACCTGACCGAGTTCGCTGGAGGTCAACTCCGCACGCCACTCCAGGCGACCCTGGCGGATCAGGCGAAACATCTCGGTGCCCGCGCCCAGCACTGCACCCACGGTGGCGCTGCGGCTGGAGATGATGCCCGCATCCGGCGCCAGCACCCGGGTGTAGCTCAGGCGCAGCAATTGGGTGTCGAGCTGGGCTTTGGCCGATTCCACACGCGCCCGGGCGGTGAGTTCCTGCGTCAGGTAAACATTGATCTGCTGGGCGCTCAAGGCCCCTGTGCCTTGCACAGCGCGGGCGCGGTCCGCATTGGCGGCGGCCTCTGCCGCGTTGGCCGTGGCTTCACTCAAAGCAGCACGCGCCAGCGCCACATCGGCCTGCACCGGCTCGGGCGCAAATGTGGCCAGCAATTGGCCGCGTTGCACGCTGTCACCCACCTGCACCAGCAGCTCTTGCACCCGCAGGCCGCTGGCCTCGGCGCCAATGCTGGCCTCTTGCCAGGCGGCCACATTGCCGTTGGCGCTGAGTTTGATCGGCAAGCTGCTGGCGCGCGCCTGGGTCAAGCTCACCGTCAGCGCGGGTTTGCTGGTGGCGCTGGGGGTGACGGCATCGGCCGCAGTGGGCCGCAGGGCCAGCAGCACCAAGCCACCGGTGACCAGCAGGCAAGCGGCCATCAGGCCCAGGGTGAGGGGTTTGAGTTGGATGAGCTTCATGACAAAAAATCGTTGGGATACAAAAAGACGGTGGCCAGCGCAAGGCCGCTTACAAGGCGGTGTGGGTCACTGCGGGGCTTGGCGTTGGGCTGGGGGTGGACAAGCGGTCGGGCTCAAAACCACCACCGACAGCGCGGTACAGCGCCACCCAGGCCTGCTGGCGCTCCAGCGCCAGGGTCAAGACGCTGGACTCGGCGGCCAGCGCGCTGCGCCGGGCATCCTCCAACTCCATCAGGCTGGCCAGGCCTTGGTCAAACCGCTGCTGGGTGGCGGCCAACGCCTCGGCATACCCTTGGGTCGACACCTCGGCGTCCAGCTGGCGGCCCTGCACACTGCGCAGGGTCAGCAGGGCCTCTTCCACCTCACGCACGGCCTGGCGCACCTTGGCCTGATAAGTCACCACCGCAGACTGGTAGCCCGCGTAGGCCGCCTGCACATTGGCTGCGCGCTGGCCACCGTCAAACAGGGGCAGGCTCAGGGCCAGCGGGCCGAAGGACCAGGTGGACACCTCGCTGAGGGTGCCACCGCTGTTCACCCGCAAGGCACCAATGCTGCCATTCAGGCTCAAACGTGGCCATTGCTGGGCCTTGGCGCTGCCGACCTGGGCGCTGGCCAGGATCACATCCCGCTCGGCGGCAAACACATCGGGGCGTTGTGACACCACCTGAACCGGCAAGGATGCTACTGTAAACATAGCTATCTGCCCTTGTTTTACCTGGGCTAGCGCCAGTTTTTTCCTCAAATCAGGCTCAGCCAGCGCGGTCAGCGCCACCAGGGCTTTGACGTCCAGCTCACACAGCCGGGTTTGCTGGGTCAGGCGGCTGTTGGCCTCGGCGGCACTGGCGCGGGCTTGTGAGGCGACCGACGGCGCGACAAAACCGGCCTGGGCGCTGATGGCGGTCAGGCGCGCGGTTTCCAGCCGCGAGGCCGCGTCGCGCTCGGCCACACCCAGCTGGCGGGTGCAGCTGGCAAAGCTGTAATAGGTGTTGGCCACCTCGGCGGCCACCAACACCCGCGCATCGTGCCACTGAGCCTGGCTGCCTTCGACCTGCGCCTGCGCGGCCCGGCTGACGGCGCGGTTGGCACCAATCAGGTCCAGCTCCCAGGCGGCTTGCACACCAAGCTGCGAGCTGGTGGCCACCGGCACATCAGGCTGGCTGACACCGCGGCTGCTACTGGCCTGGGCGCTCAGGTTCGGGATCAGCGCGGCATTGGCCGTGGCCTGGTTGGCGCGGGTGGTGGCAATGCGGCTCACGGCCTGCGCCACCGACGGGCTGGCCGCTTGCGCCGCTTCAATCAGCTCAACCAGCAGCGGGTCACCCTGCTGCTGCCACCAGTTGGACAAGGAGGACACGGTGCCCTGGTGCGGCAACGGGGCCTGCCAGACGGGTGCCACCACCATCGGCACCTGGGCCGGTGGCATCAGGTTGGCGCAGCCCGACAGCGCCAGCACGGTGAGAGACAGGCTGGCAAAAGATTTGATTCTGACATTCATGGTGAGGGGGGAAACAGGCTGAGGCAGTGGACGGGTGGCAGACTCTGCCGTGGTGGCTTAGCGGCTTGATGGCGCGGGGGGTGAGGCAGCGGTGCGGCCTTGGCGGCGCTTGGCCTCGGCCTCCACCATGGCCATGCCGTAGCTGACCAAGCGGTCGCAATACACATCCACCGCCTCGGGGGTGGACAGCAGCGCGGGCCGGATGGCGGCCACCACGTCACCCACCACATGCGGTGTGATGCCCAGCCCGGACAGCGCAAAACTGAGGCGGTGGATGTCGTCATCCGCCTCAGCCAGACCCAGGTGCTGGCACAGCGCTGCCACCAGCGCCGCGTGGGTGGGTTTGACATCGGTCTCGATCTCTTCGGCCCACAAACCGGTGGGCTCCAGCATTTCGCGGAAATGCAGCTTCATACACCGCTGCATCGCATCTCCGAGCTTGATGGGTTCAATCAGACCGCGCAACAAACCTTGCAACGCGGGCTCCAGTCCACCCACGGCGCCCTTCAGAACGTCATTGGTCAACTGGGGGTTGGTACGTTGGTCAAAAAACACGGCGCGGTACAGGCCGGCCTTGTCCCCAAAGTAATAACTGATGGCCGCCACATTGGCATGGGCCGCCAGGGCAATCTCCCGGATCGAGGTCTTGGCATACCCCCGGTCGGCAAACAGCACCAGCGCCGCATCCATCAGGCGCTGGCGCGCCTCGATGCCGTCACTGCGCACGGCGGTGCTGGCTGGTGTTGCTGGCGGCGGTGACCCGGCAGGCTGGGTGTCAGGTGAGTCGGGCGCGTGTTTCATGCGGGGCATTGTATGCAGTTAAATCAAACGTTTGATTTAACTAGGTTGCCAGCAGGGTGAGGGTTTTCCGTTGAGCGGACGCGCTTTGGGTGGCAGGGGATGGGTAGGGGCGGCGGCCTCATACTGCCAAATGCGCAGAAATCGGCCGCCACCCCTACCCATCCCCTGCTGACGAGCGCCTGTTGGAACGCGAACTGGGGAGTCAAAATCAGTGGATTGCCAATTGCAGGTCAGCAGCGGTTGCAGTCATTCCACGAGTTCTCCTGTTCTGGGGATACTCAGGCAGTGAACTTGCTGTCAGAATTGTCGGCTGAGAACTTGCTCTCACATCTGCATTCGTAACATGAGTGATCCGACCTTCTTTAACCTTGCATCCGCAGAGCTTTGGGCTGACTTTCAAGAGGAGTCATCCTTCCCGTCATCACGCCCCTTGCTCGCTCACTACACATCCATTCAAACTTTCGAGCAAATCGTCACTAAAGAACAGTTTTGGTTTTCCAATCCTCTTTTCATGAATGACCTCGAAGAGTTGCAGTTTGGCATGAGCGAAGGCGCGCGCGAACTACATCAAAATGAAGCAATTCGTAAGGCGTGTAGCACTCCAGAGAACCACAAAAAACTTCTACAAGATTTTGACCGTTTGTTCAGCGATTTCGATTCAAATCATGTTTTAAACACATACATACTATGCTTTTCTGAGCATAACGCTGACGACAACGACGGATTGCTATCCATGTGGCGTGGCTACGGAAACTCGGGTTCAGGTGCAGCTCTTGTAATCAACACTGCCAACATAAACGAATATGCAGATTCGCCGCTAATCGTTGGCAAAGTGCATTACGCCTCAAAGATTGAGCGGAAAAATTGGATCAGCGAAAAACTAACTAGCCTTGCAGCAGTAATTTCCGTTCACGCAAAGGTGGAAGACGATTTTTATTACGCAGCCTGGGCTTGGCTGCAGCGCTTAAAGTCATTTGCCCTTTTCACGAAGCATCACGGGTTCCATGAAGAGCGAGAGTGGCGTGTCGTCTATATGAGCGACAAGGATAAAGAGCAAATCTTCAAGAAATACTTCGGTCACCTTGCCACAAACAAAGGCATTGAGCCGAAACTTAAACTTCCTATCAAGCCAATACCTGAACTAAAAACAGAAAACATCTCCCTAGAAACCCTCGTGGATCGAATAATACTTGGCCCTTCTGTATCGAGCACTCTCGCAGCAAACTCTCTGCGGCAAATGCTTAAAAATATTGGACAGCACAACTTAGCGGAGCGAGTTGTTGCTTCAGAAATTCCCTTTAGGTCTACCTAGCGTGAACATTAACAGCTGCAAAACTGGTTGGGTACGCGGACGCTTTTCTTGAGTGCTAAAGGATCAATTTCGACGATTTGTATAAGCGCTGTCTGTAAATTTGGCTGTCAGCTTCCAGCCTATAGCCGCCATCAACTTTCATAGACAAAACTGTTGAAGGCGGGTGGTGGGGTTGCCGGGCGCAGAACCCATTCGCGTGATGAGATAAGTGGCGCACCACACTCAGCGGTGACACATCAGCAAGCAGCCAACCCAAGCCGTCTCCCGCGAGGGGGCCGGAGAACGGTAACCCCGCCGCCTGCCTGGCGTCACACAAAACAAGGGCTCAAACAACACCATTAACCATAGCTGTCTGCCCTTATGCTACAAGGGCTACAGGCCAATTTGATGCCTAAAGTTCAGAACAGAAGACGCACGCAACCAACCCAAAATGTCAAACCTCAAAATCACTGAAATCAAAGCGTTCGTTCCATCCAGGGATTTCGAGCTGTCCAAACAGTTTTACAAGGATCTTGGATTCACGATGGCCTCTGAAGGTGGCGGCATCGCCTACTTTCATTTTGGCCAGGTCAGTTTCCTGCTCCAGGATTTCTGCGCGGAGTCGTTTGCCGAGAACTTCATGATGCACATCCTGGTCGAGGATGTGCAGGCGTGGTGGGAGCAGGTCCAACACAGTGGCGTGCTGCAGAAGTACAGGGTCCGTGTGACAGCGTTGGAAGATCAGCCGTGGGGCATGCGCGACTTTTGTCTCTACGATCCATCGGGTGTTCTGTGGCGCATTGGCCAGAACATCGACTGAACACCAAGGGGGCTGTCGACATCGACGCCATCGTTCCAGCGGACCACCTTTGGCGTCCGCTGAACTCAAACGCCAGCCTTCACCCACCTGGCGTGACACCCAACAACGGCCCAAACCATTTCAAAAACCATAGCTAACAGCCCTTGAATCAAAAGGGCCAGAAGCCAATTTGACGCTAAGACTTCAGCGCAAGCCCAGCTGCATCAGCTCAGGCGACAGCGCCACCCACGGCACGTCAAAACCGGGCGTGGCCCGCTGCGGTGGCAGCGGTGCGTTGCGCAGTGCCCAGGTGGCGCCAGCCATCACGCTGTCGACAATCGGCACGTTCACAAACGGCTGGATCTGCGCGGCCATGCCGGCCAGCCCGGCGCCGCCCAGGATCACAGTTTGCACACCAAGCTGGTGCACCGCGTTCAGGCAGGCCTGGGTCAGCAGCTGGCGTGCCGCCACCGGGTCGGCCGCCAGTTGCGCGCCTGTAGGCGCCACGGTGTGGATGCCCGCCAACGCATGTGCGTGGCCCAGCGACTGCGCCAGCCGTTGCAACATCGGCCCCCAGCGCTCACCCCCGGTGACCACCGCAAACCGGCCATGGCGCGCCGCTTCAATGAACGCTGCCTCGGCCAGCCCGGTGACCGGCACCGGGCTGCTTTCGCGCAGGGCCTGCAAGCCCGGGTCGCCAAAACAGCCGATCAGCACCGCGTCGGGTTGTTTCTCTGCGGCACCCAGCGCCGCCGCCCAGGCGTCCAGTGCGGCATGGGCCGCCACCGCGTAGCTGGCTTCGTCAGAAATGTAGGGCGCGCCAAAACGCGCGGTGACCGATCGCACCGCCACATGAGAGCCCGCTGCCGCTTGCACATGCTGCTGCAACAGCGCGGTGACGCTGGCGGAGGTGTTGGGGTTGATGACCAGCAGTTGGCGCATGCTTGGTTAAACAGGTGCGCTAAACAAGGCGTTTAAGTCGGGCGTGGTGTCGTCTGCGGTGTTGAACTGCAGTTGCGACTCCAGCCGCGTCAGGTGCTCACGCATGCGTTTGGCGGCCTCTTTGGCATCACGCAGGCGGATCGCGTCGAGCAAGGCGCGGTGCTCGTTGCAGCCGCAGGAGGTGGCGTCCATGCGCTCAAACTCGTGCGCAGGGCTGTAGCTCATCAGCACCAGCGAGGTACGCGAGGTCATCTCGCGCAGGATGCGCGCCAAGGTCTGGTGGTTGGCGACCTCGGCAATCATCGAGTGGAATTCACCCGACAAGCGGATGGCACGGCGCATGTCGCCAGCCTGGCGCGCCGCTTCTTCGTTGTCGATACATTGTTTGAGTTGTGCCATGTCGGCCTCGGTGGCCAGGGCGATGAAACGCTCGACCAAGGACGGCTCGATCAGTCGGCGCACCTCAAACACCTCACGCGCTTCTTGCTCGGTGGGCTGGGCAATGGTGGCGCCCCGGTTGGGTGTGAGGGTGACCACCTGCTCGTTGGCCAGGCGCACCAGCACCGGGCGGATGCGTGTGCGCGACACGCCAAACGCGCTGGCCAGCTTGTCTTCGACCAGCTTGGTGCCGGGCGGCAGCTTGTGGTCCAGGATGGCCGAAATCACCCGCTCGTACATCTCTGCATCCGATAGCGGCGCAGCTAACTCACTCATGCTTGGCCCTTGTGTTGTCGTTTGTTCAGCCACCAGGCCAGGCCAATCGCCAAGGCCATCACCAGCAATGATATGACGGTGGTGACCGTGCCCAGGGCGTAAATCGCCGGGGTGGTCACGGTGGTGGTCAGGCCCTGCAGTTCGAGTGGCAAGGTGTTGACATCGCCAATCGCCTGCGAGGTGCGGGCAATTTCGTCCCAGCTCAGGGTAAAACCAAACATGCCGATACCCACAATGGACGGCGCAATCAGCGGCAGCACCACATGCCGGAACCCTTGCCAGGGTGTGGCGCCCAGGTCGCGGGCGGCCTCTTCGTAGGCGGGGTTGAAGCGGTTGAACACCGCAAACATGATCAGCAGGCCAAAGGGCAGTGTCCAAGTCAGGTGGGCCCCCAGGGCCGAGGTGAACAGGCCCAGCGAGCTGCCATATTCTTCGAGCGTGCTGGTCATGCCCAGGACTTCGAGCAGCCACTTGATGCCGGTGTCAATCAGCCGGAACTCCAGCCCGATGCCCAGCGACACAATGATCGACGGCATGATCAAACTGGCCACCACCACATAAAACAAGGTGTTGCCACCCGCGAGCTTTTTGCGAAACGCCAGCCCGGCCAGCACCGAAAACAACACGGTCAGCGCCATCACCGCCGAACCCAGCGCCAGCGAGCGTTTGAGCGCCGCACCAATGTCCACCACGCCCAAGCCTTCGGCCAGTTTGCCAAACCAGTGCAGCGACAAGCCCCGCACCGGAAAAGTCAGCCCGCCCTCTGGCCCCTGAAAACTCAGCACCACAATGACCAGCATCGGGCCATAGAGGAACAGCACAAAAGCGGCAAAAAAAGCGGCCAGCAACCAGAAACCTGCGGAGCGGTGGTCAGAAGTATGGGACATGGATAAACAACCTATTCAATGTGCGGCCAGCGATACAAAGCGCGAAACACCGCGGAACCGGCTTTGCCGGGCCGCTGGTGTTGCCCCCTTGAGGGGGGAGGCGGCTACGCGAAGCGAGCAAGCAACGGGGGTGTTCATAATTCTTTTCTAATATCAACCAACCGGGTCAGCGCCCAGATGATCATCAACACAATGCTCAGCAGAATCACCGCATTGGCCGCCGCCAAGGGGAACTGCAGGTAAGAGGTTTGCACCTGGATGATCTTGCCGATGGAGGCAATCTGCTGCCCGCCCATCACCCCCACCGTCACGAAGTCGCCCATGACGATGGTGATGACAAAAATCGAGCCGATGATGATGCCGGTGCGGCTCAGAGGCACGATCACATTCCACAGCGTTTGCCAGGCGCTGGCGCCGCTGTCGTTGGCGGCCTCGATCAGGCTGCGGTCAATGCGCATCATGCTGTTGAAAATCGGCACGATCATGAACATGGTGTACAGGTGCACAAACGCCAGCACCACCGAAAAGTCCGAGAACAGCAGCCACTCGATCGGCGAGTGGATCAGCCCGATGCCCTGCAGGCTCTGGTTCACCAGCCCGTTGCGCCCCAGCAGCGGCACCCAGGAGATCATGCGGATCACATTGCTGGTCCAGAACGGGATGGTGCACAACACAAACAGCAGCGTCTGCATACCGCTGGTACGCACATGAAACGCCAGAAAGTACGACACGGTAAAACCAATCACCAGCGTGATCAGCCACACCAGAAAACAGAATTTGAAGGTGGACAAATAGGTCTTGAAGGTGACACACAGGTCCGTGGTGTTGCTGCAGCCGTCAAACACCGACACATAGTTTTTGAAAGTGAAGTCCGGCAGCAACTCGTATTCGTTGAAGTCCCAAAAGCTGACCATGCCAATCAGCGCCAGCGGGATCAGGAAAAACAGCACAAACACCAGGCTAAGCGGCATCGCCTGCCACCAAGCCGCGATGCTGCGACCAGGCGCCGGGGTGCTGGCTGGGAGGCTTGTGGTGGATGTACTCATGGTGTGTGTTTCATGTCTTGCCCCCTCGCCCCTTGGGGGAGAGGGCTGGGGTGAGGGGTGGTGGTGGCCCTCACCCCTGCCCTCTCCCGCAGGCGGGAGAGGGGGCGGTCAAGGTCAGGCCGCGACGAACTCATTCCATTTCTGGACCATGTAGTTGTTTTCATCCATCACCGCGTTCCAGCAGGCGATGCCGCCCATGCGGGCTTCGTAGCTGCCGCCGTCGCGCACTTCACCCTTCTTGGCCAGCACGTCGCCGGTGGGGCTCTTGATGTCTTGGGTGGCGGGTTTGCCTTCCATCCAGTAGGCCCACTCGTAGGCTTCCATCTTGGATTTGGCGGTGTCCAGCACGGCGCTGTAATAACCTTGGCGGTTCAGGTAGGCACCGGCCCAGCCGTCGAGGAACCAGTTGATGAACTCATAGGCCCCGTCGAGCTTGCGGCCAGACAGCGTGGCAGGCAGGCCAAAACCGGCCGCCCAGGCGCGGTAACCTTCTTTCAAGGGCTGGAAGTTGCAGGCAATGCCCTTGGTGCGCACAGCGGTCACGGCGGGTGACCACATCGACTGGATCACCACTTCGCCAGAAGCCATCAGGTTGACGGATTCGTTGAAGTCTTTCCACAGGCTGCGGAACTGGCCGGCTTTTTTGGCTTCGATCAGGGTCTTGATGGTCAGGTCGATTTCGGCCTTGGTCATGTTGCCCTTGTCGGCGTATTTGTGGATGCCCATGGCTTCGACCACCATGGCGGCGTCCATGATGCCGATGGACGGGATGTTCAGGATGGCGGCTTTGCCCTTGAATTCGGGGTTCAGCAGCTCGGCCCAGGAGCTGATCGGGCGCTTGATCAGGTCCGGGCGAATGCCCAATGTGTCGGCGTTGTAGGTGGTGGGGATCAGGCTCATGAACTGGGTCGGCGTCTTGGAGAACACCTTGCTCTTTTCACCCTCCAAATAAATCACTTTCTTGGGCGCGGTGCCCTGGTCACCCACGAGCTTGCCAGCCACGGTGCCGGTGGTGAACAGGCTGGTGATCTTGTCGGCGTTCTTGATCTTCTTGACGTCAATGCCCTTCAAATTGCCAGTGGGCACGATCTTCTTCAGAGAGAAGTATTCGGTGTCGATCAAATCGAAGCTGTTGGGCGCGGTCACAGCACGCTTGGTCACGTCGTCGGTGGTCACAGCCACATACTGGATCTTGATGCCGGTGTCTTTCTCGAACTTCTCACCAATGGCTTTGTCCTGGTTCACGGCGGTACCCAGGTAACGCAGCACGATCGGTTCGGCCGCGTGCACAGCCGGGAACATACCGGCCGCCAGAATGCCTGCCGTGCCTTTGAGCAGGCTGCGGCGTGGCACAGAGGCTTCAAGCGCCCCGGTGGCAACACCGTTGGCGATGTCGGTGATGGTTTTGGTGATGTCAGTCATGGCAAAAACTCCTGTGGGGCTGGAAAAATCTTCTTGCGAAGTGGTGGGGGGGGAGAACGGTGGGGGCTTAATGGGCCAGCGCGTGCGCCGCAGCGGGCGACCAGTTGAGCTGCACGCTGTCACCCAAGCTGAACGGGCGCGCCGCAAAGCCGGCCTCGGGCACCATCACCGACATCTCGGCGGTGGCGCTGGCAGAAATGGCTTTGCCCGGGTTTTGCAGGCCCACCAGCACATAGGTGCCTTGGTATTCAATGTCGGAGATCACCGCGCGTTTGTTGCCAACGCCGTCCGGCAGATCAGGCACATCAGCAGCCAGTTGCATGTGGTCGGTGCGCACGCTGATCTTGCCTGCGGGTGTGTCGAGCACGTTGTGGCCACCCATAAAACGCGCGACAAACTCACTGACCGGGCGGTTATAAATCTCATGCGGGCTGCCCATTTGTTCGATCACGCCGTGGTTCATCACCACCATGGTGTCGGCCAGGGCCATCGCCTCTTCTTGCGAGTGGGTGACGTGGATGAAGGTCAGGCCCAGCTCTTTTTGCCAGCGGCGCAACTCGGCGCGCATCTGGATGCGCAAAAACGGGTCGAGCGCCGACAGCGGCTCGTCCAGCAGCAAGACACGCGGCTGGGTGATCAGCGCCCGCGCCAGCGCCACACGCTGCTGCTGGCCACCCGACAACTCACCGGGTTTGCGCGCGCTCAGGTGGCCCATGGCCACCCGCTCCAGCAAATCAGCCGCTTGCTTGTGGCGCGTGGCCTTGTCCACGCCTTTCATCTTGAGGCTGAAGGCCACGTTGTCCAAGGCGCTAAGGTGCGGAAACAGCGCAAAACTCTGGAACATCATCGCGGTGCCCCGCGCGGCAGCGGGCAAGTCGGTGATGTTGCGGTTTTCCAGCAGGATGTCGCCCCCGGTCACCGACTCGTGCCCGGCAATCATGCGCAGCGTGGTGCTCTTGCCGCAACCCGACGGCCCCAGCAGACAGCAGTAGCTGCCACTGGCGATGCGCAGGTTGATGCCATCCACAGCGGGTTTGGCACCAGCGGCATAACTTTTGGTCAGCGCCACCAGTTCAACGGCGTCGCGGGGAGTAGCAGGCGTTTTGGCGTTCATGCCAATCACGTCAGCAAAAGCTGTGCCAGGATTGTGTACAGCTCAAACTACCGATTGCATACAAAATTGCACGCGCTTGGTGCGCAATGTGAGGCACCCCACCCAATTCCGGTGCGAGTGATGGCAGTTGGGGCATGCGCCCCGGCGACCGGGCTGGTGCGCGGGAATCAATCGCCCAAATCAATGACCTGGGCCAAGTTCAGCCCGGCGGGCGCCTCGTACTGCGCCAGCACCAGCGCGCGCACCGTCTGCTGTGAAACAGCTTCCAGCTGCCGCAACACACAGCGGATAGAAGCCCGGTCCAGCGCGGCAAACGGGTCATCCAGCAAAGTCACCACCGCCCCCGCCGCAAACGCCGCAGCCAGCCAGACCTTGCGTTTGCTGCCGGTGGACAACATGTACAGCGGCTTGTCCAGGTGCTCGGTGAGCGACAAGCCCGCCAGCAACTCGGCCCATGCTGCTGCATCGGCTGGCCAAAAGCCCGGCCACCTGACGCGCTGCTGGTCAAAGAATTGGTTCGCACTGATGGCGTCAAAAGCCAAAGTGCGCGGGTCGATCCAGAACACCTGCTGCCGGTAGGCCAGTGGCTGCGCCAGCAAAGACACCCCCTTGATCTGCAAGCTGCCCGCCTGCGCCACCAGATCACCCGCCAGTAGGCGCAACAAGGTGGTTTTGCCACTGCTCTCACCGCCCAGCACCAGGGTGACGCCGGGGCCGATACAGGCCGACCTGCCGTCAAACAGCACACGCTGCGGGTAAGAAAACGCCAGCCCGTCCACCTGCACGAGTGTGTATTGCGAGCTGCAGGGGGCGGTGACAAGCGGCGTGGGCACAGACATGGATTATCCAATTTTCATAGCAATAAGCCCTTATTTTAAAAGGGCTTCCCGACAAACCATGGGGCACGACTTATGCCGCGTCAGGGGCGTCGCCACCTGAATGTGAAAATCGTCACCTCAGAAAAACAGAGGATAAAAACATGCACAAATTGAAGTTTGCCATCGCCGGTTGCGGTTTTCTCGGCAACATCGTGGCGGACGCCTGGCGTCAGGGGCTGCTGGCAGACTATGAACTGGTCGGTTGTTTTGGTCGCAACGCGGCATCAACGGCAGCACTGGCCGACAAGAACGCCTGCCAGCCTTGCGCAACCCTCGACGAGTTGCTCGCGCTGCGACCTGACTATGTGGTGGAGGCGGCGTCACCCGGTTTGCTGCGTGACATTGCCCAACCCACGTTAAGCGCAGGAGCCAACCTGATTGTGCTGTCCATCGGCGCCTTCGCCGACGCAGACTTTCTCTCTCAAATCGAAACGCTTGCGCGCACAACGGGACGGCGGGTGCACCTTGCGTCGGGGGCGATCGGTGGCTTCGACGTGCTGCGCACTGCCGCGCTGATGAGTGCCATTGACGCCGGTATCCGCACCGAAAAAGGGCCTGCGTCATTGCGCGGTACGCCCATCTTCAATGAGGAGTTGCTGACGGCCAGCGCGCCAAGCGAGGTGTTCTCCGGCAATGCCCGCGACGCGATCGGCCTGTTCCCGACCAAGGTCAACGTATCTGTGGCCACGGCGCTTGCCACGGCAGGTGTGGCTGCCACGCAGGTCAGTATCAACAGTGTGCCGGGCTTCCTGGGTGACGATCACCGCATTGAGGTTCGTGGTGAAGAGGTTCATGTTGTTGTCGACACTTATTCCCGCACCAGCGCCATTGCCGGCTGGAGCGTCGTGGCCTTGATGCGCAACCTCGCTGCACCAATCGCTTTCGGCTGAGCGAGAGGGGTGGAGAACGGCAGGCCTGCCTGCCGCTTGGCGCCAGCCTCACCCAAAACACCAACCACTTCACAAAAGATAGCTACAACCCCTTACGGAAAAAGGGCTAGAGGCCATTTTCGCCAACATCCGTGGACGAAACGCCTCTGATCATCACAGACACCGTCGGGGCTGACCATCCCGTTGCGCGGGTTGGTTACTGAAAGGCAGCGCTACTGGTTGGCAGGAGATGGGTAGGGGCGGCGGCCTCATACTGCCAAATGCGCAGAAATCGGCCGCCACCCCTACCCATCCCCTGCTGGCGAGCGTCTGTTGGGACTCGAACCGGGGAAACAAATTCAGTAGGTCGCCAATGCAGCGGGAGCCGACATTCAGCTCGACAGTCCAGTGAGCGCATCCAGCGGGTTTTTTGCAATGTTGCGTCTGTGCCAATGGATGATAAACCGAGCCCAATATAGGCAGGCCCTTTCAGTTTGGTGGCTATAGTGCAGATAAGGAATGCGCTCGCGGAGCTGGTCAAGCAACCGAACAAAGCGCAAAACAGGAGTGGCGACTTTGCCAGTAGCAATATACCTGTTTGCAAAAACAGGTATATCGATATAAGCCTATGAAAAAAAAGATTGTTTGATGAAAATTGAACCACGTTATCTGACTGGCTACCTTGTTATCCTGCAAATTTGCGGGATACATCCAAGTTGGGTGTCAAAAGGGCGAGCGCTGTGACTAAGAAAAAGAACAGATTGCTGGTCCCTGGTGTTTCAGCCCAAATCACGAAGCTGGTAGAGGGTGAGTCTGATCGTGGCGCCATACTTATATTGGGGGCGTACATTGACGAACTTCTAGCAGACTTAATTCGCACATCCTGTATATCAGATGAGGCGGGCGAGGCACTCCTAGAGTTTCGCCGGCCTGCTGGCGACTTCAGCTCCAGAATTGATCTCTGTGCTGGATTCGGCCTAATTCACAGCTCCGAGCAGAAAGCGCTTCATGTTCTCCGCCGTATTAGAAATGCAGCCGCTCATTTCGACAACAAGGGGCGGGGCTTTGACGTTCTGTTTGACTCAGTTACGACAATCGCACAGGTAGAAGAGCTGGCCAAGGCTGTGAATTTATCTCTGAAAAGCAGAGAGCCCAAAGATGTGAGAATTGACTTCATAACCTCCTGTCGCTTCCTCGCTATTCGCGTAATGTTTAGGGGCCTCGACGCTATCAGACCGGTCGAACCTCCCACTATGAAAGAGATTGCGAATGCGGTGAGGGCTCGCCACAAAGGCACCCCCACTGGCGAGCGCATGGAGAAATTAGAAGAAGCCATTCGAACCGGGGATGTCACATCTCTGCCCGCGGCCCTCCAGGAGGCGGTCGCGAAAATATCTGCAAAGCTGTCGGCTGACACCCAACCATCAGTTCCAGCCGATGGCCCCGCCGCCCCTTCGGGTCGGCAGAGCCGCAGCTGAACTGGGCGTTACAGCGCCAAACCATAGAATTTGGATGACCGCTATCTGAAGGTTTGGCTGTCAGCAATCAGCCTTTTCCCCACCCTCAACGCATCCAAAACTGTTGAAGGCGGGTGGTGGGGTAACCGGGCGCAGAACCCATTCGCGTGGTGATACAGATGGCGCACCACGCTCAGCGGCAACACCCCAACAAACGCCCAACCAACACCATGTCCCGCGAGGGGGCCGGAGAACGGTTACCCCGCCGCCCACCTGGCGCCACGCGAACCAACAGCTCAAATAACTTCATTAACCATAGCTACAAGCCCTTATCTCAAAAGGGCTAGAGGCCATTTAAATTCAACGAATCCAACTGGATCACATTCACCAGAAAGATACGCAACTAGCGTACAATTTAAAGATGAAAGCCACCTTTGTTGAACTACCTCCGTTCGAGCGAAACCGCAAAGACTACATGGACGACGATGCCTACAGGTCGTTGCAGCTCGAGCTGATGGGTAACCCAACAGCAGGTGACGTGATAGAGGGCACAGGCGGTTTGCGCAAACTGCGTCAAGCGGACCCGCGTCGCGGCAAGGGCAAACGCGGCGGCCTGCGGGTGATTTATTACTGGTGGTCGGGGGGTGATCAGTTTTGGCTTTTTACGGTCTATGACAAAGACCAAGCCGATGATCTGACCGCAGCGCAACGCAAAGTGCTCAAGCAACTATTGAAACAGGCGTTGGAATCTCGCCAACCCCAAGATGGAGAACATGATGGCCAATAAACGCGATATTTTTGCTGAACTGACCGAGGGTTTTGATGCGTTGAAATCCGAACGCGAAGGCAAGCTCACGCTGCGCACCTTCAAGGTCGAAAGCAAGCCAGCGCCCGTGCTGTTGCCGCAAGAGGTGCTGCAGGTGCGTGAACAGCTGCATTTGTCTCGCCCCGTGTTTGCGCGCTACCTTCGCACCAACCCGCGAACGCTTGAAAACTGGGAACAAGGCCGAGCAAAGCCCAACGCGCAGGCCGCGCTGCTGATTCGGATGGTGGCGCAGTTTCCAGATATGGTGCAGCGCTTGGCCGCGATTTAGGTTCGATGACGATTGTCTAAAGGCGGGTGACGGGGTAACCGGGCGCAGAACCCATTCGCGTGATGAGACAGGTGGCGCACCACCCTCATCAGCGACACCCCAACAAACGCCCCACCAACACCGTCTCCCGCGAGGGGGCCGGAGAACGGTTACCCCGCCGCCCGCCTGGCGCCACGCGAACCAGTGAAGCGAACCGGCAGATCAAACAGCTCCACTAAAAGTAGCAATAAGCCCTTATCAAACAAGGGCTAGAGGCACATTTTCACCAAAACGCGCCCACCCAACCCCTGAACAACAAACTCACACCTTTTTGGCCCCGCCACCACTGCGCTTGCGTGTCGGTGGGATGTGAGCCGGTTGCAAGACGCTGGCGGCAACCGTGCCATCCCACGGCGTGGGGGATGGGAACACTTCTGCCAGATACGCGATAAACGCCTTGACGTTCGGGCTGGCGCGTCGGCTCTCGGGCCAGACGGCGGTGATGGGTGCGCTGTCGACCGAAAACTCGCTGAGCACTGGCACCAGTTGACCGCGCTCGACATACGGCGCGGCGATGAACGAGGCCGACAAACCGATGCCACCACCGTTGGCCAGCACCTCGGCCACCGCGTCGCTGACGTCCACCACAATGGCAGCGTCTGGCGTGAATTCGAGGGTGCGACTTCCGACCTGGAACATCCAGCGCATCAACTGGCCCGATGTCTGGTAACGAAAATTCACGCAATCGTGGTCTTGGAGGTCTTCGGGCTTGGCAGGTGTGCCCCGCGCGGCCAGGTAGGCGGGCGAGGCAAATGCGCTGACCCTGACCGATGCGAGGCGGCGCGAGATCAGGCTGGAGTCGGCCAGATCACCAATACGGATCGCCACATCAATGCCCTCCTCGACCAGGTTGACAAACCGGTCGTTGAGCCGCAGGTCGATGTTGAGCTTGGGATACCGGCGCCGAAACTCGGGCAGCGCCGCCGCCAGCAAACGTGTGCCGATGGGCAGCGGTGCGGCAACTTTCAGCGTGCCAGATGGCTCGGAGCGCACCGCAGCGGCGGACTGAACCACCTCCTCTGCCGCTCGCAACAGCAACAAGGCCCGCTCGTGTAACTCGCGCCCCTCTGGCGTTAACGCCAACGAACGGGTGGTGCGGGTGAACAGGCGCAAGCCCAGTTGCAACTCCAGGCGCTGGATCGTCTTGCTGATGGCCGACGGTGAGACCGACAGCGACTGCGCCGCCGCAGTGAAGCTGCCGTAGGACGCCGCGCGAGCAAACGCCACGATGCCGGTCAGGCGTTCCAGGGTGATTTGTTCCTTCATGGCACTAAAGAAGTGATTCGTTGAGGGATTATCAAACAGCCAGTGAAGATTGACACTCCTGTTCACCCCAAGCGCCGCGTTGGCGGGGCTTGAGAAAGAAAAAGCGCGCAGCAACACATCGGCAGCGGCTCGCACCCCCTCAACTTTTGACGGAAGAACACAACGATGACCACACAGATGATGAAAGCGGTTCAACAACATGTCTTTGGCGGCCCCGAGGTGCTGCGGTATGAGGATGCACCGGTGCCCGTGCTCCAACCTGGCGAAGTGCTGGTGCGCGTGCACGCGGTGGGCATCAACCCGCCCGACTGGTACCTGCGCGAGGGCTACAAGATGCTGCCGCCAGAGTGGCAGCCGAAGGTGACGTTTCCGGTCATTCTAGGCACCGATGTGTCGGGCGTCATTGCGGCGATGGCCGACGATGTGACGGACTTCGCCGTGGGTGACGCGGTGTATGCGATGGTGCGTTTTCCCAGCGGGCTGGCCGGTGGCAGCCGGGCGTATGCAGAGTTTGTCAGTGTGCCGGCTTCTGAGCTGGCCCTCAAACCGGCCAACATCGATCACGCGCACGCCGCAGCCGCGCCCATGTCGCTGCTGACCGCGTGGCAGTTTTTGATGGAGCTGGGGCACGATGTGCCCAACCCGCTGCAGCCCAACCGGCATGAACCGGTGCCGCTGGCGGGCCAAACCGTTCTTGTGAATGGCGCTGCGGGTGGCGTGGGGCAATTTGTGGTGCAAATCGCCAAGTGGCAAGGCGCGCGCGTGATTGCCGTGGCATCTGGCAAACATGAGGGCTTTGTGCGTGACCTCGGCGCAGACGAGTTCATCAACTACACCACGACCCAGGCCGAGGACGTTGTGCGTGAGCTTGATCTGGTGGTTGACTGCGTGGGTGGCCCAAACACCGGCCGGTTCTTGCGCACCCTCAAACGGGGCGGCGCGCTGTTTCCGATCTTTCCGCTGGGCTTTTCTGGCGCGCAGGAGGCCCAAAGGCTGGGTGTCACGGTGTCGACCACACAGGTGCGCTCCAGTGGCGCGCAGCTCACAACACTTGCGGGTTTGCTGGATGCGGGAACGATTCGTGTGACCATCGACAGCAGGTTTGCGCTGGCCGATGCGCAAAAAGCGCATGAGCGCGCAGCCCAAGGACACCTGCAAGGCAAGATCGTGCTCACAGTCCGGTAAGGCAACGTCACGCACTTGGGAAGACACGTGAGCACCATCAAAGAAGCTGTTGAAGACCTCCTCAACAACCGACAGATGACAACAGAAAAGGCGCTGGACCGGCATTTCAGCCCCGACTTTCGTCAACGTACCAATGGCCGCTGGGAGAACCGCGCCGCGGTTTGTGCGCGCATCGTCGCGCTGCGGGAGGTGGTCGAACACAGCACGATCACCGTTCTGGATGAGCTTGTCATCGCCGACAGCTACGCAGAGCGCCATGTCATCGAACTGGTCAAACACGACGGCAGCCGGATCGTGCAAGAGGTGTACCTGTTCGCCCAGCGTGCCCCGGACGGGCGGTTTACCCGCATTGAGGAGGCCACCGTGGCGCTCGAAGAATGATCAAGGCCAAGCGCAAGCCTGAACCTGCCCCCTACATCGCCACCAAAACTGTTGAAGGCGGGTGGTGGGGTAACCGGGCGCAGAACCCATTCGCGTGGTGATACAGATGGCGCCCCCCCTCAGCGGCAACACCCCAACAAACGCCCAACCAACACCATGTCCCGCGAGGGAGCCGGAGAACGGTTACCCCGCCGCCCGCCTGGCGCCACGCGAACCAGCGGTTCAAAACACTACAAAAACGTTAGCAGCCAGCCCTTATAGAACAAGGGCGAGAGAGCATTTTTTCATGCAAGCAAGAACTACCGGATCAAAAACGCCAGCACCTTGTCGGCGAACTTGCCATACGGTGGCCAAAGAAACTTGAGTGTGCTGAACCGCGTCTGGTAGAACACCGGGCGCATTTTGGAGAAGGTCTCAAAACCCTCGTGCCCGTGGTAATGGCCCATGCCCGAGTCGCCCACACCACCAAACGGCAGATCGTGCTGGCCCACATGGAACAGCGCGTCGTTGACCGAGACGCCGCCACTCATCACATGGTCGATGATGTGCTGCACTTTGGCGGTGTCGTAGCTGAACGGGTACACCGCCAGCGGGCGCGGCCCGGCGTTGATGCTGGTGATCACCTCGTCAAGCCGGGTGTAGCTGCGCAGCGGCAGAATCGGGCCAAAAATCTCGCGTTGCATCAGCAGGCTGTCGGCTGGTGCGTTGAGCACGATGTGTGGCGCGATCTTGCGTGTGGCCCGATCAAAGGCCGGGCCGTCCAGCAGCGGCAGCACCTGGGCACCCCGGCTGCGGGCATCATCCAGCGCGGCCAGCAGCCGGTCAAAAGCGCGCTGGTCGATGATGGCTGTGTAGTCGGGCGAATCCAGGCGCGGGTAACGCTGGGCCACCAGCCCACGCGCTAAGTCGACGAATGCATCGACCTTGGCAGCAGGCAGCCACGCGTGGTCCACCGTGGTGCAGATCTGGCCAGCGTTGAGCAACTTGACGAACAGGATGCGCTCGGCCGCCAGTTGGAGCGGGAAGTCGTCACACACGATGGCAGGCGCCTTGCCGCCCAGCTCCAGCGTGACCGGGCACAGGTTCTGCGCGGCAGCGGCCATGACCGCCCTGCCCGTCTGGCCGCTGCCGGTGAACAGCAGGTGGTCGAACTTGAGCTGGGAAAACGCCACACCCACGCCGCCGGTTTCGTCAAAAAACTGCAGCTTCTCGGGCGGGAAGTAGGCCGGCATGTGTTCGATCAGGTAAGCCGCCAGATGGCGCGAGTTTTCACTCATTTTGACCAGGGCGCGGTTGCCTGCGGCAAAGATGTAAGACAGCGGCACCAGGCTCAGGTTCAGCGGAAAGTTCCACGGCACGATGACACCCACCACACCGAGTGGCTGCGGGATCACCCGGTTGCGCGCACCCGGAAAGCTGCGCCAGTCCACACTGCGGCGCTGCGGGCGCATCCAGCCGCGCAGGTGTTTGAGGATGTGGTTGATGCCGTCCACTGCTGGCAGCACCTCGGCCAGCAAGGTCTCGTGGCGCGAGCGGTGGCCGTAGTCTGCGCTGATGGCGTCGCACAAAGCGTCCTGGTGTTCGCGGATGAAGCGCTGCAACGTGCGCAGATCGCGCTGGCGCTCAGCCAGGCTGGGCACAGGATGGGCCAGATAGGCTTGGCGCTGCAGGGCCAGGGCGGTTTGCAGCGGGCTTGGCGGGGGTGTTTCAGCGTCGGTCATGGTGTGGGCAGTTTAGGCGCCATCGGTTGCCAGCGTGTTGTCTGCAGGATTGTTGAGGCGGCAACCCGGTGTCAGGGTTTCCATCACAATGCGCGCTTCTTCCCTCTTTTAACCGCACATGACCGCACCCACCACCCACGCCACTTGCCCCACCATCGTTGCCTGGTTGGGCTATGGCGGGCTGATTCCGTTTGTGGCGCTGGCTGCTGCCAGCTATTGGGATACCGCCCACGCGGCGACCTGGCTGACAGGGCTGCTGGCCTATGGCGCGGTGATTTTGAGTTTTGTGGGTGCGCTGCACTGGGCCTTCGCCATGACCCACCCGCAACTGCAGGCCGCGCCCGAGCCTGCGCTGTATATCTGGAGCGTGGTGCCCGCCCTGCTGGGCTGGCTGAGTTTGCTGCTGGTGCCCAAGGCAGCGGCTGTGCTGCTGATTGCCGGGCTGCTGGCGCACTACCGCCAGGATCTGCGCCTGACACGGGTGGTCACGCTGCCTGGCTGGTTTTTGCCGCTGCGCCTGCGCTTGACTGCGGTGGCTTGTGTGTGCATGGCAGTGGTGTTTGCCAGCGGCCGCTGAGTTGGCGCCAACCGTTTAACCAAGGATACAAACATGACCCATGACCTGCGCTGCTGCGGCACCGGCACCTGCCTGATCAACGCCGCTGGCCTGTGCTGGTGCGGCCAGCGCTGGGACGGCGACAGCATGTGCGCCCCAGATTCCGAATCAAATCAGGCCAAAGCCCTTTTAAAACAAGGGCAGGATGCTATAAATACCAAAGCAATTCAACCCAAAGAGATCCGTATTCGCTAGCGCGAGCGCCGCATCTCGCGCTGCATAAACAGGTACAACCCCTCGACCTTGTCGCGCGCCCAGGGGGTTTTGCGCAAGAACTTCAGGCTGGACGAGACACTCGGGTCCAAGGCAAAGCATCGCACCGGAATGCGTTCGGCCAAACCGGCCCAGCCGTAAAACTCGGCCAGCTGGGTGACCATCATCTCCAGGGTGACGCCATGCAAAGGGTTGCGTGGTTGCGCTGCTGGCACAGCGGGCGCGGCCTGTGCAGTAGGCATGTCGGGATTAGGGGGAACTTGGTTCATGTCAGTATTTTGACTGTTCTGGATGCAACAATCTCAGCCAAACGTCGTTGGCATAAAAATCGAATCAGAGACTGTGCGCTATGAAAGCTTTCCGCTGGGACCCGTGTTTTCTAACGGGGTTACCCGCCATTGATGAGCAACATCACTACCTGATCGACTGCATCAACCAATTTGGTGATGCTTTGATGCGCCCCCAGGGCGCCAGCGCGCAAGAGCTGGAGGCGCTGTTTCAAGAGTTGCGGCGCTACACGGTCGACCACTTCCAGGAAGAAGAGGCGCTGATGGAAAGCTCGGGCGTCTACCCCAGCCACATTGCCCACCACCGCGAGCAGCATGCGCAGTTTCTGCAAGACATCACCAACATGCACGCCGGCATGGTGGACGACAACCGCGACGCTGCCACCGCTCTGCTGGCGTTTTTGTGCAATTGGCTGGCTTATCACATTTTGGGGACCGACCGGCTCATGGTCTGGCTGCGCGACGCCGCCCAAGCTGGCACCTCGGTCGAAGATGCGCTGCAAGCCTTCAAGCGCACCCGCGACCCAGCCACCGCCACCTTGCTGCAGGCGATGAGCCAGCTGGTCAGCCAGGTATCCGAGCGCAGTCGGGCGTTGTTTGAGTTGAACCAGTCGCTGGAGGCCCGTGTGGCTGAGCGCACGCTGGCGCTCTCAGAGCTTAACCAGCGGCTGGAGAGTATGGCCATGACCGATGTGCTCACCGGTCTGCCCAACCGCCGCCTGGCGATGCAAAAACTGGAGCAGGAGTGGGCCCAATCGGTGCAATACGGCGACTCACTGGCCTGCATGATGATCGACGCCGATGGTTTCAAAAGCATCAATGACCAATTTGGCCACGACGCTGGCGACGCGGTGCTGCGCCACCTGGGACGCACGCTGCAGCACTCCATCCACTCAGACGACTTGCTGTGCCGACTCGGCGGTGATGAGTTCCTGATCATCTGCGCCAACACACCGCTGGACGGCGCCCTGCGGACAGCGCAAAGGCTGTGCCGCAAGGTCTCGAACCAGCAAGTCCGCGCCGCAAGCGGCTTCTGGCAAGGCAGCATCAGCATCGGCGTGGCGGTGCGTCAAGCCGACATGCGCAGCGCGCAAGACTTGCTCAAAGCCGCCGACCTGGGCGTTTACGCCGCCAAAGCCAAGGGCCGCAACGGCGTTGGCTGTGTTCAAACCGACGTTTAGGCAGACGCCTGTTTGAGTGCGGCAGCAACGCTGCTTGCCAGCGAGGTGGTCGGGCGGCCAATCAGCTTGGACAACACGCGGCTGTCATCAAACAACGCACCTTTGGCCACTTCCAGATCAATCGCTGCCAGCGCCTCTGGCCAGGGCGCGGGAACACCGGCACCGGTCAACGCTGCGGCATAGTCGGCGGCGGGCAGATCCTTGTAAGGAATCTGTTGGCCGCTTTGGTGTGAGATTTCTGCCGCCAACTCAGCCAGGGTATAGGCCGCATCACCCGCCAGCTCATAGGTGCGGTTGTCATGCCCTGGCGTGGTCAACACCACCACTGCCGCCTGGGCATAGTCAGCACGCGCTGCCGAGGCAATCCGCCCCTGCCCGGCGCTGCCAATCAAGGCACCATGGGCCAATGCAGAGGCCACTGAGCCGGTGTAGTTCTCGGTGTACCAACCATTGCGCAAAATGGTGTGGGTCAGCCCCGAGGCCTTCAGCAAGGCTTCGGTTTCAACATGCTCAGGCGCCAAGCCAAGCGGTAAGCGCTCAGCATGCAGCAAGCTGGTATAGACCACGCGCTTAACGCCAGCGGCCTTGGCCGCGTCGATCACATGGCGATGTTGCGCCACACGTTGGCCCACTTCGCTGGAAGAAATCAGCAACAGGGTTTCAACCCCTGCCAAGGATGGCACCAAAGTCTCTGGCTGCGTGTAGTCACCTTGGCGCACCTCGACACCCAGGCCAGCCGCCTTGGCCGGTGTGCGCGCCAATGCCACGATGTCGGCGGCGGGCCGTTGGGTAAGAAGCCCCTGAATAACCAAACGCCCGAGTTGGCCATTGGCGCCTGTGACTGCAATTGTCATGATGATGTCCTGGTTGAGTTGAAAGAAAAGTTAATGTACGATGAACGCTAACTTTTTGTAAGTACACACATGAACGTAAGTACCCCCTCTCAACCTCCACCGGCAGCGCAAGACGCCGCAACGCTGTTGCAAACCATGCGCCGCGGCGAACTGCTGGTGGCAGCCTGCCCCTCACGCGAAGTGCTCAAACATGTCACCAGCCGCTGGGGTGTGCTGGTGCTGCTGGTGCTGGAAACGCGCATGCACCGCTTCAGCGAGTTGCGCCGTGCCATAGGCGGCGTCAGCGAGCGCATGCTGGCCCAGACCCTGCAATGGCTCGAAGGTGACGGACTGGTAGACCGCATCGCCTATGAGGTGGTGCCGCCCCATGTGGAATACAGCCTGACGGAACTGGGGCGCGAAGCCGCGCAAAGAGTGCGAGGCTTGGCCGACTGGATCGAAACCAGCCTACCCCGCATTCTGCAAGCCCAAGCCGAACGGCTGCCCGAGAATCCGATCAACGTCGTCAAGGAATAGTCTTCAGTCGGCGGCAATAGTTACTCAAACCAGAGGAATTTGTCCACGGTGTTGACCGCTTACCGACGCTGAAACGCTTGCACCTTTTGACCATTGTAGTAACATGACTACATAATAATTCAGCCATACGAGGTGTCGTCATGACCATTACCACCTTATCAAGCCGCGAGTTCAACCAACGGGCAAGTGAAGCAAAGCGGGCTGCAAACAACGGGCCGGTTTTCATCACAGATCGAGGCCGACCAGCTCATGTGCTGATGTGCTTTGAGGACTATCAGCGGCTCACAAAGCAGCGGCGCAACATTGCCGATGCTCTGGCTATGCCGGGTATTGCCGACATTGAGTTTGATCCCCCGCGCGTGACCATCGAGACCCGGCTGGCTGATTTCTCATGATGTTTGTCCTTGATACCAATGTGGTGTCCGAATTGCGCAAAGTGCGCCTTGGCAAGGCCGATTCAAACGTGACGGCGTGGGCGCAAGGTGTTGATGCCGCTGACCTCTTCGTATCAGCCATCACCGTCATGGAACTGGAGCTTGGCGTTCTGGCAATTGAGCGAAAAGACGCAACCCAGGGGGCCATGTTGCGCTCGTGGCTCGATCTGCACGTATTGCCTGAGTTCTCCGGGCGCACGCTGCCAGTCGATACCGCCGTGGCACAACGCTGCGCCAGACTGCATGTCCCCGACAAACGCGGCGAGCGTGATGCACTCATTGCGGCTACCGCGCTGGTACACGGCATGGCGGTGGTCACTCGCAACGTCGCTGACTTTGAGCCCACTGGCGTACGGATCGTCAATCCGTGGGAAATATCGCCGTAACGGGAAACCGATCCTAAACAGGTTTGCGCGACTTTTCCCGCTTCGAATGTCTTGTTTTCGTGCATGAACCCTTGACGCCGCACCGGTGCCTGCCACCGATGCTCGCCGCATTTTTAGGCGCCACAAAAGTGTGGATACAACGTTATAGACAAGCCACTGGGGCATGTTTCTGCAAATTTCCTGCAAGAAAGCAAAAAATAGCTACAGAACGAAAAAAGGACTTGCGAGTGACTCGCAAGTCCTTGATTCTCTTTAACAATTTTGGTAGGGCGTCACAGACTTGAACTGTGGACCAAAGGATTATGAGTCCTCTGCTCTAACCAACTGAGCTAACGCCCCAACCGAACCCGAGATTGTAGAGGCTACTTGTGGTGGCTCAGCGCGTTGCTGACCAGCTTGGAGGTGATGTCCACGATTTGGATCATGCGGTCATAGGCCATGCGTGTCGGCCCAACCACGCCGAGCGTGCCCACCACCTGGCCATCCACCTCGTAGGGGGCGCTGACGATGGACAGATCTTCAAACGGGATCACCTGACTTTCACCACCAATGAAGATGCGCACGCCCTCGGCGCGCCCGGTCACATCCAACAAACGCATCAGCTGGGCTTTTTGCTCAAACAGGTCAAAAGCGCGGCGCAAATGGCCCATGTCGTTGGCGAAGTCGCTCACTGCCAGCAGATTTCGCTCACCGGAGATGATCACCTCGTCTGCGGTTTCGGCCAGCACATCGGAGTTGGCGGCCACAGCGGCCGTCATCAGGCTGGCAATCTCTGAGCGCAGGGATTCCACCTCGTTTTTGAGCCGCTCGCGCACCTGATCAATGTCCAGGCCGATGTAGTTGGCGTTCAGGTAATTGGCCGCCTCGACCAGCTGCTGCTGCTCGTAATCCACCTCGGTGAAGATCACCCGGTTTTGCACATCGCCCTCCGGCGAGACGATGATCACCAGCAGCCGCCGCTCAGACAGGCGCAAGAACTCGATGTGCCGGAACACGGTGGTACGCCGCGGCGCCACCACCACGCCGACAAACTGCGACAGGCTGGAGAGTAGATTGGCGGCGTTGGAAATCACCTTTTGCGGCTGGTCGTGGGCCAGACTGTGCTCCGCAAACGGGTTGCGTTGCACGGTCAACATGGTGTCCACAAACAGTCGGTAGCCGCGTGCCGTAGGGATACGCCCGGCAGAGGTGTGTGGGCTGACGATCAGGCCCAGTTCCTCCAGGTCAGACATCACATTGCGGATGGTGGCGGGTGAGAGCTCTAGCCCCGACGCCCTGGACAAGGTGCGCGAACCCACCGGCTGGCCATCAGCGATATAGCGCTCAACCAGCGCTTTGAGTAACAACTTGGCACGGTCATCGAGCATGCTGTCATTTTACGGACATCTGAGCGCAGGCGAGACGATCCGCCGCTGACACCCTGATCCGCCAGGGCGGGGATTGAACAAGGCCCGCCAAGATGCCGTTTTTTCAGCGTTGACACACGGCTGCCAGGCCTTTGGTGTTGTAATTTGCGGATGGATTCCAAATTTCAGCTTGTTGCCCTGATCGGCAAATACCAGACCAGCGCCAGTGCCGCCGCCATCACCAGCGCGCGTACAGCATTGGAAGAGATTGCGCATTTTCTGCATGACCAGGGCTGTGACGTGGTGATCGAGAGCGATACCGCACGCACGATGGGCATGAGCGGCTACACCACGCTGAGCGTGGAAGACATCGGCAAACAGTGCGACTTGGGCCTGGTGGTGGGTGGCGACGGCACCATGCTGGGCATTGGCAGACAGCTGGCCTCGTATGGTGTGCCGCTGATTGGCATCAACCAGGGGCGCCTGGGCTTCATCACCGACATTCCCTACGGCAACTTTGCCGCCAGCCTGAGCAACATGTTGCGCGGTGAGTATGTGGAAGACCACCGCAGCCTGATGACGGGCCGAGTGATGCGCGATGGGCACTGCGTCTACAACGCCACCGCGCTCAACGATGTGGTGGTCAACCGCGGTGCCACCTCGGGCATGGTGGAATTGCGGGTGGAGGTGGATGGGCATTTTGTGGCCAACCAGCGCGCTGACGGACTGATCATTGCCTCGCCCACAGGCTCAACGGCCTACGCCCTGTCATCGGGCGGGCCATTGCTGCACCCATCCATTCCGGGCTGGGTGATGGTGCCGATTGCCCCGCATACCTTATCAAATCGGCCGATCGTCCTTGCTAACACTTCACATATAGCTATTGAAATAGTAGCAGGTCGAGATGCCAGCGCCAACTTTGATATGCAGTCGCTGGCCTCGCTGATGCATGGTGACCGCATTGAAGTCACCCGCTCCAACCACCATGTCCGGTTCTTGCACCCCAAGGGCTGGTCTTACTTTGATACCCTGCGCGAAAAACTGCATTGGAACGAAGGAGTACCCTCGACGTGAGCCTCAAACGCATCGTGCTGCGTGACTTTGTCATCGTCAGCGAACTTGACCTGGAGTTGGCCAACGGCTTCACCGTGTTGACGGGTGAGACCGGCGCTGGCAAATCCATCCTGGTAGATGCCCTGCAACTCGTGACCGGTGGGCGTGCTGATGCCAACGTGATCCGCGAAGGCGCAACCCGCACCGATGTCAGCGCCGAATTTGAAGCCACAGCATCGGTGGCGGCCTGGCTTGAAGACGCCGGATTTGAGCCAGGCAGCAGCCTGCTGCTGCGCCGCACTGTGGACACCCAAGGCAAAAGCCGCGCCTGGATCAACGGCAGCCCCGCCACCGCGACCCAGCTGCGCGCCTTGGGTGAGCAGCTACTTGACATCCACGGCCAGCACGCCTGGCAAAGCCTGACGCGCCCGGAGTCGGTACGCGGCCTGCTCGACGCTTATGCCAAGGTGTCGACCGATGGTGTGGCAGCGCACTGGCAGCAGTGGCGCACGGCACAAGACCAGCTTGTGCAGGCGCGTGCTTCACAAGACTCGCTGCTCAACGAACGCGAACGCCTGACCTGGCAAATTGGCGAACTGGAAAAACTCGCTCCGGGTGCCGACGAATGGCCCACCCTGAATGCCGAACACAGCCGCCTGTCCAACGCCCAGGCCTTGCTGGAGGCTGCACAAACGGCCTTGCAAGTCCTCGACGAGAACGACCACAGCGCCTGCAGCCTGACCGGAAGCGCCTGCGATGCACTTCAAAAACAAGAGCACATTGAGCCCGTATTCAAAGGGCTAAGCGAGGTTTTGACATCAAGCCTGGCGCAACTCGAAGATGTGGTGCATTCCCTGCGCACCTACCTGCGCAAGACCGAACTGGAGCCAGACCGACTCACCGCGCTGGATGAACGCCTGGGCCTGTGGATGGCACTGGCGCGGCGCTACAAACGCAACCCCGAAGACTTGCCAGAGCTGTTGTCGCTCTGGAAACAACAGCTGCGCACCCTGGACGCCGCCGCCGACCTGCAGGCCCTGGAGCGCGCGGTTGCGTCCGCCTGGGACAGCTACCAACAAGAGGCTGCCAAGCTCACCCGCGCTCGGCAAAAAGCCGCGCCCCAATTGGCCCAGACCATCACCCAGGCCATGCAAGGGTTGGGCATGCAAGGCGGCCAGTTTGAAGTGCAGGTCCAGCCCGCAGGCCAACCCTTGATGACCGGGCTGGAAGACATCCAGTTCCTGGTGGCAGGGCATGCGGGCAGCACGCCGCGCGCCGTCAACAAGGTGGCCTCAGGGGGCGAGTTGTCGCGCCTGGCGCTGGCCATTGCGGTCACCACCAGCCAGCTCGGCACTGCCCAGACGCTGATTTTTGACGAGGTGGATTCTGGCGTGGGCGGCGCCGTGGCAGAAACCGTCGGGCGGCTGATGCGCCAACTCGGCCTGGACCGGCAAGTGCTGGCGGTGACGCACCTGCCACAAGTCGCCGCCTGTGCCGACCAGCACCTGGTGGTCAGCAAACAGCTGACAGGCAGCGCCACGGTCAGTTCGGTCACACCGGTCAAGGCAGAAGAGCGGGTCACCGAGCTGGCGCGCATGCTGGGCGGTGAACGCATCATGGCAAGCACCCTCACCCATGCCCGTGACATGCTGCAAGTGCAAGGAGTCTGAGATGAATGCCACCCAACCCAAGGTGCAGATTGTGCTGATCACCGGCATGTCCGGCTCGGGCAAATCGGTGGCGCTGCATGCGCTGGAAGACCTGGGTTTTTATTGTGTGGACAACCTGCCGCCCGAGCTGCTGATGCAGTTGGTGGATCTGGAGCACGCTCACCACGCCAATCGCCTGGCCATCGCCATCGACGTGCGCAGCGCCAGCTCGCTGCCGCTGGTGCCAGAACAGTTGAAACAGCTCAAGGCGCGCGGGTTGCAGGTGGACTCCATTTTTCTGGACGCCACCACCGACACACTGATTCGCCGTTTTTCTGAAACGCGCCGGCGCCACCCCCTGTCCCGGGGTGGGCCTGAGAGCGCCCTGCTAGACCAGCGCCATGCGTTGGCCGATGCCATTGAACTTGAGCGCGACTTGCTCAGCGACCTGCGCATGCAGGCGCATGTGATTGACTCCAGTGTGATCCGCCCGACCCAACTGCAGAGTTATGTCAAAGCCTTCATCGCCGCGCCTGGTGAACAGCTCACGCTGGTGTTTGAGTCCTTTTCATACAAACGCGGCATCCCCAGTGACGCTGATTTTGTGTTTGATGTGCGCATGCTGCCCAACCCGCATTACGAGCCCGAGCTGCGCGCCCTGACCGGGCAAGACGCCCCGGTAGCCGACTATTTGAAGCGCCAGCCCCAGGTGCAGCGCATGCTGGACCAGATTCACACCTTCCTGAACAACTGGATGGACGACCTGGCGCAAAACCACCGCAGCTACGTGACGGTGGCCATCGGCTGCACCGGCGGGCAACACCGCTCGGTGTACCTGGTGGAACAACTCACCGCGCTGTTTGAGGCGCACTGGGTGACGCTCAAGCGCCACCGTGAAATGGATGCCCGCTTCAGCCCGACAGCAGCTTCCTGATGGCGGCAAACAGGCCACACGTCGACTGCACCCATCATTGCCTTGGTGTTCCAGCGCAACCATGCGCAAGCCGCAACCATTGGTGCGGTCATTTTCAATCGGGCAGAGATCACGGCTAAGTCTATTCAGGCCCCAGCCATACGCATGCTGATCCATAAGTCGCGGTCAAAAAAGCCAACTTTGCGTGGGATGGCTCCTGTAAATGACAATTTATCTCATTTACAATGTTGTCTATTCCAGATGCCAGAGTCGTCGCAGCAAGGGTTGCGAAGGCACACAAAGCCGGGCATCGGTGCCATGTGCCGATCACGATCTGATGCGTTCTGCAGAACAAGTCACAGACGCTGAGCTGCCCGGTCAGTTGCCAGTTTGAGAACGTGTCCTTGACACAACCACCTCTTGCTAACGCCCCCTGTCGTCTGGAATGGTATTTAGACAAAGTAAACCAACAACAACATCAGCCAGCCTTCGCCAGCCAGTGTTTATTTAAAGGGAAAACACCATGCTGCGAATGACCCCGATCGCTCTGGCGATGGGTATGCTGACTCTGCCTTCATGGGCTTTGGCCCAATCAGCTTCCACAACAGACACCGACAAACAAGCCACATTACAAGTGGTCAATGTCTCGGCCAACGCTGAGAAACCGGCTGATTTGCCCAGCACCTATGCTGGCGGGCAGGTCGCCACGGGCGCCCGCCTTGGCGCCTTGGGAAATCAAAGTGTCATGGACACACCATTTAACCTGACCAGCTATACAGCTGAGCTGATTGAGGACCAGCAGGCGCGCACTGTGGCCGACGTCATGGCCAACGATCCAGCGGTCCGTTTTACAACGTCCAGCGGACACTCATACGAAAACTATCGGATTCGGGGATTTGATGTCAGCTCTTCCGAGCTCGCGATCAATGGCATGTATGGCTTAACGCCCATTGGCCATGTGCCGCTGGAATTCGTAGAGCGCGTTGAGGTTCTCAAGGGCCCCAGCGCACTTTTTGGTGGCATGGCCCCCGGAGGCGGTGTCGGCGGCGTCATCAATTTGGTACCCAAACGCGCTGATGATGAGCCACTAGCACGCGTGTCCGTGGGCTACCAGTCGGAGAGTCAAACGGGCACAAGCATTGACCTGGGACGCCGATTTGGGGAACGCAAGGAGCTGGGTGTCCGCATCAACGGGTCCTACAGCGATGGTGATACTGAGCTGAATGGTCAGTCCAAAAAACGCGAGTTCCTGTCGGGCGCATTTGACTATCGCGGCGATGATCTAACCGCATCGCTGGATGCCTATTACAACAAGGAGTCGTTCTCAGGTGGGACGTCGGCCATGTACTGGTTCCAGAACAGTACACCCATACCAAGCGCACTTGATCCCAGCACCAACCTTTTCCCGGGTGCCAGTGGCACCTTGGAGACCAAGGCGGTGATGGCACGGGCAGAGTACACCATCAACCAGCAGCTCTCTGCTTTTGTTGGCGTGGGTGTGATGGGCTTCGAGCAGTCGGGGTTCATCAATGGAACCCATGCGCGCAACATCGCCGCCAATGGCAATTTCACCGCCGCCACCAATGGCACCCGGTCTTACACCGACAGCGTGTCTACCGAGGCCGGACTACGCTCTCGTTTTTCCACCGGTACGGTGGGGCATGAGCTGGTGTTGCAAGCCACCAATTTGGAGCAGGAGAGCGGCTCGGCCACCAACTCAGTCAGTACCACCTCGAACATTTACAACCCGGTAACCACACTGGTTATGCCAGCGTCGCCGGGCACAGCCCCCAAAACCAGTGAGACCACCTTGTCAAGCCTGGGACTGATGGACACACTGTCTTTCATGAAAGATCGCGTCCAGTTGACCTTGGGATTGCGCCATCAAACGGTCAAAACAACCAACTACAACGCAACGACGGGTGCAGTGACTCAACCTACCTACAACAAGAGTGCGGTCACGCCAGCACTGGGTCTGATTGTCAAGCCTTGGGGTGCGAACGTCTCGCTCTATGCCAATTATGTTCAGGGTTTGAGCAAAGGCGATACGGTCACGGATGTCTTGGCGACCAACAAAAACGTCGTCTTTGCGCCCTATAAGACAGAGCAAAAGGAAGTCGGTGTTAAGTGGGACGCCGGGGTCTTCACCAACACAGCCAGCTTGTTCGAAATCACCAAACCGACCTTGATCGCACTGGGTAGCAGCACCAACCCGACGTACTCCGATGAGGGCGAAAAGCGGGTCCGGGGCTTGGAGTGGAACACCTTTGGACAGCTGACGCACAACGTTCGTTTGCTTGGCGGCGCAACCTACTCTCAAGGTGTCCAGACCAAAACCGCCTACAACCAGTACGACGGCAATGTGGCCATTGGTGTGCCACGTTGGCAAGGCAACTTGGGCGCAGAGTGGGACACATCCTGGTTGTCCGGGCTGACGCTCAGCGGTCGAGTCATCACCACAAGCAGCCAATACCTGGATGCAGCCAATCAACAAGCCATCCCCAATTGGACAACCCTTGATGTGGGTGCACGCTACACCACAAAGATGAATGGCCACAAGACTGTTCTGCGACTGAACGTCACCAACGTGTTTGACAAACACTATTGGTCGGGCAGCTTCAGCGACAGCTACTCGATGGCGACACTGGGCGCGGGTAGAACCATCTCGGCATCTGCCACGATGGACTTCTGAGGATGCGGGCTCGTTTGAATAAAACGATGCTGCTGAGTGGTCTGGTACTGGGAGCCGCCGTGCTTCCAGCCAATGCAACCGAGACCAACCACGGTTGGTCCAAGGTCGTGTTGCCAGCAGCGCAACAAACGGACGTGCGGGCCAGCGTTGCTGGCCACCGATACCGACTGTTTGTATCCGTCCCGGCGACAGCTGCTCCTGCAGAGGGATATCCGGTTCTTTACGTGCTCGATGGCAATGCGGCTTTTCCGGTTGCTGCATTTCTGGCAAGAAGTGCCGCGAACCGCAGTGAGGTCACCGGGCACACCGCACCCTTGGTGGTTGGCATTGGGTATCCTGGGAACGAAGACTTTGATGTGGCGGCACGTCGACGCGACTACACCATAGGTGCGGGTAATTCCAACCCATTGACATCCGAAGGTGGAGCAGACCGCTTTTTGGACTTTATCCAAAACGAGCTCAAGCCGCTGGTGGCGACACGTTACCCCGTCGATCACAAGCGGCAGGCCCTATTTGGGCATTCTTTTGGTGGATTGTTTGTGCTTCATGCGCTGTTGACCCGACCCACGAGTTTTTCCACATTCATCGCCTCCAGCCCATCCATTTGGTGGCAGAACAAGCAGCTGCTCAGCGAGTTGCCGGCTTCGATGCCACCAGGGGTATCTCCTCGCGTCCAGATCAGTGTCGGCGCACGGGAAGATGACCCGCCACCGGAGAGTTATCCGCCCGATCTCCGCGCCTTGATCGCGAGCCGCAGCATGATTCCAGAAGCACGCAACATGGTTGGGCAGCTTCAGAACATCTCGGGCTGGACGGGCCAAGTGACCTACCACGAACTGGCGCAGGAAGACCACGGCACCGCGTGGTTACCAGCCATGGCCAGAGGGTTGCAATTCTTTTTGGCGCAACCTTAAGCGCATGTGCCATCTCTGTCGACCTGAGAGCATCCATTGACTATGCAGACATTTTTTTTGATCGGGCTGATCTCCGTTTTGCTCGGTTGTAGCGGCATTTACCTGGCTTCACCCAACCAAAGGTGGCTCGCAGCGTCCTGGCCAGCTCGGCCGACCCGTGTGTTGGGCACCCTGTTGCTGGCGCTCGGCTGGCTCAGCCTGGCCCAGGTGATGTCGTTTTTGACAGCCACCTTTGTGTTCCTGACCGCCCTGATGCTGACCCTGTCCGTGCTGCCTTACATCGGCGCCCTGTTGAGCCTGCGGCGAGGCCGATGACATGGCCAAGAAAACCACACAACCGATCCAGCGCGACTGGCTCTCCAAAACCCTGGCAGGTGTCCTGCTGGGTGCGGTCATCGCACTCGTCTGCAGCGGCTGGTTCACGCAACTCAACAGCGAGATGCCTTTTGCCATCCGTGGCCAACTGGCCATGTGGATGGTGCCGCCCATCTGGCTGGGCGTGCTCAGCGGCACTTATTTTTTTGGTAGCGGCGCGAGAGCTTGGCTGTGGTTGGGTGCGGTCAGTGTACTCAGCGGCGGCAGCTTGGCAGTGCTGCGCTTGGCTTGACACACAACGTCTTCATCATGAGAACTGATTTCGTACGCATCTACAAATCGATCCATACCTGGACGGGCATAGTTACCGGGATGGCCTTGTTCATCGCCTTCTACACAGGTGCCTTAACTGTTTTCAAAGAGCCTTTGACACGCTGGGCCACGCCCCCGCACAACACGCAGCCTGTGCCGTTGGCAGACACGCAACAACTCATCGTCAAAACCCTGATCGCCCAACCAGCGGTTGCGGCAGACTTTTCCATTCACCTTCAGGATGCCGAACACCTGCCAGCCCGCCTGAGTTGGCAGGTGCGCAACCCGGGGGCAGAAGACCACGATGAATCGTCGACACAACACTATGTGGCGACGCTGGACGCCGAAGGCGCCGCAAAGCTGGCACAGTCAACCCCCTCACATCTGGCAACATTCATCGACGTGCTTCACCGCGTTGTGGGCCTGCCCGTAGACAGTGATGCAAATCGTTGGGTGATGGGCATCATTGCGGGCCTCTACGCACTCGCCTTGGTCTCCGGTGTGGTTGTGCTACTGCCTTCGCTGGTCAAAGACTTTTTTGCTTTGCGCATTGGCAAAAACATCAAACGCATGTGGCTGGATTCCCACAACGTGGTGGGCATTGTCAGCTTGCCCTTTCATCTGGTCATGGCATTGACATCGGTCGGTTTTGCCTATCACGATGGCATCTACCTCGTGCAAGACAAACTTTTACACGACGGCAAATGGGGCTCCGCCTTCCAGCAACAACGGCCCGTCAAACCGGTTTCCGCCCCGCGTGACCCGGCAACCATGTTGACACCGATAGAACTGATCACCAAGGTCAAGGAATTTGCGCCGGGGTTCGAGCCCACCACCTTGCAGTATCAACAAGTGACGGGGCCACGCGCCTTGGTCCGTGTCTGGGGAAAAGACACAACGGCCGTTTCGCCGCGAGCCAGAGGTGGTTTTGCGGCTGTTGACCCCTACAGTGGCAAAGTCGTCAATAGCGAGTTTCTGCCTGGTCGACAGAGCACGCCCAGCCTATTTATCAGCAGCTTCTTCGCGTTGCACATGGCCGCTTTTGGCGGCACAGCGGTTCAGTGGATGTATTTTCTGCTGGGCTTAGCTGGGGCCTGGCTGTTCTACAGTGGCAATCTTCTCTGGGTGGAAAGCCGCAGGAAGATGAAACCAAGACAGGCAGAGACATTACCAGGCCAACGCCTAGATACCCGTCTCATGGCATCTGCCACTGTGGGGGTTTGCTTAGGCTGTATTTGCGGCGTTTCGCTGACCATCGTTGGTGGCAAATGGTTGCATGGACTGGTCAGTGACATGAACGCCTGGCATCCCATTCTGTACTACGCGGCCTTTTTTTCTGCGATCACTTGGGCATTTGTACGCGGTGCGGCACAAGCCGCCATCCATTTGTTATGGATGGCCGTTGCGTTAACTTTGGCCATTCCCATGACCTCTTTGCTGGCATGGCTCGTACCCGCTTTGGGCATGTGGACCCATACCTCCCTTTCCAGCTTAGGGGTGGATGCAACAGCTCTTGTCGGCGCCGCCGCATTGACGTGGATGGCCAGAGCGACATCAAAACGCGTCCGCCTCGGTACGCCTGATAGCGTGTGGTTCGCGGGCAAATCGTGATAGCACCCACACGGGCATTGCCATGAGGGTGTGGTCATCTGTTGTGCAGAGAGCAACATCGCTCAGTTTCATGCGCGTTAGGTGACGCTCAAGCGGCACCGTGACATGGATGCCCGCTTCAGCCCGACAGCAGCTTCCTGATCGGCGCAGGCAGGCCCAAGTCGGGCCAACGCTCAGCGACCACCCAGGCACCCGCCACATCAGGTGGCAAAACCTTGGGCAACACCACATGCACCGGGTGCAAATACAGGTCTTTGTGCGTCAGCACATGTTTGAAAACCGGCTGGTCTTGCACCTGATTTTGTAGCGCTGGCGGCACGCTGGCCAGCAGAGCATCCCGATCATCAAACAGAGGCAGGCAATACAGACCCGCCCAGACGCCCGGTGTGGGCCGCTGGCTGAGCCAGAAAGCAGCATCTTCCGACACAGCCCGCAGCAGCCAAATCGTTTGCGCGCTGCGCTTGAGTTTGCGGGTTTTGACCGGGAACGCCTCCTGGCGCGCCAAGGCTTCAGCCTGACATTGGCCGTGGAACGGGCAGACAGCACAGGCGGGTTTTCTGGCGGTGCATACCGTGGCCCCCAGGTCCATGATGGCCTGGGTGTAGCGCGGCATGGTGCTGGCCAAATCATGTCTGGGCAACAAGCGGTTGGCCTCTTGCCACAACAGCCGCTCGTTGGCAGAAAGCGCCAAATCCGCCTCAAAACCCAGGAAACGTGTCAACACGCGTTTGACATTGCCGTCCAGAATCGCCACCCGTTCACCAAAACAGATCGAGGCCACCGCCGCCGCTGTGGACGGGCCAATGCCGGGCAAGGTCTGCAACTGGGCCGCCGTGTTGGGAAACACGCCCCCATGCAAGGCCATCACCTGCTGTGCACACAGGTGCATGTTGCGGGCGCGGCTGTAATAACCCAGGCCACTCCACAGCCCCAGCACATCGTCCAGCGGCGCTTGCGCCAGCGCGGCCACGTTTGGAAACCGCGCCACAAACCGGGTGAAGTAGTCGCGCACGGTGACCACCTGGGTTTGCTGCAGCATGATTTCAGACAACCAGACGTGGTACGGCTCCCGCGTGGCTTGCCACGGCAGATCATGCCGACCATGCGCGAGCTGCCAGCGCACCAGCGTCTGCGCGAAGCCCTCTGCGTCTGGCTTAAGAGGCATTCACAGCCAATCCAAAACGTGCGGGGGATGCCATCTGCAGCAAGGAATCGGTCAGCTCGGTCAGCTTGCGCTCAACATCATCGAGTTCTGCGCTGCGGGTATGGATGTCGTCAATGCGCTCATCGAGTCCGCTGGTTGCCTGGGCAATGCGGTCGATGGCTTCGAGTCGACGCGCGAAGTTTTTACGACGTTCACGCAACTGCGAGTCCAGTTGCGAAGCGGCCGACTTGCTCCAAGCCTCAATGTCAGTCAGAACAGTTTCGTTGACCGAGCGCAGGCGCGTGCTGAGTGCACGCACCAGGCGGTCTGCGAACTCGGGCTGCGCCAGTCTGAACGCATTGCCTATCCCCAAATACTGCACATGGCTGCGCTCAATCAGATCCAGATCACTCAAATAAGGCGCCATCAGCGGCTCATCGGGTACTTGCAGCGAAAAACCGTACTCGGTATTCAATTGCAAAAAAGTGGCCACCAGCATGGCATGGATGTCCATCCCCTTGGCATGCACCTGGCGCAAATTAGCACGCAAGCGCTCAAAGGTTTCACCATAAGACCGCTTGATGCCCAGTTTGAAACCTTTTTGGTTCAGTGCGGCACATAACTGCGCCATCTCTTGCTTGAGCGCCAATGGCCCCAGCAGACCAAAAATCTCACGAATGAGCTTCATGTGAACCGAGCGAACCGCATGGATCTTGACACCTGCCGCGTCAAATTCGGCCTGCTCCTGCGCCACCCGTGTGCGCATGTTTGTGATCACCGGCTTGTTTTTGCCTTGCAACCCCTTGAGTTCCAGCAACTGCTCGGTCAGGTCGCGGCGGCGGATGTGCATACAACGACCGGTTTCACCCCGCAGCGCAGCAATCCCGCGGGACACGGCCGCACCCAGTATCTTTTGCCGACGCCCCATGATGTCGTGGCTCAATGCGTCTTCCAACTGCGCCAAGCCACTTCGCATGAGCAGGGGGGCATCGTTTTTTACCTTGGCTACCAGCCCTTTTTGGGCAGAAACCGCAACGATTTGATCCTGCGCGATACCCAAAATGTCCGCCGAACTGCACTTTTGCCGCTCGATCTGCGCCTGAACCTCCTGCGGACTGTCCATCGCGTCCCACAAGGTATCGATCTTGTTCAGAACAACTAGTCGTGTTGAAGGGTCTTGGCTATCGTTGACCAGGTGTTCGCGCCAGATCGACAAATCCGACTGGGTAACGCCGGTGTCGGCGCCCAGAATAAAAACCACCGCCTGCGCTTGCGGGATCAGGCCAACCGTCAGCTCGGGTTCCGCACCAATCGCGTTCAAGCCCGGTGTATCCAGAATGACCAACCCCTGTTTGAGCAGAGGATGGGCAATATTGATCAAGGCATGGCGCCATTTGGGCACCTCCAGCAAACCATTGGTATCCGGTACCAAGCTGCTGTCGTCGCTCGGGCCATGCCAAAAGCCCAGGGCACGCGCCTCTTCCTGGGTAACGCGCCGGGTTTCTGCGACTTTGGCAAACGCTTCCGAGAGCTGTTTCGGGTTGCTGACCTCCAGGTCAATACGCTCCCATTGTTGCGGCACCATGCGCCACTCCATGAGCGACTGCGGCTGCAAGCGGGTCTCGATAGGCAGCAGGCGCAGGCAAGGCGGCACCTCCGGGTCATAACCCATTTCGGTCGGGCACATGGTGGTACGCCCGGCGCTCGCCGGCATGATGCGCCGCCCATAACCTGCAAAAAAGATAGCGTTGATCAACTCCGACTTGCCACGGGAGAACTCAGCCACGAAAGCCACCGTCACCTTGTCAACACGAACCTGAGCTTCAAGCCGACGCAGACGGTCTTCCACCGAGGCGTCTAGCAAATCCTGGTCCTTCAGCCATTGGGACAACAGTTTCAGACGCAAGGCAAACTCCCGCCGCCATGCGCTGTGCTGATCAAATTTTTCGTTGAATGAAGTTCCCAATCTGCCTCCCGAACATGAACCGTCGGGCAATATAGCACCGCTCGTCAGCAGCGCCCGCTGGCAACCCTTGTCAAGCTTTTTGGCAGACCGGACAGTAAAACGTGGACCGCTGGCCCTGGCGGATGGTTTTGATGGCTGCGTCACATCGCCTGCACGGCAAACCAGCACGGCCATACACCATGGCTTCAAGTTGGAAATAACCAGGCTTGCCGTCACTGCTGGAGAAATCCCGCAAGGTGCTGCCCCCCTGCTCTACCGCCCTGGCCAACACATCGCGTATGGCCGAATACAGGCGTGCAACTTTGGGCCCACTGAGTTTATTGGCCGCACTGGTGGGGCGGATACCCGCCAGAAACAAGGCCTCAGAAGCATAAATATTGCCCACACCCACCACCAGATCCCCCGCCAGCAACACCTGCTTGATCGGCACCTGCCTGCGCTTGAGCCCTTGGCGGAACATGTCCAGATCAAAGGCCTGCGACAGTGGCTCCATGCCCAGGCTGCCGAGCAGCTTGACGGCCAGGGGGCAGGTCAGGCTCTCCACATACACCACCGCACCAAAGCGGCGCGGGTCGTTCAAACGCAAACGGCCACGCGTGGTGAGCAACTCGAAATGGTCATGCACGCCAAGCGCCAGCAAATCCGTAGCGAAACGCAGGCTACCCGACATGCCCAAGTGCACCAACAACCACCCCAGGCTCAGCTCAATCAACAAATACTTACCGCGCCTGCCCACCGTCTTGACCTCTCGGCCCACCAATTCGCCCGGGGCACAACCCAAGGGCCAACGCAACGGCTTACCCAGCGCGACAGCCTCAATATGTGCCCCCGAAATGGCATCGACAAAACTGCGACGGGTGACTTCGACTTCAGGTAATTCAGGCATGGAACAAATATCGTTGGGAGCTTGGATTATTATGAACGGATGCGCCTCAAAACAGTTTTATTGCCCTTGCTGCTGTCCTGCTCGCTCGGGATACATGCCCAGACTAGTGGCTCCACTGAGCCCGCCGCAAAACGCTCTGCGCTGGATGCACCGCTTTTTTACGAAATCTTGCTGGGAGAAATCGACGCCCGCTCGCAGGACCCTGGAACCGCATTTTCTTTGCTGCTTGATGCGGCCCAAAAAACCAAAGACGCCGCGCTCTACCACCGTGCGGTTCAGGTCGCGCTGCAAGCGCGCTCAGGCGACTCTGCACTTCAGGCGGCCAGAGCCTGGAGTCAGGCCTTACCCGAGTCCCGAGAAGCCAACCACTTCGTGCTACAAATTTTGTTGGGCATGAACCGTGTCGCAGACACGCAGGAGTCGCTCAGACGCGAGATATCTCTCACCCCCGCCAAAGACCGCCGCGACCTCATCTGGTCCTTGCCGCAGGGCTTTGAGCGCATGAGTGACCGCCAGGCTGCCGCCACAACCGTCCAGAAAGCGCTGAGCAATTGGCTCGCCGATCCCAGCTTGGGTGCCACCGCCTGGGCTGTCATCGGGCGCCTGTGGCAAGCCGCTGGCGACAAGGCCAAGGCGTTGGATGCAGCCACCAAAGGTTTGGCGGTGGACGCACACTCCGAACACCCCGCTCTGCTGGCCCTGTCCCTGATGGATTCAAAAACACCACAGGCAGAGAGTCTGGTCAAAAAACATTTGGCAAATGCGCGCCCTGAATTTCGCATGGCTTACGTCAAAGTTTTGCTGAAGAACCAGCGCGAAGACGATGCACAGCGCGAATTGCAGGCCATCCGCAGCCTGACACCAGATTACGCCGATGCCTGGCTGATCGACGGCGCCTTGGCCATGCAAGCGGGGCAGTCCGCCCTGGCTGAAAAACAGTTAGAGCATTACCTGGCGTTGGTTGATGCCCAACCGGCGTTACAGCAAGCGCCAGAAACCCAACGCGGACGCTCGCAAGCCTTTTTGTCCCTGTCGCAGCTGGCACAGCAGCGCAAGGACCTCAGTACCGCCGAGGCCTGGCTGCAGCGGGTCGACAACCCTGAAGACGTGCTTCGTGCGCAAGTACGCCGGGCGACGCTGATCGCCCGCCAAGGCCGGGTTGATGAAGCCATCGCCCTGATCCAGGCACTGCCCGAAAACTCTGACGCTGATGCCGGACTCAAACGCTCAGCCGAGGTTCAACTGCTGCGCGATGAAAAGCTTTACGCACGCGCCCGAGACAGGCTGCAGCAACTCACCAAACAGTTTCCAGATGATCTGGACTTGGTCTACGAGTTGTCGATGGCCGAGGAAAGACTGGGCAACCTGCCAGAGATGGAGCGGCTGCTGCGCCAGCTGATCGCCGCCCGGCCCGATGATGCCAACGCCTACAACGCCCTTGGGTACTCGTTGGCAGACCACAACCTGCGTCTACCCGAAGCCATCGAACTGATCAAGAAAGCGCTGGAACTCTCGCCGAACAACCCATTCATCACCGACAGCCTAGCCTGGGCCGAATTCCGCAGCGGCCATCTGGACGAAGCAGTTCGACTGCTGCGCGCCGCGTTCAAAGAGCGGCCAGATGCAGAAATTGCGGCTCATCTGGGTGAGGTTCTTTGGCAAGCTGGCCAACAACAAGAGGCGCTGCAAGTGTTTCGAGACAGCCTCAAACTCAATCCAGACAACGAAACCCTCAGCGACACCCTCAAGCGCTTGCATCTCCAGCTGTGAAGAGTCGTCGCTCCGCGCTCGCTCTTGGCGCAACATTAGCTACCGCATTAATAGCAGGATGCGCAAGCAATTCAAGGGCTAGAGGCCAAAATGACCCTGAAAGCCACAGCTGGCACGGCAGACTCTCGCTGCGCGTGCAAGCAGATGCCGACGCCGGGCAGAAACAAGGCCAATCGTTCAGCGCAGCATTTGAATTACAAGGCAACCCAGGCGAGGGTGAGTTGCAGTTCTTCACGCCCTTGGGCAGCACCGTTGCGGCCATTCGCTGGTCTCTGGCTGGTGCGGTGCTCCAAGCCAGAGGTGAAGTACGTGAATTCAACAATCTGACGCAGCTGAGCACCGCGCTGCTGGGAACTGACATCCCGGTCACGGCTTTGTTTGCCTGGTTGGACGGTCTGCCCCAGGACGTGGAAGGCTGGCAGGTTGACCTGTCGCAAAGGCCTCAAGGCAAAATACAGGCGCATCGCAACACCCCCAGACCGGCGGCCGAACTGCGGGTGCTCCTTGACGACTGAAGCCCCGGGGTTTGCCCCTTGCCACCATGAAATCCCTCTACGACATCTGCGCCCCCGCCAAGCTCAACCTCTTTTTGCACATCGTGGGTCGGCGCCCCGATGGCTACCATTTGCTCGAATCGGTGTTCATGCTGATCGACTGGAGCGACACCCTGCACTTTGAGGTGCGCCGTGACGGCCAGATCAGCCGCGAAGACCTGAGCACAACGCTGCCGCAACATGACCTGATCGTGCGTGCGGCGCAAGCCTTGCAGCTGGCCAGCGGTACCTCGCAAGGCGCCCACATCAGCATCGACAAACGCATTCCAGCTCAGGCTGGCATGGGGGGCGGCTCATCCGATGCCGCGAGCACCTTGCTGGCGCTAAACCGTTTGTGGGGCCTGAACCTGAGCCTGAGCAGCCTGAAAGCCATCGGTCTAAAGCTGGGCGCCGATGTGCCGTTCTTCCTGGGTGGTCACAACGCCTGGGTCACCGGAATTGGTGAAGTCATAACCCCCATCGACGTGCCTGCCGCACGGTTTGTGGTGGTCAAACCATCCCAGGGACTTGAAACTCAGCGAATTTTTTCACACCCCGATTTGAAAAGGGACACAAAACCCGCTATACTTTCAGGCTTCGCTGCAGACGCCTTTGGTTACGGCCAAAACGACTTGCAGGGCGTTGCCCAACAGTTATGCCCAGAGATTAACCAAGCTTTAGCATGGTTAGATGCCTCAGGACTGACTGGCCGGATGACAGGCTCTGGAAGTGCGGTGTTTGCGCAAACGTTGCATAATTTCGAGCCTCTCAGGACGCCTGAGTCGTTTCAAGTCAAGTTATGCAGCAACCTGTCAGCACATCCCCTGCAAGGGTGGGCTGTTTAGGGACGGTTATCGGTGTGTCATGCTTCATGATGCACCCGTGTAGGGGAGTCGCCAAGCTGGTTAAGGCACTGGATTTTGATTCCAGCATGCGAAGGTTCGAATCCTTCTTCCCCTGCCAAATATTCTTGCATGTTGGTTGGCAACATGCCGAAGTAACAGCGATCTATCAGTTGGGAATACCATGCAATCCGATCATCCACCCGAGTTCATGGTTTTTACTGGCAATGCCAATCCTTCATTGGCAGCAGACATCGCCAGCCATCTCAAAACCGGCGTCGGCGCTGCAGAAGTTGGTCGCTTCTCGGACGGTGAAGTCACCGTCGAAATCAAACAAAATGTGCGTGCTCGCGATGTGTTTGTGGTGCAAAGCACCTGCGCACCGACCAACGAGAACCTGATGGAATTGTTGATCATGGTGGACGCGCTCAAACGCGCTTCTGCCGAGCGGATCAGCGCGGTCATCCCCTACTTTGGTTACGCCCGTCAAGACCGGCGTCCACGCTCCAGCCGGGTGCCGATTTCTGCCAAAGTGGTGGCCAATATGTTGCAGGCTGTCGGTGTAGCACGGGTGCTGACCATGGACTTGCATGCGGACCAGATCCAGGGCTTCTTTGACATCCCGGTAGACAACATTTACGCCTCCCCCGTTTTGCTGGGTGATTTGCGCCAAAAGAATTACGACGACCTGATTGTGGTCTCGCCCGACGTGGGTGGTGTGGTGCGTGCACGTGCCCTGGCCAAACAACTCGGCTGCGACCTGGCCATCATCGACAAACGCCGGCCCAAGGCCAATGTCAGCGAAGTGATGCATGTGATCGGCGAAATCGAAGGCCGCAACTGCGTCATCATGGACGACATGATCGATACCGCCGGCACCTTGGTCAAGGCCGCTGAAGTGCTGAAGCAACGCGGCGCCAAAAAGGTGTACGCCTATTGCACCCACCCGATCTTCTCCGGCCCAGCCATTGACCGCATCAGCAACGGCCAGGCTCTGGACGAAGTTGTGGTCACCAACACCATTCCATTGAGCCCCAACGCTATGGCCTGCCCCAAGATCAGGCAACTCAACGTGGCACCGCTCATTGCCGAAACCATTCACCGGATTGCCTTGGGCAAATCGGTCATGAGTTTGTTTTCTGATCAAGACAACCTGTTCTGATCAGAATCTCAAGTGGCTCGTCACCCATTCGGGGTGCCGAGCTTTTTTAAAACAGGGTCGCACTGGTCGCGGTGGGCCCCATCAGGAGTTAGAACATGAAATTAGTCGCTTTTGAGCGCGCCAAGCAAGGTACGGGTGCGAGCCGCCGTCTGCGCATCACCGGTCGCACGCCCGGTATCGTTTATGGTGGTTCTGCTGAACCCACACTCATCGAGCTGGACCACAATGCTTTGTGGCACGCTCTGAAAAAAGAAGCTTTCCACGCCAGCGTGCTGGAGATGGACATCGGTGGCAAAGAACAAAAAGTTCTGCTGCGCGACGTGCAAGTGCACCCGTTCAAGCAACTCGTGTTGCACGTGGACTTCCAACGCGTTGACGCGAACACCAAGCTGCACATGAAGGTGCCATTGCACTTTGTCGGCGACGACCAATCTGTCGCCGTGAAGTCGGAAGGTTGCATTGCCAACCACGTGTTCAGTGAACTCGACGTGTTGTGCCTGCCCGCTGACCTGCCTGAATTCATCACCGTGGACCTGAGTGGCCTGCGCAAGGGCAGCTCGCTGCACCTGCAAGACATTCCGCTGCCCAAGGGTGTGAAAGCCGTCATCCACGGTGGCGACAAAAACCCAGTGGTGGTGTCGGTGGTTGCTGTTGCTGGCGTGGAAGCACCTGCTGCCGCAGAAGCTGCAGAACCCGCCGCTGACGCTGCAGCTGCCAAGCCCGCAGCCAAAGCAGCTGCCAAGCCCGCAGCCAAGAAATAAGTCCTTTGCGACTGTTTAAAAAGCCCACCTCGGTGGGCTTTTTTTATGGCCAGATTGCATAATTCACACCATGATTCGACTATTTGTTGGCCTCGGAAACCCCGGTCCGGAGTACGACGGAACCCGCCACAACGCGGGTTTCTGGTGGCTCGATGCCGTCTCCGCGGCATTGAAGGCCCCTCTTGTTTTTGACAAAAGCTACTATGGCTTGACCGCAAGAGCCGTGGTCAACGGCCAAACCATCTGGCTGCTTGAGCCCCAGACCTTCATGAACCTGAGCGGCAAATCGGTGGCCGCACTGGCTAACTTTTTCAAGATCAGCCCCCAAAACATCCTGGTGGCGCATGATGAGCTGGACATCGTTCCCGGCGAGGCCAAGCTCAAACTGGGTGGCAGCCATGCAGGCCACAATGGATTGCGCGACATCCATGCCCAACTGGGCACCGACCAGTATTGGCGCCTGCGCCTGGGCGTGGGCCACCCCGGCAACAAGGCTGAAGTGGTTCACTGGGTGCTCAAAAAACCGTCGCCAGACCACCGCATTGCCGTCGCGCAAACCATTGACCGCGCGCTCAAGGCCTTGCCACAGTTGCTAGCAGGCGACATGGAGCAAGCCACACGCTTGATCCACACCAGCAAACCACCCCGCCCCAAAATTCCCCGCCCCGCCCCGCCGCCTGCCTCTTCATCCGAAGCGGCAACTCACCCCGCCTCAGACGCGAAAGTGACCGTGCCATGATCTCCAAGCGCTGCTCATTTGCTTTCATTTTTATAGCTGCTAGTACTTATATAACTTGGGCTAGCGCCGAAAATGTTTACAAATGTGGCAGCAGCTACAGCCAAGTGCCCTGTGCAGGTGCCAAACTGGTCGATGTCGACGATGCACGCGACCCCCAGCAGAAAAAACGCAAGGACGAGATCACCGCGCGGGATGCCGAACTGGCCCGCGAGATGGAACAAGACCGACTGGCCAAGGAGAAAGCGCTTCATGCCGCCCAAGCCAAGCGCCCTGTCGCCGCCGCAGTGCCCCAGGTCGTGGTGGCGCAGGAAGAGCCGCGCCTAAACAAAGCCAAGCGTTTCAAGCACAAAACTGTGAAGCAGCTGGGCTTTGTGGCCGAGGTGCCCGGCACCAAACATACGTCAACCAAAAAGAAAACGGTCCCCAAACCCGAAGCGCAGACCCAGCCCTGAGGCGGGTGTTCAAAAAAAGGCGCTGCGCGCAGAGGCACCGTCAGGAAGACGCGGGGCTTGCCGTGGCCGCCAACACCTGCAAGCGACGGTATTTTTGCAACAAGGTTTCCCGGTCTTCGACAAACGCCGGATTCACCGGAATGCAGTTCACCGGGCACACCTGCACGCACTGGGGCTCATCAAAATGACCGACGCACTCGGTGCATTTGGCCGGATCGATCTGGTAAAAGTCCGGCCCCATGGAAATCGCCTGGTTGGGGCACTCTGGCTCGCATACATCGCAATTGATGCATTCGTCGGTGATCAGCAAGGCCATGCGCCGTATCCAGAATAAAGGTTAAAACGTGGCGACTTCAAGCCACAAGTTCGGGCAGCGCATCTTCTGATGCCTTCACGATCATCACTGGCACCCCTGCGGCATGCAACAGCTCGTTGGACACCGAGCCCAGCAAGGCACTGCGCAGCGCACTGTTGCCGCTGGCGCCCATGACCACCAGGTCGCAGCCATAGTTTTCCAGGATGTCCACCAAGGTGTTGGCCGGGTCACCGGTGCTGACCTCGGTCTCGAAGCTGATGCCTGCTTGGGCCAACAGCGCTTGCGCCGGTTCGAGCGTGTTGGCACCGGCTTCAGCGCTCACCTGCTCAATCACTTGCGGATCGTGCGCCACCATCAATTCGTACAAACTGGCGTGCTCTTGCACATTGGCCAGCACCACCGAGGTGTTTAAACCATCACCACCCAGGCGAATGACAAACTGGACAGCCTCCAGCGCCGCCGCTGAACCATCAAAGGGCAAAAGAATCTTCATGGTGTTCTCCGGTTAAACAGATCAAGCGCCAGCGGGACGACCCACTTTGTCGAGCAGGCGCTGGTTGACGCCGGGCGACACAAAGGGGTCCACTTCGCCACCCAGGGTGGCGATCTCGCGCACCAGGGTGCTGGAGATGAACTGGTATTTGTCGCTGGGCGCCAGAAAAATGGTTTCCACCTTGGGCATCAGGGTGCGGTTCATGCCTGCCAGTTGGAACTCGTAATCAAAATCGGTCACCGCACGCAGGCCGCGCACCATCGCTTTGGCGCCACGGGCAACAACAAAGTCGCGCAGCAAGCCGTGAAACTCGGCCACCTCCACGCCTGCCACATCGGCCAGGGCACTTCGCGCCATCTCGACACGCTCGTCCAAGGAGAACAAGGTCTTTTTGTGGTGCCCGGCAGCGACCGCCACAATCACCTGATCAAACAACTGGGCAGCGCGGCGCACGATGTCTTCGTGCCCCAGGGTGATCGGGTCAAAGGTGCCGGGGTAAATCGCAATCAGGTGGGGCATGTCTCAAATCTCTTGCAAACAATGGCGCTGATTATCGTGCCGCCCTGCCCTGAGTCAGAGGCACTCACACCGCACCAACTGCGACACGCCGCAGCAGATGCGCGTGCACCGCACCGGCCTTCAGGTAGCGGTAGACCTGCAACCCAGCGGCCTGCAGGTGTTCGTCGGTCCAGCGTGTGGGCGCTTCCAGGTACACAAACCCGCTGTCGCTCACTGCTTGGCCAGCCGCCTGCACCACCGCCTCAAACACATTGGCATCAAACGGGGGGTCCAGAAAGATGGCATCCAGGCTCTTGGGGGCGGCACGCCCGAGCGCCGACAGGCCATCGGCGCGGTCGACTTGCACCGTGTCGATTTTCAGTTGCGCGGTTATGCGCTTGAGCTGATCGACCAAGGCCGCGTCGTTTTCGACCAGTCGCACTTCTTTGGCGCCGCGTGAAGCCGACTCAAAACCCAGCGCACCGGTACCCGCAAAAGCGTCCAGGCAGCGCCAGCCAGTCAGGTCTTGACCGAGCCAGTTGAACAGGGTCTCGCGCACCCGGTCTGGCGTCGGGCGCAGACCAGGTCGGTCAGCCACCGGGAGTTTGGTGCGTTTGAACAAACCGCCAATGATGCGAACCTCATGGCTTTGAACAGCGCGCGGGCGCACGGGTTTGCGGTAGGGAACGGTTGGGTCTTTTTTCATCGGTCAGGGTATGGGTGTCACAACAGTGCGGGCATGTTATCCGGTGTGGTCAGGCGCACCGCATTTCATGGATTGGCAGCGGCGCCACCAAGCACCACGGTCACCATCCGCTCGGGCTGCAACTTGCGGGCGAATGCGGCTTTGACATCGGCCACGGTCACCTTTTCGACCTGCTGCGTCCAGACATCCAGGTAATTGAGCGGCAGGTTGTTCCAGGCGATGTTGGCCACATTGCCCAGCAGCTTGCGGTTGCTGTCGATCAACAGGGCAAAGCCTCCCACCATGTTGTCCTTGGCGGCTTGCAGCTCGGCCTGGGTGGGGCCGTTGGCCACAAAGTTGGTGAGCACGTCGCGCACCACCTTGACCGTCTCGTCTGCCTGGTCAGGCCGGGTTTGCAGGCCAACCACAAAAGCACCGGCGTGTTGACCCGGCGAAAAACCGCTGGACACGCTGTAACTCAGGCCACGCTTTTCGCGTACCTCGTGGGTCAGGCGCGAGACAAAGCCGCCGCCGCCCAGGATGTAGTTGCCCACCGTCAGCGCAAAGTAGTCCGGGTCGTCGCGTTTGAAACCGGGCTGGCCAATCAGCACATGCGCCTGGGCCGAGTCAAAGGCGATGCGCTGCTCGGACGGCGCGGTGAGCGGCTGCACTTCGGCAACAGTGGGCAAGGGGGTGCAAGCGGCCTGCGTGTCAACCGGCAAGTTGCTCAGCAACTGCAGCACCAAGGCGTCGGCCTGCACCTGGTTGACCGCGCCCACCACCGTGACTTTGGCGCGGCACGGGCGAATCATCTGGCGGTACAGCGCCTGCATGTCAGCCACCTCGATTTTGGCCAGGGTGGTTTCGGTCATCTCGTAACCATAGGGGTGCGTGCCATAGACCGCTTGGGCAAAGGCGCGTCCGGCCAGGGTGCCTGGGCGGGTGTTGGCCTCTTTGAGGGCCGATTGCAGGCTGCCGCGTTCACGCTGCCAGATGTCAGCCGGGAACGCGGGTTGCGCCAGCTGCCGCGACGCGAGTTGCACGGCCGGGCCCAGCAAGTCCGGGTAGGTCAGTGATCGCAACGAGAAACTCATGCGGTCGTTGCCCGCCCCCGCCGAAAAATTCGCGCCCAGATCGGCCCAGGCCTGCCCGAGGGCGTTTTCATCCAATGCGGACTCAGCGGCGCCCACACCGGCCAACACCCCGTGGCTGACCATACCGGCGGTGACACTGGCCAGCCCGGCTTTGTCAGCCGGGTCGCGGCGCTCACCCGCGTCAAAGTCGATTTGCACATCCACGATCGGAATGGCCGGGCTTTGCACCAAGTAAACCTGCGCGCCACTGGGTTGCGTCCAGTGTTCGATGGGAATGGCGGCCCACGCAGAATTTATAAGAAATAGGCTTGCAGCCCCCGTCCATAAAGCACAAGTAGCTATATTTTTAAGAGTATTCATAAGGTGATGCGCAATCTGGCTCAGTGTCTGGTGCCCGCGGCTGGGGTATGGGTTTTACGGGTCTTGTCGATCGGCTGTGGCAACAGTTGCGCCACGGTGAGCTGGTCATCTCCAAAATACCGGGCCGCCACATCTTTGACCTGATCAGCGGTCACCACACGCAGGCGCTGCACCAGCAGCTCGCTCGCATCCACCGGCAGGCCTTGCGCCCACAGGGTGCCGAGTTCGCGTGCCTGGTTGAACAAGGAGTCGAGTTTGTAGACCTCGCTGGCGACCCACTGGGTTTTGACCCGCGCCAGTTCGGCTTCGGTGATACCTTCGGTGGCCACCCGCTGCACCTGCGCGCGCAGCGCCTGCTCCACCTGCTCGGTCGTCTTGCCACGGGTGGGCACGCCGCTCAACACAAACAACTGCGGCCCGCGCCCCCACAGGCCGTTGTAGGCACCGGCGCTGTCGGCCACATGGTCCGGCCCCTGGGTCAGGGCGCGCTCCAGCCGGGCACCCTGGTAACCGTCCAGCACGGCGGCCAGCACGGTCAGCGCCAGAGCATCATCCCCGCCCTGCTGGCTCTCAGCCGTCCAAGGCAGGCTGGGCACTTTGAAGGCCAGCGTGACATTGGCCTGCTCAGCGGGCGCCTTGAAGCTCAGCCGCTTGATGCCGCTTTGCAGCGGCTCGATACGCGGTTTGCGCTCGGGCACCGTCCGGGTCGGCAAACTACCGTAGTACTTGTCGGCCAAGGCACGCACCTGAGCCACGTCCACATCACCGGCCACCACCACGGCGGCGTTCGCGGGCACATACCAGCGCTGGTAGAAGGCCCGGGCATCAGCGGGGGTCAAGGCGTCCAGATCACTCATCCAGCCCACCACCGGGCGGCGGTACGGAGACGCTACAAAAACAGTAGCATTGAGCGCTTCATTCATCAGGGCCAGAGGCTTATCTTCTGTGCGAAGACGGCGTTCTTCCTTGACCACCTCGAGTTCTTTGCGGAACTCTTCATCCGACCATTGCATATGGGCAAAGCGGTCCGATTCGAGCCGCATCACGTCTTCCAGGCGCTGCGCCGGGATCATCTGGTAGTAGCCGGTGTAGTCGCGGTTGGTGAAGGCGTTGTCACGCCCACCCAAGGCTGCCACCCGGCGCGAGAACTCGCCCGCTGGCACACTGGGCGTGCCTTTGAACATCATGTGCTCCAGAATGTGTGCCACCCCCGAGGTGCCGTCCACCTCGTCCATCGATCCCACCCGCACCCACAACATGTGCACCGCAGTGGGGGCGCGCCGGTCGGGTTTGACAATCAAGGTCAGGCCGTTGGCCAGCGTAAATTGCTGGGCACGCGTGGCCTCGGCAGCGACACTGCTGATGGGTGGCGTTGCAGACGTGGCGCTGATTTGCGCCTGGGACGACGGGGTAAAACAGATCACCATCAACGCGGGCACAAGACAGCGTGTGGCAACACAAAAAGACGTGGCGAGAGAGGTTGGACGTTTCATAGAATGCTGTGATACCACGAAACCCCAAAATGTTCAGTTTTTTCAAAAAAAAGTCCGCACCACCAGCCGCAGCTGCAGCCGTTTTGCCTGAGGCGAGCGCACCAGCCGCCGATGCCGCGCTCACACCGACCCAACCGCTGGCATCCACACCGCCAGACGCGCTGCAGCCTGTACCCGCTAGCACCAACCCCGCCAATACCCAGCCTGCGGCGTCGCCGGCGCGCACCTCCTGGCTGGCCAAACTCACCAGCGGCCTGCGCAAAACCGGCGCCAGCATCGCCACGGTGTTCACCGGCACCCAGATCAACGAGACACTGTATGAAGACCTGGAGTCGGCGCTGCTGATGGCCGACACTGGCGTCAAAGCCACCGAGCATCTGCTGGAAGACCTCAAACGCCGGGTCAAGGACAGCAAAACCACCGACCCGGCAGCCGTCAAGGGACTGCTGGTGCAATCCCTCACCGACTTGCTGCAGCCCTTGCAAAAGCCGTTGGTCATTGGCCAGTTCAAACCCACGGTGATCATGGTGGCAGGCGTCAACGGCGCGGGCAAAACCACCTCGATTGGCAAGCTCACCCGGCACCTGGCCAATGACGGCGCCAGCGTGCTGCTGGCAGCGGCCGACACCTTTCGGGCGGCGGCGCGCGAACAACTCGGCGTCTGGGCCGACCGCAACACGGTGGACATCATCAGCCAGGACGGGGGCGACCCGGCGGCGGTGTCGTTTGACGCGGTCAGCGCTGGTAAGGCACGCGGGCGCGATGTGGTGCTGGTTGACACTGCCGGGCGGCTGCCAACCCAGCTGCACCTGATGGAAGAGTTGAAAAAGATCAAACGGGTGATCCAGAAAACCGGCCCACTCGCCCCTCTGGCCTTGGAAACAGCCCCCCGCGTTAACAGCGTCCCGCCGCATGAAGTGCTGCTGGTGATTGACGGCAACACCGGGCAGAACGCGCTCAACCAAGTCAAAGCATTTGACGATGTTTTGGGCTTGACGGGCCTGATCGTGACCAAGCTGGATGGCACCGCCAAGGGCGGGGTGCTGGCAGCGATTGCACGCGAACGGCCCATTCCGGTGTACTTCATCGGCGTCGGCGAAAAACTCGAAGACCTGGAGACCTTCAACGCCCAGGAATTTGCTCAAGCCCTGCTGTCCTGAGCCTTGAGCGGATGAGCACGGCAATGGATCTGACCAATACGTCTCGCATTTGGCCATTCAAACGCGGCCAAGTCACCCTGTCAGCTTAAAAAGCACCTTCCAAGTAGTACATTCCCACCCTATGTCCATCACCGAAACAATGCCGCTCAGCATGCCCGCCAGCAACCTGCCCGGATTGGGTCGCACGTTGGTGATGGCAGGCAAACTTGATCAGAAGTTTGCCGAAGATATCTTCCTCAAGGCACAGGCCAAACGCTCCAGCTTCATTGCCGAACTCACTGGCTCGGGTGCGGTCTCGGCCACAGACCTTGCGCACACCTTGTCACTGGCGTTTGCGGTGCCCATCGTTGACCTGGACGCGGTTAATCCCCAGCTGTTACCTCATGGCTTGCTCGACACCAAAATCTGCCAGGACTACCGCCTGGTGGTGCTGGGCAAACGGCGCAACCGCCTGATCGTTGCCACGGCGGACCCTTCAGACCAGCAATCGGCCGAAAAGATCAAGTTCTCGACCCAACTCAGCGTGGACTGGGTGGTGGCCGAGTACGACAAATTGCTCAAACTGGTGTCCACCAACTCGCAGTCGGCAGCCGAGTCCATCGACAACATCATTGGTGACAACTTCGAGTTCGACGAGCTGATGACCGAGCAGGTCAGTGAAAGTGCGGCAACGGCCGCGTCGGAAGTGGATGACGCGCCGGTTGTCAAGTTTTTGCACAAGATGATGCTCGATGCATTCTCCATGCGTGCCTCGGACTTGCACTTTGAGCCCTACGAGCACAACTACCGGGTGCGCTTTCGCGTTGACGGTGAGTTGCGTGAAATTGCCTCGCCACCGATCGCCATCAAAGACAAACTCGCCTCGCGCATCAAGGTGATCTCCAAAATGGATATCTCCGAAAAGCGGGTGCCGCAGGACGGCAAGATGAAGCTCAAAGTTGGCCCCGACCGGGTGATCGACTTTCGCGTCAGCACCCTGCCGACCTTGTTTGGCGAAAAGATCGTGATCCGGATTCTGGACCCCAGCTCCGCCAAGCTGGGCATTGACGCGTTGGGTTACGAGCAGGTCGAAAAAGAGCGCCTGTTGCAAGCCATCAGCCGACCCTACGGCATGGTTCTGGCCACTGGCCCGACCGGCTCGGGCAAAACCGTGTCGCTCTACACCTGCTTGAACCTGCTCAACAAGCCCGGCGTCAACATTGCCACCGTCGAAGACCCGTCTGAAATCAACCTGCCCGGCGTCAACCAGGTCAACGTCAACGAGAAGGCCGGGCTGACCTTCCCGGTGGCGCTCAAATCATTCTTGCGCCAAGACCCGGACGTCATCATGGTGGGGGAAATCCGCGATCTGGAAACAGCCGATATTGCCATCAAGGCGGCGCAAACCGGTCACTTGGTGCTATCAACTTTGCACACCAATGATGCGCCATCCACGCTCACGCGGATGCGCAACATGGGTGTGGCGCCGTTCAATATCGCGTCCAGCGTGTTGCTGATCACCGCACAACGCCTGGCGCGGCGCCTGTGCCCGGCCTGCAAGAAGGCCATCGAGATTCCTGACAAGGCCCTGCTCGAAGCCGGCTTCCATCCCGAAGACCTGGATGGCAGCTGGAAACCCTACCACCCGGTGGGTTGTGATGCCTGCAACAACGGCTACAAAGGCCGCATCGGGCTGTACCAGGTGATGCCCATCAGCGAAGAAATCCAACGCATCATCCTGCGCGACGGCAGCACGCTTGACATTGCGGAGCAGGCCCGACGCGAAGGAGTGAAAACCATGCGCGAGTCCGGCCTGCACAAGGTCAAGCAGGGTCTGACTTCTCTTGAAGAAGTTTTGGCTGTTACCAACGAGTAAACCAACACCATCGGCGCACCATGGCAACCGACAAAACAAAAACCAAAACCGTCAAAGAATTTGTCTTCGAGTGGGAAGGCAAAGACCGCAACGGCAAACAAGTGCGTGGCGAAACCCGTGCCGCCGGTGAAAACCAGGTCACGGCCTCGTTGCGCCGCCAGGGCGTGATGCCCACCAAGATCAAGAAACGCCGCATGAGTTCGGGGCGTGCGATCAAGCCCAAGGACATCGCGATCTTCACCCGCCAATTGGCCACCATGATGAAAGCGGGTGTGCCGCTGCTGCAGGCGTTTGACATTGTGGGTCGCGGCAACCCTAACCCAAATGTCACGCGGCTGCTCAATGACATCCGCAGCGATGTGGAAACCGGCACCTCTTTGTCGGTGGCGTTTCGCAAATACCCACTGCACTTTAACGCCCTCTATTGCAATCTGGTTGAAGCGGGCGAAGCGGCCGGTATCCTGGACCAGTTGTTGGACCGCCTGGCGGTTTACATGGAAAAGTCGGAGGCGATGAAGTCCAAGATCAAGTCGGCTTTGATGTACCCGATTGCGGTGTTGGTCGTGGCCTTTGTGGTCACCTCGGTGATCATGATTTTTGTGGTGCCGTCGTTCAAAGAGGTGTTCACCAGTTTTGGTGCCGACCTGCCCGCACCCACACTGGCGGTGATCGCCATGAGTGAGATTTTTGTCTCGTACTGGTGGCTGATTTTTGGCGGCCTGTTTGGTGGTTTCTACTTTTTTATGCAGGCCTGGCGGCGCAACATCAAGGTGCAGATATTCATGGATCGGCTGATGCTCAAGCTGCCGATTTTTGGGGTGCTGGTGGAGAAATCCAGCATTGCCCGCTGGACGCGCACACTCTCGACCATGTTCGCCGCGGGTGTGCCGCTGGTGGAGGCGCTGGACTCGGTGGGCGGAGCGGCTGGCAACTATGTGTTTGAGTCGGCCACCCTCAAGATCCAGCAGGAGGTGTCTACCGGTACCGCCCTGACAGCTGCGATGACCAACGCCAACCTGTTTCCGTCGATGGTGCTGCAGATGTGTGCCATCGGTGAAGAGTCGGGCTCCATCGACCACATGCTGGGCAAAGCCGCCGACTTTTACGAGTCCGAGGTGGACGACATGGTGGCTGGTATTTCCAGCCTGATGGAGCCCATCATCATCGTGGTGCTGGGCACTGTCATCGGTGGCATTGTGATCGCCATGTACCTGCCCATCTTCAAGCTCGGTCAGGTGGTTTGACGAGCTGCGCCCCATGGGCTGGTCTGAATGTCCCGCTAGTCGGCAAATAAAACTGGCACAGCCGCGCGCATGATGTCAACAAAACGGCGTAGTCGCGCCGGATAAAACCGCGCATAAGGGTACACCAGGTAAACCGGTAGAGGTGCGGCTTGCCATTCGGGTGTCAGATGGATCAGCCGCCCGCTGGCCAAGTCCTCGGTCAATACCCAAGTCGAGCCAATCGCGACGCCCAAGCCTTGCAGGGCTGCACTGCGCAAAGCATACAAACTGTCGGTACTCATTCTGGGCGAGATAGCCAGGCGATGGACCTCGCCAGTTTCCTGATGCCGCAGCACAACCTCATTCTGATAAAAAGTCCTGAGTGCAAGCCAGGGCAACGTGGCCAGATCGATAGCCTGTTCAGGCAACGCAACGCCCGCCACCACAGACGGTGCAGCCACCACAATGCGCGGAACCTCGGCCAGCTTGATCGTCACCAGCGCCGGATCCGTGACCTCCCCCACCTGAACCGCACAATCCACGCCGCCAGCGATGAAGTCCTGCAGAACGCTGTCGTCGTGCAGCAGCCATTCAACCCGCATTTGGGGATAACGTCCCAAGTAGTCTGCCAGCGGTTGGACCAATCGATCTTGTCCAAAAGCATGCGGCACAACAATCCGCAGCGCACCTTGTGGTTCGTCATCAACACCACGCAAGTCCGACTCAAAGGCGGCCCAACTGGCCAACAAATCTTTCGCACGCTCATAACACCGTTGGCCATCCTCGGTCAGTCGCATGGCGTGGGTGGAACGATGCAATAGCCGCAGCCCCAGCGATCGCTCCAGGGTTTGCAGACGTCGGCTGACCGTCGGCTGCGTCGTGCGCAATTGGGTGGCTGCCGCAGACAGGTTCCCGGCCTCGACGATACGGACAAAGGTCTGCATCAGCTCGATGCGGTCTCCTCCACCCGACAACAAGGTGGTGCTTGCAGCCACAGCAGGCGGCATGGCGAGAGACTTGTTCATGCGTGAAATGTATAACAAGTCTTCATGACGTGAGACTACCGCTGCACGGGTGTCCCGGCAAAAATCGATACCAATACCAAACACCCGGAATCACACCATGTCTTCTATCCAAAATCTGCATGACAACCCCCTCACCGATACAGGCAGAAACGACACGTTGCCGTCGCCAGTCCACAGCATGCCGGTGGACGACCAAGCCTCCGCACCCTTGGTGCTGTTGCTGGCCAGCGGCGCCGGGTTGGCCGTGGCGTCCCTCTACTACAGCCAACCCATGCTCGGCATCCTGGCAACAGACATGGGTGCCAGCACCCAGGATATCGGCTTGGTGCCGACCCTGACGCAACTCGGCTACGCCCTGGGCATCCTGTTGCTGGCCCCGCTGGGTGACCGCCATGACCGCCGCCAGATCATCTTGATCAAGGCCATCTTGTTGGTAGCGTCCCTGCTGGCGACGGCCTTTGCGCCTTCTTTGGGCATTCTGCTGGCTGCCAGTCTGGCCATCGGCCTGACAGCCACACTGGCCCAGGACATCGTGCCCGCTGCGGCCACACTGGCCCCGGCAGCACGGCGTGGCAAAGTGGTTGGCACCGTCATGACCGGGCTGCTGCTGGGCATTCTGCTGTCGCGTGTGGTCAGCGGGTTTGTGGCTGACCACTTTGGCTGGCGCAGCATGTTTGTGGTGGCCGCTGCTGGCGTGGCCGTCATTGGTATCGCCGTCTGGCGCGGGCTGCCCCGCTTCGCACCAACCACCACACTGCCTTACCGGGCTTTGCTGGCGTCACTCTGGGCGCTACTGCGCCGCCATGCCAGCTTGCGCCAGGCTGCGCTGGCCCAAGGACTGCTGTCACTTGGCTTCAGTGCCTTCTGGTCCACCCTGGCGGTCATGCTGCACGCCAAACCGTTTGAGATGGGCAGTGCGGTGGCAGGCGCCTTTGGCCTGGCCGGTGCAGCGGGCGCCTTGGCGGCGCCCCTGGCTGGCCATTTGGCAGACCGACGTGGCCCGGCGCTGGTGACGCGTCTGGGTGCGGGGTTAACAGCGATCTCCTTTGCGGCGCTGTGTCTGAGTCCTTTCTTGTCAACCACGGGGCAACTGTGGTTGCTTGGCATCGGCACCCTTGGGTTCGATCTGGGTGTTCAAACCGCGTTGATCGCCCACCAAACCATTGTTTATGGCATTGACCCTGGCGCACGCAGCCGCCTCAATGCGGTGCTGTTTGTTGGCATGTTCATCGGCATGGCCGCCGGCTCCACCTTGGGCAGCACCGTGTTGGCGCACTGGGGCTGGCCAGCTGTCACCGGCTTGGCCACGGCGGCTTCGCTGGCGGCATTGGTGGTGCGATTTGGGTCACCCTCACAACAGGCCTGAGCTGCCAGCGGGTGACCCGACCAGCCGGCTGGCTTGGGCAGCCTGAGCCACCCCGCTTACCCGGGCGCAAACCGGTAGATGGTGGTACAACACACGCTGCCCCTCAAGACTTTCAGGATGTCTGATGAACTTTTGTAACTGGTGCAGGCTGATGGACAAGTTGCCCCTGGTCTTGGTTGCGGCGGCCTTGGCCCTCCTGCTTGGCGCCTGCGCGGCGCCCCAGTCCGGCCAGCCACCGGCGACAGCCCCCGCTGGCGAAGCTTACCGGCAGGTCAACCGCCTGACCTGGGGCGCCAACACCAGCAGCGTGGCGCAATACACGCAACTGGGGGGCACCAACTACCTTCAGGCGCAATTGCACCCGACCCGCTGCCCACTGGCACCTGAGCTGCAACAGCAAATCACCAACATGCGCATTGTGCAAACGCCGCTGATCGATCTGGTCCAGCAGATGGAGCAGCAACGCAAGGACGCTGACAGCTTGACCGCAGACGACGCCAAAAAGAGCGCCCAGCAAGCCTACCAACAGGAGCTCAACCGCTTGCGGCGCGAAGCCGCCACCCTGCATGTGCTGCGGGCGCTGTATTCACCGTGCCAGGTGCAGGAGCAAATGACCTGGTTCTGGCTGAACCACTTCAGTGTGCATCAGGGCAAAGGCAACTTGCGCGCCTTGCTGGGTGACTATGAAGAAAGCGCCATCCGCGCCCATGCCTTGGGCAAGTTCCGGGACCTGCTGGGCGCGGTGGCCACCCACCCGGCCATGCTGCGCTATCTGGACAACGAGCAGAACGCCGCAGGCAAACTCAACGAAAACTACGCGCGCGAGCTGATGGAGTTACACACGCTGGGCGTCGATGGCGGCTACTCGCAACACGATGTGCAGGAACTCGCACGGGTGCTCACCGGCGTGGGCATCAACCAAACGACCAGCAACCCGCTACAAAAGAAAGAGCTACAAGCCCAATATGTACGACGGGGACTGTTCGAATTCAACCCAAGCCGCCATGATTTTGGCAACAAGTCATTGCTGGGCAAACCGATCCAGGGCAAAGGGCTCGATGAGCTCAATGAAGCACTGGACCGCCTGGCGTCCCACCCCGCCACGGCGCGTTTTATCAGCCGCAAGCTGGCGGTCTACTGGCTGGCAGATGAGCCACCGGCTGGCTTGATCAACCGGATGGCCCGCAGCTTCGAGACAAGCCACGGCGACATCGCCGACACCCTGACGGTGCTGCTGAACTCGCCCGAGTTTGCGCAAGCAGGCGCCAAAAAATTCAAGGACCCCATGCGGTATGTGATGTCTGCCGTGCGGCTGGCGTACGACCAGAAACCCATCCTCAATGCCGGCCCGATCCTGAACTGGCTTGAGCGCATGGGCGAGCCGCTGTACGGCCGGGTCACGCCCGACGGCTACCCTTTGTCGGGCCAAGGCTGGGACAGCCCCGGCCAAATGACCACCCGCTTTGAAATCGCCAAAGCCATTGGCTCGGGCAGCGCAGGTCTGTTCAAGGGCGACGGGCCACAACCCCAGGAGCGTGCGGCGTTCCCCCAACTGGCCAATGCCTTGTTTTTCCAGGCCATCACCCAAACGCTGAGCCCGACCACCCAGCGGGCGCTGGACCAGGCGACCTCCCCCCAAGAGTGGAATACTTTCCTGCTGTCATCACCCGAGATGATGTTCCGTTGAGCCATGTCCCCAACCACTGAAGGACCGCCATGCAACGTCGCCACTTCATCAGCTCAGCGCTGAGCTTGCCGCTGCTGCAGGGGCACGCTAATTTGTACGCAGCGGCCAACAAGCCATCGCGTTTGTTGTTGGTGTTTTTGCGCGGTGCTTATGACGCGGCCAGCCTGCTGGTGCCGATCTCCAGCCAGTTCTACTACGAGTCCCGCCCAGACATCGCGCTGGCGCGGCCTTCCACCGACCTCGCATCCAGCTTGCCCATCAACACCGATTGGGGCTTGCACCCCGCCCTGCGCGACAGCCTGTACCCGCTGTACCAGCGCGGTGAGTTGGCGTTTGTGCCTTTTTCAGGAACAGATGACCTCAGCCGCAGCCACTTTGAAACCCAGGACAGCATGGAACTGGGCCAGCCGCTGACAGGTCACAAGGATTACAGCTCCGGCTTCTTAAACCGCCTTGCCAGTGTGCTGGCGGGCGCTGCACCGATGTCCTTCACCGACCAGCTGCCCACCATCTTCAAAGGCACAACCCAAGTCCCCAATACCGCACTCGCCAATTTGGCCAAACCAGCCATCGATGCCCGCCAGAGCGCCATCATTGCCACCATGTACCAAAACACCCGGCTGGCGCCTGCGGTTCAGGAAGGATTTGCGGTACGCAATGACCTCATGCGTGAACTGGCGGCAGAGATGGATGCCGCCAGCCGCCAGTCCATCAGCGCCAAAGGGTTCGAGCTGGAAGCCAGGCGCATCGGCAAACTCATGAAAGACAGTTACAACCTCTGTTTTGTCGATGTGGGAGGCTGGGACACCCATGTTGGCCAGGGCGCGGCCACCGGCTACCTGGCCAACCGTTTTGATGAGCTGGGCAAAGGCCTGGCCACTTTGCCGCAGGAGATGGGGGGCGCCTGGAAAGACACCGTGGTGGTGGTAATGAGTGAGTTTGGCCGCACCCTGCGACAGAACGGCAACCGGGGCACCGACCACGGGCATGGCAGCGTGCTGTGGGTCATGGGCGGCAGTGTGCGCGGTGGCCAGGTGGCAGGTGAGCAGGTGGCGGTGGCGCGATCCACCCTGCTCCAGGACCGGGACTTGCCGGTGCTCAACAACTACCGCGACATCCTGGGCGGCTTGTTTCAACGCCAGTTTGGTTTGGGCCCTACCCAGCTGGCCCAGGTGTTTCCAGGCGCAACAGCACGCGACATCGGTTTGTTGTGACGCGCCAGACCAGACACCTTATCGTCACGTAACGGCTAACTGGCATAGCAAGGCCACCCAGAACGATGAAAAGTGCCATGCCAGCTTCCCTCACCCCGGCCCTCTCCCGGTTCGGGAGAGGGTGAGAACAGTTGCTGCGCAATTTTCAGGTTAGGCCGACACCAAGCCTTCGGCGATGCTGCGCCTGAATGTCAGCCAGGCGGGCAACAGTCCAATCAAGGCGCCAGACAGCACCAAGCCCCCCACCAGCACACCTTCCGCAGCACCCAGGCGCACCGGCAGCGCAAAGCCAAGCTCGGACTGCATCCAATGCGACAGCGCCAGCGAACCACCCCAACCCAGCGCCGTGCCCAGCGCCGCACCCAGCGTCACCAGGAGCACCACCTCCAGCCAGACCACGCTGAACACATACACACGCCCGGCGCCCATCGCACGCAGCACGGCAAACTGGCGCTGGCGAGCCAGAAAACCCACCAGCAAAGCCATCAGCACCGCCACCACCACCAGCACCTGCGTGGTCAGCGCCAACGCCGACATCAGGTCGCGCACATTGCCCAGCGTCATGTACAACTCATTGAGCACCTCGGCGGGAAACAGCGCCAGACTGCGCCCACCTTGGAACTCGCCGCGCAGGCGATAGGCGCCAGCCACAGAATCAGGTTTGACGGCAATCGCAGGCACACCGGCCAGCCGGGTCACATCCCACGGTGGGCCAATATGTGGATCGCCATGTGGGTCATGTCCCTGCGCCAGGCCATGGATCTGCCAGACGTCTTCCACCGGCACCAAAACCGCCCTGTCCCACACCGTGTGTCGGGCGGGCAATCGGCCCACCACCGTGTAGGTCACACCGTGGTGTTCCTCGCTGTCGTGGTCATCGTCGTCATCGTGATGCAGCCCATGCGCCGGGCTGAACTGCTCACCGACCGCCAGCGGCACGTCTGAACCAACAAGCGCCTCACCCTGGCGCTCAAACATGCGGCCCTGGGTTGGTGTGAGTGTGCCGCCACGGTTGGCAAAAGCGGCAATCGTCCCAATGATGGGATGGCCCTGCCAGTTGTCACCAAAAGCAATCGGGGCAGCGTACTTGACCCCTTCTGCCGCACTGAGCTTGGCCAAGACGCCACCGTCCATCAAAGGAATGGCCTGGGGTCGCAAGTAAACGGTGGTCAGCACCAGTTGGGTGGCGCTGCCAGGTGCGCCAATGAGCAGATCAAAGTCGTCCGCGGCGCGTGCACTGCCTTCACGCAAGGCGCGCTCTTGCGAGATGACCGCAATACCGGTGGCCACCGACAGCGCCACCAACACCAGGGTCACCCACACCAGCAGCTGGTTGCGCCGCAAGTCGGCGCGCACGATGGGAAAAGGGTTAAATACCGTCATGCGGCCACCTCTTGGCTAGTGCGGGCATGAAGCTGGCCTTTGTGCAGCACCAGGTTGTGATCCAAACGCGCCAACAAGTCTGGCTCGTGTGAAATGACCACCAGTGTGGTGCCTTGCGAGCGCGCCAGCGCCACCAGCAAATCGCCCAGTTGGGTGCGTTGCTCAGGGTCCAGACTGGCGGTGGGTTCATCGGCCATCACGATGCTTGGCTGCAGCAGCAGTGCACGCGCAAACGCGACACGCTGCCGCTCCCCCCTTGATAGCAGCGCAGCGAGACGATTCGGGGCCTGCATGCCCACAGAGGCCAACAAATCTTGGGCGCGCGCCCGGACGCCGGGCGGCACGCGCCAGTGCCCGAAATAACTTGGCAACAGCACGTTGTCCAGCGCCGTCAGGCCGTCCACCAGGTGAAAGTCCTGAAACACCAAACCCAGATGTTGGCGCCGCCAAGCGGCCAGCGCCTCCGGGGTCAAGGCGCAGATATCGGTGTCACCCCAACATACCTGCCCGCTCCAGGGTTTGGCAATGCCTGCCAGGCAATGGAAAAGTGTTGTTTTACCCGCACCCGAGACACCGCTCAAGCCCAGGCTGTGTCCTGCGGGCAACTCCAGGCTGGGCACATCCAACAGAGCATGTGCCTGCCCAGAAAAACCATAACGCAGGTTTGTCACCTGCAGTGCGCTACCGAGGCCCATCATTTGTGGACCGTGGCGTCAACAATGCGCACCTGGCTGACAAAACCAGTCTGCGGATCGGTCCAGGAGCCCATCTCCAAAGTGCCTGCCACCTCGATACGCCGTGACAGATTGATAGGCGCCAGCGCCTCACGCAGGTAGACCACCACAATGTCCGAAGGCCATTGGGCATCCGACGCACAAAACGGACAAACCGCCACCGGCTCGCGTGTCAGCACAAAAAACTTGCTCTCCGGCTTCAAAGGCGGTGCCATGTAGCCGCGCATACGCACATCCTTGTTTTTGAGCGCCTTGGCTTGGTCGGAATAAACCGTGCCCAGTACCCCCACCGACTTGTACAAGGTGTCAAAGCTCAGCAGGTTGTCGGCATGCGTGGCATCTGCTGCGTCCACCAGGGGTGCGGCCAGCACCAACATCGAAGACAAAAAAGTCCGGCGAGACAACTCGCCGGACAGCCGGGACGGGCAAAACATTATTGGTCAGAGGCCTTCGACGCAGTGGCCAGCTTTTGCGGCGACAAGGCCAAAGCCTCTGCCATGACACGGAACAGGTCGGTGTTTTCCATTTGGCCATGCACCTTTTGAGCGCCCGGCCCCATGGCGGTCAACACCACATCGTCACCGGTGTGCACACCATTGTTGGCGGCACCGGAGCCAATATTGGGCAAATTGCCAACCCGCAGCTCGGCCCCGGGTGCGTCCTTGTAGGCGTCGTTGGCCACCATCACGCCCGCGGCATTGCGGATGGCTGGCACAAACTCACCCTCCAGGTGTGGCGCAAAGGTGTCGTAATGGTCAGGGTAAGAGCCAAAAAGCACACGCAGGCGGCGTGACACATCCACTTTGTTGGGGTAGCCATCGGCATCGGGCGCCGGGTAGTTGGGGAACCCGGCCTCGTTGTAAGTGCCGATCTTGTTGCGCATGTCCGGGCCCGGCTTGTTGTCGTCCACCGTGCCCACCACGCTCACCGCATGGCTGTGGTCGGCGGTGACCAGAATCAGCGTGTTGTCACCGTGGGCCTTGGCCCATTGTTTGGCTTGTTTCACCGCGTTGTCGAGCATGATGGCGTCATAAATGGCGCGCTCAGCATCCAGCGAGTGGGAATACTTGTCGATGCGGGCACTCTCCACCATCAGCACAAAGCCGTTTTTGTTGCGCGACAAGACCTTCAGAGCCGCGTTCATGCTCTCAGGCACATCGGGCTGGTCGGGGAACTGGGCGACTGAACCCTTTTTGAGGAACTTCAGGTCGAGCGCACCGTCCACATTGCCGGTGTTGTACAAGCCCAGCAGCTTGGTGGTCTTGGGGTCGTTGGCGGCAGCCAGCATCTCGGTCTTGGTGGTGGCCAAACGGTAGTCCGCTTGTTTAAAACGCTCGATGTAATCCACATCATCCTTGCGCTTGGAGCCGGGGGTCGACTTGGGCAGGAAATTGGGCGAGCCGCCACCCATCATCACATCGATCTTGCTTTGGTAAAACATGTCGACGATGTCGTTGTAGTCAGAGCGACGGCGAGTGTGGGCCACCATGGCCGCCGGTGTGGCATCTTCGATCTCAGAATTGGTCACCGCACCCACCGCCATGCCGTGGCGCTTGGCCAGGGAGGTGATGGTCTCCACCTTGGGGTGGTCAAGCGAATTGGCCGCACGCGAGCAATACACACCTAACGCATTGACACAGGATTTGTGCCCGGTGGTGTAGGCATGGGCCGCATTGGCCGAGTCGGTGATGATCGAGTCAGTACCCTGGGTGGTCAACAAGGCCATGTTAGGCATCTCGTCGATCGCCAACTTGGAGGTGTATTTGCCACCCTCAATGCCTTTGGACAAGATACGCATGGCGGTGCGGTGGCCAATAGAGAAACCATCACCAATGAACAAAATCACATTTTTGGCTGCTTTTTTGGCAGGTGTACCGTACACCGTCCAGGTCACTGAGCTGGTCGATTTGCCGTCAGTGGCCGTCACCACATAGGTACCGGGTTTGCGGATGCTGGCATCGCGCAAGATCAGGCTGGAAACCTCTTTGCCGTCTTCTTTGGCCACCAAATCAGCTGTCTTACCCAGCGTTTTGGTGTAATCCACACCGTTGATACTGACCTTGACCTGTGCCGGGTCAACCACGCCGTCAAACTCCACTTTGAAGTCAAACAGTGCGCCCGCCAGAATGTCAGCCCGTGTCAGCGGAAAGATGGTTTGGGCCGAACAGGTGGTAGACAAAGCCGCAGCCAGGACGGCTGCACTCAGGAAAGAAGTCTTTGATCGCATCTCGGTAATCCCTTGGTTGTTTTAGCCAAACCAATTTACCCAGACCAGATGACAAAACCGTGAAAAAAGGCCGCTCCAGCGCGCCACCGCATCACCAAGCCCTGGCTTTTATCGCGCCACCGGGAATTTCTGCACGCATCGACATCGTAAGATCGCCGCAAGATGGCCCAATGCCACTTGGCGGCACGTTTTAGGGGAAGCCTTAAGCCAGCATGAGAGGCTGAATGGCCGTCACCTTGATCACAACAACAGGTTTTTATGAAGCAACGGGATGTACTGCAATGATGGGCGATTTCCTACATGTATCGCAGGGTATTGACGCCAGTTTGATGGGGCTTTTGGGGCTGCTGCTGGGCAGTTTTCTCAATGTGGTGATCTACCGCCTGCCGGTTTTGCTGGAGGCGCAGTGGAAAGCCGAGTGTGCCGACCTCTCTGGCCAGGCATTGCCTCAGACCGAGCCATTCAACCTGATGGTGCCACGCTCACGCTGCCAAAAATGCGGGCACACCCTGTCCTGGTTGGAGAACATCCCGGTGCTGAGTTATCTGCTGCTGCGCGGCAAATGCAAGCATTGCGCCACCCCCATCAGCCTGCGCTACCCGGCGGTCGAACTTGTCACCGGTGCGCTGTTTTTCTATTGCGCCTGGCGCTGGGGCCTCACACCCACGGCGTTGGCCTGGGGCGGTTTTGCGGCAGCGTTGGTCTGCCTGGGTTTGATTGACTGGGACACCACCTTGTTGCCTGACAACATCACCCTGCCCCTGCTCTGGGCTGGGTTGATCGCCACCACACTGGGCTGGACACCCATCGCATTAACGGATTCGCTCTGGGGGGCGGTGGCGGGTTACCTGTCACTGTGGCTGGTGTACTGGGCGTTCAAGCTGGCCACCGGCAAAGAGGGCATGGGTTTTGGCGACTTCAAACTGTTTGCGGCGCTGGGCGCCTGGTTTGGCTGGCAGGCGCTGATTCCGATCATCCTGATGGCGTCGGTCATTGGCGCGATCATCGGCATCATCATGAAGTTTTCCAGCGGCCTGCGCGAGGGCGGCTACATCCCGTTTGGCCCCTTTTTGGCAGGCGCTGGCCTGACCGCCCTGGTTTTTGGGCCGCAAGCCATTTTGCACACGGTTGGCCTCTGAGCCATGGCAAGCGTCTTCCGTCTGGGGCTCACCGGTGGCATTGGCAGTGGCAAGAGCACCGTGGCCGGTATTCTGGTGGAGCTGGGGGCTGCGGTGATCGATGCAGATGCCATTGCGCACGCGGTCACGGCAACTGGCGGCCCTGCCATTGAGGCCATACGTGCAACTTTTGGTAACAACATGATCACGCCCGAAGGCGCGCTGGACCGCCAAAAAATGCGCGCCTTGGCCTTTTCGCACCCCCATGCCAGACAGCAACTGGAGGCGATCGTCCACCCGTTGGTGGGCGCTGAGACACGGCGCCAATCGGATGCCGCCATCGTCGCCGGCCAGCGTTGCCTGGTGTTTGATGTGCCCTTGCTGGTGGAGTCCTCCCGCTGGCGTAGCCAGGTGGATGCGGTGCTGGTGGTGGATTGCACCGAGGCCACCCAGATCAGCCGGGTGATGGCGCGTAGCCAGCTCGACGCGGCAGCGGTGCAGGCCATCATCAACACGCAAGCGCCTCGTGCGCGGCGGCTGCAAGCCGCTGATGCGGTGATATTCAACGACGGCATACCTTTGCATGTATTGCGCAGCAAAGTCGCAGCGCTGGCCACAACCTTCGGGCTATCATTGGCAAACACTACAGCTGGCCCCAATTAGCGTGATCCTTTACGAATACCCCCTGCACGAACGCATCCGCACCTACCTGCGGCTGGAACACCTTTTCTTGCGCCTGCAACAGTTGGTGACGCGGGTAGATGCGCTGGACCATCACTTTGCCTTGGTCACCCTGTTCGAAATCATGGACGTGGCCGCCCGTGCTGACCTCAAAACCGACCTGCTCAAGGATCTGGACAAACAAAAACACCTGCTTGACGCGTACCGTGGCAACCCTGCCATTGCCGAAGCCGTGCTCGACAAGGTCATTGCCGACATCGACCTGCGCTACGCCGCGCTGAACAACCAGCAAGGCAAGTCCGGCCAGACGCTCACCGAAAACGACTGGCTGATGAGCATCCGCAGCCGCATCAGCATTCCGGGCGGCACCTGCGAGTTCGACCTGCCCTCCTATTACGCCTGGCAACACAGCCCTGGTGCTGCGCGCCAAGCCGACCTGCAGCAGTGGATTGGCACCCTCACCGCGCTGACCGATGCCGTGCAACTGCTGCTCAAACTGCTGCGCGACTCAGGCTCGCCGCAAAAAGTCCTGGCTATCGGCGGTCAGTTCCAGCAAAACCTGCCGCAAAACCGCACTTGTCTGCTGCTGCGGGTGGCGCTGGATGTGACACAAGGCCTGACACCAGAGATCAGCGGCAACCGGCTGATGGTGTCGGTGCGGCTGATGCAGCCGGGCGACGACCTGCGCCCACATCTGGTCAATGAGGATGTGTCGTTCGAGCTGGCGCTGTGCTCATGAGTACCACCACCCCAGACATCCCTGAAAAATGGGTCAACTGCCCGCAATGTGGTGGCCCCAGCCTGTACGCGGCCAGCAACAGGTTCCGCCCGTTTTGCAGTGAACGCTGCAAACAGATCGACCTGGGCGCCTGGGCCAGCGAACAGTTTGCGGTGCCCGCGCAACCCGGGCCCGACGAGCTGGAGCCAGGCAACCCCTAGCGCCCACTTTTAAGAGAAATATGCCGCTAGCCCTTATTCCAAAAGGGCAACCAGCTATTTTTTAAGTAGCACCCGAGACACCATCAAAACGCATCCCACAGCAGCTTGAGCCCGGTCAGCAACATGCCGACGTACAAGCAGCCATAAAACACGCGCTGGCTGATGCGCCGCGCCAGCCGCACCCCCACCCAGACGCCAACCGGCGCAATCGGCAGCAGCACCAGCGAGGTCGCCATGTTGCGCCAGTCCAGCAGGCCCAGCCAGGCGTAGGGAACCCATTTCGACAGGTTGACCACAAAGAAGAAGAACGCCATGGTCGAGGTGAAATGCACCGGCGACAGCCGCATCGGAATCACATAGGCATTGATCGGTGGCCCGCCGGCGTGTGCAATGAAGCTGGTGAACCCCGAGGTAGTGGTCAGCAACACACCCAGCCATTTGGGCGGTGGCGGGCTGTTGGGCTTGGGTGGAAACAGCACCCGCTGGGCCAGAAACAGCAGTGTGAACACCCCCACCACGCCCGCCACCACATGCGCATCCAGCACCCTGAACAACAGCGTGCCCACCACCGTGCCCAGCAGCCCCCAGGGCAACAAAAACCGCAACAGCTTCGCATCAAAATCCTTGCGAAAAGCAGCCAGGCCCAACAAGTCCATCACCAACAACACCGGCATCAAAATGGCTGCGGCCTGCGGCACACTCACCGCCAGAGCCATCATCGGCACCGCCAAAGAGCCAAAACCCGCGCCAAAGCCGCTTTTGCTGATCCCCAACAGCAGCACCGCCGGGACGGCCACCATGTAGAAATAGGGTTCAGTGATCAGGGGAAAAGCAGTCAACATCGACATAACGCGACAATTAAACCACCATGTTCAGTCCATCCCAAGCCGACGTTCGCCGTTTTTTTTGCGCCGTTTACGCCAAAGCCCAAACCAATCAAGCACTAGAAGCTATTGAAACAATAGCTTCTCTGTGGATCAACGAGCACCCCGAGTACCACGCTGCGCTGGCTGACGAAGCGGCCGCGCTGGCCAGCATGGCCAAGCCAGAGGACGGCAACAGCAACCCGTTTTTGCACCTGTCGATGCACCTGTCGATCACCGAGCAATGCAGCATCGACCAGCCGCGCGGCATTCGCCAGGCGGTGGAATTGCTCACCCACCGGCGCGATTCCCTGCACGACGCCCACCACGAGGTCATGGAATGCCTGGGGCAAATGCTGTGGGAAAGCCAGCGCGCCGGTCGCCCGCCCGATGGCAACGCCTACATCGCCCAGGTGCAGCGACTGGCCACGCAAGACTGAAACCCGCGCTAAGCTTCAAACACTGACCCAACCCGGTACCACCATGAAATTCCAAGGCACCCCCAATTACGTCGCCACGACCGACCTGATGCTGTCGGTCAATGCTGCCATCACCCTGCAGCGCCCGTTGCTGGTCAAGGGTGAACCCGGCACCGGCAAAACCATGCTGGCCGAGGAAGTGGCCAGCGCGTTGAACCTGCCGCTGCTGCAGTGGCACATCAAAAGCACCACCAAGGCGCAGCAGGGTCTGTACGAATACGACGCGGTGAGCCGCCTGCGTGACAGCCAGCTCGCCGATGTGGAAGGCGGCGAGCGGGTCAAGAACATCCACAACTACATTCTCAAAGGGGTGTTGTGGCAGGCGTTTACCGCCGACCAGCCGGTGGCGCTGCTGATCGACGAGATCGACAAGGCCGACATTGAATTCCCGAACGACTTGTTACGCGAGATCGACCGCATGGAGTTCTACTGCTACGAGACGCGTGAACTGATCCGCGCCAAACACCGGCCGCTGGTGTTCATCACCTCCAACAACGAGAAGGAGCTGCCCGACGCCTTTTTGCGCCGTTGTTTCTTCCACTACATCAAGTTCCCCGATGCAGCCACCATGAAACAGATTGTGGATGTGCACTTTCCCGGCCTCAAAGCCGAGTTATTGCAGGCCGCGATGAAGACCTTTTTTGACATCCGCAACCTGCCCGGCCTGAAGAAAAAGCCGTCCACCAGCGAACTGCTGGACTGGCTCAAACTGCTGATGGCGCAAGACATTCCGGCGTCTGTGCTGCAGACCGAAGGCGACAAGGTGGCGGTGCCACCGCTGGTGGGGGCGTTGCTGAAAAACGAGCAGGATGTGACGTTGTTTGAGAAGCTGGTGCTGATGCAACAGCGCAACCGGTGAGGTGATTCCGGTGTTGACGCAGAGTCAGGTTTGACATCCTGGACTCAGGCATGAAAGGTTTTCGCTGCGCGGGAGGCAGTGGGGACATCCCCCTCATGCTGGGGTACCAGAAATCGGGGGCTGCCCCCACTGCCTCCCGCGCAGAGATTCTGGACAGGCGGGTTTTGTTTGTGTGAATACCTGTTTTATTTGGAGTGGTTGAATGCCTTTTGTTGAACCCGTTTCCCTGAGCGCCCGTGGCATCTCCTTGCTGCCCCTGAGTCTGGACCACGAAGACGGCCTGCGTGCCGCGGCTGCCGATGGTGAACTCTGGAACATCCGTGTCACCTCGGTGCCCGAACCCGAGCACACCCGCAAATACATCGAGGACGCGCTGGCCATGCGCGAGGCGGGCAACCGCTTTGCGTTTGCCGTGACCGACACCGCCACAGGCAAGGTGCTCGGCACCAGCAGCTACCACGACATCCTGCCCGCCGTGAAGCGCGTGGAAATCGGCTACACCTGGTACGCCAAAAGTGTGCAACGCACCCACGTCAACACCACCGCCAAGCTCTTGCTGCTGACCCATGCGTTTGAAGTGCTCGGTTGCCAGGTGGTGGGCTGGCGCACCGACAACTTCAACTTTGTGTCACAAGCTGCCATTGAGCGCCTGGGCGCCAAAAAAGACGGCGTGATCCGTGGCCACGCGCTGCGCCGCGACGGCAGCATCCGCGACACCGTGATGTACAGCCTGCGCAGCGGCGAGTGGCCGGAGGTCAAGGCGCAGCTGCTGTATTTGCTGGACAAACCGCGCGCCTGATCTGGACAAGGCAACTCGGCGTATATACACTCACCATATACACAAGGAGGTGCCCATGAACGCTCGTTTACCCAGCAAAGCCATTCCCAAACGCAGCCTTGTGGAAACAACGGTGTTCCAATCCGGCAACAGCCAAGCCATCCGTATTCCCAAAGAATTCCAGTTCACGACCAAGCGGGTGGAGATATTCCGGGAGGGCAATGCCATCGTGCTGCGCCCTCTGCCAACCACCGCCAGCGAGGCGCTTGGCGACCTCCCGCCGCTGAGCGCCGCCGATGGCCTTGCGCTGGACCAGGCCATGGCGCATTTGGACGACCTGTTGGCGCTAGATGAGCCGCCTTCTGACCCGGCACCACGCCGCGCCAGCGCCACCGCGCGCAAACCCGGCACACCATGAAGCCGACCTATCTGCTCGATACCGATGTGTTCTCGCTGATGGTCAAGGGTCAGGACGAAGCGCTCAATGTGCGCATGCAAACCCTGGCCAAAGGTGAGGCCGTGTTGTCGGTGATCACCACGGGTGAGTATTTCTATGGTGTAGCGCACGCGCCGGTATCGGCTTTGCGCGAAAAACGCGCTCAGCGGCTGATGGACTTTTTCGGTGTCTTGCCGCTGGATGCCGAGGCGAGCATCAGCTATGGCGACATCCGCGCCGACTTGCGCGCCAAAGGCACACCCATTGGCCCCAATGACCTGTGGCTCGCCGCCCAGGCCAAGGCCCACGGGCTGACTCTGGTGACACGCAACACGCGTGAGTTCAAGCGGGTTAAGGGTTTGAAGGTGGAGGATTGGAGCTGATATGGAATACGAACCGGACTTTCCCCGCTGCTTCATTAAGCGAACTCTGACAAACCTGGAAAATTACCAAAGTAATTGTCAGAATAGTTGCCAAGAGAAGTACGAAGCAACCCAGCTTCTGAATAGCCTGCTCGGACTCTTGATCGTGCCCAACGAATCGCTTTATGAACGCATATCTACCACTCCGTTGGACACGCTCAGTGCCAATGAATGGGGGGCAGTGTCTACTTGGATAACTCAACCAATTAAATGCGATTTAGGGCACACGCACACATTGACGCTGCGCCAGTTTGTTCGAAAACTGCGCAACGCCGTGGCCCACTTCCATATCAAGCCTTACCCTGAAGAAGGAATCGTTGAAGGTTTCGAGTTTGCCGACAAGCCACGTAAACCTTCTTTCAAGGCAAAAATCCCTGTGGCTGAATTGAATCAGTTCGTCAAGCAACTGGCTTCTACGTTGGACAATCCCCAAGGCGGCAGCGCTTAACCATGCTGATCGACTTCTTCTACACCCTGCGCGCCGCCAAGTTACCGGTCTCGGTCAAGGAGTTGCTGACCTTGCTGGAGGCGCTCAAGCTCGGTGTGGTCGGGCCGAAGACGCCGCAGGATGTTGGGGGTGAAGAAGGTGGCGAACTCCGTGGCTACAAGATCGAGGACTTCTACTTTTTGAGCCGCGCCACCCTGGTCAAGGACGAAAAACATTACGACAAGTTCGACAAGGCGTTTGCGGCCTACTTTCACGGTGTGGAGCTGATCACCGACATCACCCAAGACATTCCGCTCGACTGGCTCAAAAAGACGCTGGAGTTCAACCTGACGCCCGAGCAAAAGGCCGCCGTTGAGGCCATGGGCTGGGACGAGCTGATGGAGACGCTCAAAAAGCGCCTCGAAGAACAAAAAGAGCGCCACGAAGGCGGCAGCAAGTGGATTGGCACCGGCGGCACATCGCCCTTTGGCCACGGCGGCTACAACCCGCAGGGCATTCGTATTGGCGGGCCGGGCCAGAACAAAAGCGCCGTCAAGGTGTGGGAGCAGCGCGCCTACCGCGACTATGACGACACCCAAGAGCTGGGCACCCGCAACATCAAGGTGGCGCTGCACCGCCTGCGCAAGTTCGCCCGCGAAGGCCATCTGGACGAGCTGGATCTGGACGACACCATCCGCGCCACCGCTGCCAACGCGGGTTACCTCGACATCAAGATGCGCCCGGAGCGCCACAACAACGTCAAGGTGCTGCTGCTGATGGACGTGGGCGGCACCATGGACGAACACATCGCGCGGGTGGAAGAGCTGTTTTCCGCCGCCAAAACCGAGTTCAAACACCTGGAGTTTTATTACTTTCACAACTGCGTCTACGACTTTGTCTGGAAGAGCAACCGCCGCCGCACCACCGAAAAGTTCCCCACCTGGGACATCGTGCGCAAGTACAACAAGGACTACAAACTGATCTTCATCGGCGATGCCACCATGAGCCCGTATGAGATCCTGCAGCCCGGAGGCAGCGTCGAATACGGCAACGAAGAAGCCGGTGCCGAATGGCTGGGTCGGCTGACCCACGCCTACCCGCAGTTCGCCTGGATCAACCCCGAGCCACAAGGTGTCTGGCAATACCGCCAAAGCATCAGCATCGTGCAGCAACTGATGGGTGGGCGCATGTTCCCGATGACCCTCAAGGGCTTGGAAGACGCCATGCGATTGCTCAGCAAATGAGAGCACTCTGGTGTGTGGTGGCGGTGTGTCTGGCGCCACTGTTCGTGGCAGCACAGAGCCTGCCCGCCCCAGATGAGCCAGAGGCCGACGCGCCAGAACAAAACACGCCAGCCCCAGCCCATACGCCCGCCAGCAACAGCGATGCCGCAGAGGCCAGCGCCACCCCGGCCTTCGGACTGGTCATCAACGCCCCCGATGCCATCCAAGCCCTGCTCGAGCGGCACCTGGAGCTACAGCGCTACCGCAGCCTGAACGACCTCAGTGACGACGAGCTCGACCGCCTGCAAGACATGGCTCGACTCGACGCGCAAAAGCTGCTGGCCACCCAAGGCTATTTTTCGCCGCAGATCACCCTCACCCGCAGCGGGGGCGATCAAGCCAGCGTGGCACGCGTGGTGCACATGGAGGTGGTGCCGGGCGAGCCAGTGCAGGTCAGCCAGGTGCGCCTGCATTTCACTGGCCCCATGGCCACCGACCCCAAAGATGCTGCGCAGCGTGCATTGATCACCAGCAGCTGGCTGCTGCCCGCGGGCGACCGTTTCACCCAGGACGGCTGGGGCGCGGCCAAACAGCAGGCGCTGCGCCAGCTCACCAGCCAGCGTTACCCCACCGGCACGGTGAGCGTGTCCCAGGCCGATGTGGACCCCGAGACCCACAGCGCCACGCTGGAGCTCACCTTGGACTCCGGCCCGGCCTACCGCCTGGGCGCACTGGTGACCACCGGCTTGCAACGCTTTGACGCCACCCTGGTGCGCCGCCTGGCACGCCTGTCACCCGGCAGCGACTACCAGCTCAAAGACCTGATGGCGGCGCAGCAGCGCCTGACCAGCAGCGGCTACTTCGACTCGGCCTTTGTGCGGGTGGACCCCAGCGCTGACCCGCAAACGGCCCAGGTACTGGTCACCGTGCGCGAGGCGCGGCTGCAAAAGATCACCCTCGGTGTGGGCGCCAGCAGTGACAGCGGCGCACGCCTCAGCGCCGAACATCTGCACCAAATGGTGCCCGGCCTGGGCTGGCGGGCGCTGAGCAAACTCTCGCTGGACCGCGACACCCAATCCATCAGCACCGAACTGACCGCCCCGCCCAATGACGACGGCTGGCGCTGGAACACCTCGGTGCTGCTGCAAAACGAACCCAGCGGCACCACCGAGGTGGGCAGCCAGCGCTGGCGGGCTGGCGCCAGCCAAGAGGGCGATCACATCGACCGCAGCTATTACCTGGAGTACGACCGCGCCGACAGCGCCAGCAGCGACGACACGCCGGCCAGCCTGTCAGAGGCGGTCAGCGTCAACTATGCGTTTACCCTGCGCCAGTTTGACAGCCTGCCGGTGCCAAGCAGCGGCTGGGCGCTGGGGCTGGAGGTGGGTGGCGGCACCACCCTGGGCAGTGAACACATTCCGTTTAGCCGGGTGCTGACGCGCTGGCAGGCCGTCCTACCGCTGGGTCGGCACGACGACAGCGGCAGCCCCGACCTGCGCGCCGGACGGCTGGCCCTGCGTGCCCAGGTGGGCGCGGTGGTGGTCAAAGACGGCACCAGCCTGCCCTCTAACCTGCTGTTTCTGGCCGGTGGCGCCAACAGCGTGCGCGGTTATGCCCTGCGCAGCCTGGGGGTGACCCAATCGGACGGCACCGTCAGCGCCGGGCGTTACCTGAGTTCGGGCAGCGTGGAGTGGCAGCGCCCCATCACCTCCAACGGCCGCCTGACCGACTGGGAGGGCGCGCTGTTTGTGGACGCCGGCTCGGTGGCCGACAAACCCGCCGACCTACACGCCAAAGTGGGCGTGGGGGGTGGTGTGCGCTGGAAAACACCGGTCGGCCCGCTGCAAATTGACCTGGCCTACGGCGTGGCAGTGCAAAAGTGGCGCCTGCACCTGAATGTGGGGTTTGTGTTTTGAAGCGCGCGTTGCGCCGCAGTGTGTGGACGCTGGCTGGCCTGCTGCTGGCCGGGCTGGGCCTGATTGCCGGGTTGTGGTTTTGGTCCGGCACGGACAGCTCGCTGGCGGTGGCGCTGCAGCAGGTGCAGCGGCTGTTGCCCGCCGGGCAGACCCTGGAGACGCGGGACGTCAGTGGCTCGCTGCGTTTTGGCGGGCGCATTGGCTGGCTGCGCTGGCAGCGGGGGGAGCTGAGCGTACAAGCGCAAGACATCAGCGCCGCCTGGGAACCCGCCGCACTGCTGCAGCGCCAGTGGCGCCTAAGCCAGCTGCGCATCGGGCAGCTGACCATCCAAGACCAGAGCGCGCCCACGCCCGGTGAGCCGACCACACCGCCCACCGACCTGGGCCTGCCATTTCAGGTGGATGCCGACGTGCAGGTGGATACGCTGGCGTGGGTGGGCCTGAGCACCCAGCGTGTTGACAAGCTGACCTTTCATTATGTTTTTGATAGCAAACAACACAGATTAAATAAGGGCCAGGGGCAGTTTTTATCCAATAACTTCCAGTTCTCAGGCCAGTTACAGGCCAGCGGCCCGATGGCGCTGCAGCTACAGGCCAGCGGTGCCGTGGCCGCCGCTGTGCCCGGCAGTGCCCAGCCTTTGCAACTGCAGGCCCAGGCCACACTGGCAGGCAAGCTGGCCGGGCAGCAGGCCGAGCTGGCTTTGCAAGCCGACATCCAACCCGCGTCCAACACGCCGCCGCCCAGCAAAACGGGCCAGGCCGCCAAGATGCAAGCCAGCCTCACCGCCCAGATCGCACCGTGGCAGGCGCAAGCCATCACCCGAGCGCAAGGCCAGTGGCAGGCCCTGAACCTGGCCAGCCTGTGGCCACAGGCGCCGCAGACCGGGCTAAGTGGCCAAGCCCGGGTGCAACCCCAAGGTGCAGGCTGGTTGGCCAGTGTGACGCTGGACAACAACCTCAGCGGCCCGTGGGACCAGCAGCGGCTGCCACTGCAACACCTGCAAGCCGAGCTGAACCACACCGGCGGCCACTGGCTGCTGCAGTCTCTGCAGGCGCAAGGCGCGGGCGGCAGCATCCAGGGCCAGGGCGACATCGGTGCAGAGGCGACACCGGGCAACGCTGCCGGGTTGTGGCACGGGCAGGTACAGGTTCAGAACCTCAACCCGGCAGCCATCGACAGCCGCTTGGTGGCAGACCAGATCAGCGGCACCGTGCGCGTGCGCCAGACCGCCGCCGAGGAGCCACCCACTCCGAAGCCCACGGCCAGTGGTGCCGCACCAGACAGCGCCAGCCCAGTCCGCGACACCCCGTTTGTGTTTGAGCTGGCCTTGCAATCCAGCGCCCGGCGCCCCACCCCAAGCGCGAAGACCCCAAGTCCGCCCGAGCTGCTGACCAGTTTGCAGCTCAAAAGCTTGACCGCCCAAGGCAGCTGGGCAGCGCCGCTGTTGAGTTTGACCAGCTTGCAGCTCGACGCCCAGGCCGCCAAGTTGCAAGGCCAGCTCAAACTCAACACCAGCTCCCTGGCCAGCCAGGGCCAGTTGAACCTGCAGCTGCCGGGCCTCAAAGCAGATGTGAATGGCCGTCTGTCGGCATCAGACGGGCTTGGCGCGCTATCCATTCAGGTGCAAGACGCGGCCCAGGCCAGCCAGTGGTTGGCGCATCTGCCGCCCATCAAAGCGGTGCTTGGCGGCGACCAACTGCGTGGCAGCGCCACCTTGTCTGCCCGCTGGCAAGGCGGCTGGCAACAAGGCGCCCAGGCGATGACCCTCAGCGCCAGTCTGCGCACCCCTCAACTGGACTGGTTGCCAGCGTCTGCCACACCCGCGCCGCCGCTGCAGTTGCGCGACGGCCAGCTGGACTTAACTGGCCCGCTCAGCAAATTGCAACTCAGCAGCCAAGGCCAAGTCATCCGGGGCAGCCAACAAGCACGATGGCAACTGCACGCCAGCGGCGGGCGGGCCAAAGACGCCAGCTGGCAGGCCAGCCTGCAACAGCTGGAACTGGCGCTGCAGCAGCCCGGGCAGCCCCAGCCCTGGCGTCTGGAGCTGGCCGCCAACAGCGCGGTTGATGGCTGGGCCGCCGCACAACCCGTCACCCTGCGCTGGCTGCCCGGTGCCAGCGCCAACACCCTCACCGTGTCGGCAGGTGCGCTGCGGCTGTTGGGGCCATTGCCCGGCACTGGCGGCATCAGTTGGCAGCCACTGCTGTGGTCTGAGCCACTGGGCACGCGCAGCAAACAACTGGCGCAGTGGCACAGCCAGGGCCGCATCGACGCGCTGCCGCTGGCCTGGCTGGACGCGTTTACAAGCCAGCCGATGGCCGAGCTGGGCATCAGCAGCGACCTGCTGCTCTCGGGCAGCTGGGACGCTGCCCAAACAGAGCACCTGCACCTGCGCGCCACGCTGGAGCGCAGCGCGGGTGATGTGCGCCTGCAGGCCGAGGCCGGGCGTTCGGCCACGCTGCCCGCGGGCATGCAAGAGGCCTGGTTGCAGGTCAATCTGGACGGTGAAGCGCTGTCTGGCTCGCTGCGCTGGAGCAGCCAGCGTGCAGGCAAGGCGCTGGCCGCGTTCAGCACCCGGCTCAAAACCGACAGCAGTGGCTTGACCTGGCCGAAAGACGCGCCACTGGGCGGCAGCCTGCAACTGCAATTGCCGCCGGTGGGCGCCTGGTCAGCCCTAGCACCACCGGGCTGGCGCCTGCGTGGCACGGTGGACAGCCACATTGACCTGAGCGGCACCCGCGCCAAACCGCAGTGGGACGGCACGCTGCAGGCGCGTGACCTGGCGCTGCGCTCGGCGGTCGACGGCATCGACTTCAGCCAGGGCACGCTGGACGCCCGGCTGCACGGCCAGCAGCTCGACATCCAGAGCTTCACCCTGCGCGGTGCGGGCACCCCGCAAAACCCGGCGGCAGGTGGCTTACTCAGCATCACCGGCTCGGTGCTGTGGCTGCCAGATGCCAGCCAGGCCGACATCCGCCAGCGCGTTCAGATGACGCTGCAAGGCCAGCTCAAGGCGCTGCGCCTGAGCACCCGCCCAGATCGGCGGCTGGTGGCCTCGGGCCAGCTGCAAGCCGAGTTGAAAGACGCCAAGCTTTCCTTGCGCGGCAGCCTGAGCGCCGACACCGCGCTGATCACCCTGCCCGACGACAGCACGCCCACGCTGGACGACGATGTGCGGGTGCGCAGCAGCCAACCCAGCGCCGCCAGCAGCACCCCGGCGGCACCGCCCAGCAGCAACAGCGCTGGCAACGTCCACATCGTGCCCGATGTGCTGGTCAACCTGGACCTGGGGCCAGACTTCCAGCTGCGCGGGCGCGGCTTGCAGGCACGGCTGGCTGGCAAGCTGGTGCTGACCGCCGCAGGCAACGCCACACCGGCACTCAGCGGCGCCATCCGCACGGTGAACGGCACCTACCAGGCCTACGGCCAGCGCCTGCAAATCGAGCGCGGCCTGATCCGCTTCAACGGCCCGATCGACAACCCGGCGCTCTCGATTCTGGCCATCCGCCCGCAGCTCAGCCAGCGCGTGGGCGTGCAGGTCAGTGGCACCGCACTGTCGCCCGTGGTGACGCTGTATTCCGACCCCAGCCTGTCAGACGTGGAGACCCTGACCTGGCTGGTGCTGGGCCGCGCCAGCAGCTCGGGCGGCGCCGAGGCCGCGCTGATGCAGCAGGCAGCACTGGCGCTGCTGGGTGGCAATGGCAAAAGCATCTCTGACAAACTCTCGCAGGCGCTGGGCCTGGACGAGCTGAGCTTTCGCGGCGCCAGTGAGAGCAGCGACAGCACCAATACCGGCACCGCCAGCACCGCATCTGTCACCCTGGGCAAACGCTTGTCGAAAGATTTTTATGTGGCTTTTGAGAGCAGCCTGGGCGGGGCCATGGGTGTTTTCTACATCTTTTATGACCTGAGCCGCTACCTGACGCTGCGCGCCCAAACCGGCGAGCAAAGCGCGGTCGACCTGATCTGGACCCGGCGTTACGACTGAGCGCCTGGCTGCGGCGGCGAGCCACAAGCCGCCTTTACAATCCCCCGTCCCTCGCCATAGTTCAATGGATAGAACGAGTGCCTCCTAAGTGCTAGATGCAGGTTCGATTCCTGCTGGCGGGACCATCCATCAAAAAAGCCTTCAGCCCTTTTATCTATTGAGTTTCTCACTCTCATTAGCAGAGCAAACTCATGATTCCCCCCCGCTTTTTTAGCCCGCGCGACGCTTGCCGCCAGCGGGCGTTAAGCGAGCTTTGCTGCCGCTTGATTGACTGCACATTTTTTGGGGCAGAAGCTATAAGATAGCAGCGCGTTAAGCGGTTGCACCCCTCGAAAAAAGAAGGCAAGCCCATCGGGTGCCGCCGCGCAGACACAGCGTTCGACCCTCACCATCACTACTGGATTTCTATGAACTTACTTCAAAGTATCAGCGGCCGACTCTACATGGTGTCTCTTGCGCTCATCGCGGCCCTCACAGCGCTGGCCATCAGCACCTGGATTCAATTGGGGCAGGTGCAGGACCTGGCCACCAGCGCGGGCAGCGTCAAAGTGTTGCAGCTGGAGCTGATTGCCAGCACCGAGCTGAAGGTCACCCAGGTGCTTTCCGACATGCGCCAAGCCCTGCTGATGAAAACGCCCCAAGACACCGACCGGGCGATCCAGGACATCAAGTCCCGGCGCACACAGATCTCCCAAAACGACACCGACTATTTGAAAGAGATCACCACCCAGGCCGGACGTGACGCCTTCCAGAACGACTGGCTGCAGCTGCAAGCTGTGACCTGGCCAGTGGCTGAGGCCAACATGCAACTGCTCAAGGATGGCAAGGCCGAAGAAGCACAAACCATGTTGCTCGAAAAAACCATTCCGGCCTACGCCAAGATGCAGGATTGGCTGGTGAAGGCGCGCGACGCACAAGGCAAAGCGCTCAGCCAAGAGGTGGATGCCATTAGTTCTGCCAGCGGCAGCATTCGCCTGTATCTGGTGGGCCTGGTGGCGGCCATCGCGGCGGGCTTGCTGGCCTTTTCCTGGTACATCACCCGCACCCTGCGCAGCCGCGTGAGTTTGTCCCAGCAGGTGGCAGACCGGGTGAGCCAGGGCGACTTCACCGTGACCGTACACGACGCTGCACGGGACGAATTCAGCCCCCTGTTGCAGTCGCTCTCCGCCATGCAGACCTCGCTGACACGGGTGGTGTCGTCGGTGCGCACAGGTGCCGAAAGCGTGTCCACCGCCTCGGCTGAGATTTCATCGGGCAACCATGACCTGTCTTCGCGCACCGAGCAACAAGCCAGTGCCCTGGAGCAAACCGCGGCCAGCATGGAACAGCTCTCGGCCACCGTCAAACAAAACGCCGAAAGTGCACGCCAGGCCAACCAACTGGCGTTGAGCGCCAGCACGGTGGCGGTGCAAGGGGGCGACGTGGTGGCCCAGGTGGTGGAAACCATGAAGGGCATCAACGACTCGTCCAAGAAGATATCGGACATCATCAGCGTGATTGACGGCATTGCCTTCCAGACCAACATCCTGGCCCTGAACGCGGCAGTCGAAGCGGCCCGGGCCGGTGAACAAGGACGCGGTTTTGCGGTGGTGGCCAGTGAGGTGCGCTCGCTGGCGGGCCGCAGCGCCGAAGCCGCCAAAGAAATCAAGTCCCTGATCAGCGCCAGCGTTGAGCGGGTGGAACAAGGCTCGGCCCTGGTGGACCAGGCCGGCACCACCATGACCGAGGTGGTGAGCTCGATCAAACGCGTGACCGACCTGATGGGCGAAATCAGCGCCGCCAGCACCGAGCAAAGCCAGGGCGTGAGCCAAGTGGGTGAAGCCGTCACCCAAATGGACAAAACCACCCAGCAAAACGCCGCCCTGGTCGAAGAAATGGCCGCTGCGGCCAGCAGCCTGCAGTCGCAGGCGCAAGACCTGGTGGAAACCGTGGCGGTGTTCAAGCTCACGGCGCAAGATGGCCAACGCAGCAGCGTGTCCGCCCCAGCCGCTGTGCGCGCCCACCCGCCCAAAGTCAGCCACTTCAAAGGCCAGGAAAAACGCGCCCAAGGTGTCCCCAAAGGCGCGGCTGCACGCGCAGCGGACAAACCCGCCCCCCTGCCTGCACCCACACCCAAACCTGCGGCACAACAAGCCAGCGGCAGCAATGAGGGAGATTGGGAAACGTTTTAAGCCAGTGCGTAACGGGGAAACTGCACCCCCGCACAAAACACATGACAAAAGGGCCTCTGGCCCTTTTTCTGATTGGGCTGATAGCTATTTTTTACATAGCAACCAAGAACCCGCCACTTTGGCTCGGCGCCCGAGTTGGCAACTGGTGCGCCGCGTTCAAAGCCCGTCAAGCGCCATGGGTGTGCGGGAAAGACACACCATCTCCGGGCATCACCTGGCGCAGGCTGCAAGACACTGTGTGCACATGACTCAACCGCACGACACACCCGCTCCCCCCGGCTTGCCTGCTTGGGATATCTCCTACACCCGCATGGCACGCGCCGTGATCCCGCTGGCCGAGGCCTGCACGCACCACCTGGCGCGTCGCTTCCATGCCCTCGGACTGACCAGCAGCATCCAGCTCAGGCCCATGCCACGCGGCCTGTCCACCTTCTTGGCGCTGGTGGGTCAACGCGGCCTGGTCTGCTTCGTTGACATCACACTGGTGGACGGCATGGCGGTTGGCCACGGACCTTGCGCCTGGCTGGAAATGCAACTGCTTGACGCCTGTGGCGATGTGGTGAGTACCCATCTGAGCAGCGACACGGCAGGCCACCGCTTCGATCCGGCCTCCATGGCGCAGGCACACATTGCAGACAGCCTGGATCGGGCGGCAACCGGGGTGTATGTGGCCACCCTGGCGCATTTCGACCTGCTGCAGCCACAGGCCCGCCACGCCTGACGCTCTGGCCCAGGTTTGTCAGTCCAGCAGGATCAGGTGCCCATCGTCATGGGCCGCTTTGATCACTTCAATCGGCAAGGCCACCGAGTTCTGGCCCAGTGCGCCCCAGATGATGTCGATCAACCGGCCATTGAGGCTCTCAACCAGGCAAGGGCCGGTAGGAATGCTCTGCAGCGCGCCGCTGTCCGATCGGTATGAAACCGCGCCAACAATGCGTGCGCTGTGTGTCGTTAAATCCATGATGTCTCCCGGTCAACCTGAAGCTCAGGTGTGATGTCGTTTCAAATGCCAAGTGCTGCCAACACCTGGCGGCCAGCTCTGGGGAGGTCAGCTCACCAGGCTCAGCTTGTCAATGACCTGGTGTACGCCAGCGCTGCCCCACGCAGAATGGGTGGCCAAATCACGCTCAGCCCAGCTGTGCACGGTGCCGGTCAAGGTCACGTCGGCGCCCTTCACACTGACGGCAATGCTGGTGGCATCCGCATCGGCGCGCCGCTTGAGCGCCGCCTCGATATCCGACTGGATGACCGGGGCTGACAGCGGCGATGTGATGGTGATTTGGTTGCTGACACCGGTGATGCCCGAGAGGTAACGCACCCGGTCTTGCGCGTTCTGGCGCTGGTATTGCCACGCCACATCGCCGGTCAGCGTCAGCCAGCCCGCTTCCACCATCACCTTGACCGAGTCCGTTGGCAGCGAACTCGTCCAATCCAGGATTTTTTTGGCCGACTCGGCAATGTCCGCATCGCTGCGATGGCCAAACCCAGGCAACTTGACCTTCATCTCGACCGCCAAGCCCTTCACGCCAGTGACACGTTGCGCGGCATGCTCGGCCACCAATTTCTCGGCGTAGCTGCTCACCTGGCCTGCCAGCGTCACAAACCCGTCTTTCACTTCAACGCCGATCTGTGTGGCATGCACAGCAGGCTCCCATTGGAGTTCTGCCATCACATCTTGCTGCAGTTGGAAATCAGTTTTCATGGTTGTTGTCCTGTTGGTGAATGAACTTTTGGCAGCGACTTGCGCCGCGCTTAGCCGCTGCCTCGCAGCGCAGCCAACGCCACTTGAATCTCCAAACTTGGAGAATGTCTTTGGACGATTCGGCGCGGCGTGGCTCCACACTTCTATGCGGCGACCTGGGTGCTGGCGTCTGCCAGAATCTCACGCGCGCGCGCCTGGTCTTCGGTGTTGCCGTGCACCACCAGCAGGTATTTGTCCACCTTCAACGCAGCTTCGTACTTGATCACCTGGTCTTTGGGCACGCCAATCTGTGTCAGAGCCGCGCCCAGCGCGGACAGGCCGCCCACCACCACCGCGCCTTCGAGCGCCCCCACCAGCGTGGCCACAAAAGGCCCCGCCATGCCCACCAAGCCAAGCCCTGGCAGCACAAACACTGCCGGTGCCAGCAGCAGGCCCCAGATGCCGCCCCAAAATGCACCGGTGCCGCCCCACACCTTGATGCGGTCGCCAGCGGTGTAAAAGCCCATCGGCTTTTCTTCGCTGTGGTAGCCCTTGCCAACCAGCGACAGCTTCTTCATGTCAAAGCCAGCATGGCTGAGGGTGCGTATCGCTTTTTCGGCTTCGGTATGGGTGTCAAAAACAATGAACGAGGAGTTGGATGTTGTCATGGTGTGATCTCCAATCAAAAAGTGATGGTCATCTTGTCTACGACGTTTTTAACGCCCAAGCTGCTCCAGGCAGAACGGGTGGCCAGTTCACGTTCAGCCCAGCTGTGTACCGTGCCGGTCAAGGTCACATTGGCGCCCTTGACATCAACCGCGATGGTTTGGGCATCGGCGACAGCACGCCGTTTGATGGCCGCCTCGATGTCGGACTTGACCACCGTGGCCGAGAGCAACGGCTTGATGCCGATCTGGTTGCTCACACCCGTGACGCCCGTGATGTAACGCACGCTGTCAAAGGCATCTTGTCGCTGGTATTGCCATTCCACATTGCCAGACAGCGTCAATTTCCCGGCGTCTACCAACACCTTGACCGCATTCACGGGCACGGAGCTGGACCAGCCCAGCGCGGTTTCGGCTGAGCGGGCAATGTCCGCATCGGTCCGCTTGCCAAACTCGGAGAGTTTGACGGCAAGCTCTACGGTCAAAGCCTGCACGCCACTGACACGCTGGGCCGCACGCTCAGCGTTCCACTTCTCGCCAAAACTGCCGACTTCACCCGCCAGCGTCACCACGCCGTCCTTCACTTCCACACCGATTTGTGCGGCATGCACCGCAGGCTCCCATTTGAGCTCTGCCATCACATCTTGCTGTAGTTGCGAATCAGTTTTCATGGTTGTGTGTCCAATTGGTTGAGGGAGCCTGAGCGTGCGCCGGGCAGCGTGGCTGATCCGTGCGCAAGCCCACCAAAGGCATCAAAGATCGTCAAGGCCAAAGTGTGTTGCCGTACCGATGGCCGCCAAACGCCGGGGTACGGTGAGCCCGCGCAGCATCTGTCGCAAAACAGTTTTGCGGCACGCCCCACCACACACCCGGAGCCTTTCATGAACCTCTTCAGAAACCTCAGCATCAGCGGTCGGCTCTACCTGGTGTCGCTCGCGCTCATCGCCGCACTCACCGCGCTGGCCATCAGCACCTGGGTTCAACTAACACGGGTGCAGGATCTGGCAAATAGTGCTGGCGGAGCAAAGGTGATACAGCTGGAGTTGATCGCCAGCACAGAGTTAAAGGTGACGCAGGTGCTCTCGGACATGCGCCAGGTGCTGCTAACGAAGACCCCCAAAGACCTGGAGCTGGCCGACCAGGGCATCCAGTCCAAACGTGCACAGATCACCCAGAACGATACCGACTACCTGAAGTTGATCACCACCCAGGACGGTCGGGATGCTTTCCAGCGCGACTGGCTTCAATTGCAAGCCGTGACTTGGCCGGTGGCTGACGCCAACAAAGCCCTGCTCAAGGACGGCAAGATGGAGGAAGGGCTGGCCATGTTCAACGACAAAACCATCCCCGCATTCGCAAAAATGCAGGACTGGCTCGTCACAGCGCGCAGGGCACAGGGCACGGCCTTGAGCCAGGAGGTGGACGCCATCGGTAGCGCCACCAGCAGCATTCGCACCTACCTGATTGGCTTGGTGGCGGCTATCGCGGTGGGCTTGCTGATCTTTTCCTGGTACATCTCCCTCACCCTGCGCAACCGTGTGCGCTTGTCCCAACAGGTGACGGACCGGGTGAGCCAGGGCGACTTCACCGTGACGGTGCACGACCCGGTGCAGGACGAGTTCAGCCCCTTGCTGCAGTCACTGTCAGAGATGCAGGCCTCGCTGACCGGCGTGGTGTCCTCGGTTCGCCAGGGGGCAGAAAGTGTCTCTAACGCATCAGCAGAGATTTCATCGGGCAACCATGATCTGTCTGCGCGCACCGAGCATCAAGCCAGCGCCCTGGAGCAAACCGCTGCCAGCATGGAGGAACTGTCTTCCACCGTCAAACAAAATGCCGACAGCGCCCGCCATGCCAACCAGTTGGCGTTGACCGCCAGCACCGTGGCCGTACAAGGTGGCGATGTGGTTGCCCAGGTGGTGGCCACCATGAAAGGCATCAACGAGGCCTCTCACAAAATAGCCGACATCATCAGCGTGATTGACGGCATTGCCTTTCAAACCAACATCCTGGCGCTGAACGCGGCGGTGGAAGCGGCCCGCGCCGGTGACCAGGGCCGTGGCTTTGCGGTAGTTGCCACCGAGGTGCGCGCGCTGGCTGGCCGCTCTGCCACGGCAGCCAAAGAGATCAAGGCGCTGATTGGCGTCAGCGTCGAGCGGGTGGACCAAGGCACCGCCCTGGTCGATCAGGCGGGCACCACCATGACCGAGGTGGTGAGTGCCATCAAACGGGTGACCGACATCATGGGTGAAATCAGCGCCGCCAGCCACGAGCAAAGCCTGGGGGTCAGCCAAGTGGGTGAAGCCGTCATGCAGATGGACCAGGTGACCCAGCAAAACGCAGCGCTGGTGGAGGAGATGGCGGCGGCAGCCAGCAGCCTGAAATCGCAGGCACAAGATCTGGTGAGCACAGTGGCAGTGTTCAAACTCACTGTGAAAGATGGCCAACGCAGCAGCACACCCGCCCCCGCCACAGCGGCTGTGCGCACCCATCCCCCCACAGTGAGCCATTTCAAAGGCCCCGAAAAACGCGCCGCTGGCGTGCCCCAAGGCGCCGCTGCACGCACACCGGGCCAACCGGCCTCTTTGGCCGCACCGCAGTCCAAACCCGCCACGCCAGACAGCGGCAGCAACGAGGCGAATTGGGAGTCGTTTTGACGCAAAGCCCCAAGGCGGCGCAGCGGTAGCAACCATGCCACCAGAAGACGCCAGAGTTGCCGGCAAAAAAAATCAATAAAAATGGCCTCAAGCCCTTTTCCCGACTGTCTTATTTGCTCTTTTTAAAAGAGCAAATCACCCCCCGCCAAACGTCGATTCTGACCCGCCAGGCTTGGGCGGGCTGGCGTACAGCAGCACCGCCTGAAAACCGTTTGAGCGGCTGCCGTTGAAAACGGTTGGCCATGTCTTGGTTGCGCGCTGCCAACCCTGCAGGGGCTTGCCCCCCACCCCACTCGCGGTCATCCACCATGGCCATGTTGGAAAGCCTGCCGGTGGGTTGCGGGCGCGACTTCCACGCCACGCCATGCAAGAATTTTTCAAATTAAATACAATATTTACATCTTTTGATATTTTTAGACATTTAAAAGAGGGGCAATCGCATGGATCAGACGGCAACCCTGACTCAGGGCACACCAGACATCTCCGGCTTGACATCCGACTCGCAGGCGCTGAACATCAGCGAATTCCTGGCCTTCAAGCTGGGCGCAGAGGAATACGGCATCGACATCCTGCGGGTGCAGGAAATCCGATCCTTTGAGCGCCCAACGCGCATGGCCAATGCGCCCGAGCACATCTTGGGAGTGGTCAACCTGCGTGGGGTGATCGTGCCCATTGTGGACATGCGCATCCAATTCAATCTCAGCCCGGTGAATTACGACGCCTTCACCGTGGTGATTGTTCTGAACATTGGTTCCCGAGTGATGGGCATGGTGGTGGACGGTGTCTCCGACGTCATCACCCTGAGTCAAAAGCAACTGCGCCCAGTGCCCGAGCTGTCCTCGGCCATTGGCGGAGATCACTTGTTGGCCATTGGTTCGCTGGAGAACCGCATGCTGATCCTGATCGACATCGAAAAACTCATGAACAGCCCAGAGATGCGGCTGGTCTCCCCACTTGCAGACTGATTAACCCAACCGGAGAACGACCATGTCAACATTTAGCAAAATGCGGGTTTCGACCCGACTCGCACTGGGTTTTGGCCTGGTGATTCTGATCGGCATAGCGATTGCCGTTTACTCAGCCGTTCAAATGCGCGCGATGGCGGCCCAACTCGACGAAGTGGCCAACAACCGCATGCTCAAGGTGGCCCAGTTCACCGAAATCAAAGACAACCTCAACGCCATTGCGCGCCACACGCGCAACATCCTCATCAGCACTGATCCAGCGTTTGAGGCGGCCGAACAGAAGCAGATTGCCGATTTGCGCGCCGCAAATGCCGAGCTGCTGAACAAGCTCGATTTGAGCATCAAGCTGCCCAAATCAAGGGAGCAACTGAAGATCATCAACGACACCCGGGGCAACTACAACAAGGCCTTGGACCGTGTTATTGAATTGGATAGCAACGGCAAAAAAGAAGAGGCAGCGGCGATGCTGGTGAACGACATACTGCCGCTACAAACCGTGCTCTTCAAGGCGGTCGAAGATTCACGGACCATTCAAAAAGACATTGCAGACAGCTTGGCCAAAGATGCGGGTCAAGCCGCAAGCAGTGATGCCACACTGATGGCGGTTTTTGGCTTGCTGATGCTGGCGATTGGCTCTGGCATGGGCTGGATGATTACCCGCGATTTGTCCCGTTCCCTCGGCGCAGAACCCAGTGACCTGTCTGAAGTGGCTGGTCGTGTGGCTGACGGTGATTTGAGTGTCACGTTACAAGTTGACAGCGGTGACACCACCAGTGTGATGGCCGCCATGGCCCGCATGCAAACTGGCTTGGTCGGGGTGGTCTCCACGGTGCGGATGGGCTCCGAATCGGTCGCCACCGCCAGCTCCGAGATCGCCCAAGGCAACAACGACCTGAGCCAACGCACCGAAGAACAAGCCAGCGCTTTGGAAGAAACCGCGGCCTCCATGGAAGAACTCTCCTCCACCGTCAGACAAAACGCCGACAACGCCCGCCAGGCCAACCAACTCGCCCAAAACGCCAGCAGCGTGGCCATCAAAGGCGGTGAAGTCGTTTCCCAGGTGGTCGACACCATGAAAGGCATCGTTGATTCGAGCAGCAAGATCAGCGACATCATCAGCGTGATCGACGGCATCGCCTTCCAGACCAACATCCTGGCCTTGAACGCAGCAGTAGAAGCCGCCCGCGCCGGTGAACAAGGCCGTGGTTTTGCGGTGGTGGCATCAGAAGTGCGCAGCTTGGCTGGGCGCAGTGCCGAAGCCGCCAAAGAAATCAAAACGCTCATCAGCACCAGCGTGGAGCGGGTCGAGCAAGGCACTGCTTTGGTTGATCAGGCCGGTACCACCATGACCGAGGTGGTGGCCTCGATTCGCCGGGTCAACGACATCATGGGCGAAATCAGCGCTGCCAGCAACGAACAAAGCCAGGGGGTGAGTCAGATTGGTGAAGCCATCCAGCAAATGGACCAGGTGACCCAGCAGAATGCCGCGCTGGTCGAAGAAATGGCTGCCGCAGCCAGCAGCCTCAAATCACAAGCGCAAGAGCTGGTGAATACGGTGGCGGTGTTCAAGCTGGGTGCCGGGCAAGAGGGCACGTTCTCAGCACCTGCTGCACGTTTGGCCAAACCGGCCAGTCACAACGCACCCAGGTCGTTTTCGCCAGCCAAAAAAGGTGTGGCCAAAGCCGTGGCTAAAAATTCGGCATCGACCAACGTTGCCAGCCCTGCCAAGGAAAGCAACAGTGAGTGGGAGAGTTTCTGATTCGACTCAGAAGGCTGAAGAGCTCTTGTCGGTCAGCAGCTGACTTTCACGGTGGCGCAAGCAGGGCGTTAGAAGCCATCCCCATGCCGCACCGACTGCTGGCGCCTATTGGGTATATTCCACCTCCCGGGTCTGCGGTCAAGCACGGCCAACAACGCGCTGAAAAGACCGCCGCCCCGGTGTCATAAAGCACCCAGCCTCCACGAAACCCAGGACGATTCAGCCCTGGATTCGGCCAGCCTGCTGCTGGCCCGTAAGAAACGTTCAGTCTTCACGGGTCGGATCAAAAATCGTCTTGAGCACTCTTTTGGAATTCCTGCATGGAAATTAAGGTCAACTTTCTCGACAAGCTTCGTCTTGAGGCCAAGTTCGATGACTTCACGGTCATCGCCGATCAGCCGATCCGTTACAAGGGTGACGGCTCGGCGCCGGGGCCGTTCGATTACTTTCTGGCGTCATCGGCCTTGTGCGCCGCTTATTTCGTCAAGTTGTACTGCGCCACGCGCAACATTCCCACGGAGAACATCCGCCTGTCGCAGAACAACATCGTTGATCCGGAAAACCGTTACCAGCAGATTTTCAAGATTCAGGTTGAGTTGCCCGCAGACATTTCTGCCAAAGATCGCCAAGGCATTTTGCGTTCCATCGACCGCTGCACGGTCAAAAAAGTGGTGCAAGCTGGCCCTGAGTTTGTGATTGAAGAGGTGGACAACCTGGACGCCGACGCGCAGTCCTTGCTGACCTTGAAACCTACCGCTGACACCCAGACCTATATTGCGGGCAAGGACCTGCCCTTGGAACAAACCATCGCCAACATGTCGGGCGTGTTGGCCAACCTGGGCATCAAGATTGAAATCGCTTCGTGGCGCAATCTGGTGCCCAATGTGTGGTCGCTGCATATCCGCGACGCGCATTCACCGATGTGTTTCACCAATGGCAAGGGGTCAAGCAAGGAAAGTGCGTTGGCATCAGCCTTGGGCGAATACATCGAGCGCCTGAACAACAACCACTTTTACGCAGGGTCGTTCTGGGGCGAAGACATCGCCAACGCGGCGTTTGTGCACTACCCCAACGAGCGCTGGTTCAAGCCGGGCCGCAAAGACGCGCTGCCCGCCGGCATTCTGGATGAGCACTGCCTGCAGATCTACAACCCCGATGGCGAATTGCGTGGCTCGCACCTGATCGACACCAACTCCGGCCATGTCAAGCGTGGCATTTGTTCGCTGCCTTTTGTGCGGCAGTCGGACGGTGCGGTGGTGTACTTTCCGTCCAACCTGATCGAAAACCTGTTTGTCAGCAACGGCATGAGTGCGGGCAACACGCTGGCCGAGGCGCAGGTGCAATGCCTGTCCGAGATTTTTGAGCGGGCGGTCAAACGCGAAATTCTGGAGGGCGAAATCACCTTGCCGGATGTGCCGCCCGAGGTGCTGGCCAACTACCCCGGCATCCTGGCCGGTATCCAGGCGCTGGAAGAGCAAGGCTTTCCGGTGCTGGTGAAAGACGCGTCGCTGGGTGGGGTGTACCCGGTGATGTGCGTCACCTTGATGAACCCGCGCACCGGCGGTGTGTTCGCCTCGTTTGGCGCGCACCCGAGCCTGGAGGTGGCGCTGGAGCGCAGCCTGACCGAGTTGCTGCAGGGCCGCAGTTTTGAAGGCCTAAACGATTTGCCGCAACCCACCTTCACCAGCAACGCGGTGACCGAGCCCAACAACTTTGTGGAGCATTTCATTGACTCCAGCGGTGTGGTGTCGTGGCGCTTTTTCAGCGCCAAATCCGATTTCGATTTTGTCGCGTGGGATTTTTCTGGCCAGGGCGAGAACGCCAATGCCGAGGAAGCCGCGACCTTGTTCGGCATTCTGGAAGCCATGGGCAAAGAGGTTTACACCGCGGTCAATGACCAGCTGGGCGCCGTGGCCTGCCGCATTCTGGTGCCAGGTTATTCGGAGGTGTACCCGGTCGAAGATCTGATCTGGGACAACACCAACAAGGCGCTGTTGTTCCGCGAAGACATCCTGAACCTGCACCAGCTGGACGACGCGAGCCTGCAAGCGCTGCTGGAGCGGCTGGACAACAGCGAGCTGGACGACTACTCTGACATCGCCACGCTGATCGGCATTGAGTTTGACGAGAACACGGTCTGGGGGCAGCTGACTGTTCTGGAGCTCAAGCTGCTGATTCAACTCGCTTTGCAGCAACTGGAGGACGCCCATGAGCTGGTGGGCGCCTTCCTGCAGTACAACGACAACTCACGCGAGCGGGGCCTGTTTTACCAAGCCTTGAACGTGGTGCTGGAAGTGCAACTTGACGATGAGCTGGAACTGGACGACTACCTCGTCAATTTCCGCCGCATGTTTGGCAACCAGCGCATGGACGCGGTGTTGGGGTCCGTGGACGGCAGCGTGCGTTTCTTCGGCCTGACGCCCACCAGCATGAAGCTCGAAGGGCTGGAGCGGCACCACCGCCTGATCGACAGCTACAAAAAACTGCACACGGCGCGGGCCAATGCGGCGGCTATGGTCTCCTAGCGATGCTGACGCAGGCGGCTCAGGCCTGCGCGCTATCGATCCTGCCTAAGCAAGCGCCTGCGGCGTGGTAGCTGCCCGCAGCGGCCTGCTGGCGAATGCGCCCGCTGGTGTGCGCCAGCACCTGCATCTCCATCTTCATCGCCTCCATCACCGCGATCACCGTGCCTTCTTGCACCAGATCGCCATCGGCCACCTTCCAGGCGTGCAAGGTACCGGCAATCGGGGACGCCACCACTGACGCGTCCGGCACCGGTGCAGCGGCGCTGCTGGCCTGGCCTGCGCCACCCGGCAGCGCCTGCAGACCGCGCAGCAGCTCCGGGGGCAAGCCAATCGTCACGCGGCGGCCATCGATTTCGATGGCGGTGCGCAACAGGCTGGCATCGGGCTGCGGCTCCAGGCGCATGGCGGCCGCCAGGTCGGGGGCAAAGTCGGTCTCGATCCAGCGGGTGTGGACCTTGAAGCCGTCACCACCAATAAAGTCGGCATGGTTGATCACAGCCCGGTGAAACGGCAGCACCGAGGCCACACCGTCAATCTGAAACTCACGCAGCGCGCGGCGCGCGCGGGCAAAGGCCTGCTCGCGGGTGGCACCGGTGACGATGAGCTTGCCCATCAGCGAGTCAAAGCTGCCCGGCACGTTGGAGCCTGCAGACACGCCGCTGTCCACCCGCACGCCGGGGCCGCTCGGCGCGGCAAAACCTGTGACCGGGCCGGGCGTGGGCAAAAAGCCCCGGCTCACGTCTTCGGCGTTGATGCGGAACTCGATGGCGTGGCCCTGCGGTGCGGGCGTTTCGGTGACAGACAGCGCCAGGCCATCGGCAATGCGCAACTGCTCCACCACCAGATCGATGCCGGTGGTCTGCTCGGTCACCGGGTGCTCCACCTGCAGGCGGGTGTTCACCTCCAGGAAAGAGATGGCGCCGCTGCCGCTGAGCAAAAACTCCACCGTGCCAGCGCTGGTGTAGTTGGCCTCGGCACAGACGTCGTGCGCGGCCTGGTGGATGCGCGCGCGTTGCGCGTCGGTCAGGAACGGCGCGGGGGCTTCTTCGACCAGCTTCTGGTTGCGCCGCTGCAGCGAGCAGTCGCGCGTGCCCAGCACCAGCACGTTGCCGTGGGTGTCGGCCAGCACCTGGGCCTCGATGTGGCGGGGCCGGTCCAGAAACTGCTCGACAAAACACTCACCGCGCCCAAAGGCGGTCACCGCCTCGCGCTGGGCGGAGTCAAACAGCTCGGCCACTTCGTCCATGCGCCACGCGATCTTCATGCCGCGCCCACCGCCGCCAAACGCGGCCTTGATGATGATCGGCAGGCCGTGCTGTTCGGCAAACGCCAGCACCTCGCTCACGTCTTTGGCCGGCTCCGAGGTGCCCGCCACCAGCGGCGCACCGACCTTGAGCGCGATCTTGCGCGCCTGCACCTTGTCGCCCAGGCAGGCAATCGTCTGCGGCGACGGGCCGATCCAGGCCAAGCCCGCATCCAGCACCGCCTGCGCAAACGCCGCGCTTTCCGAGAGGAAACCGTAGCCCGGGTGCACCGCGTCGGCACCGCTGCGTTTGGCAATGGCCAGCAGTTTGTCCACATGCAAATAGGTGTCGGCCGGGCGGTCCCCGTCCAGGCCGTAGGCCTCGTCGGCCAGGCGGGTGTGCAAGGCGTTCAGGTCGGCATTGGCATACACGGCGACAGACTTCACACCGTAATCGGCGCAGGCTCGGGCAATGCGCACAGCGATTTCGCCACGGTTGGCAATCAAAACTTTTTTCATCATCAAACGGGCTTCACGCCCAACAGGTCAAACAGTACATTTTTCATAGCAGCTTATTCATGAACAGCAAGGGCTGCAAACGGCTGGATCGGGTTAAAGCGGACCCAGGCGTTGACCGGGATCTGCCCGGCGCGGTCCAGGTGGTAAGACGCCACCGCACCAATCACCGGGTAACCGCCGGTCAACGGGTGGTCGGCCAGAAACAGCACCGGCTGGCCGCTGGGCGGCACCTGGATGGCGCCCAGCGTGGTGCCCTCGCTGGGCAGCTCACCCGCCACTGCGCGCGCCAGCGGCTGCGCACCGGCCAGACGAATGCCCACGCGGTTGGACTGCGGCGTGACCTGCCAGCGCTGGCTGCGCAGCAGGGCCACCGCCTCGGGCGTGAACCAGTCGGTGCGCGGGCCCAGCACCACGTCAAGGGTGATGTCGGCGTGAACCGATGGCAGGTCCACAGGCGGTGCCTCGGGCGCACCCACCACGCCAGCGCCTTGCACCGGCCGCACGGCCAACACATCACCCGCAGCCAGCGGGGCCGGGCCAACATGGGCCAGCGTGTCGGTGGCGCAGCTGCCCAACACTGGCGCCACCGCAAAGCCGCCGCGCACCGCCAGGTAACACCGCATGCCTGCGGTGGGTTCGCCCACGGTCAGGGTGTCACCGTCGGCCAGCGCGATGGGCTGGTAACGCGCCGCCAGCCAGCGTGCGCCGCTGGCGGTGTGCAGGGTCAAGGGTGCGTCGGCGCCAGTGACGGCCACCACGTTGTCGCCCCGGCTGCGCAGTTGCAGGCCGCCGTTGACGGTCTCCAGGCAGGCCAGGTCAGAGATATTGCCAACCAGCCGGTTGGCGGCTTTGCAGGCGGCCTGGTCCATGGCGCCGGAGGCTGACACACCCTGCCCCGCTTGGCCATGGCGGCCCAGGTCCTGGAACAGGGTTTGCAAGCCGGGCGAGCGCACTTCAAGCGCCGGGCCACTGGATGCAGCCGCCCTTGGAACTTCAGGATGTTTTTGGCCTATAGCCCTTATTTTGTAAGGGCTAGTAGCTTCTGAAAATGTAGCAATGTCCACAAAGCGCACGCGGTAGCCCGGCTGCAGCAGCGCGGGCACCTCGCGGCTGATGTCCCACATGGCCACCGGTGTGGTGCCAATGATCTGCCACCCCCCGGGACTGGCCTGTGGGTAGACGCCGCTGAAGCTGCCCGCCAGCCCCACCGCCCCCGCCGGAATACGCGTGCGCGGCGTGCTGCGGCGCGGCACATTGAAGCTGGGGTGGCCACCGGCAAGGTAAGCAAAGCCGGGCGCAAAACCGGTGAAGGCCACGGTGTACTCGCTGCCGGTGTGGCGGCGGATGACCTCTTGCGGTGTGATGCCCAGCAGCTGCGCCACCTCGGCCAGGTCTTCACCGTCGTAGTGCACCGGGATCTCGATGAGCGTGCTGCTGCGCTCGGTTTGCGCACTCAGGTCGCGCTGGGCGATGGCTTGCACCAGCTTGCGCCAAGGCAGCACAACCGGGCGAAAGTGGATCAGGAGGGTGCGTGCGGCAGGCACCAGCTCGTCGATGCCAGCCAGCGGCTCACGCTTGAAGGACGCCAGCAGCGCCAGCGTCTGGTCCAGGTTGTCCAGCTCGACCAGCAGCGCATTGAGGTTAACGGGCAAAAACCGCATCATGCAAACGCGCTGATGCTGACGCCCGCTTGCAAGAAGCGCTCGCGCACCTGGCGCGCAATGGCCACGGCGCCGGGGCTGTCGCCGTGCACACACACCGAGTCGGCCTCGATGCGCACCAGGCTGCCGTCAATGGCCTCCACCACACCTTCGGTCACCAGAAGCAGCATGCGCTCGGCAATCTGCGTGGCGTCATGCAGCACCGCGCCCTTCTCGCGACGCGAGACCAGGGCACCGGTGGGTGTGTAGGCGCGGTCGGCAAACGCCTCGGCCACCACACGCAAGCCCGCCTCACGCGCCCAGCCAATCAGCGGCGAGCCCGCCAGTGCCACCAGCACCAGGCTGGGGTCGATCGCGCGGATGGCGGTGATCACATCGCGCGCCTGGCGCGCATCGTGGGCAATCGTGTTGTAGAGCGCACCGTGCGGCTTCACATAACGCACCCGGGTGCCCGCTGCCGTGGCCAGGCCCTGCAAAGCGCCAATTTGGTAGATCACGTCGGCCACCAGGTCGGCGCTGTCCACATCCATGTTGCGCCGCCCAAAACCCGCCAGGTCGCGGTAACCCACATGGGCGCCCACCACCACGCCGCGCGCTTGCGCCTCACGCAGGGTGCGCAAGATGCCAGCCGCATCGCCCGCATGAAAACCGCAGGCCACGTTGGCGCTGCTCACAATGGCCAGCATGGCCGCGTCATCCCCCATGCGCCAGGCGCCCAGGCTTTCGCCCAGGTCGCTGTTCAGGTCCATTTTCATCGTCGTCTCTTTCTTCTGGGTCAATGTAGCTTGCCAGCGGTTTCCCGGACATCGTCACGCACCGCCAGCGCCGTGGCAATCACGCTCTGGATCGCCTGCACTTGGGTGGCCAGCGCCATGCTCGGCGCAGCAGGATAGCGGGCGGCCTGCTCAGGCAGGTAGGGCACATGGACAAAGCCGCCACGCACCGGCACCGCGCTGGCGTCATGCTGCGCCAGCCAGTGCATCAGGGCATAGAAGATGTGGTTGCACACAAAGGTGCCCGCTGTGTTGGACACCGCACCCGGCAGCCCGGCCAAGCGCAGATCACGCACGATGGCCTTGATCGGCAGGGTCGAGAAATAGGCCGCTGGTGCCCCCGGCACCACCGGTGTGTCGACCGGCTGGCGACCCGCGTTGTCCGCAATGCGTGCGTCATCCAGGTTGATCGCCACCCGCTCCAGCGAGAGCTCGGCCCGCCCGCCCGCCAGGCCCAGGCAAATCACCAGCGTGGGCTGCCAGCGGGCCATGGCGACCTCAAGCACCTCAATCGCGCGCCCAAACACACAGGGCAGCTGCACGCCGCGCACGGTGGCACCGGCGTGTTGCCAGCCGTCCAGCACACGGGCGATTTCCCAGGCGGGGTTCACGGGGTCTTGCTCAAAGGGCTCAAAGCCGGTGAGCAGCACATTCAAGGGGGTTGCAAGGTCTGACATGGTGCAGCCTGTCTTTCTGACCGGTTATCGGAACATCAGGAAATTGAGCAAAAACACGTTGGCCGTCAGCAGCGCCAGCGCGGTGGGCACCTGGGCGCGGATCACCGCGTTTTTATCGGGCAGCTCCAGCAAGGCCGCTGGCACGATGTTGAAGTTGGCCGCCATCGGCGTGAGCAGCGTACCGCAGTAGCCGGAGAGCATACCGACAGCCGCCATCACCGCCGGGTCGCCGTGGTAGACCCCCACCAGAATCGGCACACCCACGCCACCGGTCATCACCGGAAAGGCCGCAAAACCGTTGCCCATGATGATGGTGAACAACGCCATGCCCAACACATACACCAGCACCGCCACAAAACGGATGTCCATGTTGATGTAGCTGGTGGTCACATAGGCCACAGCCTTGCCCACGCCCGCATCAGAGAACACCAGCCCCAGCATGCCCAGCATTTGTGGCAACACCAGTGCCCAGCCCAGCGCATCGGTCAGGCGGCGCGATTCGCGAATGCCTTGTGCGGGTGATTCGCGGGTCAGCCAGCAGGCCAGGCCGAGCGACAACACGCAGCCCATCCCCAGACTCACCAGCGTGGCGTTTTTGGGATCGATCAGGGCCACACCACCGATGAACAGCTGCTTGGACAACAAAGTGCCAATGACGGTGATCACCGGAATCGCCAGCGCGGGCAGAAACAGCTTGTTGCCCAGCCGCTTGGCGCTGGTCTGGTAAGCGGTTTCGGTGCGCGCCGGGTGTTTGCCCGCGCCCACCCCACCCAAACCCGCAATCAGGGCCATGGCGATCACACCGGCGCCCACCCACACCGGCGGCAAGCGCTCGCCCACCAGAAACACCACGGCATAGACGCCCCAAAACAGTGCACTAGAGTAGCGTTTGGGGTTGCTGCGGTCGGTCACGGTCATCACCGCCGTGACGGCCAGGATGAAACCAACGAGGTAATACAGGTGTTGAATCGACAAAATCATCTTCATGCCCCTTTGGTGGTTGCTGCGGCTTCAGGAGAGACCTGCGCCAGCTCTTTGTCGAGCGCCTTGTCCAGGCGCGTGAGTCGCCAGGCATGAATCAGGAAAGCGCAAATGGCCGTCGGGATGCCCCACAGCGCCACATGAATGGGTTCGATGTCGATGCCAGCCTCGTGCAAGAAGGTGGTCATCAACACAATGGCACCAAAGGCCACAAAGATGTCTTCGCCAAAAAACAGGCCCACGTTGTCGGTAGCGGCAGCAAACGCCCGCAGCTTGTAGCGGATGCGCTCGGGCAGCTTGCCGTAGCGTGCCTCGGCCGCACCTTCGGCCATCGGGGCCAACAGCGGACGCACCATTTGGGGGTGCCCGCCCAAACTGGTCAGCCCGATGGACGCGGTGAGCTGGCGTGCAGCCAGATAAACGATGAGCAGCCGCCCCGAGGTGGCGGACTTGATGCTGCTGATCCAGTTCTGTGCATGCTGGCGCAAACCATGGCGCTCCAGCAAGCCTATGACCGCCAGCGGCAGCAAGATGATCAGCGGCAGATTGCGCGTCTTGATGAAGCCGGTGCCAATCACCGTCAGCATTTTGTCGATCGGAAAGCCAGCGGCGACCGCCGTGGCGATGGCCGTGGCGATCACGACCAGCATCGGATTGAACCGCAGGATGAACCCCGCGATGATGACAACCACTCCAATGAGCGGCCACAGATTGACAGCATTAACCATGTTGAAACTCCATTGAACACCTTCACAACCCCGATGCGCAACGCCTGTGCAGCGCGCCCGAAGCACTTTTACCAGCCCGATGATCAATGCAATATCCATGCCAATTGATGAACAACCATACGGCTATTGATCAATAATCTTTGGTTATTGTTGAACAATTTGCGGATTTTGCCCAACATGTTGTTCCAAGTGTTCAGCCTGCGCCGATACCCGAGCCCGCCAAGGGCAATCACTCGGCCAATGGCACACCGGCCAACCGATGCGTAGGAAACGCTGCAAAACACGCAGGTAAACCAGCTGATAATCGCCCAAACGGCAGGCTGATGGCGTGCAGCAGGCACCTGTTTCATCACCTTTCCTCGAACCTGGCATGACCTCACCCTCTACCCCCTCCAGCGCACTCACCCTCAACGATCGCACCGCCGAGCTGATCCGGCAAAAGATTGTCAAAGGAGAGTTTTCCCCCGGCCAGCGCCTGTCAGAAGCGGCGCTGAGCGAGAGCCTGGCGATTTCGCGCAACACCTTGCGTGAGGTGTTTCGCTTGCTGACCAAAGAGGGCCTGATCAAGTATGAACCCAACCGGGGCGTGTCGGTGGCGGTTCCCAGCATTGCCTCGATCATCGACATCTACCGCGTGCGCCGCCTGATCGAATGCCAGGCGCTGGGCCAGGCCTACCCGCGCCACCCGGCCAAAAAACACCTGCGCGAAGCCATCAGCAGCGCCGTGCGCTGCCGCGATGCGCAGGACTGGCTGGGCGTGGGCACCGCCAACATGGAATTTCACATGGCCATCGTGGAGCTGGCCGACAGCGAGCGGCTCAACACCCTGTTCTCGCACATCCTGGCCGAGCTGCGGCTGGCCTTTGGCTTGCTCAACGACCCCGAATTCCTGCATGCCCCCTATGTGGACATGAACGAAAAAATCGGTGATTTGTTCGAGGCCGGCAAACTGCCAGAAGCCGCGGCCATGCTCAACGACTACCTGGTGCACTCGGAACGCATTGTGCTGGCCACCTATGCGCGGCGCATTTCCGACCCCAGCTTTGAATGACACAACCGATATCGATTCAATAGCAGCGTGCCCCCGTCTTGCTTGGGCGCAAGCCAGTTTTTGATCAAAACAAAAAAAAGGGCCTTGCGGCCCTTTTTTGCTTAACAAGCCACCCAGCCAAGCTGGGCGCAATTCTTAGCCCTCAGCGCGTTTTTGCAGGATCTCAAACGCTGGCAGGGTTTTGCCTTCCAGCACTTCGAGGAAAGCGCCGCCGCCGGTGGAGATGTAGCCAATGTCTTTCTCGATGCCGTATTTGGCAATCGCGGCCAGGGTGTCGCCACCACCAGCCAGCGAAAACGCATCAGATTCGGCAATCGCGTGGGCGATGGTTTTGGTGCCGTTCTCGAACGCGGGGAACTCGAACACACCGACCGGGCCGTTCCAGACGATGGTGCCCGCCTTTTTGAGCTGTTCAGCCAGTTTGGCGGCAGTCACCGGGCCAATGTCCAGGATCATGTCGTCGTCGGCCACGTCGGTAGCGGCTTTGACGGTGGCCACCGCATCAGCGGCAAAGGTCTTGGCGGTGACCACGTCGGTCGGGATCGGCACGTCGGCACCGCGTGCCTTCATGGCAGCGATCACGGCAGTGGCTTCGCCCACCAGTGACGGCTCAGCCAGGCTCTTGCCGATCTTCAGGCCAGCGGCCAGCATGAAGGTGTTGGCAATGCCGCCACCCACGATCAGGTTGTCCACGTTCTTGGCCAAGGCTTGCAAAATGCTGAGCTTGGTCGACACCTTGGAGCCAGCCACAATCGCCACCAGCGGACGTTTCGGGTTGGCCAGGGCTTGGTTGATGGCGTCGATTTCAGCCGACAACAAGGGGCCAGCGCAGGCAATCGGGGCAAACTGGGCGATGCCGTAGGTGGTGCCTTCGGCGCGGTGGGCGGTGCCAAACGCGTCGTGCACAAACACGTCGCACAGGGCGGCCAGTTTGTGGGCCAATTCGGGGCTGTTCTTCTTTTCGCCTTTGTTGAGGCGGCAGTTTTCCAGCATCACCAGTTGGCCGGGTTGGACGTCCACGCCGTCGACCCAGTTGGCGATCACGGGGATCTCGCGGCCCATCAACTCACCCAGACGCTTGGCCACCGGGGCCAGGGAGTCTTCGGGCTTGAATTCACCTTCGGTGGGGCGACCCAGGTGGCTGGTGACCATGACGGCAGCACCGGCGTCGAGCGCCATCTGGAGACACGGCACGCTGGCGCGGATGCGGGTGTCTTCGGTGATGTTGCCAGCATCATCTTGCGGCACATTCAAATCAGCGCGGATAAACACGCGTTTACCCTTGACGGCGCCGCTGGCGATCACATCGGCAAAACGTAAAACTTTCATACTCTAGGCTCCTTGAAAAATGGCGATGACATGAGGCCTATCTACAGCGTGATTTGCTCGCGTCATCACACTGATTGTCATGCCAGTTGGCAGACAAAATAACATGACCGAAACATGTCGCTTCGCCCCTGGAAATGGCCCACCGGGCGCACGCCACCAGATTAGGATAAAAACAGACTCTAGCCCTTGATTTACCTGGGCCAGCAGCTACGTATTTAATAGCTCAGAGACATCGCTGACAAGGCGATCAGGCGCACAGGCCGCCACCGGCTGGCCCATGTTGTAGCCATACGGCAGCAGCCACACCGGCACGCCCGCAGCACGGGCTGTGGCGGCGTCGATGCGGGAGTCACCGACAAACAGCGCGCGCTCGGGCGGCACGCCAAACTTGGCCAAGGCATGTGCCACACCGGCCGGGTCCGGCTTTTTGGTGGCAAAGGTGTCGCCACTGATCACCAGATCAAACAGGCCGGTGATGTCATGCGCGTCCAGCACCACCTGGGTGTAGCGGCCTTCCTTGTTGGTGACCACCGCCAGCTTGACACCGCGCTCGCGCAGGGCCAGCAGGGTGTCGCGCACCTTGGGGTAAAGCGTGCTGCGGGTGCCACAACGGGCGTTGTAGGCCAGGTTGTAGACCGGCACGATTTGCGCCAGCAACGCGCTGGTGCGCACCACGGCGGCATCCACCGCAGTGACATGCGCCAGCGCTTTGACCAGCAGTTCCAGCGTGCCGTGGCCAATCCAGTGGTCCACCTGCTGCTGCGTCACCTCGGGCAAGCCAAAGCGACGCAGCGCATCGTTGACCGCGTCCAGAATCTCTGGCGCGGTCTCCACCAGCGTGCCGTCCAGGTCAAACATGACCAAGTCAAAACCCATCATGCGCGCGCCTCAGTTGATGGACGGCACCACGGTATCTGGCAGGGGTTCGGCACGCTTGCTGGCCGCGCGGTGCACGATGGTGCGCACCGTGCTGACCGCCCGCTCCACCGTGATGCCAAAGTACTGGTACAGCTGCGGTGCCGGGGCTGACTCACCAAAGGTGGGCATGCCAATCACCACGCCACGACGACCGACGTATTTGCGCCAGAAGTCCGGGTGCGCAGCCTCAATGGCCAGCGCCGGGGTGTTGAACGGGATCACCATCTCTTGGTAAGCATCAGACTGACGGTCAAACACATTGGTGCAAGGCATGGACACCACGCGGGTGGCAATGCCCAGCGCGGCCAGCTCGGCCTGCGCCTTGATCGCGATGTCGAGTTCAGAGCCGGTGGCGACGATGACCGCTTGGGCACCTTCCATGTCGGACAAGATGTAGCCGCCTTTGCGGATGTTGTCGATCATGCTGGCGTCGGTCAGGCGCGGCAGGTTCTGGCGCGACAGGCACAAGGCGCTGGGGCCATCCTTGCGTTCGATCGCATGGGCCCAGGCCACAGCGGTTTCCAGGCCGTCGGCCGGGCGCCACACGTCCAGCCCTGGGATGATGCGCATCGACGGAATGTGTTCGATGCTTTGGTGTGTTGGGCCGTCTTCGCCCAAGCCAATGCTGTCATGGGTGAACACATGGATGACGCGGATCTTCATCAGCGCGGCCATGCGAATCGCGTTGCGGCTGTAGTCGCTGAAGGTCAGGAAGGTGCCGCCGTAAGGCAGGTAACCACCGTGCAGGGTGATGCCGTTCATGATGCCGGCCATGCCGAATTCACGCACGCCGTAACTCAGGTGGTTGCCCCACTTGTCGCGTCCGGCACGGATGCAGCCCTTGAAATTGGTCAGGTTGGAGCCGGTCAAGTCAGCGCTGCCGCCAAAAAACTCAGGCAACAGCGGCGCCAGTGCGTCCAACGCGTTCTGGCTGGATTTGCGGGTGGCAAACGAGGTCGGGTTGGCGGCAATGGCTTCCAACAGGCCAGGCAGCTTGTCGGCAAAGTCGGCGGGCAAATCACCGGCCATGCGGCGTTTGAACTCGGCGGCCTCAGTCGGGTAAGCGGCGCTGTAGGCGGCAAACTTGGCGTCCCAGGCGCGTTCAGCAGCGGCACCACGATCGACGGCGTTCCAGGCCGCGGCAATGTCGGCCGGGATCTCGAACGGCGCATACGGCCAACCCAGCGCTTCGCGGGTGGCGGCCACTTCGGCAGCACCCAGGGCTGCACCGTGCACGTCGTGGGTACCGGCCTTGTTGGGCGAGCCCAGGCCAATCACCGTCTTGCAGCAGATCAGGGTCGGTTTGCCATCGGGCAACACGGCTTGGGCCTTGGCGGCCTTGACGGCAGCGTCAATGGCTGCGGGGTTGTGGCCGTCCACAGCCGGGATCACGTTCCAGCCGTAGGCATCGAAGCGTTTGGGGGTGTCGTCGGTGAACCAGCCTTCCACATGGCCGTCGATCGAGATGCCGTTGTCGTCATAAAACGCCACCAGCTTGGACAGGCGCAGGGTGCCCGCCAGTGCGCAGACTTCGTGGCTGATGCCTTCCATCATGCAGCCGTCACCCAGGAACACGTAGGTGAAGTGGTCGACGATGGCGTGGTTGTCTTTGTTGAACTCGGTGGCCAGCAGTTTTTCAGCCAGCGCCATGCCGACCGCATTGGAGACACCTTGACCGAGCGGACCGGTGGTGGTTTCCACACCCGGAGTCACACCCACTTCGGGGTGGCCAGCGGTTTTGCTGTGCAATTGGCGGAAGTTTTTCAGTTCGCTCATCGGCAGGTCGTAGCCGGTGAGGTGCAACAGTGCGTAAATCAGCATCGAGCCGTGGCCGTTGGAGAGCACAAAGCGGTCACGGTCAGCCCAATGCGGGTTGGACGGGCTGTGTTTGAGGTGACGGTTCCACAACACCTCGGCGATGTCGGCCATGCCCATGGGGGCGCCGGGATGGCCAGACTTGGCTTTTTCTACGGCGTCAACCGCCAACATGCGGATGGCGTTGGCCATCAGCTTCGCGAATTCGGGAGTGGGTGTGGTCATGGTGTTTCCAAAAAACTGAGGGCTAGATTTTGACATTTTTGTTTGCCGCCACTCAAATGTCGAACGGTCATCATGGGCAGCACCGCGCGTTTGTGCACGGCCCTGAAGAGTAGCGCAAGGCCTGCCCCGCGGGGGCCCCGGGGTGGCAGCGGCCTGCGCGGTTTCATTCAGCCCTTTTTTTGCGCTCCAGCATGCGCCAGACAAAGGGCGTGAAGATCATCTGCATGGCCAGCTCCATCTTGCCGCCGGGCACCACAATGGTGTTGGCACGGCTCATGAAGCTGCCGTCGATCATGCTGCGCAGGTATTGAAAGTCGATGCCCTTGGGGTTGGCAAAGCGGATCACCACCATGCTCTCGTCGGCACTGGGGATGTCGCGCGCGATGAACGGGTTGCTGGTGTCGACCATCGGCACGCGCTGAAAGTTGACATGGGTGTGCTCAAACTGCGGGCAGATGTAGTGCACATAGTCGGGCATACGGCGCAGGATGGTGTCGGTGACGGCCTCGGTGCTGTAGCCGCGCATTTTCTTGTCTCGGTAGAGCTTCTGGATCCATTCCAGGTTGATGACGGGCACCACCCCCACCAGCAGATCGGGGTGTTTGGCGATGTCCACCGTGTCGGTGACCACGGCGCCGTGCAGGCCTTCGTAGAACAGCAGGTCGGTGTCGGCGGGCACCTCTTCCCAGGGGGTGAAGGTGCCGGGCTCTTGGTGATAAGGTGCCGCTTCTTCGGGGTCGTGCAGGTACTTGCGGCGTTTGCCGGTGCCGTTGGCGGCGTAGTTGGCAAACAGCGATTCGAGTTCGGCGAACAGGTTGTTTTCGGGGCCGAAATGGCTGAAGTGCTTGTTGCCAGCAGCCTCGGCCTCGGCGGCCTTTTGTTTCATCGCTTTGCGGTCATAACGGTGAAAGCTGTCGCCTTCGATCACCGCGGCCTTGACCTTTTCGCGGCGAAAGATGTTCTCGAAGGTGCGGGTCACCGAGGTGGTGCCCGCCCCGCTGGAGCCAGTGATGGCAATGATGGGGTGGCGCGTGGACATGGCAAACGTCTCCTGAGGAAAATAAATTCAGTGATTTATGCCTCTAGCCCACGTCTTTACTGGGCTTTCAGCTATCTAATTAGAAGCAATCGAACCAACATCAATCGCGAAACAGACTGCGCTCCGCAAACAGGGGGTTGCTTTCCTCTTCCTTGGCCGCTGGCTCGTTGTGGTAGCGCTCGATGCGCTCAACCTCGTTTTTGGAGCCAAACACAAAACCGATACGCTGGTGCAGGCTGGTGGGCTGCACGGTGAGCATCGGCACCTCGCCGGTGGAGGCGCGGCCACCGGCCTGCTCGATGATCATGCCCACCGGGTTGGCCTCGTACAGCAGGCGCAGGCGCCCGGGTTTGCTCAGGTCTTTGGTGTCACGCGGGTACATGAAGACACCACCGCGCATCAAGATGCGGTGCGCCTCGGCCACCATCGAGGCGATCCAGCGCATGTTGAAGTCTTTGCCACGCACACCCGTTTTGCCCGCCAGGCATTCGTCCACATACCGTTTGACCGGTGGCTCCCAGAAGCGCGCGTTGGAGACGTTGATGGCAAATTCCTGGGTGTCTTCCGCAATACGCAGCTTGGGGTGGGTGAGCATGAATTCGCCCAGAATCGGGTCGAGCGTGAAGCCGTTGACGCCGTCGCCCACGGTCAGCACCATCATGGTGGTGGGGCCGTACAGCGCGTAGCCTGCGGCGATCTGTTGGCAGCCGGGTTGCAGAAAATCGGCCTCCACAACCTCGCGGCCAGAATCGATGACCTCTTGCGGCGCCCGCAAGATGCTGAAAATGCTGCCCACCGACACATTCACATCGATGTTGCTGGAGCCGTCCAGCGGGTCAAACACGATCAGGTAGTTACCGCGCGGGTACCGCTTGGGGATCTGGTAGGGTAGATCCATTTCTTCCGAGGCCATGCCCGCCAGGTTGCCGGACCACTCGGTGCGCTGCAAAAACACGTCGTTGGACAAGACGTCGAGCTTTTTCTGCGTCTCACCCTGCACGTTGACGGTGCCGCCCTCTTCGGCCGCATGGTTGCCCATGACACCGGCCAGCTCGCCGTAGGCCACCGCCTTGGCAATGGCTTTGCAGGCCAATGCAGCATCGAGGATCAGGGAGTTGAAATCACCACTGGCGCTGGGAAAGCGGCGCCGTTCTTCTATCAGAAATTGCGTCAGGGTCGAACGCTTGGAGCGCAGGGTCAAGGTCATGGGGAGTTTCCTGGAGATATAAAACTAGTAGCAACACAGGCTTACGCAGCAAGGGCTGCAGTGCGCAAATCCTGCATAACGGTGGCATAGCCACCATCGGCATCGGGCGCACCAAAGACGGCGCTGCCGGCGACAAAGGTGTCGGCCCCAGCTTGGGCGATCTCGCGGATGTTGTTGATCTTGACGCCGCCGTCGACCTCCAGCCAGATCGGCTGACCGCCTGCGGCCAGATGGGCGTCGATGCGGGCACGCACCAGGCGCAGTTTGTCCAGGGTGCTGGGAATGAAGGCCTGCCCGCCAAAACCAGGGTTGACACTCATCAGCAAAATCATGTCGAGCTTGTCCATGACGTGGTCGAGCACACTCAGCGGTGTGGCCGGGTTGAGCACCAGACCGGCCTTGCAGCCCAGCTCGCGGATCATGGAGAGGCTGCGGTCCACATGTTTGGAGGCTTCGGGGTGGAAGGTGATGATGTTGGCACCGGCCTTGGCAAACAGCGGAATGATGGCGTCGACCGGCTCAACCATCAGGTGCACATCGATCGGGATGCTCACATGCGGGCGGATCGCTTCACACACCAGCGGGCCAATGGTCAGGTTGGGCACGTAATGGTTGTCCATCACGTCAAAGTGCACCAGGTCGGCACCGGCGGCCTCGATGGCACGCACCTCGTCTCCCAGACGGGAAAAATCGGCGGACAAGATGGAAGGTGCCAAACGCAGGCTGGGGCTGGAACTCATGAACAGGCTTTCTGAAAGTTGGAAACGGGCGGACGGGGCGTGACTTAGCCCTTGCGGGAATTTTGCCAGTCGATCAGCTGTGCCAGCGAAACATGGCTCAAGTCCGGCACAACACGCAATGCCCCAGTGAAGTCGTGGTGTGCGGTAAACGCGTTCGGTGTGATGATGGTCGCCAGGCCCGCCGCACTGGCCGCACGCAGACCGTTGGCCGAGTCCTCAAACGCCAGACACTGGCTGGCGGGCAGTTGCAGGGCGTCGAGCATTTGCAAATACACCTGCGGATGCGGCTTCTTGATGGGGGCGGTGGACGCATCACCAATGGCAGTGAAATTCAGCCGCCAGTTGTCCCCCATGGCACCGCGCAGCAGCGCTGCAATGTTCACCGGCGAGGTGGTGGTGGCAATGGCCAGTTGCAGGCCGGCGGCCAGCGCCTCGTCCAGCAGCGCAAGCACACCGGGGCGCAGTTGCACCGCACCGCTGTTGACCGCGCTCTCGTAGGCGGCGGTTTTGATGTCGTGGATGTGGTTGATGCGGTCTTGCAGCGCGTGGGCATCCAGCTCTTTGATGTCTGGGTTGACCTGGCGCCAGTAGTGCAGGATGCGCTCTTTGCCACCGGATATTTCCAGCAGCTCGGTGTACATCGCTTCGGTCCAGACCCAGTCCATGCCCATCTCGGCAAACGCATGGTTGAACGCGGCCATGTGCACACTCTCGGTGTCAGCCAGCGTGCCGTCCACATCAAAAATCAGTGCATTGAGTGAGCCAGTGACCATGGGGAAGTCCTTTTTTCAAGGGGGTTACAGCCGAATTACATGCTGGAGTCGTTTACTTTAATCGCCTTGACTCATAAACTCCAATCACGTTTTGTTCAAAAAACATCAGCATGGCCTGATGAGATTGCCCCGGAGTCAGTGATGCGCCCCTACACCTTCAAACAAGTCCAGACGTTCATGGAGGTGGCGCGCCAGCGCTCGGTGTCCAAAGCGGCTGAGCGCTTGTTTGTGACTCAGCCCGCCGTGTCCATGCAAATCCGCCAGCTCGAAGACGCGTTTGGCCTGGCGCTGGTGGAGCCGCAAGGCCGCAACATCCAGCTCACCGCAGCGGGCGAGGCGTTTTTGGCCCACGCCACCAGCGCCATGAGCCAGTTCAAGGACCTGGAAGCGCTGATGGCCGAACATGTGGGCCTGAAAAAAGGCCGGCTCGATCTGGCGGTGGTCACCACCTCCAAATACTTCATCCCAATGCTGCTGGTGCGTTTTAACCGCTTGCACCCGGGCATTGAGGTGCAGCTCAACATCGACAACCGCGAAAACATCCTGGGCATGCTCTCACGCGGCGATGCCGATCTGGTGGTGATGGGCCGTGCCCCCAGCCACCTGGACTGCGAGGCAGTTCCGTTTGCCACCAACCCGCTGGTCATGGTGGCCGCGCCGGACCACCCGCTGTCACGGCGCAAGAACCTCACCTTCAGCGACCTGGCCGACTACAGCTTTGTGGTGCGAGAAGACGGCTCGGGCACCCGTGCGGCGATGGAGCGACTCTTTGAAGAGCACCAGACGCCACTGAAAATCTTTATGGGCTTGCCCAGCAACGAAACCATCAAACAGGCGGTGATGGCAGGGATGGGCCTGAGCTTTTTGTCAATGCGCACCATCCGCCAGGAGCTGGCCAGCGGCCACATTGCTTTGCTGGACGTGCAGGGTTTGCCGCAAATCAACCACTGGTTTGTGACCCACCTGCGCCACAAAAAGCTCTCGCCAGCGGCGCGTTCGTTCAAGGAGTTTTTGATCGAACAAGGTGGCGCCCTGATGGACGCCTGGAGCTAGTTCACTGGCTGGGCCGTCACGGCACTACCCATACTGCCGCTCAGAAACACGCGCCACCTGGTTGCGCCCGCTGCGCTTGGCCAGGTACAGGGCTTCGTCAGCCTGGTTGTAGGCGTCATCGAATTTTCCGCCAGCAGCGGCCCAACTCACACCAAAGCTGGCGGTGATGGCACTGCCGTCGGGCAGGCCAAAAGTATGCCGCTCTATCGTGCGCCGCACGGTTTCGGCCACCTCTTGCGCCGCTTCGCCGCTTTGACCGGGGAGCAACACGGTGAACTCTTCACCGCCCACCCGGCCAATCGACGCTGTTGCGGGCACCACGCGCTTGAGGCAATCCACCACGCCCACAATAACTTGGTCGCCCACGGGGTGACCAAAGCTGTCGTTGACGCGTTTGAAATGGTCGATGTCCAACACGATGAGTGCCAGATCCTGCCGTTTGAAATGCCGATCCACCAGCTCAATGATGGCCGCCCGGTTGAAAATCCCGGTGAGCGAGTCGTGGGTGGCGCGGTACTCCAGCTCGTTGGCCAGATCCTGCAGCCGTTGGTTGAGCTGCGTCATCTCCAGCTCGGCCCGGTCGCTGTGGCGCACCAGCCGACGGGTTTCGCGCAGCAGCCGCTCATAAGCCGTGAGCAACTCGCCCAGCGCTTGATGGCAGGGCGTAGCGGCCAGCACCGAACCACTCTCGTAAGCGGCCCGCCCGGCCCGCAGCGCGCGACTTTCTGCCTCAAACAGATCTGGTGGGGCAATGCAGGTGTCCATCTAGCCGGGTCTCACCGAATGGCTGGAGAACGTGATGGCGGGAAAGTCCTCGCTCAGCTCCTGCCCAAATTCAAGGATGGTGTCATCTTCTTCGTCATGGAACCAATGCAGCGCCACCTGGTTGCCAGCCTCCACCGCAGCATTGAGCACGTCGATCAGGTTGAACAGCATTTTGGTGCTGGAGCTGTTGAAATAGGCCAAGGCAATGTTGACCTCCACTTTGCCGCCATCCAACTGGGCGAGGTAGTCCTTGAGCGGCCCGATGACCCCGCCATAAAAAGCGGCCGCGTTTTCGGGGTAGGACTCGCCACGCAAGCTCAGCGTGTGCAGGTCAAATTTGAAGTCCACCTCCGGGGTACTGGGAGTGGGGGCGATGTAGAGGTTGTCCATCCTTGATCTCGGGTTGTTGTCAGGGTCGTGCGATCTAGATCGCCGCCTTCAAATAAAAGACAGGGGGTTGCCCGACGCCGTCCGTCACGTCAAAGTCAAACTCCAGCGGCTCACGCGCATCACGGGCGACGGTGAGCAATCCGATGCCTGCGCCCTTGCTGCCCTGCGGCGTTTCCTCACGCAACGTTTGGCGGTACGCCTGCTTGATTTCGTCAAAGGTCATTTCCCGCAAGGCCTCCAATTTGCAGCGCAAATCCTCAGCAATGTGGGGCTCCACCGGGTTGGCGCACAGCAGCAAAAAGCTGCCATCACACTCTTGGCGGATACAGACCGAACCGTGGCGCAGTTCGTTGTTTTCCTGGCGCCCGGGGGTCAGTGAGTCGGACGAGTAATGGATGATGTTTTGCGCCATCTCGACAAAGGACGAAAACAGTTTGCGCCGCGTCGGTCCGGCGACACCGGCCACTTCGAGCTGGAGTTTGACCGCCTCGGCCATGGCGGCGATGATGTTTTGAGAAAAGTAGCCGACATAGTAGAAGATGACGCGGTGCTGGCGCGCCAAGTCAAAAAAGGCACCATATTTGTCGGCGATCAAGACAGAACACATGGGTGGTTTTCTCAGGTACGAAAGCAAAATAAAGTCAGGTCGTCGCGCCGGTGGTGCTCGCCTTGCCAGGCACGCAGCGCTTCCAGCACCGCGCGGTTGACCTCGGCCGGTGCGCGAGCGCGCTGTGCCAGCAACAACTCACGCAGACGCCGTTTGCCAAAAGCAATGGCTCGGGGGCTGCCCACCTGGTCGATGAGCCCGTCGGTCGTGATGAACACCAGGCTGCCAGGCGGCAAAACCAATTCTTGATTGCACCAAGTGAAGTCCAGCTCGGTGCCGATGTAACCCACACCTTTGCGCAGGCCCTCCACCACATCGACCTCATCAGCGCCGGGGCGCAGCGCAAACAAGGCCAAACGCGCACCGGCAAACAGCAGGCGACCACTGGCCGGCTCAAACCAGAAACAAGCGGCGTCCATGCCGTCATCTGAACTCAGCGCCCCACCCTGTTTGTCGATCTGACCCAACATGTGTTTGATGCTGCAGTTGACGCTGCCCAACAGGCGTGCAGGGTCGTGTGCGCCATGCCGCTCAATGGCCTGGTTCAGGCTGGTCGACGCGATCAAGGTCATGAAAGCGCCCGGAACACCATGCCCGGTGCAGTCAGCAACCGCGGCAAACCAGCCATGGGGTTCGACGCTGAACTGGTAAAAGTCGCCACCAACCACATCGCGCGGTTCCCAGACAAGGTCTGCATCTGGGCAGGCTCGGGCCAAGGCATCGCGCGAACTGCGCAACGTGGATTGCTGAATCACACTGGCGTATTCAATGCTGTGCATGATCTGGCGATTGCGCGACTGCTGCATGTCAGCCACCACGCGCATCAGCTGCAAACCTCCGCCCACACCCACAAACTTCTCACCTCGGGTGATGATGAAACCATCGGACAAGGCTTTTTCGCCGTAGGACACCGCCTTCAAGGTCAGCGCTTCGATGTCCATGCTGGCGTCAACCACCAGCGGCTCTTTGTCCATGAAGGCAATGCAGCTCTTGCGGCCATACAGTTCCATGCGGTAGGGCTTGCTCATCTGCGACAAGAAGATGTTGCGGTTGATCAGCCCGATCGGATGCTCGCCCTCCACCACCGGCAGGCTGATCAGATCACGGTGCCGACTGAAAACATCTAGAACTTTCTCGTTCGTCTGATCTGCGGTCATACAAGGCACCTTGACGCACAGGTCCCCGGCCGCAGGCTGGCGAAATCGCGGGCGAAATTCGCTCAGGTACTCGTTGTTTTCTGACATAGTGACAGCTGCAGATCGGTGGTGTCTGGGGATGGTATTTCAGACACATTGTGGTTTTGTGACAGTCAAATCGCGCCGCCCAACAAGCCCACTCAAGGCATGGCCGTGACCGCTTCCAGGTCAGAAGCAAGGGTCTGCAACACCGCCAAATGCACCTCTGGCACGATCTCACTCAACTTGGTAACCACACGCAGACCATAAGAAGGACCACACTTCGCCACGATCAGCCGGGCCGCGGTGGCGACGTTCTGGATGAACTCCTGCTCTCCCTGACTGCTGTGCAGAGACACGGCCATGGCGGACGCATCCATGTCGCGCAACAGCTGCAACATATCAACGATGTACATCTTGGTGCCAGCCAACGACCGCCGTGTGAGCTGTTGCGGGCTCTGAGCTAGCGCCTTCTGCGGGGCCGCTGGGTAGGTGAACCCACTGGCAACGGCTGCTGCGGACGCGGGCGAAGCTTGGTGTTGCGCGGCCACATGAGCGCCATGGCGTGCGTCAACCCGCTCTTCCAGATAACCCAACTGAAGCAAGCGATGTAATTCCGATCCGACATCGCGTGCCATGAGCTGCTGAATGGACACGCGCGAATGGGTGCCATTGGCCAGGATCACGATCTGGCGCTCGATCGGAGTGAGATCAGGGTCACGACTTCGAAGCGCTTCCCTGCCCTTGTCAGTCTTTATCAGTTGCATGTCCACGCTCTTGAGACAAAAGGTAAAAGCCCACCGTACCGCCCCAAGATGAATCGCCTGTGACGCTGTATGTTTTTTGCAACTTCACTGGGATAACCCGGGCCAATGCGCGTCAAAAACTCTTCTGGCTCACAGCGGGGAGTGCGTTTTGAGCGGTACGTAACCGGAACGTACCCAAGCCAGCCCCATGGGTATTAGGGTAAACCCTATACTGCAGCGCAACAAAGCTTTTTAGGAGGAAATCATCATGACCGACACCGTTCTGTACCCATCCCGCTTGGCCCAAGACGCCAATACCGTGAGCGACGCCCTGCGCGAGCTGAGCACCGCTACCCGCCGGTTGGTGGCAGCCTTGTTCCAGACTGTTGTGAGAGCCCGTCCGATTGCCGAAGTGGTTACTGCACAACAAGAAGCCGACAAGCTGCGCGCTTACGCCGATACCCTGTACCGCAACGATCCACGTTTTGCGGATGATCTGTACGCCGCAGCAACCCGGCATGAAATGGCAGCTCAGACCGAATAACTGAGCCAACGCCCTGTGGTCGCCTCCGGCCACAGGCGCCCCCCTGCCAACAGCGGGATGCGCAGCCAGCACCGACGTTGTCTGCCTATTTTTTCTGGAGGGCAACCATGTCCCCTTTCGACACCTTTGCCAAAACCACCAGCCAACTGCTGGGCTTGCCTTTTGACCTGGCCCGTGCCAACTACGCGGCCGCAGTGCGCCTGGGTCTGATCAAGAACTCCTTGCTCAATTCCGCCCGGTTTGAGCAACAGCTCAGCGCAGCCGAACGCCTGACCCTTGGCCCCTGGGCGCGCCGGGTCTGATTCACACGGGGCGATGCGGTGACCCGACCAGATTGGGCCGTGTGTTACCCGGTTTGACCGCCAAATACAGCTGTATTTTTGATGGCAGCTGATCCAAGCAAGTGTCACCAGCTTGTCGACGTCTGCACTGCCCGTTGCATGCTCCCTCCATGGGTTGTGCGCCTGAAAAGCGGACAACAAGCACTCAATCGGTGTGGGACGCCCGGCCCAGAAAAAGGTACACCATAAGGTGATGCCAGGCGCAGGACGCTTGGCGCTAGGCCGGGCCGCAGCCCGGCCACAAAAACTATCCGCACCTTGGGCACGCAAGGCATCCCGGACATCGGGGCAAGATCCGTGCGTCAGTCGCTGCGGTGTGGGTCCTGTGATGGGCCGCACGCGCCAGTTGTGTGCCTGATGCACCAAGCCTGGGCAACTCAAGGCGCGCCACCACCTGCAAAACCCCAGATCTTGCGGTTTTTCCGCCAAAGAGCCCCTGGCATGACTTGTGCTTGAGATTAAAGGCGGGCGGCCGATTCGGTTCGCTAACAACAATGGACGCTAGGGTTCCGGTTCCTTTGACTGAAGGAATGTCTGGTCCGAGAGCAGCCGGCCAACAGTGGTCATCACCACTGCAGGCTCCACGGCGGGACAAAAGCCCGGGAGATTCACTTCGTGATCGAGGTGGTCTCCCGCATTTGTCAACCAACCTGGAGCCTTCCTATGTCTTCTGAACTCTTCTCACTGTTTCGTGCCTGCAAACGCACTGTGGCAGGTGCCTGCCTGGCCTTGGTCGGTTTCGGTGTGGGCACTGTATCGATGCCTGCTGCCGCCGAAGTCAAGGTCGGTGTGTCCGACTGGCCAGGCTGGGTGGCCTGGTATGTGGCCGAGCAAAAAGGCTTTTTCAAAAAACATGGTGCGGATGTCAAACTCGTCTGGTTTGCCAACTACACAGACTCAATTGGTGCACTGTCTTCCGGGCAGCTCGATGCCAATTCCCAAACCTGGTCTGACACACTCGGCCCCCTGGCCAAAGGTTTGCCGCTGAAGGCGATCCTGGTCAATGACAACTCTGCCGGCAACGATGCGCTGATGGTTGGCCCGAAGATCACCTCGTTTGCCCAGCTCAAGGGCAAGAAGGTGGCGCTTGAACAGTACAGCATCTCCCACTTTGTGCTGGCCACGGCCTTGGCCAAAAATGGCATGAAGCTCGGCGATGTGAAGATCGTCAACCTGTCTGCCGGTGACGCAGCGGCGGCCTTCATCAGTGGCAAGGTTGACGCCGCTGTGTTGTGGAATCCATGGGTCAACCAGATCGAGAAGAGTGGCAAAGGCAAGGCCATCTTCACCTCCAAAGACATGCCGGGCCTGGTGCCCGACTTGCTGGTGGCACAGGACAAGGCGATCCAGACCAAACGCAAAGACCTGGTCGGCATGATCAAGGCCTGGTTTGACACCGAAAAATTCATCCGCGAACAACCCGCCGAGGCGGCCAAGATCATGGCGAAGGTGGTCAGCATGTCCCCCGAGGACTACACCGTGTTCCTGCCGGGCACCAAGTTCTTCGACGCTGCGGCCAATACGCAGGCCTTTGATGCCAAGCAAGCCTTGTCCCTGGCCAGCACCGCCCCCACCATCGCCGCCTTTCTGACCCAGTACAAGCTGATTGATGGCAAGCCGGATGCGGCCAAAGGCCTTGACGGCACGCTGGTGCAAGACGCTCTGAAATAGGCCGAACCCCATGTGGTCCATCCGGCTGGCAATCTCCCGTCGCAGTTATGGCTTGCTGGCCCTTGTTGGCCTGCTGGTGCCGCTGCTGGGCTGGACGATGCTCAGTGCATTTGGTGGCGTCGACCCGGTGTTTTTGCCGGGGCCGCACAAGGTCCTGCAACGCATCGGCAACTGGGCGCTCGACGACGATTTGTGGGGCGACGCCTTCATCAGCACGCTGCGTGTGGTCTCAGGCTGGGCTTTGTCAGCCTTGCTGGCGGTGCCGCTCGGACTGATGATTGGAAGCTGGCGCGCGGTGCAGGCGCTGCTGGAACCGCTCACCGACTTCATCCGCTACATGCCTGCGGTGGCCTTTATCCCGCTGGTCATGTTGTGGGTGGGCATTGATGAGGGGGCCAAGGTGGCGATCATCTTCATCGGCACTTTCTTCCAGATGGTGCTGATGGTGGCCGAGGATGTGCGCCGCGTACCCATGGCGCAGATCGAGGCCGCGCAGACCATGGGCGCAACCCGGCGCGAGGTGCTTGAGAAGGTGATTTTGCCGTCTGCCAAACCCGCCTTGCTCGACACCCTGCGCATCACCATGGGCTGGGCCTGGACCTACCTGGTGGTGGCTGAACTGGTGGCGGCCAACTCAGGCTTGGGTTTTGCCATCCTGAAAGCCCAACGTTTTTTGCAAACCGACAAAATTTTTGCCGGCATCTTGCTGATCGGCTTGATGGGTTTGGCCATTGACCAACTGTTTCGCCTGCTGCACCGCAAGGCGTTCCCCTGGCTCCACGGACGGTGAGCACCATGAAAATTCAATGCAACAACGTCTGGAAATTTTTTGGTGATGCGCCCAAGCGGACCACCGCGCTGCAAGCGGTCAACCTGGACATCGCCGACAACGAGTTCGTCACCCTGGTCGGCGCCTCCGGCTGCGGAAAATCCACACTGCTGCGGACTCTGGCCGGGCTGGAAACGCACAGCAAGGGTGACGTGCTGGTGGACGGCAAGGCCATTACCGGCCCAGGGCAGGACCGCGCCATGGTATTTCAGCATTACAGCCTCTACCCCTGGCTGCGCGTGTCGGAAAACATCCGCTTCTGCCGCCAGCTCAGCGCCCAGACCCGCAACCGCAGCAGCGCCGATGTCGAGGCCGCCTCGGGCCGCGCCGACGCCTTGCTGCAGCTCATGGGACTGACGGCCTCAGCCGACGCCTACCCGAACCAGCTTTCAGGCGGCATGCAGCAGCGCGTGGCGATTGCCCGCGCGCTGATGGGCAAGCCGCAGATCCTGCTGATGGACGAACCTTTCGGCGCGCTGGACGCGCAAACCCGCGAGGTCATGCACGACCTGATCCTGCATGTGCACCGGCTGGAGCGCACCACCATCGTCTTTGTGACCCACGACGTGGAAGAGGCCATCTACCTCGGCCACCGCGTGGTGTTGATGGCGCCACGCCCCGGCCGCATTGACTCGATCTACGAGGTGCCCCTGCCAGCCAAGCGCGAGCAGGACATGAAGCTCGCCCCCGAGTTTCTGCAGCTCAAACGTCAGCTGCTGGACCGCATCCGCGAAACCTCCGGCATGAAAACCGACCTGGACCAATTGCAAAAACTGACGCAACTGGCCGAAGAAAGGACACCCGAATGAACCCCATCCCCGCCAACAAGCTGCTGTGGGAGGAACACCTCCCCGGCGGCAACCACTGGTCCGGCCGCCTGCGCCGGGGCACGGCCCTGCGCCTGACCGATCTGCAAGGAGGCGCCAACGTGTCCGCGCTGTTCTATAACGCCGAGCAGCCACTGGAGCGCTACAACATGCCCGACACGCTGAAGTCGCAGCACACCGCCTTCTTGACCGCAGGCTATGTCTGCCAGTCCGACATGGGCCGCGTGCTGTGCTCCATCACCGCCGACAGTCTGGGCTGGCACGACACCTGGTGCGGCGTCAGCGACGCGGCCATGGTGCTGGCAAAGTACGGCGAGAAGCGCTACCAGGAGCACCGCAACGCCATGCACCGCAATGGCCGCGACAACCTGCTGATCGAGCTGGCCAAGTGGGGCCTGGGCGCACGTGACCTGGTGCCCAGCGTGAACTTTTTCAGCAAGGTCGTGCCCGATGCCGAGGGCGCCCTCAGCCATGTGCCCGGCCACAGCGCGGCGGGCAGCTACGTGGATGTGCGCTTCGAGATGGACACCCTGGTGGTCCTCAGCAGCGCACCGCATCCGCTGGATGCGAACCCGGTCTACGCGCCCGCCGATGTACAGCTCAGCGCCTACCGCGCCGAGCCCGTGGCGGCAGACGACGCCTGCCGCACCCAGTGCGCGCAGAACGGCCGCGCCTTCACCAACACCGAACGCTACGTGGCGTCCACTGGAGTCGCAGCATGAGCAAGCTACTGGAAAGCACCCTGAACCCTGCCGATGCCGTGCTCGACCAGACCTGCCTGGCCGGCGACCCGTGGATGGCCACCGTGCGGGCGGGCCAGACCTTGCGCATCCTCGACCTGGAAGGCAACCAGGCGGTAGACACGCTGTTCTACAGTGCCGCCAACGCCGAGGAACGCTACAGCGCAGCCGACACCATCGCCCGCAACGGCCAGCTCTACCTGGGCCTGGGCTCCAAGCTGTACTCCAGCGAAGGCCGTGTCATGTTGACCATCACCGCCGACACCTGCGGCCGGCACGACACCCTGGGCGGCGCCTGTTCCAGCGAGAGCAACACGGTGCGTTACGCGCTGGACAAGCGCCCCATGCACAGTTGCCGCGACAGCTTCATGTATGCCCTGTGCCACTGCCGCGAGGCCGGTGTGCTGGGCATGGGCAAGCGCGACATCGCACCGAATATCAACTTCTTCATGAACGTGCCCGTCACGCCCGACGGCCACCTGAGCTTTGAAGACGGCATCTCCGGCGCCGGCAAGTACGTGGAACTGAAGGCCGAGATGGACGTGGTGGTGCTGATCTCCAACTGCCCGCAGCTGAACAACCCCTGCAATGGCTACAACCCGACGCCGATCCGTTTGTTTATCTGGGATTGACATGCTACAAAAATACAAGCTACTTACTGTTATTTCATAAGGGCTAGAGGCCAATTTTGCTTGTATTTTTCTAAACACCGGGTTAAAACAACCCAGCCACGGGACGACTCGTGGCTCGCTATCCATTTGGCGGGACGACCCGCCCCATGAGGGACCACCCCATGTTCGATACCGTTTTGATCGCCAACCGGGGCGCCATTGCTTGCCGCGTGATCCGCAGCCTGAAAGCGCTGGGTCTGCGCTCGGTGGCCGTGCATTCCGAGGCCGATGCCGACTCGCTGCATGTGGCGATGGCCGATGCCAGCGTGTGCATCGGCCCGGCACCCGCCGCGCAGAGCTACCTCGACCCGCAGCGCATCCTGGACGCAGCGCGGGCCACGGGGGCGGGCGCCATCCACCCCGGCTATGGATTTCTGTCGGAGAACCCGGACTTCGCCCAGGCGTGTGAAGACGCCGGCATCGCCTTTGTCGGCCCCACGCCCGCGCAAATGCGCGCCTTCGGCCTGAAGCACACAGCCCGCGCGCTGGCCGAAGCCCAGGGCGTACCCTTGCTGCCCGGCAGCGGCTTGCTCAGCGATCTGGCGCAGGCGCAGAGCGAGGCAGCACGTATCGGCTACCCGGTCATGCTGAAAAGCACGGCGGGCGGCGGCGGCATCGGCATGCGGCTGATCCGCAGCGATGCCGAGATGGGTCCCGCCTTTGAGGCGGTGCAGCGCCTGGCACAGGCGAATTTCAAGGATGCCGGCCTGTTCCTGGAAAAGTTTGTCGAGCGCGCCCGCCACATCGAGGTGCAGTTGTTCGGCGACGGCCAGGGCACCGTGGTGGCCCTGGGCGAGCGCGACTGCTCGGCCCAGCGGCGCAACCAGAAAGTGATTGAGGAAACCCCGGCGCCCGGCTTGACCGACGCCACCCGCACCGCCCTGCAGCAAACCGCTGTGCGCCTGGCCGAAGCCGTGAATTACCGCAGCGCCGGCACGGTGGAATACGTGTTGGACGCCGACACCGGCGCCTTTTACTTCCTGGAGGTCAACACCCGCCTGCAGGTGGAGCATGGCGTGACCGAGCAAGTGACCGGGGTGGACTTGGTGGCCTGGATGCTGAAGCTTGCGCGGGGCGACGACTTCGCACTGGACGTGCCAGCGCCGCAGGGTGCATCGATCCAGGTGCGGCTCTACGCCGAAGACCCCGCGCGCAATTTCCAGCCGTGTGCTGGTGGTTTGACCGAGGTTGTCTTCCCGACCGATGCGCGCATCGAAACCTGGGTCGCTACCGGCAGCGAAGTGCCGCCGAATTACGACCCGATGATCGCCAAACTCATCGTCACCGGCAGCGACCGCTTTGACGCGGTTGCCAAGCTGCAGGCCGCGCTGGCCACGACCCGGCTTGCGGGCATAGAAACCAATCTGCGCTACCTGCGCACCGTTGCCGCCGACCCGGTGTTTGTCAATGGCTTGATGGTCACGCGTAGCCTGGCCGATCTGCACTACCAGCCGCAGGCGCTGGAGGTGCTGGAGGCGGGCGTGCAAACCACCGTGCAAGACCACCCGGGACGCGTTGGCTACTGGGCCGTGGGCGTGCCACCCAGTGGGCCGATGGACGACTTGGCGATGCGCCTGGCGAACCGTCTGGTGGGCAACGCAGCGGATGCAGCGGCGCTGGAATGCACCCTCAGCGGCCCCAGCCTACGTTTCCATAACGACACCGTGGTCGCCGTGTGCGGCGCGGCGATGGCTGTCACTGTGGACGGCGTGGCGCTGCCGCTGTGGCAGTCGCACACGGTCAAAGCTGGCAGCGTGCTCAAGCTCGGCGCGGTGCAGGGCGCTGGCGCACGCACCTACCTGGCACTGCGTGGCGGGCTGGACGTGCCGCTGTACCTGGGCAGCCGCTCCACCTTCACGCTGGGCCAGTTCGGCGGCCATGCGGGCCGCACCCTGCGGGTGGGTGACATGCTGCACATCGGCGCGGATACGGTCGCTGCGCCGCTGGCGGTATTGCCCGCTGATGTCGTGCCTGCCTACCAAAACCATTGGGACATCGCGGTGCTCTACGGTCCACACGGTGCGCCGGATTTCTTCACCGATGGCGATGTGCAGATGTTCTTCGGCACCGACTGGCAGGTGCACTACAACTCCAGCCGCACCGGCGTGCGCCTTATCGGCCCCAAGCCGGAATGGGCGCGGCGGGACGGCGGCGAGGCGGGGCTGCACCCGTCCAACATCCACGACAACGCCTACGCCATCGGCGCCATCGACTTCACCGGTGACATGCCGGTCATCCTGGGCCCTGACGGCCCCAGCCTGGGCGGTTTTGTCTGCCCGGCAGTCGTGCTGGCCAGTGAGCGCTGGAAGATGGGTCAGCTGCGCCCCGGTGACACGGTGCGCTTCCGCTGCGTCACCGCCGACGAGGCCCTGGCGCTGCAGGCGGCACAAGAGCGCCGCATTGCCGACCTGGTCTGGATGCCACCCGCGATTGCGCTGCGGACCGAGGCCGTGGGTTCCCCCATCCTGGCCGAGCGCGCGGCGCAAGGCGACCGGCCCGCGCTGGTGCTGCGCCAGGCGGGCGATCGCTACGTGCTGGTGGAGCTAGGCGATGCGGTGTTGGACATTGCGCTGCGCATGCGCGTGCATGCCTTGATGCAAGCGCTACAGGCGCAAAGCCTGCCGGGCATCGTGGACCTGACACCGGGCATCCGCTCGCTTCAAATACATTTTGAGCCGCTAGCGCTTGATTTACCTGCGCTGATAGCTGCGATTTTTGTAGCAAACGACGCGCTGGGCAATACTGCTGACATCGTGGTTCCCTCGCGCACCGTGTACCTGCCCCTGTCCTGGGACGACAGCGCTACCCGCTTGGCGATTGAGAAATACATGCAATCGGTGCGGCCCGACGCGCCCTGGTGCCCCAGCAATATCGAGTTCATCCGCCGCATCAACGGGCTGCAAAGCATCGAGGAAGTGCAGCGCATCGTGTTCGAGGCCCGCTACCTGGTGATGGGCCTGGGCGACGTGTACCTGGGCGCGCCCGTGGCCACGCCGCTGGATCCACGCCACCGCCTGGTCACCACCAAGTACAACCCCGCCCGCACCTGGACGCCGGAGAACGCGGTGGGCATTGGCGGTGCCTACATGTGCGTCTACGGCATGGAAGGCCCCGGTGGCTACCAGTTCGTGGGCCGCACGCTGCAAATGTGGAACCGCTGGCGCGATGCCTCCAGCGGCGCCCAGGCGTTCGAGGCCGGCAAACCCTGGCTGCTGCGCTTCTTCGACCAGATCCGCTTCTACCCGGTGGGCGAAGAAGAGCTGCTGCAGATCCGCCGCGACTTCCCTGCCGGGCGCTACCCGGTGCGGGTGGAGGAGGGCACGTTCAGCCTGCACGACTACCGCAGCTTCCTGGCCGACAACGCCAACGACATCGCCGCCTTCCGTTCCTTGCAAGGCCAGGCATTTGAAGAAGAGCGTGAGCGCTGGCGCCAGGCCGGCCAGGCCGAATATGTGGGCGAGCCGGAAGCGCTGGACGCCGCAGTGTCACAAGACGATTTGCCCCCTGGCGCCCGCAGCGTGGCCAGTGCCGTGCCCGGCAGCGTATGGAAGCTGCTGGTGGCCGAGGGCGACAGCGTGGCCGAAGGCCAGGCCCTGCTGGTCATCGAGTCGATGAAGATGGAATTCACCGTGTACGCGCCCTGCGCCGGCACGGTGTGGCGCATGGCCTGCCGCGAGGGTGGGGCCGTGGCAGCCGGACAAGACGTAGTGGTGATTCAAGGAGAGCAAGCATGACAACAAACCCTATTTCCCTCAGCCTGGGCGCGCTGCAGCAGGCCTACCGTAACGGCAGCCTGACGCCACTGCAGGTGGTGGAACAGGTCGTCACCGCCATTGGCGACGACCCGCACACTGCCTGGATACACCGTGTGGACGCCGCCAGCTTGCGCTCCCGCGCCCAAGCCTTGATAGACCGTGGCCCCGAGGGCCTGCCGCTGTGGGGCATACCGTTTGCTATCAAAGACAACATCGACCTAGCCGGTGTGCCCACCACGGCAGCCTGCCCCGACTACGCCTACACCCCCGAGCGCAGCGCCACCGTTGTGCAGCGCCTGCTGGACGCGGGTGCCATCGCCATCGGCAAGACCAATTTGGACCAGTTCGCCACCGGCCTGAACGGCACGCGCTCGCCGTTTGGTGCCTGCCACAACGCCTTCAACCCGGACTATGTGTCGGGCGGCTCCAGCGCCGGTTCAGCGGTGTCGGTGGCCCTGGGCCATGTGAGCTTTTCATTAGGCACAGACACCGCCGGTTCGGGCCGGGTGCCTGCCGGCTTCAACAACCTGGTGGGCTTGAAACCCAGCCTGGGCTTGCTGTCCACCCATGGCGTGGTGCCGGCTTGCCGCTCGCTGGATGTGGTGTCCATCTTCGCGCTGACGGCGGATGACGCGCAGCAGGTCTTCGCCGTCGCCCATGGCTACGATGCACAAGACGCCTTTTCGCGCCCGGCGCAGCCGCATGGCTTCGACTTTGGCCGCGCCGCCCACTGGCGTGTTGGCGTGCCGCGTGCCGACCAACTACAGTTTTTCGGCGACAGCGCGTATGCCCAGTGCTATGCCGATGCCTGCGCCCACGCCCAGGCGCTGGGGGCCGAGCTGGTGGAAATCGACTTTGCCCCCTTCCAGGAAACCGCCCGCCTGCTGTACGAAGGCCCCTGGGTGGCCGAGCGCTACCAGGCCATCCGCGCATTTATCGACGCGCAGCCCGAGTCCGTGTTCCCGGTCACGCGGGAGATCACGCTGGGTGGCGCCAAGCCACTGGCGGCGGATGCCTTTGCCGCGCAGTACCGCCTGCGTGCCCTGGCGCAGCGCTGTGCCGCCGTCTGGTCCAGCATGGACTGCATGCTGCTGCCCACCTCGCCCACGATCCACAGCATTGCCACCATGCTGGCCGAGCCGATTGCACGCAACAGCGACTTCGGCATCTATACCAACTTCGTCAATCTGCTGGACTATGCTGCCATCGCCGTGCCCGCCGGTTTTCGCCCCGATGGCCTGCCCTTTGGCGTCACCTTTGTGGCCCCCGCGCTCCAGGACCAGCCCTTGTTGCACCTGGCGCAACGCTGGCAACACGCGTTACACGGCCAGGCCGCCACGCTGGGAGCCACCGGCCACACCGCCGTGCCGTTTGACGCTGCCAACGCCGTGCCCTCGGGCCAGATGCGGGTGGCCGTGTGTGGCGCCCATCTGCAAGGCCAGCCACTCAACGGCCAACTGACTGGCCGCGGGGCGCGGCTGGTACAGCGCACCACCACCGCCGCTGCGTACCGCCTTTACGCCTTGCCCGATGGCCGGCGCCCCGGACTGGTCCGCGTGGCGAACGGGGGTTGCGCCATCGAGGTCGAAGTGTGGGAGCTTGCCAGCACCCAGTTCGGCAGCTTTGTCGATGGCATTCCAGCACCACTGGGGATCGGGCGCACCGTGCTGGCGGACGGCAGCGAGGTGGCTGGTTTCATTTGTGAGCCCCAGGGCATCGTGGCGGCCACCGACATTTCCGCATTTGGCGGGTGGCGAGCCTACCTGGCAAGCAAAGCACAGCCAAAGCTCTAGCAACGAAGTCGGGCCGACGCCCCCTAAGCTGATGGCCCCGCGTCACCACTGGCAAAGGCGTAGCCGGACTTGTTTTGTCCGGCCCGGTACATGGCCGCATCGACACGCGTGATCAAGGCCTCGACGATGAGGCATCTTTCGGAAGAATCCGTAATACCAAATGGGCATCTAGCCCAATGATTAAAAGGGCTAATAGCTATCCTTATTGAAAACTTATTCAAGCCTGACCCATCGGGCTAAACACCGTCTGGCAGTTTGGACGCCATCATCTTGCGGCGGTCTAACCTGCGTCCGTCCACAATAAAAGTGCCGTCGCCCACCGCGTGCAGCATGCGCTTTTCTTTGCGTTCAGTGTCGAAATAGGCTGCCACACCCGCCAGCACGATGATGTTGTGCTTCTTGACGATGTCGATGACCTGGCACTCTATGTTGGCAAGGCATTCCTTGATCAAGGGTGCCTTGACCAGCTTGCCCGACACGGGCGTGAGTTTGAACTTGGCAAATTTGTCGGTGTCTGCCCCGGAGCAGGTGCCGATGCCAACCACCGTGTCGAGCATGTCTACCGTGGGAAAAGCAATCACGCACTCGCGGCTTTTTTTCAGTGCCACAAAAGAGTGATTCCACGCCCCCGTGGTGAGGGCAAAGACCGGCGTGAAATCCATCACCATGGTCCAGGAGATCGTCATGATGTTGTCGCTCTGCCCGTCATGGGTGGTCACCAGCACAACCGGGCCGGACTCCATCAGGGTGAAGGCTCGGCTTAATGCCATGGATTGCATGAGCGCACCTCTTGGATTTCGATTGACCGATGGGCGGCTCAAGCGCGCCCGCTTGAAGCCATGAGGCACCCATCATGCGCTTAAGTGCGTGGTTAACCTCGCTAGGTCCCTGCCCAACCACAAAACTCAGCAGTTACGACCGCAAACCATCGTGCAGTTCTATCAGCGCCAGTGTGATTTTGTGGCTGGGGTCGAGGTAGATCATCGGCTTGGACTGCTCATGCGACTCACGGATGCGCACCGATGACGGCAAATACGGCTGCAGCACCGGCAGCCCTTCTTCAATGAGTTCGGCCACCATGCGCTGCGGCAGGTTGGCGCGCGGCTGGAACTGGTTGACCACAATGCCCGCCACCTGCAGGTCGGGGTTGTGGTCGGCGCGGATTTCGGCCACGTTATCCAGCAAGGTGTAGAGCGCCTGGCGCGAGAAGCTGTCGCAATCAAACGGGATCAGGCAACCGCTGGCGCCAATCAACGCGGCGCGGGTATAGAAGTTGAGCGCGGGCGCGGTGTCGATGTAGATGCGGTCGTAGCTGTCGGCCAGTTGGGCCAGTGCTTCACGCAGCTTGTAGATTTTCTGGCGCGATTCGAGTTTGACCTGCAACTCGCTCAAAGCCGGGCTGGAGGGCATCAGGTCCAGGTTCTCAAATGGTGTTTCCAGCACAAAATCCGTAGGCGGTTTGCTCTTGAAACTGTAGCTCAGCGTGTGCTCAAAGAAGTCCGCCACGGTGGGTTGATCCTCAGCGGCCGGGGCACCGAGCAGGTAGCTGGTGGAGTTGCCTTGCGGGTCCAGGTCAATCACCAGGGTGCTGAACCCCTGGCTGGCGCTGATGGCGGCCAGGTTACAGGTGATGGTGGACTTGCCAACGCCGCCTTTTTGGTTGAACACAACAATGGGCATAAAAGGCTCCTTTGGTTCTGCTAGCGCATGTGCGACAGACGAATGATTGCCCGTTAATCTGTCCAGCGTCTGACACGGTTGCCAGATCCTGCCAGGCGGCTTGGCGGCACCAACACTGGCGCTCGGTCTGCCCAGCGTTGGGTCGGCCAGCCGCTGACACAAGCACCAGCGTCACCCATCAGTAAATTCTGATCAGATTGGCAATTTATTTGAATTTTCATGATGAATAAGCCTGTCTATAGTTCATCCATTCACACCGCAACATCACCCCCAAAGGAGAGACTGAATGGATCAATCGAACCGCTACGCCGACCTGAACCTCAAAGAAGAAGATCTGATTGCCGGGGGCAAGCACATTCTGGTGGCGTACAAAATGGCGCCCAAAACGGGGCATGGTTACCTGGAAGCGGCCGCCCACTTCGCCGCCGAGTCCTCCACCGGCACCAATGTCGAGGTGAGCACCACCGACGACTTCACCCGCAGTGTGGACGCGCTGGTGTATTACATCGACGAAGCCACCGAGGACATGCGCATTGCCTACCCGATTGACCTGTTCGACCGCAATGTGACCGATGGCCGCTTCATGCTGGTGTCGTTTCTGACGCTGGCGATTGGCAACAACCAGGGCATGGGTGACATCAAACACGCCAAGATGATCGACTTTTACATGCCTGAGCGCGTCATCCAGATGTTTGACGGCCCGGCCAAGGACATCTCTGACCTGTGGCGCATTCTGGGGCGCCCGATCAAGGACGGTGGCTACATTGCCGGCACCATCATCAAACCCAAACTGGGCCTGCGTCCGCAGCAGTTTGCCGATGCGGCCTACCAGTTCTGGCTGGGCGGCGATTTCATCAAAAACGACGAGCCGCAAGGCAACCAGGTGTTTGCGCCGATCAAAAAGACCTTGCCGCTGGTCTACGACTCGCTCAAACGCGCCCAGGACGAAACCGGCCAGGCCAAGCTGTTCTCGATGAACATCACCGCCGACGACCACTACGAGATGCTGGCCCGCGCCGACTTTGCGCTGGAGACCTTTGGCCCGGACGCCGACAAGCTGGCCTTCCTGGTGGACGGCTACGTGGGTGGCCCCGGCATGGTGACCACCGCACGGCGCCAGTACCCCAGCCAATACCTGCACTACCACCGCGCCGGCCACGGTGCGGTCACCAGCCCGAGCGCCAAGCGCGGCTACACCGCTTTTGTGCTGGCCAAGATGAGCCGCCTGCAAGGGGCGTCGGGCATCCATGTGGGCACCATGGGCTACGGCAAGATGGAAGGTGAAGTAGACGACCGTGGCATCGCCTACATGATTGAGCGCGACGAATGCCAGGGGCCGGTCTACTTCCAGAAGTGGTACGGCATGAAGCCGACCACCCCGATCATCTCGGGCGGCATGAACGCGCTGCGTCTGCCGGGCTTCTTCAAGAACCTGGGCCACGGCAACGTGATCAACACCGCTGGCGGCGGCGCCTACGGCCACATTGACTCACCCGCAGCCGGTGCGGTGTCGTTGCGCCAGTCGTATGAATGCTGGAAGGCTGGCGCTGACCCGATCGAGTTTGCCAAGGAACACAAGGAATTCGCCCGTGCGTTTGAGTCGTTCCCGGGGGATGCCGACAAGCTGTTTCCGGGCTGGCGCGAGAAGCTCGGGGTGCACAAGTAAACACGGGGTCAAGCTATCGGGGGCCTTGGTGGACTGGCCCGTTGCGACAGGCGGCCTTACGCGACGTTTGTGGAAGGTATGTTGCGACAGGGTGCCCTGCGCCGCGAATGTCCCCCGAAAGTGGCCTACAGCCACTTTCTCCTCCTTTATTTCGCTTTGCAGGACTCCCCATCACAACATGCCCGAGAGGACTTCAGCGTTCAAGCATCGCAGGCAAACCAACACAGCCAAGCAGCGTGCGTTGGGTGTCTGACGCAGCGAGGACTTGGGGTTTTGCCAAATAAAGGAGGAGGTTCGGGCACCGCCCGAACCGGGGGCCATCCGCGGAGTCGGACACCCAATGCGCGCTGCGGGACTCAGCCGATAACACTGCGTCCTATACCAGACAACTAGGCAAGCCAAAACAGATCAGCGCCCCGAACTAACATCCCCTGCAACCTGTCTCCCACCCTGCCCCACAGGAAAACACCATGACCAACTTGGCACAGCAATACCGCATCACCCACGAGCCGTTCTACCAGCCGCAAGCCAACGAAGTGGCACTCTACGAAGCGGCTTACAACGCCCGCCTGCCGGTCATGGTCAAAGGCCCGACGGGTTGTGGCAAGTCGCGCTTCATCGAATACATGGCTTGGAAACTGGGCAAGCCGCTGATCACCGTGGCCTGCAACGAAGACATGACCGCCAGCGACCTCGTAGGTCGTTATTTGCTGGAGGCCAACGGCACGCGCTGGCTCGACGGCCCACTGGCCACCGCGGCGCGCATCGGCGCCATCTGCTATTTGGATGAAATCGTTGAAGCGCGCCAAGACACCACGGTGGTGATCCATCCGCTGACCGACCACCGTCGTCAATTGCCGCTCGACAAAAAGGGCGAACTGATCCAGGCGCACCCGGATTTTCAGCTGGTCATCTCCTACAACCCTGGCTACCAAAGCCTGATGAAAGACCTCAAACAAAGCACCAAACAGCGTTTTGTCGGCTTTGACTTTGACTATCCTGCTGCAGATTTGGAAGCAAGCATCATCGCCACCGAAACCGGCATCAACCGGGCCGATGCGGTGCGGCTGGTCAAGGTGGGTGCGGCTGCGCGGGCACTCAAGGGACATGGTCTGGACGAAGGCATCTCGACCCGCTTGCTGGTCTATGCCGCCACCCTGATCCAGGCCGAGGTTGACCCGCTGGACGCCTGCCGCATGGCGCTGGTGCGCCCGATCACCGACGACGCCGACATCCGCGCCACACTGGACCACGCCATCGACGCCATTTTTGCTTGAGCCCCATGAGCGCCCTGGCTGACGCCCCTAGCCCCACCAGCCTGAGCGCCGAGCGCCTGCAAGCCTGGCGCACCCAGCTGGACTGCGGCTTCGCCCAGATCAACGACGTGTTTGAAGCCTGTCTGGCCGAGGCGTACGCCAAACTCAGCCCGCTGGGGCTGGACGAGTACCTGGCCCAGGCGCGTTTTCTGGGCAAGATGGGTCGCGGTGTGGAGCCGGTGCTGATCTTTCTGCAGGAGTGGCCCCGGGTTGCCAAGACGGTGGGGGAGGACACACTCGACGCGGTGATGGTCACCGTGCGCGCCATCAACAAATCCCCCAACGGCAAAGCCATCGCGCCTTTCTTACAAACCCTGGCTGCCGTGGCGCGGCGGCTGCCAACCCAGGCGCAGCTCAAACATTACATGGACCTGAGCCTGTTGCTGCTCGAGCGCACCAGCGGCTCGATCCACGGCATCCACAAAACTTACCCGAGCCCAAGCTTGATCGTGTTCTTCGAAAAAGCGCCGCAATTGCTGGAGGTGCTGAGCCTGCAGGGCTTGGGCAATTGGATCAACTACGGCATCCGCAACTACAGCCACCACCCCGAGCAACAGCGCGATTTTTTCAGCCTGAACTCCGCCGACAGCCGCGCGGTGTTGCAGCGCGAGCGCCACGGCACGCTGCTGGTGGACCACACCCGTGCGCTGGACCTGTACCTGCGAGCACTGTGGCAAACCAGTGATGTGCTGGTGCCCTACGCCACCACCTTTGATGTGCAGCGCCAGCCGATGCCGTACTTTGATGCTTACGGCATGCGCCTGCCCGACGTGTACGACGAGCGCGCCGGTATCTCCGGCATCGACCGCTACCGCGCTGCGCTGGCGCACATGGCGGCGCACAAACGCTGGAGCACACCGATCTTTGCCGACAACTTCAGCCCGGCACAGCGCCTGGCGATTGAGTGTCTGGAAGATGCCCGCATCGACTTGCTGACCCTGCGCATGTATCCCGGCCTGCGGCGGATCTACTCAGCCCTGCACCCAACACCCCAAGTGGGCGCCTGCAACCCGGCCACCCACTCCTGCCTGCGCCATCGGTTGGCCACGCTGTCACGCGCGCTGCTGGATCCGCCCCAACGTTTTGAGGCTCCACCACTGGCCGAGTGGGTTGAGCGTTTTCACGCCCTGCTGGCGCAAGGCGAGTCCAACACCACCGAAATCGCCGGTCTGGCCCTGAGTTACCTGGCCAAAACCCGCCAGCAGAGTGACCAGCTGCCCGACACTTGGTTCGAGGACACCGAGGTCGACTACCACGACGACAACCGCCACCTGTGGCACTTTCACGAACTCAGTGACGACGAAGAAAGCTTTGACATACCGGACCAGACGCCGCCCAAGCAGGAGTTGCAAAGCCTGCCACCGCGCCACTACCCCGAGTGGGACGCCAGCAGCCAGACCCTGCGCCCCGATTGGGTCAGCCTCTACGAGCGCCTGCACCCGAGTGGCAACCCAGCCGACATCGACACCCTGCTGGCCAAACACAGTGCCTTGGCCAAGCGACTCAAACGCCTGCTGGACCTGCTCAAACCGCAGGACAAGGTCCGCGTGCGTTTTCAGGAAGACGGCAGCGAGCTGGACCTGGATGTGACGATCCGCTCGCTGATCGATGTAAAAAGTGGCAGCCAGCCCGACACCCGCATCAACATGAGCCACACCACCAATGGCCGCAGCATTGCGGTCACGCTGCTGCTGGATTTGTCCGAGTCGCTCAACGAGACCGCGCGTGGGTCAGAGCAAACCGTGCTGCAGCTGAGCCAGGAAGCGGTCTCGCTCTTGGCCTGGGCGATCGAGCAATTGGGTGACCCGCTGGCGATCACCGGCTTTCACTCCAACACCCGCCACGATGTGCGCTACTTTCACCTCAAGGGGTTTGGTGAACACTGGGGTGACACCGTCAAGGCGCGCCTGGCCGCCATGCAGGCGGGCTACAGCACGCGCCTGGGTGCGGCGCTGCGCCATGCGGCCCACACCTTGGCCAGCCAGACGGCCGACAAAAAACTGCTGCTGGTGCTGACCGACGGGCAACCGTCCGACATCGACGTGAAAGACGAGCGCCTGCTGATCGAGGACGCCAAGGTGGCCGTGCGTGAGCTGGACCACCAGGGCATTTTTAGCTACTGCATCAACCTGGACGCTGGTGCCGACGCCTATGTGCGCGACATCTTTGGCCAGCATTACACGGTGGTGGACAACATCAGCCGACTGCCCGAACAACTGCCCAAGCTGTTTTTGGCCTTGACCCGTTAACGCTACTTCTTAGATAGCTACCAGCCCTTATTAAATAAGGGCTAGAGGCTATTTTGATACACAACACGCCCACCCACCAGGGTGCAACGCACCCGCCCAGGCAGCTCGTAACCGGAGAACGGCGTGTGTTTGCCCTGGCTCACCAGCGCATCGGCCTGTACCGTCCAGGCGGCTTGTGGGTCGAACACACACACATCACCCAAGCCACCCACGGCCAGGTGGCCAGTGCGGCCTTGGCGCGAGCCCAGCGCTTTGCCGAGCAGCGTGGCGGGGCCATCGGTCACCACCGAGAGTGCGCGCAACAGGTCGGCGCCGGTATCTTGATGCCACTTGAAGGCCAGGCTCAGCAGCAGCTCCAGCCCGGTGGCGCCGGGTTCACTCTCGGCAAACGGCAGCATCTTGGCGTCGTCATCGACCGGCGTGTGGTCGGACACCAGCGCATCGATGGTGCCGTCTGCCAGCCCGGCACGCAGCGCGTCGCGGTCACGCTGCTGGCGCAGCGGTGGCGTCAGGCGGGCGCGGCTGTCAAAGTAGCCCATGTCGGTGTCGGTCAGGTGCAGTGAGTTGATGCTCACATCACAGGTCACAGCCAGCCCCTGCGCCTTGGCCTGGCGCACCAGCTCGACGCCAGCGGCGCTGCTGATGCGGCACAGGTGCACCCGTGCGCCGGTGGCGCGCATCAGCTCAAAAATGGTGTGCATCGCAATGGTTTCGGCCATCACCGGCACGCCGCTCAGGCCCATGCGCGTGGCGAGCGGGCCGCTGGCGGCCACACCCTGGCCCAGAAAACCATCCTGCGGGCGCAGCCAGACCGCGTAACCAAAGGTGCTGGCGTACTGGAAGGCGCGCTGCAACACCTGGGTGTTGGAGAGCGCCACCTCGGCCTGGCTGAAGGCGACACAACCGGCGTCGGTGAGTTCAACCATCTCGGTCAGCACCGTGCCTTGCAGGTTGCGCGTCAGGGCGCCCAGCGGGTAGACGCGGGCCTGTTGCAGTTTTTCGGCGCGAAAACGCAGCATCTCGACCAGGCCGGACTCGTCGAGCACCGGGTCGGTGTCGGGCTGGCACACCAGGCTGGTGATGCCACCGGCCACCGCCGCCGACATCTCGGATTCCAGCATGCGGGCATGTTCGTAACCCGGTTCGCGCAGCCGCACCGCCAGGTCCACCAGGCCGGGTAACACCAGGCAGCCGGTGGCGTCGATGGTGAGTTCGGGTTGAAAGTCAGGCGCTACATGACCAATAGCAGTCACTGCATTACCAGCAAGGGCTACATCGGCTTTTTGGTCATAACCCGTGGCGGGGTCGATGACCCGCCCGCCTCGGATCAGCACAGTTTTGGGTGTGTTCATAACAGTCGTCTCAATGAAGGGGGTGGCTCAGGGCTCGTTGCCGGCCACGATGCTCATGACCGCCATGCGCACCGCAATACCAAAGGTGACCTGCGGCAGGATCACGCTGTGTGCGCCATCCACCACGGCCGAGTCGATCTCGACGCCACGGTTGATCGGGCCCGGGTGCATCACGATGGCATCCGACTTGGCCAGTTGTAACTTCTCGGGGGTCAGGCCAAAACTCTTGAAAAACTCCTGGCTCGACGGCAGCAGCGCGCCACTCATACGTTCGTTTTGCAGGCGCAGCATGATGATCACGTCGCAGCCTTTGATGCCTTCTTCGAGCGTGTGGCAGACGCGCACACCCATCTGCGCCATGTCGCTCGGCACCAGGGTTTTGGGGCCGACCACCCGCACCTCGGCACAGCCGAGCGTGGTGAGTGCGTGGATGTCGGAGCGCGCCACGCGTGAATGCAACACGTCGCCGACGATGGCCACGGTCAGGTTGGAAAAGTCTTTTTTGTAGTGCCGGATGGTGAACATGTCCAGCAGGCCTTGGGTCGGGTGCGCGTGGCGGCCGTCCCCGGCGTTGACCACATGCACATGCGGCGCCACATGCTGGGCGATCAGGTACGGCGCGCCAGACTCGCTGTGGCGCACCACAAAAATGTCAGCCGCCATCGCGGAAAGGTTGGCGATGGTGTCGAGCAGCGACTCCCCCTTGGACGCGGACGACTTGGCGATGTCCAGGTTGATCACGTCGGCGCTCAGGCGTTTGGCCGCGATCTCGAAGGTGGTGCGGGTGCGCGTGGAGTTCTCAAAGAACAGGTTGAAGACACTTTTGCCGCGCAACAGCGGCACCTTCTTGACCTCGCGGTCACCGACCGAGACAAAGTTGGTGGCGGTGTCGAGCACATGCGTCAGCACACTTTTGGGCAGCCCCTCGGTGGACAGCAGGTGGATCAGCTCGCCGTGTTTGTTGAGTTGCGGGTTGTTTTTGTACAGCATGGTCAGCGTGCTTTCACATTGAAACTGAAACGGCCAGCATCGTCGCGCGCCAGGCTGAGCGACTGGTTCGCCGCCAAGTGGATGCGTGCGGCGCAGATGTCGGGGGCCACCGGCAATTCGCGCCCGCCACGGTCCACCAGCACCGCAAGGCGGATGCTGGCCGGGCGGCCAAAGTCAAACAGCTCGTTGATCACCGCGCGGATGGTGCGCCCGGTGAACAACACGTCGTCCAGCAGCAAAATCTGCGCACCATTCACATCAAACGGGATCTGGGTCTGGGCCGCAGCCGTCATGCCGCGGCTGGCGTAGTCGTCGCGGTGCATGGCCGAGGAGATCACGCCAATTGGCTCACTCACGCCCAAATCCTGCTGCAGGCGCTGCGCCAGCCAGGCGCCGCCTGAGGTGATGCCCATCAGGCGCATGCCGGGTTTGAAAACATTTTTGACACTGGCCAGCAAGTCACCGTAGAGGGCTTCGGCATCGAGTTCGAGCATGCTCATGGGGGGAGATTCCTTAAAAACTGTTCCAGGATGATGCAGGCGGCGGCCGCGTCGGCATCGCGGGCGCCATCGGAGCGCGCTTCGGTGGTGGTGTAACGCTCGTCCACCTCAAACACCGGCAGCTTGAAGCGGCCCTGCAATTGGCGGGCAAAACGCCGGGCGCGCACGGTGTTCTCGTGGGCAGCGCCGTCCGGGTGAAACGGCACACCGACCACCAGCGCGTCGGGCTGCCAGGTTTTGAGTTGGGCGGCGATTTTGACGAAGCGCGCATCGCCCTCGGCAGCAATCGTGCCTTGCGGCTGGGCGGTGCGCATCAGGCGGTTGCCCACGGCAAAACCGGTGCGTTTGACGCCATAGTCCAGTGCCAGAAAGGTCATCAAGCCAGGCGCTACAAAAGCGGTAGCTACTGGTCCTTGATCGGTAAGGGCTGTAGCCATATTTCTCTAAATAGTTGCCAATCAGTCAGGCGTGCCCGGCGTCAGGCGTGAGCATCCAGGGTTGCAGGCCCAGCAGCTGCAGGGCTTGTTCGTAGCGCTGGTCGATCGGGGTGTCAAAAATCAGGCGGGCATCGGCCTCGACGGTGAGCCAGCTGTTGTCGGCCAATTCGGCCTCCAACTGCCCTTCACCCCAGGCCGAATAACCCAGCGACACAATCACTTTGCGTGGACCCGAGCCCGATGAAATGGCCTCCAACACATCGCGCGAGGTGGTCATCTCCAGCCCGCCGGGAATGACCATGGTGGACGAATAAACCGGCTCAGTGGGCTGGTTGGCGGCGTTGAAGGTGGCCTCATGCAGCACAAAGCCGCGTTCGGTCTGCACCGGGCCGCCGTAAAACACCGGGTCCTCAACGAGGTCGGTGCGCATCAGCGGCAGTTCAACCTTGTCAAACAGGCCTTTGAGGGAAATATCGCAGGGCTTGTTGATCACCAGCCCGAGCGCACCGCGTTCGCTGTGTTCACACAAATAAACGACACTGCGCGCAAACAGTGGGTCCTCCAGACCAGGCATGGCGATCAGGAAATGATTCGTCAGGTTGGTGGAGGCAGAATCAGAGGACATTCAACGATTTTAACGATGAACAACGCCGACGAATTCGACTCCGGGCTGATGTGGTTCCGCCGCGATTTGCGCACCACCGACAACGCCACGCTGCACCAGGCACTGCGCCGCTGCCGCCAGCTGCACTGCGTTTTTGTCTTTGACCGCGCCATCCTGGACGCCCTGCCCCGGGTGGACCGCAGGGTGGAATTCATCCGCGAGTCCCTGGTGGAACTGGATGAGTCGCTACGATTGTTAAGCAAACAAGCCCCCGGCGGGCTGATCGTGCGCCACGCCGTGGCCAGCGAAGAGTTACCACGCCTGGCGTGCCAACTGAACGCACAGGCCGTGTTTGCCGGGCGCGATGACGAACCGCAAGCACTGCAGCGTGATGCTGCGGTGGCCAACGCGCTGCAGGCGGCAGGCATCGCGCTGATCACCTGCAAAGACCATGTGATTTTCGAGCGCCGCGAGATCCTGACACAAAGCGGCACCGTCTATGGCGTGTTCACCCCCTACAAAAACACCTGGCTCTCGCGCCTGGCGCCCAAGCATCTGGTGGACCATGACGTCAAAGCGCTGGGGCAGCGCCTGGCGCCACGCCCGCCTGAGTTCCAGACACCGGTTCCCACGCTGGCCGACATCGGCTTCGAGGTCAGCAACCTGAGCACGCTCAAAATCCCAACCGGCATGTCTGGCGGCGCACGCCTGTTTGAGGACTTTTTCGAACGCATGGACCGGTATGACCGCACGCGGGACTTCCCCGCCATCAAGGGGCCGAGTTACCTGGGTGTGCACCTGCGTTTTGGCACGGTGTCGCTGCGCCGCCTGGTGGCCATCGCCTGGCAGCGCCAGCTGGCGGGCAGTACGGGCGCTGCGGTGTGGCTCAGCGAGCTGGTTTGGCGCGACTTTTATGTGGCCATTCTGGCCAATTTCCCGCATGTGGCAACCCAGGCGTTCAAGCCCGAATACGACCGCATCGCCTGGGAAAGCGGCCCCGAGGCCAAGGCGCTGTTTGCCGCCTGGTGCGAGGGCCGCACCGGTTACCCGCTGGTCGATGCGGCCATGGCGCAGCTCAACCAGACCGGCTACATGCACAACCGCCTGCGCATGGTCGTCGGCAGTTTCCTGGTGAAAGACCTGGGGCTGGACTGGCGCTGGGGCGAGGCCTACTTTGCCCAACATCTCAACGACTTTGACCTGAGCGCCAACAACGGCGGCTGGCAGTGGGTGGCGTCCAGCGGCTGTGATGCGCAACCGTACTTTCGCATCTTCAACCCAGTGAGCCAGAGTGAAAAGTTTGACCCCGAGGGCAAGTTCATCCGGCGCTACCTGCCGCAACTGGTGACCCTGTCCAACAAAAGCATCCACGCCCCCTGGCTGGCCAAGCCGCTGGAGTTACAAGCGGCAGGTGTGACGCTGGGTGGCAACTACCCGCTGCCGGTGGTGCAACACGATGAGGCGCGGGCCAAGACTTTGGCGCGTTATGCGGTGGTGAAAAAGTCCCGTTGATCGGGCACTTTGGCGAGTGAACTTCTCTGCGGGCTGGCCAATGATGGCAGCCATCAGAACAGATGATGCTAGATCCTTCAGGGGACCGCTCATTTGTACCAGCAAATTCTTATGACCATTGACTTTTTGAGCCTTGATCACACCCAGCTTTTGGCTGACAACGCGACACGGGTGCGATTCAAACTGATGTGTTTCTTGGTTTTTCCCCCTCTCCCTTTGGGAGAGGGCGGGGGTGAGGGCTGCCGCAGGGTCAATAGACAAGGCAAAATGTCAAACACCCGCCCTCACCCTAACCCTCTCCCAGAGGGAGAGGGAACAAGTCCACAACACTTTGAATCGCACCCACGCGACACACCCGATTGAGGAATCCAGGATGATCCAACGTGCGGCGGTGCTGTCAAGCGTTCGCAAGCGCACAGACCGGCGACAGGCCCGCTTTTACAGTCCAGTCCTTCGTCGCTTTGTTTCACTGTGGGCCAGCACAAGGCCACAGTTGGCGCAGTGAAAACGCGATGTCCAACAGACAAAGGTCACCGATGAAAATAGAAGCTCAAGCCAGCGCCGATCTCACCCAGATTGCCCAGATGATCGAAGGCATTGCCGTTGCGATGTTGACCACGGTCGAAGCCGATGGCGCACTGGCCAGTCGTCCAATGGCGCCGCTGGAGATGGACACCACTGGTGCCCTGTGGTTCTTCACTGACCTGCGATCCTCGAAAGTTGAGCATCTGCGCGTCGCCAACCTGGCGTTTACCGATGCCGGGCGCGGGACTTATGTGTCCCTGTCGGGCCGCGGGGAAATCGACACTGACCGGGGTCGCATTGCGCAGTTGTGGACACCCATGGCCAAGCCCTGGTTTCCGCATGGCCCGACCTCGACCGAGCTGGGTTTGTTGAAGTTTGTGCCTTTGGCTGCGGATTACTGGGATGCATCGAGCAGCAGGATGGTCCGGGCGTTCAGCCTGATTGCATCAGCGGTGACCGGCAAACCCATCGCCGTGGGTGAACATGGCTCATTGACCGGGCTGTCAGCTGCCGCCGCTGGCCGGGCCGATGTCTGATGAACAGCGTTGACTGGTCGGGCCTGCCGTTCAGGCCAGGACAGTGATCTATGCCATGAACAAGTACCTCGTCGGCTACGCAGCAATGGTCGTGGTGATGGTCGCTCTGGACATGTTATGGCTGGGCGTGGTTGCCAAATCCCTGTATCAAAACGCCATCGGCCACCTGATGGCCGACAAACCCAAGGTCGCAGTGGCATTGGCGTTCTACCTCGTCTATGCGCTTGGGCTGATGGCCTTCGTGTTGGCGCCTGATGCCGCTGAAACTGCTTGGGGGCGCACGCTGCTCATGGCGGCGCTGTTCGGTTTTGTCGCTTACGCGACCTACGACCTGAGCAACTTGGCCACACTCAAGAACTGGCCGCTGAAGTTGACATTGATCGATTTGTGCTGGGGCTCGGCACTCAGCGCAGTGGTGGTGGGTGCTGGCAAAGCAGCGATGAATTGGGTCAGGTCGCCTTGACGCCCCACGCCTGCCCACTGGCTGCCTCTAACCCCAACGTCCACCGCCCGCTCGAGACGTGGCGGGCTCTGCGCGAGGGAATCAAAAAATTCCGAATTTGATAGCTACCAACCCTTGTTTTAAAAGGGCTAGAGGCCTGTTTTGCTTATAACTTGGCGTCGCAATAACCGCGCACCAGGGCGATCAGCTCTTCTTCAGGGTACGGCTTGCCAAGGTAGTGGTCAACGCCGAGCGAGCGCGCGAAATCACGGTGTTTTTCAGCAATGCGCGAGGTGATCATGATCACCGGCAGGTCTTTGAACTTCTCGTCACCACGGATGTTGCGCACCAGATCGAAGCCGTCCATGCGCGGCATCTCGATGTCGGCCAGCACCACCGCAGGTTTCTCCTGCTGCAGTTGCGCCAGCGCCTGCAGGCCGTCGGTCGCCAAGGCCACCCGGTAGCCTTCGCGCTTCAACAAGCGCTGTGTCACACGGCGCACTGTGATCGAATCATCCACCACCAGCACCAACGGCACCTGGCTGGCGGCGCTGGTTTGCCCTGGCTGCGGCGTGGCGCCATCGGCATCCAGAACCGCTGGCGAATGTTCTGCATGGGCGGCGGTGTAGGCTTGCGCCTGCTCGCCGTAAGCGCCCACCAACGCCACCGGGTTGTAAATCAGCACCACCGCACCCGAGGCCAGTGCCGACATGCCCACCAAACCGGGCAGGCGCGACATCTGCGGCCCAAGGTTCTTGACCACCACTTCCTGGTTACCCAACACCTCGTCCACATGCAGCGCAACCCACTGGCCGGCACTGCGAAAGATCGCCACCGGCGCCGTCTTGGCCTGGCGCTCTTGGCTGGCTGGGGAGGTTTGCAACAAAGCCCCCGCCCAGTAAAAAGCCACAGCTTGCCCGTTGTAGTCAAACTGGCCAGAGCTGTAGGCGGCGCTGAGCACGTCTGGTGCCACCCGGCGCACCAGTTCAACCTGACTCGCAGGCACGCCAATCACCACATCCCCCAAGCGCAGCAGCACCACCTGGTTGACTGCGGTAGTCAAAGGCAACACCAGCTTGAATTCGCAGCCCTGTCCTGAGACGCTGCTGAGCTCCACGCGGCCACCCAGGGCATTGACCTCCGAGCGCACCACATCCAAGCCGATGCCGCGCCCGGCCATTTCACTGAGCGTCTGTGCGGTCGACAGGCCAGAGCTGAACACCAGATTGCCCACTTGCTCGTCTGTGAGCACCTGCGCGTCCTCGATCAGTCCTTGCGTCACGGCTTTGGCGCGGATGCGCTTCAAGTCCAGGCCGATACCGTCGTCGGCAAACGTCACCGCCACGTCGTTGCTTTGCTGCTCCACCGTGAGGGTGATCACACCCACCTCGGGTTTGCCAGCGGCCAGGCGTGCGCCAACGGGTTCCATACCGTGGCCCACCGCATTGCGCAAAATGTGCTCAAAGGCAGGCACCGCGCGCTCCAGAACACCCCGGTCCATTTCCAGCGAACCGCCATGGATGTCCAGTCGGGCCGGTTTGCCAAAGTCTTTGACGGCCTGGCGCACCACGCCGTGCAGGCGCTCGGCAACGCTGTCGAACTCGACCATGCGGGTGCGCAGCAGATCGCGCTGCAAATCGCGCGTCAAACGCGCCTGTGCGGCCAGGTCGTCCTCGACACCCTCCACGGTTTGCTGCAAGTTACGCTGCAAGGTGGCCACGTCGTGCACCGACTCGGCCATCATGCGGGTGAGTTCCTGCACCCGGGTAAAGCGGTCAAACTCCAGCGGGTCAAACCCTTGATCGGTGTCTTTGGCCAAGGCCAAACGCGACTGCATTTGTGACTCGGACTGCAGTTCCAGGTCGCGCAACTGCGAGCGCAGGCGCGACAAATTGGTGGTGAGCTCGCCGATGGAACCATGGAGCTGGCCCAGCCGGGATTGCAAGCGCGAGCGAGAAATCATCACCTCACCCGCCTGATCCACCATGTGATCAATCAGCTGGGCCTTGACCCGGATGGTCTGACCGGAGCCACGGCGCAACAGCGGCGCTGGCGTCAGCGGCGCCAAGCCCGATGCAGGCACCGCGAGGTCAAGCGCAGCGGCCCCCTCAACCGAGGCGGTGGCAAGCTCGCCGCCCTGACCCAACGCCAAGCCCGACTCACCCGGCAGCGCTGGCGCCTGTTCGGGCAACACCAGATCGGTGAGTGGCGTGGCGCGCAGCGCTTCAAAACGGGTGGTGATGGCGTCGAGCATGGCCAACAGGGGCGTGATCTGCTCGGCTTGCGCGGTCTCGGCGTCAATCTGCTCGACAGCGGACTCCATGCGGTGCGCCATGTCACCCAGCCCCATCGCGCCAGCCAGCCGGGCGCTGCCTTTGAGGGTGTGCAAAATGCGCAACGCTTCCTGGCGCGCAGGCAGTTTGTCGGGCTGCGCGCTCCATTGCCGCAAGGCCGCACTGAGCTGCGGCAACAGCTCCATCGCTTCTTCTTCAAACACCGGGAAAAGATCCACGTCCAGCGCATCCACGGCGTCGCTGGCGTCTGCTGCGTCGTCTACCTCTGGTGAAGCTGACTCAGGCGCGACAGGCGTCTCTGGCGCAGGCACCTGTGGCGCCAACACATCGCCAAAGTCCAGATCAAGCTCGGGCAGCTCGTCGTCGGGCCAGGGCTGCTCGGCCAACTCCAGCGTGGAGGACGCGCTGTCCAGCACCGCCTTGAGTGCGGCCAACAGTTCCGGATCGGGCTGCTTGAGAAAACCCGCCGCAAACTGATGCAACAGGCGACGGATGTCCTCGGCAGCGTCGACAAACAGTTGCGCGTGTTCTGGCAAACCGACTTCACCCAATCGGGCGTGTTCCAGCGCGTATTCAAGCGCTCTGGCCAACTCCGACAAGGCCATAAAACCCACGGTGGCGGAGCTGCCTGCCAACGAATGCGCCAAACCAATGGCGGAGTCTGGCACGGGCTGCGCCAGTTCCAAGGACCACTCGGTCAGCTCGGTCAACAGGCGGCGCGACCATTCGTCGGCCTCGTTCAGATACACGTTGTAAAGCGGAATGCCAATACGCAATGGGCCAATGACCTTGACCTGTTCTTCGGCGGGTGCGGGTGCGATGGCAGACTCATCCAGCAAATCAGGCAGCGACGCCGGTGCCTCAAGAATGTCTGGCTGCGGTACCGACTCTGGTTCCGTCTCGGGCAACAACAATTCAAAGGGTTCGTCTGCGTCCAGGGGCACATCCAGCGGGGCCAGCGGGTCTTCTGGCGGCGCTTGCAACACATCCTCAGAAAACTCTGCGAAGTTGCTCAGCAATGTTTCGCTGAAGTCGACCACCTGTGTTTCGATGAAATCGTGTGCCGGGGCGTCCAACGCCAAGGCATCGACCGGTGTCAACACATCCTGCACTTCGGCCAGTGCGGGCTGCGTCTGTTCAACGGTGGCGGCAGGCAGCAGCTCCTCTGGCTCGTCGGGCAACACAGGGGCGGCAACGGCGGCAGGCTCTGACGCCTTGGCCACTGCGCCATGCAGCAGTAACTCGGTGGCCACGCCATCCACCCGCAGGCTGTCGGCCGCTTGACGGAAAGGCAAGGCGCGCCAGTGGGCGTCGTTGTTGGCAGCGATATCGTCAATCCACTGACCAAATCCCTGCAACGCCTGGTGGGCCAGGTGCACCAGCTCCGGGCTGGCGGGCAATTGCTGTGGCAGCCAGGCGTTGAGCAACTGCTCCATGGCCCATGCCGCCTCACCGAACTCGGTCAGCCCCACCATTCTGGCGCTGCCCTTGAGGGTATGGAATGAACGCCGCAGGCTGGTCTGCTGCTCCAACTCCGCGCTGTTGTTGTGCAAGGCGACCACGGCACCCAGCCCGGTCTCGATCACCTCATGGGCTTCATCCAGGAAGATGCCGCGCAACTCGGCGTCATCGTCTTCGTCCTGCAGTTCAACGACGGCAGGCGCCACGCGCAGCGCCTGCGCTTGGGCTGGGGCCTCTGCTGGCGGGGCAACAACAGCTGTTGGCACCGCAGGCGGTGTGGCCTCGGGGGGGGCGACGGCAGGTGACACAAGCTCCGACAAAGGCGCTGTCGAAACAGGCTGTTCGTCCGCGGCCTCTATCTGGCGCCCCATCACGGAGCGGAACTCACCTGCGGCCTCGTCATACACGAACAGTTTTTTGGCCAACTCGCGCTGGTAACTCAACATGTCCACCAGGAAGCCAAGCGCACCCAGGCTGTTGCCCAGTTTGTCGAAGTCTGCGGTGTGGTCCTGCGGGGTGGCAGCGCCGCTGATCAGAAACCGCTCGACACTGTCGCGCATACGCAGCGCGGCAAGCGCCGCCTGGTCCAGCCCCAGCACCGAAAACACGCCGCGCATCTGGGCCAACCTGCTTGGCACCTCATGCAGCGGCAAAGTATTGGCAGGGTGGCGAAAGAAGGCGTCCAACGAGGCTTCGACCTCTCCCAAGGTGGTGCGCAGTTCATCGACCACACTGCCCATGACCTGGCGGTCACTGACCCGCCGGTACAGATCTTCCATCCAGCCGTCCATCGGCTCAGGCTGAGCGCCCGCAATCACATGGTCCAGCCGCTGAGCCAGCCGATTGCCACGCTCAACCGTCAGGGCGTTGTCGGAATCCAGATCATCGTAAGCCGCTTCCAGATACAACACGGCAGTGGCAACCTCCATCGCCAAAGACACGTCCGGGGCGTCGCCAGAGCGGCTCACACTCTCTAACGCACGCAACAAGGCTGCCGCCAATTCGCCGTTATCAGAATGCAGCTTCACCACCGAATCGGCCACCAAACCAAACTGATCGGCGGCGACCTTGATGCGGCTGACGTCACCGCCACTCAGAGACGACCAGGTTTCTGCCGCCGCAGCCACCCGTTTGCGCGCCTGCACCAGCACAGCCGGGTCAAAACGACCAAACTGCGGCGTCTCATAATCCACCCGCACGGGCGCAGCCAAGCCATAGGCCTGCTGCACCGCCAGCAATGCCGGGGTCTCGCCCGCTGTCAGCGGTGTCGCCTGAGCGCAAAAAAACAACAGGTCACGCACCAGTCGCTCGGAAATGTCGGACTCGCCGCGCGCCAGATTGCGGTACTGCAGCAACACCAGGGTGGCGGCGCGTTTTTCATAAACGTCACTGGCACACAGATGCCATGCGACCACTTCAAAATATGCAGCACAAACCATCCACCAGACGCGGGGATTGAGCTGTTTTTGTGCCGAAGCAAACGCCAAGCTGATGTCACGCATGGCCAGCGCAGAGGGCACATGGGCGGCCTTGACCACATTCAAAATCAAACCATCAATGCGCGAACGCGCCACGCCGTCGTAAGGCAGGGGCGCTGTCTGCGGTGGCACCGGCACGTCGATCCAGCGCCAGTCATAGGCCCACAGGTCAGCCGGGTGGATGCGGTCGTCACCGGTCAAGGTCAGCACATCACGGTATTGCGGAAACAGCGCCACCGACGAGACGTTTTTACCCTTGAGCACAGCCTCCAGGTAGTCGGTCAGCGCGAAACTGGCGCGCTCCACACGCAGCGCGGCGTCATCACTGCAAAACTCGGGGCGCTGAACGAATTTCTGCGCCAGCGCTTCCATCGCGCGCAACATCTTGGCGGGCACTTCCAGCCCAACCATCTCCAGCGCGCCGACGGCCTGGTGCAACTGCTGACGCGCAATACGCAAGTGACTCGCGTCCAGCGCGGCCAGATCTGACCCCCGCGACAATTCGGCATCGCGCACAAAGCGGCGCAGCGCCTGGGTTGCCCCGTCCAGGGATTTGCGCAACTCATCGAGCACCCAGGCCAGCGGCCCCAGATCGGGCTCAAGGGTGGCTGGGTCGTGGTGTATTGCAGCAGCTTGCATGGATCAGATGGTCAAATCAAATGGATGTGATGCTGGTTAGACAATTCGGAAGCGTTCCACCGATTGCCGCAATTCCTCCGCCACTTTGGACAGTTCGCGCACCTGCGCTGCGGTGGCGCGGGTCCCTTCGCCGGTCTGTTCGGTCACCGCAAAAATGTGCTGAATGTTCCCGGCCACTTCATTGGCCATGTTGGCCTCGCGCTGTGTGGCGCCAGAAATCTGCTCAATCAAATCTGCCAAACGGCGTGACACCTGGTCAATCTCGGAGAGCGCCGTGCCCGCACTATCGGACAGCTTGGCCCCCTCCACCACACCTTGGGTCGAGCGCTCCATCGCCCCGACCGCATCCTGGGTGTCGGTCTGAATGGCCTTCACCAGCGCCGAGATCTGCCGCGTTGCATCGGCCGAACGCTCGGCCAGACGTTGCACTTCTTCCGCCACCACAGAAAAGCCGCGCCCGGCTTCACCGGCAGAAGCAGCCTGGATGGCAGCATTGAGCGCCAGCACGTTGGTTTGCTCGGTGATGTCGGAAATCAGCTCGGTGATTTCACCAATTTCTTGCGAGGACTCGCCCAAACGTTTGATACGTTTGGAGGTTTCCTGAATCTGATCCCGGATCGCATTCATGCCGCCGATCGTGTTTTGCACGGCCTGCAAACCGACCGCCGCCGCCGCCAGCGACTGGCGCGCCACGTCCGCCGATTGCTGGGCCTGGGTCGAAACCTGGTTGATGCGCTCTGCCATGTCCACCACCGATTGACCGGTTTCACGAATTTCATGCAACTGCTCATTGGCGGCGGCCAGCAGCTCGGTCGATTTCATGTCGACCTCAGCGGTGGTGCTTGCCACCTTGGATGCGGTGTTTTGCACATTGCCCACCAGCGAGCGCAGCTCCTCCACGGTGTAGTTCACCGAGTCGGCAATGGCGCCGGTGATGTCTTCTGTCACTGTGGCCTGCTGGGTCAAGTCACCTTCGGCCACCGTCTGCAGTTCATTCATGAGTCGCAGAATCGCCGCCTGATTGGCGTCGTTGATGCGTTTGGCCTCTTGCTCCTGGCGCTTGGCTTCTTGCTCTTGGCGCTGGGCTTCCAGGCGCGATCTATCCGCCGCAGCTTGGCGCTGACGGCTGTCGAGCAACTGCACGCGCGACAAACCCGCAGCGCTGAGCAAAGCCATCAATGCGGAAAGCACCAGCACACCCAAAGTCACAGGATTCAAGCCAGCTTGGGCTGCCAGCTCAGAATGCAGGGTTTCCAGGTGCGTGCGCAGCACCTCGCTGTCAGCCAGCACAGAGCGCTGCACCGACTGCGCCAAGGCCAAGCCTTGAAGGTTGTCGCTCAGCACGCCAGCCTGGGTGCGGATGTTTTCAGCCAGCTTGATCAGGTCAGCCAGCCGCTCACGGGTGGCGGCATCGTTGGCTGACGACAAACCCAGCGTCTTACTGCCATCCAGCAAGCCACGCGTGAGGTCAATAAACAGATCCAAGTCCCGCGCGAACACCACCACAGTCTCTGGCCCGGTACCTTGGGCCAACAGCAGTTCACGCGCTGACTTGCCGATGTATTGCCCCAAGATAACCACCTGGCGCGCCACTGCGGCGTTCACCGGCGAGTTGCTTTGCTGCACGATCGATGTCGGCACGTCCTGGACGGTTTCTTGTAACTCGTTGGGCTGGCGACCAATCACCTTCAAGGCGGCCCCAATCTGGACCAAGGTCTTTTGCTGCGCCATCAGCGTCGCAATGTTTTTTTCAGTCCTATCCACTGCCGGTGTGATGGTGGTCAGTATGTCCTGATAAGCACCACCCAATTGAACCAGACGCTGCTCGGAGTCCCCCTGGGTCAAGCCACGCACCGAACTGGTCAGCACCTGCGCACTTTTTGCCACGTCAGGAAAAACCTTGGCATCCCCTTCGAGCGCCTGAGACACCAGCCGGACCAGTCGCTGAGACTCCAACTGCGCCTGGTTGGTCGCGCTGACTTGCCGCGCCACCTGATCACTGAGCGTCAAACCAAACAACACCGCGCCCACCAGCAAGACCAATCCCACCACAAGCACAATCGACAAGGTGCGCTGGTGCTTGGGCACCGTCTTTTTCCCAAGCAAGGGCAAAGAGATCAGATCAAACCCGGCGGGTAATTCGGCCTGCAATTCTGGCGCGCTGTCCTCAAGGTCTTTTGGACCGGCCTCGTTGGGTGCCAAGTCAGCCAGCGCTTGGTCGTTTGGCACATCAGGCATGCCCAGACTCAAGCCAGAGTCCAACTCCGACTCCGGAGGTTTTCTTTTGAAAAAGTTTTTCATGTCATCAACAACAGCCATAAGGTGAACCCGGTAAGAAACTCAAGCGCCAATGCTCAGAAATTCCGCTGTCTGAGCCAACGCGTACAGATCAATTTCCTGCCACGACGTCTCGTGCGTATCGGTAAAACGCTGGCCAAACCAGGCGGGCGAACCAGGCGGCGCTGACTCAAAACTCTGGAAAGCCTCCTGGCGGCGCAGCCCCATCAAACCGTCAAGCACCAGCGCACAGCTGACACCTGAGTCAGGATTGAGGGTGACCAGCCGAGCCTGAGCCCAAGCCAACTCGTTGCGTACTGGCGCCTGGGCGCTGCCCATCAAAGGCAACAGATCCACCACACCATACAAGCCACCGCGCAAGTTCGCCACACCACAAAACCAGGGCTGCGTGTAAGGCACGCGCGTCAGGCTGGGCAAAGGAAAAATTTCACCCGATTGCGACAACGGCAACAGGTAGCGCACATCGCCCATCAGCACCGCCAGCCAAGCAACCGACACGGGCTGCGCTCGGGCTGACTGGAGCCTGTCAGCCAACCGGGTTTGCAGATCTCTAATGGCTTGTTTGTCGCTCATTCAGTGGTCGGGAGTCAGCCCAATGCCTTGATTTTTTCAATCAATTCCTGGGCATTGACGGGTTTGGTGATGTAGTCACTGGCGCCCTGGCGCAGCCCCCAGACACGGTCGGTTTCCTGGTTCTTGCTGGTGCAGATGATGATCGGAATCTCGGCGTACTCCGGTGTACGGTGGATGGTGCGCGTCAGCTGAAAACCGTTTTGCCCCGGCATCACAACGTCCATCAGGATCAGGTCGGGTTTGGCGTCGGCCAGGCGTTTCAGCGCTTCATCACCGCTTTCGGCAGTGCGCACCGACAGGCCGTTGTCTTGCAACAAGTCACGCAGAAACATCAACTCCGTTTTGGAGTCATCAACAATCAATACTTCACGAATAGTCACGCGGGGTCCCCTTCTAGAGCTGCGGCATATTGCGCCACAGCTTTGAGCAGTTGGTCTTTGGTAAAAGGCTTGGTCAGGTAGTCTTGTGCACCCACCATGCGCCCACGCGCCTTGTCAAACACACCGTCCTTGGAGGACAGCATGATCACCGGCACGTTGGCAAACTTGGTGTTGCGCTTGATGATGGCACAGGTCTGATAGCCATCCAGGCGGGGCATCAGGATGTCGCAAAACACCAGATCGGGCTGGTAGTCGCTGACCTTGGACAAGGCGTCAAACCCGTCCTCCGCCAACATCACATCATGCTGACCTGCTTTGAGAAATATCTCTGCGCTGCGCCGGATGGTGTTGCTGTCATCCACCACCAGAATCTTCAAATTTGGCCCAGTTGTATTCACCCGATGCATCTCCAGCGTTGATGTTGGACCACAGTTGCCAACGAGGTATCAGATCCGCACCATCTCAAAATCGTCCTTGCGAGCACCACACTCCGGACACGCCCAATTCAAGGGCACTTTGTCCCAGGGTGTACCTGCTGGCACGCCGCTGTCAGGGTCGCCCGCGGCTTCATCATAAATCCAGCCGCAGATCAAACACATCCAGGTTGTTGACGCGCTCATGGGTTGGCACCTTTGCAAAATCAGGAGATCACCTGTCCGCCGCCCAGTGCGGCAAGCCACTTGCGCCCTATTCTGCCTCAAGAAAATTGCATATTGAGGCTTTTCTCCCTGAGCTATGTCAGCCTTCTGCCTGTCGGGAGAGAGACAATCCAAGAAGCGTGACTTAGTGGGCACCCTCTGCAAATGGCAGTGATGTCCTTGCTCCGCTTTTTTACCGACATTTCCAAGAAGCTCACTTTCCATGACCACTCAAACCGACCTCAACCAGACCCTGTTCGAACGCGCCAAACACGTCATCCCCGGTGGCGTCAATTCACCCGTGCGGGCTTTCCGCGCGGTGGGCGGCACACCCCGCTTCATCAGCCGCGCCCAGGGCGCCTACATCTGGGACGCCAACGGCCAAAAGTACATCGACTACATCGGCTCCTGGGGCCCGATGATCCTGGGCCATGGCCACCCTGCGGTGGTGGAGGCGGTGCAAAAAGCGGTGCTGGAAGGTTTCTCCTACGGTGCCCCCACCGAACGCGAGGTGGAACTGGCCGAGGAAATCCTCAAGATCGTGCCCAGCATGGAGATGGTGCGCCTGGTCAGCTCGGGCACCGAAGCAGGGATGAGCGCCATCCGTCTGGCACGCGGTGCCACCGGCCGCAAAACCATCATCAAGTTTGAAGGTTGCTACCACGGCCATGCCGATGCGCTGCTGGTCAAAGCTGGCTCGGGTTTGGCCACCTTTGGCAACCCCACCAGCGCCGGTGTGCCGCCCGAGGTGGTGCAACACACGATGGTGTTGGAGTACAACAATGTGGAGCAGATCGAAGCCGCTTTTGCCGAACACGGCAAAGAAATCGCCTGCATCATCATCGAACCGATTGCCGGCAACATGAACTTCGTGCGCGCCAGCGTGCCGTTCATGAAACGCTGCCGCGAACTCTGCTCCGCCAACGGCGCACTGCTGATCCTGGACGAGGTGATGACCGGTTTCCGCGTCGCGCTGGGCGGCGCACAAAGTGTCTACGCCAAAGCCATCCCCGGCTTTGAGCCCGACATCACGGTCATGGGCAAGGTGATTGGTGGCGGTATGCCACTGGCCGCCTTCGGCGCCAAACGTGCGGTGATGGAACACCTGGCACCGCTGGGCGGCGTCTACCAGGCCGGTACCCTGTCGGGCAACCCGATTGCCACCGCCTGCGGTCTGGCCACCCTCAAGGAAATCAGCAAACCCGGCTTCCACGCTGAACTGGGCCGCAAGACCCGCGCCCTGATCGACGGCCTGAAGGCCGCTGCTGCGGCCGAAGGCGTGGCGCTAACCGGCGACAGCGAAGGCGGCATGATGGGCTTCTATTTGCTTGACACCCTGCCCAGCACCTACGCCGAGGTCATGAAAACCGACGGCGCCAAATTCAACCAGCTGTTCCACGGCCTGCTGGACCGCGGCGTCTACATCGCCCCGGCGCTGTACGAAGCCGGTTTTGTGAGCGCCGCCCACACCGATGACGACATTGCCAACTCGGTGGCCGCAGCGCGCGCGATCTTCAAATCGCTTTAAAAATAATAGCTATAGGCCCTTTTATCAAAAGGGCTAGAAGCCAATTTCTCATAAAAAAGCGGCCACCGGCCGCTTTTTTTGTTGCCCCGCCAGCGCCTGAGCAAGCTACTTCTTGGCCACAACTTGCACACCCAGTTTGGCCAGTGCATCCGCAATCGGCACAAAGAAATTCATGCCAGCCATGCCTTTGGCCCCCAGGCCCATCACCGTCATGCCAATCACCTGACCGGACTTGTCCAGCAGCGGGCCGCCACTGTTGCCGGGCAGGATCGCCACGTCACTTTGCAGGTAGGAGCGGCTATCGAGCTCACGCACGCCGCTGAGAATGCCCTTGGTCAAGGTGGAGTTGAACGAGTCCCCCAGCGGCGAGCCCAGCGCAAACACCTCTTCACCAATCACCGCGTCCTTGGTGCGCACCGCCAGCGGCGGCACCCCCATCGGTTCGGTCTTGATCAGGGCCACATCACGTCCCGGATCTGACCGAATCACCTCGCCCACCAGTTCACGCCCGGTGGTCAAGCGCACCTTGACGAATTTGGAGCGACCTACCACATGCTGGTTGGTCAGCAACACGCCGTTGTAACCAACAAAAAAACCGGTGCCCGACCCCACATCGCCAAAGACCGTGGCCACGCCGGAGCGCAGCTGGGTGATCTTTTGCGCCAGCGGGTCGGCGCTCGCGGGCGCACCATCCACCTTTAAAACATCCGTGGGGCTTGCGCTGGCGTTGGAGACCACGGCGCCAGCGCTCGCATCCACTGTGGCGGGGGTGGTCACCACCTTTAAAAATTCCGGGGACGCCAAGAAATTGCGCGCGGCCAAGGCAAAAGCGTCCGCAGTCAGGCTGGACGGTGCGCCCTTGACCGGTGTGTCAGCGGTCTTGAAGCTGCCCTCGGTGGTTGCCTCAAACAGCACCTTTTGAACCTCAGGCGCAAACACCTGCCAATGCAGCTTGAGGTAAACGCCCCCCAGCCACTCGTTGTTGCCTTTGGCACACAGGTTGATGGCCACATCTTTGATGAACACGCCCACCTGCAAGGCCGGGCTGGCATGGGCCTGGGGATCGGTCTCTTTTTTCTCTTCAAACACCGAGTCGGACACCACGGGCACAGGGTAACCAGCGCGCTCCAACTCCGCACGGAACTTGTTGCTCAACATCCCAGCAGGTGCCAAGGTGTTGAGTGTTGCGGGGTTCCACACCATGTCCCCACGACGCGCACAAAACCAGCCGCCCTGGACTTCACCAATGACGCCCGGTGTCTCAAAGCGCGTTTTCACCTGCTTCAAAAAAGACGGGCGACCCGGCTGGTCTGACACAAACGCGACCGGGGTGTTGGACGCGACGACAGGAATCGTGGTCACTGCCGCAGAAACGGCTGCGCTGAAGCCAATCAGCCCCCCCGCCAGAACGCAGAGGCCGAGCTTTTTTCTTGGTGAATGGGTGTTCATAAGTGAGAGGGGCCCGCCTCACCATGTCGTCACGGCAAGGCACAGGAACCAGAAAAACAGACAGCTGAATATAGTCCACTTGGCCCACCCAACCTGCGCTGATGCTGCATAAAAAGCAGTACAAGACGCGCCTTCACATCGCCCACACCCTTCTTTGTCCTATGCCAAGCTGGCGGTCGGCTGAATGTGGGAGGTCTAAAATTTGTGTGCCGATTTTTCGGCAGGTTGTACGTCTTCAGGGCGGGGTGAAATTCCCCACCGGCGGTAAATTCCAGGGCACCTCTGCCTTTGAAACAAGCCCGCGAGCGCTTGCGGTTGTCCATGGGTTTTGAACCCCGAGAATGGCCAGGCAAGGTCAGCAGATCTGGTGTGATTCCAGGGCCGACGGTCATAGTCCGGATGAAAGAAGATGCGCCGCAAGTCAAACTTTTCCAGTTTTTACTGGAAAGGTTGGCCCATGGCTATTCGGTTTCCCCTGAAACGTCTTTTGCACTTCATTTTGCGGAGCGTTTCAAACATGTCTACTTTTACCCTAACCACCCCCGTGTCGGCTGCTGCCGACCTGTCCCAGGCCTTGGTGGCGCCTGAACACACGGCTGAGCAACGCCTGCAGCGAGCGCTGGCCGACTACCGATCCGGCCGCCCCGTGCTGCTGATGGACGACTTTGACCGAGAAAACGAAGCCGACCTGATCGTCGCCGCCGAAAAAATCACCAACGAGTCCATGGCCAGAATGATCCGCGACGGCAGCGGCATTGTGTGCCTGTGTCTCACCGACGACAGGCTGCAGCAGCTCAATTTGCCGCCCATGGTGACCGTTAACAACAGCCGCAATGGCACCGCCTTCACCGTCAGCATCGAGGCCAAAGAAGGCGTCTCCACCGGCGTGAGTGCCGCCGACCGGGTCACCACCATCCTGACCGCCATCGCGCCCGACGCGAAACCTGACGACCTGGCCCGGCCCGGGCATGTGTTCCCGCTGCGTGCGGTGCCAGGTGGCGTGTTGAGCCGGCGTGGTCACACCGAAGGCTCGGTCGATCTGGCCAAACTGGCTGGGCTGAAACCCGCTGCCGTGCTGTGCGAACTGATGAACCCCGACGGCACCATGGCCAAAGGCCAGCAGGTGCTGCACTACGCGCTGACCCACGACCTGGTGGTCTTGTCGATTGACGAACTGGTCAAGTACCGTTTGCAAACCGCCGTCTGATCTGTGACTTGCCACGCCCGCTGGCCCACACGCAGTCTGCGCTGTGGCGGGTTGGCGTGATGCCTTGAGATTGCTACTAAGATGATAGCTTCTGGCCCTTTGTGCAAAAGGTCTAGAAGCCTATTTCTTGCTTTAAACCTCTCATTGGTCGTTTTTTGCAAGGCTGCAGGTTGTGGCTGACGCCAGGCAGGCAATGGGGTTGACGTTCTCCGGCCCACGCTCGCGGGGGCGGGTTTTGGTGAGGCGATGTTTGCGGTGTCCACCCTGAATTTGGTGCGCTTGCCGTCACACTACGCGAATGGGGCCTGCGCCCGCCAACCCCATCACCTGCCTTCAACAGTTTTGGTTGCGCTGTGGCTTGGGATTAGACGGCTTGAGGCTGGGAGCGGGTCTACAGTTTGCCGATCTGCCTGCCACATAGCTGCCATTCAATAGTGCGACTCTGAGTACCCGTAGACCCTTCCCGGTCAAAACGATCTCACACTATCGGCTCACCATTGGTAAAAAATATTAGCAATTGTTCGCTCACGGAAAGTCTGGACTGCCTCCAACTTTCGGCGGTCGATGGGTTTGCCTTATGGTGCATCAAGTGAATCTTTGCAGAAGATAAACTCGTCTGCATCAAGGCTGCGACCCATCGTCTGCCAGATCGCTATCAAGGGAGATGTCTTTGTGATCAACACACTCTGGATAAAGCGAGGTATCTCGCTAGTCTTCCTGGCGTTTTTGGTCGCTCTTCCGATTTCATTTTTCCTACCCTTTTTTGGTGTTCTGTTCTTCCTGCCATTTTCAGACGCAGTGCTTCTCGGCCTGGCCGCCTTGATTGCAGGTTTCCTGCCTATGGCATCCACCGTCACGCGGTTTATGGCATTGCTTCTGCTGTGGGTTGCGCTGAGCCTGTCACTAGAGGTTCCAACACTACCCCAGCGTATATCTGATTTCATTGGCGGAACGAATCCGGGCATTCACTCGAACAGACCCAATTTAAGTAAAGTTCCACAAGAAACAGTCTCGATTGTGGGGGCCGCCAACCCGATCCTCGCAGCAAGAGGGAGCAAATGGCAGGTAGAGCCTGAACTTAACGTCGGCGGTATGAGGCAATCAATGGGGCGACCCTTGATCAACATGGCCACGACTGTCGATCTACCTGACATGCTGTGGAGCCGAGGCATTGAGCCGCGCATTGGCGAGAACAGTTTTCCGCGTCTCTCCATAAGCAATGTAGTCAGCCTTGAATCGTCGAAATTGAAACTGGAGTACCTTGATGCGCCCGACCAGGTCGTCGCAACCTACGAGCGAAGACTGCCATTGCCGAAGATGTACCCTGGTCTCTCGATGGATGGCGCAAAAAGTTTGTTATCCAGTGTCCTGTACTCCAATCTTTGGCGCGAAATATTACAGGTGAACCGGCCAATAGATCTGAACAGAGAAATTAGCAGCTTTCTGGATATCGCGGTTGGCACAGCAAAACGATCGGATGCACTTGAAGGCCCCACCAGAGCAATTGAAATTGAGCAGGAGCAGGTCGTACAGGTGCCCGAGGGACGCTCCGTTTCCCAGTTCTTTGAAGCGACAAACACCAACCATGTCAGAGCGCCTGGAGGAAATGGGCAATGGGAAGTGTGTGGAAAATATTCGAGTCAGCTTGAGTTCGGTGGGCCAGGTACCAGCACCTACCTGTTGGGCCTATTTCAAGGCGATGGCTCGCCCCCTGCACTTCTTCACCATACCTCACCATACGACGCAATCTTTGCCTTCTATTGCGAGCCGACCACTCAGCACATCATTGCGTTGTCACGATTGGGGAGCAGACAGAAACCTTTGCTGAGAATCGCCACCTATGATTCAGCTGGCATCCTGCAATACGTTCAGATGTTCCTGCTGCCAAGATGGCTGGGGGGGGGCTCCTTCATCGTTCCAGGCACATGGGAGCACACCGGAGCAGGTGAGATTAGCTTTCAAATGATGGAGCGCATAAGGTCGATCAATGCAAGCCACAACGAAATAGAAGACCAAAAGTCGTACCGATTACTGACCTTGCGAGCTAAGTAGTCGCGTTTTTAAAGCACTATCGGTACAAACAGCTGGGTGTGATGTGCCACCTTCCTTGCAATTGGGATTCCCGCAACCAGCCGTTCGGGGCGGTCAGCTTCCGCTGCAGACCTGTCAGATGAGGTCCGTTGAATTCGGGCTGCCCTGTTCGCGCACCAACAAGCGCTCGCCAGCAGGGGATGGGTTGGGGTGGCGGCCGATTTGGCTGCGCCGAAACTTCGTTTTCTGGGCATTTGACAGTATGAGGCCGCCGCCCCAACCCATCCCCTGCCACCCACGGACACAACAGACAGGCCCCATGTCTTTGCCCCCTTGAAAAGGCGTCAACAAGGCAAAAAAAAGGCCAACCACCAGGTCAGCCTTTTGCCTTCAAACTACTCAGCTCAATGCCTGAAATGCCGCACGCCGGAAAACACCATGGCCACGCCGCGCTCGTTGGCGGCGTCGATCACTTCCTGGTCGCGCATCGAGCCACCGGGCTGGATGATGCAGGTGGCGCCTGCGTCCACCACCACGTCCAGGCCGTCGCGGAACGGGAAGAAGGCGTCGCTGGCCACGGCCGTGCCAGCCAGGCTCAGGCCAGCGGCCTGCGCCTTGATGCTGGCGATGCGGGCCGAGTCCAGGCGGCTCATCTGGCCTGCGCCCACGCCCATGGTCATGCCGCCTTTGCAGAAGACGATGGCGTTGCTCTTGACGAACTTGCCGATCTTCCAGGCAAACAGCAGGTCTTGTAACTGCTCGGCGGTGGGCTGAACTTTGGTCACGACTTTCAGGTCGGCCAGGGTCAGTTCGTGGTTGTCGGCAGTCTGCATCAACAAGCCGGAGCCGACGCGTTTGATGTCCATCGCGTTGCGGCCATTGGCCCAGTCGGTGGCGCCACCGGGTGGCAAGGCGATCTTCAAGATGCGCACGTTGACCTTGGCCTTGAACACCGCCAGCGCCTCGGGCGTGAAGTCGGGGGCCATCAGCACCTCGATGAACTGCTTCGACATTTGTAGCGCAGCGGCCTCATCCAGCGTGCAGTTGATGGCGATGATGCCGCCAAACGCGGAGGTTGGGTCGGTCTGGAACGCTTTGCTGTAGGCCTGCAGGGCATCGGCACCCACGGCCACGCCGCAGGGGTTGGCGTGTTTGACGATGACGCAGGCGGCGCCGTCCTTGGCCGCGTCAAAAGACTTGACACATTCCCAGGCGGCATCGGCGTCGGCGATGTTGTTGTAGCTGAGTTCCTTGCCTTGCAACTGCACGGCGGTGACCAGCGAGCCGGGCGCCGGGTACAGGTCGCGGTAGAAGGCGGCGTTTTGGTGCGGGTTTTCGCCGTAGCGCAGGTCTTGCAGTTTGATGAAGTTGCTGTTGGCCTGGGCCGGGAACAGCGCGGGCACCGGGGCGCTTTGGGCTTCGTCAAAGGTGATGGCGGACAAATAGTTGCTGATGGCGGCGTCGTACTGGGCCACGCGGTTGAAGGCGGCCACGCTCAGCGCGAACTTGGTGGCCAGGGTGAGCTTGCCGTCGGCTTTGAGTTCGGCCAGCACCTGCGGGTACTGGCTGGCGTCGGTCAGGATGCCCACATCTTTCCAGTTTTTGGCGGCGCTGCGCACCATGGCCGGGCCACCGATGTCGATGTTCTCAATCGCGTCTTCCAGCGTGCAGCCTGGCTTGGCCACGGTGGCCTCAAACGGGTAGAGGTTGATGACAGCCAGGTCGATGGTGTCGATGTCATGCGCCTTGAGCGCGGCCATGTGTTCGGGCAGATCGCGCCGGGCCAGCAGGCCGCCGTGCACCTTGGGGTGCAGGGTTTTGACGCGGCCGTCGAGCATTTCCGGGAAACCAGTGACAGCGGCCACCTCGGTCACCGGCAGGCCGTTGTCGGCCAGCAGTTTGGCGGTGCCGCCAGTGGAGATGAGCTTGATGCCGAGCGCGTGCAGCGCTTGGGCAAATTCAAGGATGCCGGTTTTGTCGGAAACGGATAAAAGTGCGTTCATGGTGTCGGGGTGGTTGGCGGGGAAAGTGACGAGGATGACAGATAAAAACCAGCTCCAGCCCTTATAAATAAAGGGCAGATAGCTATCAATCGATGAGCTTGTGTTCGAGCAATTTCTTGCGCAGGGTGTTGCGGTTAAGACCCAGCCACTGCGCGGCCTTGGACTGGTTGTTGTCGGCGCGTTGCATCACCACCTCCAGCAGCGGCTTCTCGACCACGCTGATCAGCATGTCGTACATGCTGTCGGGCTCACTGCCGCCCAGATCACACAGGTAGCCTTCAACGTTGCTGCGCACACATTCAGCAATGTGCATGGGTTTCATGATGTCTTCTCCAAATTCAAACGGTTGCCTTTCGGGGTGGAACGCGCGGGCAGGCGGTCCATGCGCGCATGCAGCGCGTCAAAAAAGTAGGCCACGGCGGCCAGTTGCTGCGCGCCGTCGTCCAGGGTGTTCATGTGGGCACAAAAGGCCTCGCCACCGGGCAGCGACTTGACATACCAGCCGATGTGTTTGCGCGCGGTGCGCACGCCCAGGAATTCGCCATACAAGGCGTAATGGTCTTGCAGGTGGTCCAGCATCAGGTGCTTGACCTCGCCCACCAGCGGCGGGACCAGCAGCGTGCCGGTGTCCAGAAAGTGGGCGATTTCCCGAAAGATCCACGGCCGGCCCTGCGCGGCGCGGCCGATCATGATCGCATCAGCGCCGGTGGTCTCCAGCACGGCACGCGCCTTTTGCGGGCTGTCGATGTCGCCATTGGCCACCACCGGGATCGACACGGCGGCCTTGACCTCGGCGATGGTGGCGTATTCGGCCTGGCCTTTGTAACCCTGCTCGCGCGTGCGGCCATGCACGGTGAGCATCTGCACCCCGGCCTGCTCGAAGGCGCGGGCCAGTGGCACCGCGTTTTTGTGGTCCTGGTCCCAGCCGGTGCGCATTTTGAGGGTGACCGGCACGCCCAAAGGCGCACAGGCTTGCACCACCGCCTCCACAATCTGCAGGGCCAGCGGCTCGTCTTGCATCAGGGCCGAACCGGCCCATTTGTTGCACACTTTTTTGGCCGGGCAGCCCATGTTGATGTCGATCACCTGGGCGCCGTGGTCGACGTTGTAACGCGCGGCGTCAGCCATCATGCCCGGCTCGGTGCCGGCAATCTGCACCGCAATCAGACCCGATTCACCCACATGGTTGACGCGTCGGCTGGTTTTGGCAGAGGCCATCAGATCGGGGCGGCTGGTGACCATTTCGCTGACCGCGTAGCCCGCCCCCAGCCGCTTGCACAACTGGCGAAACGGCCGGTCTGTGACGCCTGCCATGGGCGCCACGAAATAGGGATTGGGCAGCGAATAAGGGCCGATGTTCATGCTGGCTAAAAGAAAAACGGGGAAATACCCATGATTGACCGGCAACACGCAGCAGGCAGCGTCGGGCTGGCAGCGGGTACTTGTCGGGGGATGGTCGGCATTCTAACTGCTCAAAAAAACGGCACCCCGCAGATCAGGTGCCGCACGGAGGCACAAGCCCACAAGCTAGGACGAAACCGCGCGCTTCCTATACTCTGGGCCCCATGGACGCTTGGCTCGAACCCCTTCTCAACTGGCTTGCCCTGCCGCAGTTTGGCCTGAGCAGCGTGTTTGTGGTGTCGTTTGTGTCGGCCACGCTGCTGCCCATGGGCTCAGAGCCTGTCGTGTTTGGCCTGATCAAGCTCAGCCCCGATCTGTTCTGGCCAACCATTGGGGTGGCCACGCTGGGCAACACCCTGGGCGGTGCGCTGACCTGGTGGATGGGCCTGGCCTCGCACCAGGTGGCCGACCGTTACCGGCACTCCAAACACCACCTGCGCGCGCTGGCCTGGCTGGAAAAGCTCGGCCCCAAAGCCTGCCTGCTGTCTTGGCTGCCGGTGGTGGGTGACCCGCTGTGTGCGGTGGCGGGCTGGCTCAAACTGCCGTTCTGGCCCTGCGTGATCTACATGGCCATTGGCAAAGGCGCCCGCTACCTGACGATGACCGCGGCGCTGGTGGGCGTGTTTGGCAGCTAAGCTGGGGCCTGAGCCGCCGCCAAAAAATGCTACACCTCTGATAGCTACCTGCCCTTATTCAACAAGGGCTGGCGGCCAATTTTCCTTATAAAAAGAAATCAGGAGCTGAACAGGAAGTTCATCACGTCGCCGTCTTTGACGACATATTCCTTGCCTTCGGCGCGCATCTTGCCGGCGTCTTTGGCACCTTGTTCACCCTTGAAGGTGATGAAGTCTTCATAAGCGATGGTCTGGGCGCGAATGTAACCCTTCTCAAAGTCGGTGTGGATCACGCCAGCGGCTTGCGGGCCGGTGTCGCCCTTGTGGATGGTCCAGGCGCGCACTTCCTTGACACCGGCGGTGAAGTAGGTTTGCAGGCCCAGCAGGTCGTAGGCGGAGCGGATCAGGCGGTTCAAGCCCGGCTCGTGCAGGCCGAGTTCTTCCAGGAACATCTGGCGGTCTTCGTCACTCATCTCGGCCATTTCGGCCTCCAGCTTGGCGCTGATGGCCACCACCGGCGCATGCTGGGCAGCGGCGTAGGCGGTCAGGCGGTCGAGGAACGGGTTGTTGGTGAAGCCGTCTTCGGCCACATTGGCCACAAACATCGCGGGCTTGGCGGTGATCAGAAAGAACTGTTTGAGCAGCGGCAATTCGTCTTTGGTGAAGTCCAGCGTGCGCACCGGTTTGGCTTCGTTGAGCGCGACCTGGCATTTCTCAAGAATCGTCACCAGTTTGGCCGACTCTTTGTCACCCGAGCGCGCCAGCTTGGTCACGCGGTGCAGGGCTTTTTCCACCGCAGCCAGGTCGGCCAGGCACAGCTCGGTCTGGATCACCTCGATGTCCGAGATCGGGTCGACCTTGCCCGCCACATGCACCACGTTGTCGTCTTCAAAACAGCGCACCACATTGATGGTGGCATCGGTCTCGCGGATATGGGCCAGAAACTTGTTGCCCAGACCTTCGCCGGTGCTGGCGCCGGCCACCAAGCCAGCGATGTCCACAAACTCAACAATCGCGCGCTGGATTTTTTGCGGGTTGACGATGGCTGCCAGCGCGTCCAGGCGCGGGTCGGGCACTTCCACAATGCCCACATTGGGTTCAATCGTGCAAAACGGATAATTTTCCGCAGCAATGCCTGCCTTGGTGAGTGCGTTGAACAGGGTCGATTTACCGACGTTGGGCAAGCCCACGATGCCACATTTCATAAAAATCCTAACGAGTTGGGGGCGCTCTGGCGCAGGGCCAAACGGGCGCAACCGGCCTGCCTGGCTAAACCCTGGATTATCCATGAGGCCGCCTGGGCACTTCTACAATCATCCGCCATGAAACACCAATACGACATCTGCATTCGGGGCGGCGGCATTGTGGGGCACACCCTGGCCCTGCTGTTGGCGCGGGAAAGGCTGAAAGTGGGGTTGGTGGCCAAACCACGACCAGCCACCGGCACAGCCGATGTGCGCGCCTATGCGTTGAACGCCAAATCCAAGGCGCTGCTGGCGTCGGTGCGCTGCTGGCCAGACGCGCAGCACGCCACCGCAGTGACCCAGATACAGGTGCACGGCGACGATGGCGGCGAGGTGAACTTTTCTGCCCAGGCGCTGGACGTCCCCGCGCTGACCTGGGTTGTGGATGTGCCTCTGCTCGAAGCCCGGCTGGCCGAGGCGGTGCGGTTTCAGCCGCAGATCGAGCTGCTGGACCACCCCGCCCCTGCCAGCCTGACGGTGGTGTGTGAAGGCAAAAGCAGCGCCACCCGCGCTGAGCTGGGCGTGGAATTTGAAACCACCCGCTACACCCAACGCGCGATTGCAACGCGCCTGAACACCGAGCTGCCGCACGGCCAGATCGCTCGCCAGTGGTTCACCCAGGGCGAGATCCTGGCTTTTTTGCCGCTGGACGGCGAACAGGGCCACACCGTGTGCATCGTCTGGTCGGTGCAAGAAAACCGGGTCGACGCACTGATGGCGGCCAGCGACGAAGCCTTTTGCGCCGAACTGGCGCAGGTCAGCCACAACAGCCTGGGCCACTTGCAGCTGGCCGGCCAACGGGTGGCCTGGCCACTGCAGGCAGCGAAAACCAGCCGCTGGATCGGCCAAACGGCAGAGGGGCAGGCCTGGGCGCTGGCCGGTGACGCCGCGCACGCGGTGCATCCGCTGGCCGGTCAAGGGCTGAACCTGGGCCTGGGTGATGCGGCCGAACTGGCGCGCATCCTGCAAGAACGCGCTTACTGGCGCCCGGTCAACGACACCAAGCTGCTGCGCCAATACGAGCGAGCACGGCGTGCCGAAGTTGGCGCCACCGCGCTGGCCATGGACAGCCTGCAACGGCTGTTCTCCAGACGCAGCCCAACCTGGCAAGCCCTGCGCAACTGGGGCATGAACAGCTTTGAGCGCAGCGGCCAGGCCAAAGAGTGGGCGGCACGCTACGCCATGGGCCTTTGAACACCTCTACCGGAACCACGATGACATCACCCTCTACCCTGATCACCTGCACCGCGTTGCTGCTCGCCAGTTGCCTCACCAGCGCTGTTGCGCAAGAGGCAGCCATCCGCAAAAACCTGGGTGAGCGTGTGCCCCAAATGGGCAAGATCGACGAAGTGAACAAAACACCGATAAGCGGCATCTATGAACTGCGGGTCAACGACACCGAGATTCTGTACACCGACGCCCAGGGTGATTTCCTGATCCAGGGCGAGCTGATCGACACCAAAGCGCGCCGCAACCTGACCGAGGAGCGGGTGGACAAACTCAGCGCCATCCAGTTCGACAGCTTGCCAACCAAAGATGCCTTCACCATCGTGCGTGGCAACGGCAAGCGCAAGCTGGCGGTGTTTGAGGACCCCAACTGCGGCTACTGCAAACGTTTTGAAGAAGGCCTGCAAAAGGTCAACAACGTGACGGTCTACATGTTCCTGTACCCGGTGCTGGGGCCCAACTCGGTCGACAAGAGCAAAGCCATCTGGTGCACCAAAGACAAGGCCAGAACCTGGCAGGACTGGATGCTCAAAGGTGTGGCGCCAAGCAGCGCCAAATGCGACACCGCTGCGGTGGACCGCAATGTGCAGCTGGGTAAAAAACACAAGATCAATGGCACACCGACACTGATTTTTGCCGACGGCACCCGGGTTCCGGGCGCGATTGGCCCGGACCAGGTGGAAAAGTACCTCAACCAGTCCGGCAGCTAACAGAGAAACACCATGCAAGCCATCCACTACCAAATCAGCGCGCACGACATCCACGCGCACCTGTTTGACATCACCCTGACCATCCCCCAACCTGCCGCACAACAAGTGGTGAGCCTGCCGGTCTGGATTGCCGGCAGCTACCTGGTGCGCGAGTTTTCCAAACACCTGCAAAACATAAGCGCCAGCCAAGGCAAAAACCAGCCGAGCATCACCCAGCTCGACAAAAACAGCTGGCAAATCGCCTGCAAAACCGGCAAAGCGCTGAGCCTGCGTTACCAGGTCTATGCCTTTGACAACTCGGTGCGCACCGCCTGGCTGGACGAGCAACGCGGCTTTTTCAACGGCACCAGCCTGTGCCTGCGCGTGCATGGCCAGGAAGATCAACCCCATCAACTGACGCTGTCCAAAGACGGCCTGCCCGCAGACTGGCAAGTGGCCACCGCACTGCGCCCTGAGAAAACCAGCCCCAAAGGCTTTGGCAGCTACTTGGCAGCGGACTACGATGAACTGGTGGACTCGCCAGTGGAGTTGGGCAACTTCTGGAGCGGCAGCTTCACCGCCGGGGGGGTGGAACACCGCTTTGTGGTGGCCGGTGCCAGCGCCAGCTTTGACGGCGCGCGCCTGCTGGCCGACACCCAGGCCATTTGCGAGACCGAGATCGCTTTCTGGCATGGCCAAAGCGCCAAAGGCAAATCACGCAGCGCCAAAAACCGCCCACCGCATGACCGGTACGTCTTCATGCTCAACGCGGTGGACAACAGTTATGGCGGGCTGGAGCACCGCCACAGCACCGCGCTGATCTGCAAACGCGCCGATCTGCCCCGCCTGGGCCAAAGCCGCACCTTGACGGCCAGCGATGGCTACACCAACCTGCTGGGCCTGATCTGCCACGAATACTTTCACACCTGGAACGTCAAACGCCTGCGTCCGATCGAGTTGACGCGTTATGACTATGGGCGTGAAAACTACACCGAGCTGCTCTGGTTCTTTGAAGGTTTCACCAGTTATTACGACGACCTGCTGCTGCGCCGCGCCGGGCTGATCGACAACGCCACCTACCTGGCGCTGCTGTGCAAAAACATCAACATCGTGTTGCAAGCCCCAGGGCGCCTGGTGCAAAGCGTGGCGCAGGCCAGCTTTGATGCCTGGGTCAAGTACTACCGGCAAGACGAAAACACACCCAACGCCACCATCAGTTATTACAACAAGGGTGCGCTGGTGGCGCTGTGCCTGGACATGAGCCTGCGCCGGGGTGGCAAAACCAGCCTGGACGCGGTGATGCGCGCCCTCTGGACACGTTGCCAGGGCGGCCCGATGGCGGAGGCCGATGTGTTGGCCGTGTTGCAAGAGCTTTCTGGCGAGTCCTACGCCGAACGCCTGGCCGCCTGGGTACACAGCACCACCGAGTTGCCATTGCAGGCACTGCTGACCGGACTCGGTGTGGCTTACCTCGAAGAGGCCGCTGGCCTGGCCGATCAGCTGGGCCTCAGAGTCACCGAGTCTGGCGGCGTGCGCATCAAGACCGTGCTGCGTGGCAGTGCGGCTGAGGTGGCGGGCTTTGCGGCGGGCGACGAATGGCTGGCTGTGTCACCCGCCCCAGGCAAAGGCCAGACGGCAGTTGGCTGGCGCATCAACAAACTCGATGAGCTGCCGCTGCACCTGGGGCCAGCCAAACAATTTCAAGCACTGGTGGCACGCGACCAGCGCCTGATGACCCTGACGGTACGCTTGCCCAAAACCGTCACGCAAATCAAACTCTCGGCCAGCTCCAGCCCACAAATCAATGCCTGGCTGATGCCAAGACAGTCCCAAAAATAATAGCTACCCGCCCTTTAAAAATAAGGGCTAAGAGCCATTTTTATGCAAAACCACCTTGACCAAGGAGCCAGCATGACCTACGAACTCATCACTGTGCGAATCGAGGCGAACAAGGTGGGCATCATCACCCTGAACCGCCCCAAGCAGCTCAACGCGCTGAACGACCAGCTGATGACCGAGCTGGGCGCCGCGCTGCAGGCGTTTGACGCAGACAGCACCATCGCCTGCATGATCCTCACCGGCAGCGAGAAAGCCTTTGCCGCCGGTGCCGACATCGGCGCCATGGCCAAACTCAGCTTTGCCGACGCCTACAAGGGCGACTTCATCACCCGCAACTGGGAGCAGATCCGCGCCATTCGCAAGCCAGTGATTGCTGCGGTGAGCGGTTTTGCATTGGGCGGCGGTTGTGAGCTGGCGATGATGTGTGACGTCATCATCGCCGCCGACAACGCCAAATTTGGCCAACCCGAGATCAAGCTCGGCATCATCCCCGGCGCCGGTGGCACCCAGCGCCTGCCGCGCGCGGTCGGCAAAGCCAAAGCCATGGACATGGTCCTTACCGGACGCATGATGGACGCGCTGGAGGCCGAACGCGCCGGGCTGGTCAGCCGGGTGGTGCCACTGGACAAACTGATGGATGAGGCCCTGGGCGCGGCCCTGATGATCAGCGAGTACGCCCAAATTGCAGTGATGGCGGCCAAGGAGTCGGTCAACCGCGCCTTTGAGGGCAGCTTGAGTGACGGCATCGCGTTTGAACGCCGCCTGTTTCACGCCCTGTTTGCCACATCAGACCAAAAAGAAGGCATGGATGCGTTCGTCAACAAACGCAAAGCCAACTTCACCCACCAATAGTTCAAACCGGGTGGCTGACAACGGCCAATTCTTCCCGCTATAATCTCGCTCCGTTGGTGATATAGCTCAGTTGGTTAGAGCGCAGCATTCATAATGCTGATGTCGGTGGTTCAAATCCACCTATCACCACCAAAATTGCCAAAGGCCGTTGACTCGAAAGAATCAACGGCCTTTTTTCTTGCTGCTTTTTAATAGCCCCAGTGCTCATGCGCCAGCGGCGAGCCGTTGAGCAATTGCCGGTGACTGCGCCACGCTGGCAAGTACTGGTCCATCAGGGCCGTAAAGCGCTCGGTGTGGTGACGCTCCAGCAGGTGCAGCAGCTCATGCACCACGATGTACTCCAGGCAGGGCACCGGCTTCTTGGCCAGTTCCAGGTTCAACCAGATGCGCCGCGCACCCACATTGCAGGAGCCCCACTTGGTTTTCATTTTCTTGATACCCCAAGCGCTCACCTGAACCCCTAACAAAGGCTGCCAGCGGGCCAGCAAGTCCGCAATCAGAACCTTCAACTGCTCTCGGTGCCAACGCTGCAACACCAACGCGCGCTGCGTGGCGGTACTGCCCGGACGCACAAACAGGTCCATCGACGCCAGCCCCCGCAGGGCCACCCGCGCCGGGCCGTGTTGCTCATGCACTCGCAAGCGGTAACGTCGCCCCAGAAAGTAGTGGCTTTCGCCGTTGACCATTTCCCGCTCGGACTGGCGCGGCTGTTTGGCAAACTGCGCACGTTGTCGTTTGATCCAGCCCAGCTTGTCGATCACCGCCAGCCGCACGGCCTCATCACTCAGCACCAACGGCACAGCCACCCGCACCCGGCCCTGTGGCGGGTACACACCGAGGTGCAGGTTTTTGATGTCCTTGCGAACAATTTCCACCGCAATACCACTCACGGCAATCCGTGTCACGGTGGCGGCAGGGGTCTCAATAGTCATGCTGCTGTTTGACCAGTTCCAGGATGCGGTCGGTTTCTTTGTCCAGGTCAGGCAATGGGGCACGCACAGCACCGGGCTCTGACACACCCTGCCCCGAATCTGGCGGTATGACTGTCCCCATCACATGGCGTAGGGCCAGCCGTACCTTCTTCACCTTCATGCTGTTCTCGCGCCAGCCCGCCATCAGGTTTGCCCGGACAGCTGCATCAATGGCCACGGCCAAGTCAGGCGAATAACTTTGCAAGTTGTTGAACAAGGCCCGCAGCGCTGGCGTGTTGATGGCTGCTGGGTAGCCCGGCCCATCACCGCCCGGAATCGTGGCTTGTTTGGCCAGGTTGGCAATCTTCTCCAGATAGACCTTGTAGCTCAACACCCCCTTGCGGCGCTGTGCAATCAGCGCATCGAGCAGCTTGGACATCTTGTCGTAATACGCTGGGTCCACCGGTGACTCGTTGATGATCAACTTGCGCACGTTGTTCTCAATCGTCTCCGCCACCGCTTCTTCACTCTTTTTGATGCCATCGGGCAAGGCGTCCACGACGCCCGGCCCACGTTCCACAATCAACTGGATCAGGCTCAGGTCGTCAAACCCCGAAATCTTCTCGCTGTCGTCGGCGCGGATGTAGGTGTCGATCAGGTGCCGCATGGCAGGCTCATAGGCCTTGAGATCGATGTAGTCCTCGCTATTGAGCTTCACCTCGTCACGCACCTTGGCGTAGTGGTCCACCTCGGCCCGGATGGTGGCAATCTCTTTCTCGCTGTAACCGGCCTGCGCCAATTCGCTGGCAATGGCGGCATATGCACGCAACAGTCTGGCCGTGAATTTGTAAAGCTTGAGCCGCTTGGGCTCGTTCTCTTTCAGTTGCTCGGCGTTGCCTGAGTCCTTGGCGCAAAAGTAATGAAAGTAGTCCGTTGGGTTCCGCGTGAGCGGCACCGGCTCACACAGGGCTTTGACGGCTTCGCGTGCGTCTTCCAGATCATCACGCGCCTTCTCCAGTCGGTTTTCCAGCAGGCCTTTCACATCGGCGGCATCAAAGCCATCCAGCGCACCGCTGGTGTAGTCATGGACTGCGCCCTCCAGGCTCTTGAACAAGTCCTTGTAGTCCACGATGTAGCCGTATTCCTTGTCATCCCCATCGAGCCGGTTGACGCGGCAAATGGCTTGAAACAAGCCGTGGTCACGCATCTGTTTGTCGATGTAGAGGTAGGTGGCTGACGGCGCGTCAAAGCCGGTCAGCAGCTTGTCCACCACAATCAGCAGCTTCATCTGGCCGGGCTCATCAATGAATTTTTTCTTCACCGCCAGCTCAAACTTGTCGGCCTTGGTCTGAGCCACCTCGGGCGGCTCAGCAAACCAGTCGGCCAGCATCTGCCGGTACACGCCGTACTTGAACAGGTTGTCGGTATCCCCGGCGCCGGTGGTCTCACCTTTGGCATCGGCCACGTTGGGCGCGTAGCTGCTCACGATGGCACATTGGCCTTTGAGTTCAGTCTTGCTGAACAGCTCGAAATACTTGCAGGCTTCATAAATGCTGCCCGCCACCAGCATGGCGTTGCCGTGGCCATCCATCAGGCGCGGCTTGGTGGCCATGTCCAGCAGGATGTCGGCCACAATTTGCTCCAGCCGCGACTGGCTGGACAACACCCGTTGCATGGTGCCCCACTTCTGCTTGAGCTGGGCCTTGGCCAGATCGTTCAGGCCACTGGTTTTGGCGTCAAACCACTCGTCAATCTTCTTTTGTGAGGTGATGGACTGATCGATGTCACGCGCCTCGTAGCGCAGGTCCAGCACCACACCTTCGCGCACCGCCTGGTCAAACTTGTAGGTGTGGATGTAGCGGCCAAACACCTCAATGCTCTTTTGTTTGTCGGCCTTGAGCAGCGGTGTGCCGGTAAAACCGATGAACACCGCATTAGGCAGCAACGCCGTCATGGCCTCATGCAAATCGCCGCTCTGGGTGCGGTGGCATTCATCCACAAACACATGGATGTCGCCCTTGGCCAAAAAGTCCTTGGGCAGCTTGGCAAGTGATGCCACAAACGCCTTGGTGGCCTCCTTGCTGGCAGCGCTCTCATCCTCGTCACCACTCTTGCCACCAAACTTGTGGACCAGTGTGCACAGCAGTGTCTCAGCCGTGTCGTTGAGCTTGGCAAGCAGGTCGGCACCACTGGTGGTGCGGTAAATGGTTTCGCTGACCCCTTTGAACACCTTCTCAATCTGTTCATCGAGCTCGGTGCGGTCGGTGATGATGAGCACCCGTGCGCCGGGGCGGTTGGCCAGAATCCACTTGGCCAGCCACACCATGGTCAGGCTCTTGCCGCTGCCCTGGGTGTGCCAGATGATGCCGCCCTCACGCCGCGCCACAAAAGCTTGCGCCGCCTTCACACCAAAGTACTGGTTCTGGCGGCAGAGCTTTTTGGTGCCCGCATCAAACACCACAAAGTCGTGTATCAGCTCCAGCAACCGGGCTTGGCAACACACCTGCAACAGGTGCCGGTCCAGCAAGTTGGGCTCTGCGGCAAAGTCGCCGCCCTCTTCCACCCACTTGAGGTAATACTTTTCTGGCGTCTCGATGGTGGCGTAGCACAGGCCCTCGGTGTCGTTGCCCGCCATCACCCACTGCAGGGTCGAGAAGAAGGGTTGAATAAACGCTTTCTTCTGGTTGTCCAGGTTCTGGCGAATGCCCTCCGACACAAACGTCGTGGCGCGTTTGAGCTCCAGCACCCCCAAAGCGATGCCGTTGACATACAGCACGATGTCCGGGCGTTTGGCAGCTGCTTTGGGGTCGGCGCCCTTCACCGTCACCTCTTCGGCAAAGGCGAAGTCGTTGACTGCCACATGCAACCAGTCCACCAGCCAGACCGTGACCGTGTTCTCCCCCACCTCGGGTTTGAGTTTCACGCCGTAACGCAGCAGGCGATACACCTCGCGGTTGCGGTCATACAGGCTTTGGCTGGTGTCTCCGGCCACCTTTTGCAGCTCAAAAATGGCCCGGCTGGCCAAGGCCGGGGCCACACCCTGGCGGGTGAGCCATGCCGTCAACACCTCGGCCTCGATGTTGGCATTGCCCGCGCGGTCCATCCAGTTACCCAGGTAGCGGTAGTGCAGCCGGTCACGCAGCAGGGCCACCACGCGGGCCTGAGTTCGTTTTTCGATCTGGCCGACGCTGCTCATACATTGCCCCTGAGTGGTGCCGAAATAAAGCTCTCCTGCGACAAGGCATGAATCACACCCCGCATCAGGTAACTGTTGTCAAACCCGATGCTGTACTGGCGTGAGTTGGGGCCAATCGGCTGCAGCATTTTGCGCTCCACCAGCTTCTTGATCTGGTAGGTGCGCTGTGTGGTGTTCAAGCCAGGCATGGCGCTGCTCAAGTCAGCGGCTTTGACCACACCCTTCTTCACCGTGGCCAGCAAAACTGCCTCTTCTTGCGCGCTGATCAGGCCCCGGCTGCGTGCATAAGCCAGGGCCGGGAGCAGAATCTGCTGGCTCAGGTAGTCGTAGCGAGTGAGCTGGTCCACCTTCTTCAATTCGGTCAACACACCTTGCAACACGTAAACGCACCATGACTCCAGGCCAGCCGGTGTGCCACTGTCTGCGGTCGCGAGCATGGCGTAGTAGGTGTCCCGGTCGCTGCAAAAAACGGCGGTCGGGTTGAGCACCCGGCCACCCGTCTTGACGTTAAAGCCGTACTTGATCAGCAAGGCATAGGTCAGCAGCCGCACCACACGCCCGTTGCCATTGCCAAAGGGGTGCACCCAGCCAAAGCGGTGGTGTGCCAAGGCCACCTTGATCAAGTCGTACTTGGGCGGGTCATCGCGGTTGATGAATGCCACCAGCTCCTGCATATACCCCGGCACCTGCACCGCCTCTGGCGGCAAGTGGTTTGACTGGGCAATACGCACCGCCTGGGCGCGGTAGGCACCGGGTGTGGCATCGCCCTCGCGCAGCAGGTCGCGCACAGCCAAAGCGTGCAACTCCCGGATGAAATGTTCCGACACCGCCGCCCCCGGCGCCATGGCGGACTCGATGAAGGCCATGGCCTCTTCGATGTTGGCAATTTCCCGCAAGTGGTCATCGGTGGTGGCCCCACCCTCCAGCGAACTTTCCACATAGTCCGCCAGGGTGGTGTGGTTGCCCTCAATACGTGCCGAGCCCAAACTCTCCAGCATGTGGAAAACACGCTTGAGCTGAAAAAACACCGGCGCCGGTGTGGTGCCCACCAGTTGCAGGCGGCGCAAATGCTCCAGCTCGGTCAACACATCCACCAGCGGGGAGTCAAAAGAGGGGTTCAGCAGCGCCAGATCAAAGTGATGAAATTCAGCCATGGCCATCCAGCATCTCTAGCAAAGGGTAAATGTTTCTGCAGTTTACGAAAAAAATCTGTTTAAAAACAGTTACTTAGATTTGTTAAGCAAAATAATTATCTGCAAAATGTACACAACATCTTCTGCAATCTTGCCCAAGCGGAACTGCAAACCGCAGCGGCTTGCCACACAGCCGCCACCCACTTCAAACACACCCTGCGTTCACCCGTCTGATTCGTCCCGCATGACAAATTGATATTTTTTTGATAGCTACTTCTCCTTGATTCATAAGGGCCAGAGGCCAATTTGACCAACAAACCCCTCACACCAACCGGATGCGCCCGGTCAGCAGCGCCTGCTCATTCAAAAACCGGGATGGCACGCCGCATAAACTCATCAAAAAGCGGCACCGTGAATGCCATGTCGCCGTGCGACGGGCTGTAAACCATGCCCTTTTTGATCAGGCTGGAGCGCACCGGCCCGAGCGTGTTGATTTTGACCTTCATGGTGTCGGCAATATCACCCGTGCGGTAGGGCCCGGCACCCAACTCGGCCATGGCACGCAAGTACATTTTTTCGCGTGGTGTCAGCCGGTCGTAACGAACCCGAAAGAAGTTTTCATCCAGTCGGCGCGACACCAAGGCACTCGATTCTGTGACAGTCGCCTGTGTAATGGGTGACGCCAGCGCATGGTTCCACACCTGATAGCCCCACTCTTGCAAAAAATAGGGGTAGCCCTTTGTCACCTCGACGATGGCATTGAGCGCGCCAGGCTCAAAAGCTTCGCCTGCCGCGACGACCGGGTCATTCAACGCCTTCACGGCGTCATCAGCAGGCAACGGCCCGATGTCTGGAAAGCTGAACAAGCGTTCCGCGTACGACTTTGACTCGCCAGCCAAGCCAGGCAAGATCGGCAGACCCGCACCAACCAGCACCAAGGGCAGTTGGCGCTGCTGCATTTTGTGCATCGCCATGATCAAGGCGCTGAGTTCTGATGCGCTGAAATATTGAATTTCATCGATCAAGATGGCCACCCCCACGCCCCGGTCCTCTGCGGCCTCGGCAACGGCAACAAACAGGCTTGGCAGATCAACCTCTAAATCGCCACTGTCGGCATCACCTTTGACTGGCTCAATATCCAGCCCGATGTCAATGTCACCCACCTTGACCTTGATGGCGCCCACAAAGCTCTTGAGCACACCCAGACCACGCCGCACCTTGTCGCCCGCACCGGCCATGCGATCCAGATCGAACAACAAGCGCCGCAAATGCGGTGCCAGCAACACCGCCAGTGACTTGCCTTCGTGAGCCTCTACCAAAATCGTCCGATACCCGGCTGCCTGGGCCATGCGTTCAATCTCGTTTAACAGCACGGTTTTGCCCACACCGCGCAGCCCTGTCAGCAACAAGCTTTTCTCTGGACGCTTGGCTTTCACCCGCCCCAACAAAACACGCGCTTGCGCCAGAATGCCGTCGCGCCCTGCCAACTCAGGTGGTGGTGAGCCCGCACCGGGGGAAAAGGGGTTTTTGATGTTGTCCATGGCAGTTCATTTATAACAATTTATACCTATTTATAACACCATGACCGTATACAAATAGGTATTTATTTATACATCGCCCGGCACCCTCATTCCCCCCCACACACGCATCGCAGCCGATGTAGCGCACCGGGGCCAGGTGGTGTGGGCTTGTCCCGCAAGGCACATTGCTATATTTTTGAAAGCTACTTACCCTTGATTCATGAGGGCTAGAGGCCAATTTGACCAACAACCCCTCAGACCAGCCGGATGCGCCCGGTCAGCAGCGCCTGCATCATGCCCTGCTTGAGCGCACGGGTTTTGTCGCGGCGGGCCTCCAGGGCGGCGAGTTCGGCATCCATGTCGGAGAGGATGGTGGCGATGGCGGTTTGCTCGATCAAATCGTTTGGCATGTTGACTTCTAGAGCCCGAACGTCAGACGAATTCACCGAGTCAAAAGTTGAACCTTTTGAAAGACGTGCCCAAGTCGGTTCCAGTGAAATCAAAAGGTGATAAGCGAAATCATTGGGGTAGCGAATCGCACATACACCGCGCCCAAGACACACATCAAAAGTAGCGCGGGAAATCTCGCCAACAGGTGCACGTACCGACATCAGCACATCACCTGACTTGCCACGCTTTGTGATCACCGTTGTGAAAATTCGTTTGATCGTCTTGCGATTAGAAATATCCGCATTCCCCTGTATCAATGGCAAACCGGCACCAGAACGGTTGTAGTTTGAAGAACTGGGAGACTGTCCCATGATGATCTCGGCGATATCCCCCAACCGCTTCACCTCCCACGCCCCACTAAACCCCGGCAGCCGGGTCTGGCCGGTGAGAAGTTGCTGCATTGCTGCCTCTTTGAGGTCACGTTTCTTGGCAATGAGCTGGTCGATCTTGGCGAGCAGGGCATCCACATCCGAAAGCGCTGTGGCGATGGCGCGTTGCTCATCGACTGACGGAGGCAGTGGAACCTGCAAATTCCGAATATCGTCAACTTTGGCATGTCCGACTGTTGATCCACCGATCTTCTTTAACAGGCTGCCTCGTACTCCCAACGACATGAGCGAGTAGAGTAAGTAAGAACTATCAGCTTGCGTTTGGTCAGGTCGATACAGCATCATTCGCTGCCCTAAACATACGGGAGTTCCAGGCGGAACCAGACACACCTCACCGAGAGGAGCCTCACGCGTAATAAGAACGTCGCCTAGCTGGGGAGTAGCTCTAGCGGTCCACTCTCGATATGAATGCTCGTCAGTAAACCGCAATTCTTCCCAAACAAACTTACCGTCGCGCACATTAGGAGTTCGCACAACGCCATAGGCGCCACCAGGCACTACGGGCGGCGTACGATTCTTGCAGTCAACAACCAACTCACAAATTTCCGCTGCTGCTTTCACTCGCCAGTCATTCGGGATTACCCCCACCTCAGTCCGCTTGTACCCCGCCCTTACTTCCATACAAACCCCATCACTTTCAGGTGCTCGTCCACCCGGCCCGCCAACACCGCCACCTCATCTCCCAAGACAGGCAGCGGCGTGGCGTAACGTTCGGCCAGTTGGCGGATTCGCCCGGTCAGGGCCTGGCTCACGCGATCCAGCTCACTTTGCACACGGGTCGTCAGGGTGGCCAGCCATTTGTCTTGCACCACCAGGGTCTGGATCTCGGCCTCACTCAAAACCTCGTACTTGGCAGCCACTTTGGCGGCCAGCGCCCGTTTGGCACCTGCTGCTTTACTGATAGCAGAAGACTCTTTATCCATGAGGGCCACGTAGGTTTTGATGGCTTGGATTTCATCTTGGGCTTCGGCGATCTCTGAGCGTTTTGTGAGGGCTTGCAGCACTTTGAGGCGGTTTTTCAGGCTCTTGGCGGTGAGTTTGCCTTTGTCGGTTTTGGCCTCAGCCAGCAGGCCGTCTTCACCACCCTGATCTTCGTCCAGCTCTTCCATCTGGCGGGTGATGGCTTCGCGCTCGGCCTCCAGCGCCTCTACGGCTTGCTGCTCGGCGGCAAAGTAGCGGGCCACCACCAGGGCGGTGGGAATCAGGTCCACATTGGGTTGGCCGTTTTGCAGCGCCTGCCAGCCGTCGGTGGCAATCATCCACACGTCGTCTTGCATCACATCTGCCCAGTAGTCCATCAGGTGCTGGTACACGTCGTAGGGGTCGATCAGCGGGGCCGTGTCAAACGCGCTCAGCAGGCTCTCAGACAGGTCTTCGATCAGGGCTTTGGGGCGGTCACCGAGCTGGATGTCGGTCATCAGCGGGGTGCAGGCGTCTTTCCAGAGCGCAAAACGTGCTGTGACGGTCTGGTTAAAGGTGCTGAACTCGCTGTGACCAAAGATGGTGGCTTTGATCTGGCTGGGTGCCACGGTGAGCTGGCAGTAGCTGCTGCTGCGCGCTGGGTCGGCCACCGGGGCAAACAGGGCCTGGCGCACGCTGGGCAGCACCTGCCAGTAGCGATGCAGGCCGTCGATGTCGCTCAGGGGGATGCCGCCTTTCAGGTGGGCTTCGATGTCTTGCAGATCTTCGGGCTCGGTACTGTCGATGTAACGCGGCAGGTTGAGGTTGTAGTCGTTGGCGGCAATCTCAGTCAGCGGCACCAGACGGGCGTAACTGGGGTTGCTGCTGTCTTGCCGGGTGAAGGTGTCGACGATGTGGTGTATGTCCTGGGCGCGCAGGCGGTTTTTGTTGCCGTCTTTGATGAAGCCTTTGCTGGCGTCCACCATGAAGATGCCACCCCCATCCATGGTGCGGCCCGCAGCACCTTCTTTGTCCAGCACGATGATGCAGGCCGGTATGCCTGTGCCGTAGAACAGGTTGGCAGGTAGGCCGATGATGCCTTTGATGAGCCCCAAGCGCACGATGTTGGCCCGGATGCTGCCTTCAGCCCCACCGCGAAACAACACACCATGCGGCAAGATGACCGCGCCCTTGCCGGTGCTCTTGAGGGTTTTGAGGATGTGCAACAAAAAGGCAAAGTCGCCATTTTTGTCGGGCGGCACACCGTACTCGAACCGGCCAAACAGGTCGTGGAGTGGGTCAAACCCGTGGCTCCAGGCTTTGGTGCTGAAAGGCGGGTTGGCCACCACATAGTCAAAGGTTTGCAGCGCACTTGTGTTCTTCGGATCCAGAAAATGCGGGTTGGCCAGGGTGTTGTCGCGCCAGATTTCGGCCGTGGGGCAGTCATGCAGCACCATGTTCATGCGGCTCAGGGCGGCGGTGGCGTTGTCCATTTCCTGGCCGTACAGGGCCAGGTCCAGCCCGGTGCGGCTTTTGGCTTCGTCATGCGCCTTGAGCAAGAGTGAGCCCGAGCCGCAGGTGGGGTCAAAAATGCTCTGGCGGGTATCTTTGGCCTTGCCCAGTTCAATCACCTGGGCGATCACCCGCGAGACTTCGGCCGGGGTGTAGAACTGGCCCTTGCTCTTGCCACTCTCAGTAGCAAAGTGGCGCATCAGGTATTCATAGGCATCGCCCAGCAGGTCGTCCCCCTCGGCCCGGTTGCGGCCAAAGTCCAGCCCTTCAAAAATGCCGACCAGCTTGGTGAGCCGGTCGACCATCTCTTTGCCTTTGCCGAGCTTTTCTTCGTCGTTGAAGTCAGCCACGTTGATGGCGCCTTTGAGGCTGTCATTGGCATCGGCCAGGCGGGCCACCAGCTTGTTGATCTTGTCGCCAATTTCCTTGTCGTTTTTGAGCGCCACCATGTCGGCAAAGCTGCCACCCGCAGGCACGTCGATTAACGCATTGGGGTTGCCTGCGTATTTGTCGGAGACGTATTTAACAAACAGTAGCACCAGCACATAGTCTTTGTACTGGCTGGCATCCATGCCGCCACGCAGTTCGTCACAGGATTGCCAAAGGGATGAATAAAGTTCGGATTTCTTGAGCGCCATGGGTCGATTTTTTGTATTGGGGTGCGTGGCACCTGTTTGGGTCACTTTACCCCATTGCCCCAGGCTGACAGACAGCGTTGTCTGTGGCAACAGAGACCCTTCCCAGCCGGTCAGGGCGGCGCAGGTGCACCCTTGCCACCCATTGATCCCCGGTAGAATCGTCGCCAGCGTGCGCCATCTGTGGCACACATCGGGTCAACCAAAGCACACACTTGATCGAATTTTTTTGTACATCAAGGGCAGGCGTGGGTTTGGTGCAGCTGGCGGATAAGTCCCCCAACATCACCAAGATTTGTTTTCAGGAAACCTCTCTAACCCGCACGCTCATCGGCTTGGCGGGTTTTTTCTTGCACCAAGCCAGTCCCTTGGCGTTGCTCTACATCGGAGGTATTGGGTTTGTCTGATCGGAAAAAAAAGATGGGGGCCAGCATCTGGTTGGGCGCTGTTCTGCTGGCCGCTGTCGGAACGGCGGTGTGGTTCAGGGATGAACTCAGGCCCACTTGGACGCTGGCGCAACAAACCATGGAACCGCTGTGGAGCCACCTGATGACGCCCTCGCAGTGGCCCAACTGGGCGACTTACCTGGGCTGCCTGTCGTCGGTCGTGCTCGTGGTCTATCTGGTTTGGCGCTATCTGGATGACAGAAAAAACAGCCACCGTCGGTTCAAAGAACTGCAGTATTTGGGCACCATTTGGCGCTGGAAAAGCATGTCAGACCTGCCGCGCGCCCTGCGGCCCTACTGCCCGACCTGCCAAAGCCTGTTGGTCTACGAAGAACTGGGGGGGCGCTTTGGCAGCCAGTCGCAGTCGGTGGTGCTGCACTGCGAACAGTGCCAAACCATCCCCACCGAGCAACCCGGCACCTGGAAATACCTGCAAGCCAGAGTCGCCCGCGAAATTCAACGGCTGATCCGCACCGGGGAATGGCGGCAGCATGTGACAACCCCTTAAAACTGTCTTTTGACACGACCGCACCGCGTTGGCTGGCGGAAGGGTCCGCGGCTTCTGATACCCTTCTGGCCAAACTCACCAGCGCCACCTAAGTCGAATAACAGCCCCATGAAGCCCCACATACATGTGTTGTCCGCAAGCCTGTTCATGGCACTGGGTGGACTGGCACAGGCACAAACCAGCGCATTGAGCTTCGAGTCAGCCTGGGAACGGCTCAAGTCCAGCTCTGACCAGCTTGCCGCCGCCCAGGCCGGGGTGGACAGCAAAACACTGCAATCACAGGGGCTGGAGGGCTTAGGCGGACCGGTGGTCCAGCTGACTGCCGCCGCGTACACCTACAACATGAATCTGGATGTGAATCTGGACCCGGTGAACAAAAGCCTGGCCCAGATCGGGCAACTGCTGCCCTCGTCGCTGCAATCCATGGGCATCAGCCTGCCGCAGTTTCCGTCGAGCTACACCTACAACCGCTCAGACAATGGCTCCACCAAAGCCATCTCGTTTGTGTGGCCGATCTATACCGGCGGCGTGGCCGACTCGGTGCGCGGCTTTGTGCAGGCGCAAGGTGATGAGGCCCGAGCTGATGCCGATAAAACCAACCAGTCGCTGGAGACGCAACTGGTGCAGCGTTATTTCGGCGCCCAGCTCAGCGCCAGAGCCGCCAGCTTGCGCCAGGCAGCGCTGGATGACATCACCGAGCACGACGCGGCCACCGCCAAGATGCTGGCCACGGGGGTGATCTCACGGGTCGAGCGCTTGCAGGCCCAAGTGGCGCTCGAAGAGGCCAAACGCCAAGCCCAAAAGGCCCAGAGCGATGCCGAATTGGCGGCGGTGGCGCTGGCGCGCACCTTGCAATCCGCTACGCTTTTGACACCGGTCACGCCCCTGTTTGTGCTGACCCAGCCGATAGAACCGCTGACCCATTTTCTGTCTGAAGCGCTGTCCAGACACCCGGGGCTGGCCAAGGTCGCGGCCAAGCAAGCGCAGGCCGAACAGCTGCACCAGGGTCAGGAGGGTTTGCGCAAGCCGCAGGTGTTTGCCTTTGGGCAGCGCGAGTTACAGACGGGTCAGGCCGATTGGGTGGCCGGAGTCGGCGTGCGCTGGACCTTGTTTGATGCGGTGAACCGTGACAAATTGGCCGCAGCCTCGGCCAAACAGATTGAACAAGCCGAACGCACCGAGCAACAAGCGCGCAGCGACATCAGCTTGCTGGTCGAGAAGAACTGGCGCCAGCTGGAGCAGACACGCCGCCAGTTCCTGGCCACCGAGCCGGGTGTGACCTTGGCCAAGGAGGTGCTGCGCCTGCGCCGGGCCGCCTTGCGCGAAGGCACCGGCACCGTGCTGGAACTGATGGATGCCGATGTCAACCTGGCCAAGGTCGAAACCGAACGGGCCCAAGTGGCCTATGACTATGTGCTGGCACTGGCCAATTTGCTCGAGAGCTGCGGCTTGTCGGAGGCATTCAGCGCCTACGCCAACCGTGCCGAGGTAAGGATAGAGGGATCATGACAACAAGCCGACCCGCGAAAACGATCAGCCTGGGCTTGGCCGGGGTGGCACTTGTGTCGCTGCTGGCCTATGGGCTGTGGCAAGCCAGCCAGCCGGCGCCCGAGGTGTTTCAGGGCCAGATGGAGGCGCATGAAACCGACATTGCCCCCAAGGTGACAGCACGCATCGCGCAGGTACTGGTGCAAGAAGGTGATCAGGTGACGGTGGGCAGCACGTTGGTGCGCACCAACAGCCCGGAGGTTGCCGCCAAACTGGCCCAGGCCACCGGCGCACAACAGGCGGCGCAGGCCCTGTCCGACAAAGCCCAGAACGGTGCCCGTCCCCAGGAAATCGAGATGGCGCGGCTGCAATGGCAACGCGCCCAGTCGGCCGCAGAGCTGGCCGAGGTCTCGTACAAACGCGTGGCAGGCTTGGCCAAAGACGGTTTGGTGGCTGACCAAAAACGCGATGAAGCCTATGCCAACTTCACCACATCACGCGACCAAGCGCTGGCCGCCAAAGCCCAATACGACCTGGCCCGCGCCGGTGCCCGTGCCGAAGACAAAGCCGCAGCCAAAGGACAGGTGCAGCAAGTGACGGGGGTGGTGGCAGAGGTCCAGGCCGCCCAAGCCGAAACCGAGTTGAAAAGCCCGGTGGCTGGTGAGGTGGCCAAGGTACTGGCCAAGGTAGGTGAGTTGTCTGCACAGGGTGTGGCGGTGGTCACGGTGGTGGATTTGAGCGACCAATGGGTGGTGCTCAACGTGCGCGAAGACCGCTTGTCACGCTTTGCCAACGGCACCGAGTTTGAGGCGGTGCTGCCCGCGCTGAACAACCGCCGCGTGCGCTTCAAGGTGTTTTACACCGCCGTGCTGCCCGATTTCGCCACCTGGCGCGCCACCCGCGCTGGACAGGGTTTTGATGCGCGCACCTTTGAGGTCAAGGCCCATCCCCTGGCACGCATCGAAGGCGCCCGCCCCGGTATGAGTGTGCTGGTGCAGTGAATCGGCTGCCAGGCAACGTGGCATGACAGCATTCTGGTCGCCGTTCGTCAGCAGCGCCCGGCGCGAAGCGGATCGGCTGCGTGCCAGCCCGTGGGACTTGGCGATGATCTCCTGGGTGCCGCTGCTGGCTTGCGCATTGATGGCCTGGATCTTTTCTGCTGGCTTGCCACAGCAGTTACCGATCGGGCTGATGGACCAGGACCATTCGGCGCTGTCGCGCCAGCTAGGCCGTTTTTTGGCCGCCACACCCGGCCTGAAGCTGGTGACCAGTTACGACGACACCGCGCAAGCCACCCAGGCGCTGCGGCGCACCGAGGTGTATGGCGTGGTGAGCATCCCAGCCGATTTTTCGCGCCAGATCAAGCTCGGCCAGGCGGCCCAAGTCACCTTGTTGCACAACGCCCAGTTGGGCACCCATTCGGGCCTGATCCAGCGCGATGTGCGCACCGCGGTAACCACCCTGTCCGCCGGGGTGGAGATGAGTGCGCGCAACAAACGTGGCCAGCCTGCGTTATTGACACGGGTAGCGATGGAGCCGATCCAGACGCAGCTGGTGACACTGTTCAACGTCTCCCTCAACTACGAGCAGTTTCTGGCCGCCGCCCTGATCCCGGCGCTGTTGCACATCCTGGCCATGACGGCGGGGGCCTGGTGTGTCGGGCGCGAACTGCGTGATGCTACGCTGGACCAGTGGCTGGGTGCCACACCGAGCTGGCCAAGCGCCAGCGCCGCGCTGCTGGGCAAACTGAGTTGGCCGCTGCTGAGCCTGGGGCTGGTGGGCACGGCCAGCCTGGTGGGCATCACCTGGGGAACGGGCTGGTTTCCATCGGGCTCGCTGGCCTGGGTGCTGCTGGGACTGTGGGGGCTGCTGGCGTTGTCCTTGGTGCTGGGCGCAGCCGCCACTGCGGGCACGCTCTCGCTGCGCACCGCGTTGTCAGCCACCGGGTTCATCACCGCGCCTGCGTTTGCTTTCAGCGGCGTGGGTTTTCCGCTGCAGTCGATGCCAGTGCTGGCGCGTGGCTGGGCTGAGTTGCTGCCTTACACCCACTACATCCGATTGCAGATGGAGCAGCTGCAAATGGCGGCACCGCTGCGCTACACCGCAGGCAGCATGACCGGGCTGTGGGTGGCAACAGCGCTGCTGGGCGGTTTGTCTGCGCTGCTGTTGCTGCGCGCTGCGCGTCAGCCCGAACGCTGGGGTGGCCGCTGATGGGTACTTTGGATAAGCTTTGGCGGAGCTGGTTATTCACCATCAAAACCATAGCAAAGGACAAAGGCGTGCTGCTGATCATGGGACTGGCACCCCTGATTTACGGCTTTTTTTACCCCTGGCCTTATGGCACCCAAACGGTCACGCGGGTGCCGGTGGCGGTGGTGGACCTGGACCACAGCAACCTGTCACGCCAGATCGCGCGTTATGTGCAAGCCAGTCCGCGCGTCGAGGTGCGGCTGATCACCGGCGATGAACACGCGGCGCAACAGGCCCTGTGGGCCGGTGAGATTGAAGGTTTTGCTGTTCTGCCGCGCGACCTCAAACGCAGCGTGCTGCGCGGCAGCCCTGCGGTGGTCACGGTGCAGGCCAACGGCAGTTACGCGTTGCTGAACAAAGCGGTGTCTTACGGGTTCTCAGAGGCCATCGGCACCGTCTCGGCCGGTGTCGAGATCGCCAAACTGGAGGCCGCAGGGCAAGGCAAGCTGCAGGCCCAGGCCAGCCGCAGCCCGATCAGCACCCAGCTGGTGGCTTTGTTCAACCCGACCGAAGGGTATGGCAGTTATGTGGTGCCTGCGGTGGCCTTGCTGATCCTGCAGCAAACCCTGCTGATGGGCGTGGGCATGTTGGTGGGCTTGTGGTGTGAAACGGGTCAAAACCGTGCTGACGCCTCAACCTGGCTGGGCCGACTGCTCGCATTTTGTACAGTCGGCTGGGCCAACGGGCTGCTCTACTTTGGCTGGATTTACTGGCTGCAGGACTTTCCGCGGGGTGGCAACCCGGGCGGCGCGCTGGTGCTGCTGGCTTGTTATGTGCCGGCCATCTGCACCCTCGGCGCCTTGCTGGGAGTCTGGTTTGGCAACCGGGAGCGGGCTTTGCAGGTGCTGTTGTTCACCGCGCTGCCGGTGGCTTTTGTCTCCGGGTTTTCCTGGCCCAGTGAGTCCTTGCCACCGCTGTTGCACAGCCTGCGCTGGCTGGCTCCGAGTACCGCCGGGATTCAGGCCTCGCTCAAACTCAACCAGATGGGCGCACCGCTGGTGGATGTGGCGGGTTTGCTGGGGCTGTTGGGCCTGTTGACGCTGGTATGGGGTGGCTGGCTGCTGCGGGTCACGCGGCTACGCCAGCCCTGAGCAGCTATTTCAACGACTCAATCGCCCAGAGACGACTCGCCGTCACCCTGGTCCGAGGGCGCACGCGCCTTGCGCACACCGGGTTTGGCGAGCAACTCCAGGTAAAAAGCATCGGCACCGTCCGACGCTGCTGCGTCAATCAGGGCCGTGATGTTGGCCACATGCACGGCCTCGGCGCTGTCTTCGCTGCGGCCAAAGCGGCAATCGAAGTCCCAGAAATCAACGCCCTCGGGCAAGGCCTTGTTGCGCTCGCGCTTCATGTACTGGCGAATTTCGTGTTTGGTGGCGTCCAACACACGGTCGCGGTTCTTGCCTTCGATGTTGATTTTGAATGTTTTTTTCACGGTGTCCTTTGCATCAATCTGAACCCGGCCCCACAGGCTCACAGGATTCGCAGGGGGTCGATTATGCGGCTTACCCCCACATGGGTGGCCCAAACACCGTCTGCATGTGTTACACCTGCGCCCCTGATGGTGCGCCGCCTTGCCGCGCGCCACCCCTTTGATCCTTGTGAGCACACCATGACTTTCCCCTCCCTGGGCCTCTCGCCCGCCCTGCTGGCCGCACTGCAACACCTGGGCCACAGCAGCCCGACCCCGATCCAGCAAGGCGCTATCCCGCCCGCGCTGACCGGGCAGGATGTGCTGGGCTCGGCGCAAACCGGCTCCGGCAAAACCCTGGCCTTTGCCCTGCCCTTGTTGCAGCGGCTGCAAGCCAGCACCAGCCGGGTGCGCAGCGCACAGGCCTTGGTGCTGGTGCCCACACGGGAGCTGGCTGCGCAGGTGGGTGAGGTGATCGCGGCCCTGGCGCAACACCTGCCACAGCGCGTCAAGGTGTCGGTGTTTTTTGGCGGGGTCTCGATCAACCCGCAAATGATGGGCCTGCGCGGTGGCACCGATGTGGTGGTGGCCACACCCGGGCGGCTGCTGGACTTGGTGGCACACAACGCCCTCAAACTCGACCAGATCAAGCTGCTGGTGCTCGACGAGGCGGATCGCATGCTCGATCTGGGCTTTGCCGAGGAGCTGGCCCAGGTGCTGGCTCTGCTGCCCGCCCAACGACAGAACCTGTTTTTCTCGGCCACCTTCAGCCCGGCGGTGCAAGCGCTGGCGCACACCCTGCTGCACAACGCGGCGCGGGTTGAGGTCGATGCCAGCCAGCAGCAACCGGTGGAAATTGTCCAGCGCGCCATTGCGGTGGACACGCCCAAGCGCACCCAACTGCTGCGCCATTTGATCCAGCAGCACAGCTGGCCACGCACGCTGGTGTTTGTGGCCACCAAGTTTGCCGCCGAGATCGTGGCCGACAAGTTGCGCAAGGGCGGGCTCACCGCCGAGCCCTTCCATGGCGAACTGAGCCAAGGCAAACGCAGCCAGGTGCTGACCGACTTCAAGGCAGAGCGCCTGCAAGTGGTGGTGGCCACCGATGTGGCAGCGCGTGGGCTCGACATTGCCGGCCTGCCGGTGGTGGTCAACTTTGACCTGCCGCGCTCCACCCAGGACTACACCCACCGCATTGGCCGCACGGGTCGCGCGGGTGAACCGGGCTTGGCCCTGAGTTTTGTCAGTGCCGATACACAAGCGCACTGGCGGCTGATCCAAAAGCGCAACCAGTTGCAAGTGGCACTGGAAAGTGTGCCCGGCTTTGAGGCACAAGAAGTCGCCCCACCCGCCTCCAGCGCACCAGACGCACCGGGCAACGGCGGCATCAAAGGCAAACGGCCCAGCAAAAAGGACAAGCTGCGTGCAGCGGCAGCCGCCACAACGGCTGCCCGGTAAAATCTGCCTTTTTTCCTCAGCCTCTGGATGTACACCATGAACCGCTGGTTTGCCCTGTTCAAAACCCCCTTGCTGTTGTTGGTCTTTTGCCTGATGGGCGTGGCCTGTCTGCTGCCCAATGTGGCCGAGGCGCAGGGCCTGGCGGTACGCCAGTTCCCGGCCAAGGCGCTGCGTGGCCTGCTGGAAGTGAAGGCACCGCCCAACATCCTGCTCGACTACAAACCGCGCCGACTCGCCCCCGGTGTGCGCATCAAAAACACCAAAAACCTGAT